>Ga0105100_10000346_pt1 | contig 27393 bp, 29 predicted proteins | sample PPLLak12cMay2015_2_FD_87033 | JGI IMG/M metagenome (GOLD analysis project Ga0105100, IMG submission 87033) | Freshwater sediment microbial communities from Prairie Pothole Lake near Jamestown, North Dakota, USA - PPLs Lake P8 Core (1) Depth... | ecosystem: Environmental > Aquatic > Freshwater >... | reverse complement strand
GTGGGCCTGACCCCTCATGGAGGCACGCGTCAACCCATGCCCGCCTACATTGCGCCACCACGACCCCGTGATCGGCAGCCCCCGGCGCGCCGGGTTCTCGACTGAGATGACCGCCCACGCCTACGCACTCCTCGACAGCTACATCTACGGCTTCGCCCTCCAAGAATTCGTCTCCCTGCCCTTCAACAAGGAGACCGCCCCAGAAGTAGCGGAGAGGATGCTGGCGAAGTCCCCCACCGACAGATACCCCTACCTCACCGAACTGGCCATCGAACACGTCCTCCAACCGGGTTACGACTACGGCAACGAATTCGAGTATGGGCTCGAGCTGATCCTCGACGGTCTGTATCACGTCCTCCACTCTGGTTGAAGTCCGCGGGGGTCGATCCGATCCTGGGCACCCTCGATCTTTCCACGAGTCAGCAACGTCGCGGTTTCCAAGGTCTTCCACGGACCTCTTGCAACTTTGAGCCCGAGTCCGGGGTAGCGCCCGACCACGGCAAACGCGCGAAACGCCTGCTCAGAGACCGTTTCTCGTTCGCGTGATCTTCGCGTTCCTGACCGTCGATGGAGGCTCGATAGCCGCCCACTTGAGCCCCCATGCCCTTGCGGCACCATATTGGCTCTTGATTTGTGCCATAACTGGTGCCATAATGGCATTATGAATCTGGCCATGTATGTGGAAAGCCTGCGCGAGCAGCTCATCGCCGCCGCGGAGATGGGAGGCGTCGAGAGCAAGGCCGTCGTCGAGCGACTATCAGCCGGACTGGCGGCAGCAACGCGTCTGGTCCTGCTCGAGACACTTTCCGCCGCCGCCGACGAGATCACCAGCGAGCTGGCCCCGGGGGCAGTGGAAGTGCGCCTGCGGGGCAGCGACCCTGACTTCGTGGTGACCCTGCCTTCGGACGCGGCCAGCGACGCTGCGGCCGGCGGAACAACGACGTCGCTCGGCGCCGTCCCTGGAGGTGGCGACGAGGGTGGAACCTCCAGGCTCAACCTCCGGCTCCCGGAGGGGCTCAAGGTGAGGATCGAGGAGGCGGCGCGACGGGAGGGTCTGTCTCTGAACGCATGGCTGGTCCGCACCGCCGCGGCTGCCGTCGACAGTCCCGAGGGACTGATGTCACGGACCCCGAGCGGCAGCCAGCGGTACACCGGGTGGGTTCGTTGACCATGCCGGATCCCACGAGCGACAAGGAACACAAGATGCCCACATTCGAGACCCACCAGCCCATCGCCCTCTCCATCGAATTGAGCCAAGGCACGGTGCAGGTGATTGCCAGCGAGCGCAGCGACACCGTGGTCGCCGTGACTCCTAGCGACCCGGGCAGGTCGGCGGACGTCGAAGCGGCACGCAAAACCGTGGTCGACCTGGCCAATGGGACCCTTTCCATCAGGATGCCGAAGCCAGGCGGCATCGCCGCACCCGTCATCGGATGGAAGCGGAGCGGGTCGGTCGACGTGATCGTGGAGCTCCCTGAAGGATCCTCGCTTCGAGCCGACACTGGCGTCGCCGACTTTCGATGCGACGGCCGGCTCGGCGATGTCGACGTGAGGACAGGCGTCGGCAACGTCCGACTGGATCAGACCGGGGCGATACGGGTGCACAGCGGAACGGGACGATTCGCCGTGGAGGAGGCATCCGGCAAGGCCGAGATCGTTACTGCCGGCGACATGACCATCGGCGCCGTCAGCGGCGACGCGGACCTCAAGAACATCAACGGCAGGACCTGGATCGGACGGGTCGCAGGCGACGTGAAGGTCAAGTCGGCCAACGGTGACGTCGCGATCGACGATGCCGGTGGTGACGTCACGGTCAAGACCGCCAACGGGGACATCCGACTCGGTCAGGTCGCCCGGGGCTCGGCGACCATCGAGACCGCTGCGGGCGGTCTAGAGATCGGGATAAGGGAGGGCACGGCGGCCTGGATCGACGCCAAAACCGGATTCGGGCGGGTCCACAGCACCCTTGCCGCCGCCGAAAAGCCAGAGCAGTCGACCGAAACGGTCCAGGTTCGTGCCCGGACCTCCTTCGGCGATGTCTTGATCACACGCTCATGACCATGGAAAGGAGACAGATGAGAGCCATGGATGGAGCAACCAACACGATCGAGGTGCGGAACCTTCAGAAGGGATACAAAGAAGTGCCGGTGCTCCACGACGTCTCATTCGACATCGGACAGGGCACGGTCTTCGCCCTGCTTGGAGCCAACGGCTCCGGCAAGACGACCACCATCAACATCTTGACTACGCTTATCAAAGCCGACGGGGGGACGGCAAGAGTCGCCGGGTTCGACGTGGCGACCCAGCCCGCCAAGGTCCGAGAGCAGATCAGTGTGACCGGGCAGTTCGCCGCGGTGGACTACGTGCTCACAGCCCGGGAGAACCTGGTGCTGATGGGCGAATTGCGCCACGTCGCCAATCCAGAGCAAACCGCGGCGGAGCTGCTCGACAAGTTCGATCTGAACGACGCAGCTGACCGCCGTCTGCTGACTTTCTCGGGCGGGATGCGACGCCGGCTCGACATCGCCATGAGCCTGGTGGGCGAGGCGCCCATCATCTTCTTCGATGAGCCGACGACCGGGCTCGACCCCAAAGGCCGCACCGACATGTGGGAGACCATCCGAGAGATGGCCAAGAGCGGGACCACGGTCTTCCTGACCACGCAGTATCTGGAAGAAGCCGACCGGCTCGCCGACGAGATCGCGATCCTCCATGGCGGACGGATCGTGGCCGAGGGCCCCCCGGACGAGCTGAAGACGATGGTGCCGGCCGGGCTTGTCGAATTGGAGTTCGCCGAGCAAGAGCAGTTGTCCGCAGCGCAGAGAGCCCTCGACGGCCAGCACATCGTCAGCCGAGAGGATGCGAAGCTCGTTGTCACCACGAACTCTGTGGCCGAGATGGCGGACTTGTTCATCCGGCTGAGAGACAGCGGGATCGAGCCGACCCGATTCACCAAGCAGACACCCACACTCGACGACGTCTTCTTCAAGATCCTCGACGAAGAAATGGAGGCCTCACATGCGAGCTCTACATGACATGTGGACCATGACCAAGCGAAGCCTGCGACACACGACGCGCAGCCTCGACACGATCATCACGGTCGTATTGACGCCGATCGCGATCCTCCTGTTGTTCGTCTTCGTGTTCGGCGGCGCACTCGGGACACAGACCGGCACGATCGAATACGTCGACTTCATCACGCCCGGAGTCCTCATCATGACCATCGGCAGCGGCATTGCCTATGCCGCGGTGCGACTGAGCATGGACCTGCAGAAGGGCATCATCGGGCGCTTCCGGACGATGCCGGTGGCACCTTCGTCGGTTCTGAGCGGGCAGGCCCTGTCGTCGACGCTCTCCAACCTCTTCTCCTGCTTTCTCGTGTTGGTGGTGGCGTTCATCGTTGGTTTTCGCCCCGCTGCAAGACCTGAGGGGTGGCTTTGGTTCGTCGGCCTCCTGGTCCTGTTCACGCTCGCCATGACATGGATGGCCATGTTCTTCGGCCTGCTGGCAAGAACAGTGGAAGGTGCCGGTGCTTTCGCCTACATCCTGCTGCTTCTGATCTTCATCAGCCCGTCGTTCGTGCCAACCGACTCGATGACACCGTTGCTGAGGGGCTTTGCCGAGAACCAACCAATGACGCCGATCATCGAGACGATTCGCTCACTCTTGACAGACGGCACCCCAGGGAATGACCTCTGGGTCGCCCTTGCCTGGAGCCTGGGCATCCTGGTCGTGTTCTACACGCTTGCGTTGAGCCTCTATCGGCGGATCGAGCCTGTCCAGGTAGGCCAGTAGGGTCGCGCCGACCGCCACTTCTCGGGTACGTAGAACAGATCTGAGGAGCGACGCGGTACCCGTTCGAGTGCGCCCCACGTTGACCGCGACAGGCGGGAAGGCGATCCGATCAACCGTTGGGCGATCATGAAGGGGGCAGAGGCCTCGAGTGTCTGAGGCTGGCGACCCTCAAGGTTGTGGCCGGGACTCCCGGGTCGCTCTCATCGCGGCAGCCTTCTTTCCACGCTCCATCACCGGAGCCCGGGGCACTCCCAACTCCACAGCGACCTCGATGCGAGGCGGCTGCGACCCGGCGACGCCGTGGCACTTCTCCACTTTGAGACCGCTCCCGCAAGGACAGGATTCGTTCCTGCCGGCCCGTTTGAGTTGGTCGCGGAAGGGCCGGTCCTGATCGGCGCGTTGTCATCGGGACGTTCGAAGGTGTCGCCGACGTCGCCGTCCTGGCCGAACAGGGGCCGGGCTTCGCGTTGCTGGCCCTCAGCGAGCCCAATGCAGAGGAGCTGAGAGAGCTCGCAGTGACGTTCGACTTACCTCCACTGGCCGTGGAGGATGGGCTTGAGGGCCATCAACGTCCCAAACTGGAAGACCACGGCGACTGTCTGTTCGTGGTCGTGAAGTCTGTGCACTACGACGAAGCCACGATGCAAATGGGCATCGGTGAACTCGACATCTTCCTTGGTTCCACATATGCCATCGTGGTCGCTCGCTCAGCCCTGGAGATCATCCACGTAATGCGGGCCCGCCTCGACGAACATCCGCAAGTCGGAGCGCTCGGTCCGATGGCGGGTCTGTGGGCGGTGCTCGACGCCGTGATCGATGATGGTGAGCACGTGGTCGACCTGCTGGGCGATCAAGGCGAACGGATCGAACAGAGCGTATTCGAGGGCGACCTCGATCAGAGCGAGGCGATCTACCTCCACCGGCGCCGGGTCGACCGTGTGATGCGCAGCGTCCACCCCATGCTCCCCATTCTCGACACGCTGGAGCATGGCGAGCCGATCGCATCGCCGACGGCTTTACGGCCCTTCCTCAGGGACGTCGGCGACCATGCCCGGAGACTGACCGAGGAGCTGGCACAGCTTTCGAGCCGTCTCGATGGGCTGCTCAACGCCAACCTCGCCCGGGTGACCATGCGACAGAACATGATCATGCAAAAGGTATCCGCCTGGGCCGCCATTGCCGCTGTGCCCACCATCATCACCGGGATCTATGGGATGAACTTCCGCTACTTTCCCGAACTGGGCTGGCCCTCGGCTATCCACTGGCAATCGTGATCATGGTCGTGGCTGTCGTCGTCCTGCGTCGGCATTTCCGCCGAATCGGGTGGCTGTGACGGCGGATCCGCCACCACGTGGACCCATGGGCGAACAGATCGATGTAGGCACCTCAGCCTGGCTGGTGGATTCTGGGGTCGTTGAGCGAGAGCTGGACACAGATGCGTCCAGAGGCTTGACGACTGCCGAAGCGGAATCACCCCTCAACACCATCGGTCCCAACCGTCTGAAGCCGAAGCCCCGGGTGGCCGCGTGGCGCAAGCTGCTCGCCCAGTTCGCAGACCCATGGTGTATCTGCTGCTCGTGGCGATTGCGATCTCGCTTGCAGCGTGGATCATCGAAGGGCCCTAAGCAGTTCCGTTCGAGGCGATCGTGATCGGTGCGATCGTCGTAGGCAACGCCCTGCTCGGCAACACCCAGGAAGCGAAGGCCGAAGCCGCCCGCATCCTCGGAAACATCGTCGCTGACAGCCGGTAGAGATCCGGAAGAAGCAGCGGTAGAAGAGCGTCAGGTGACGGTAGAAGCCTTGGCTAGCAGTGCGCTGGCCAAGGCTTTTCGTAGCGGGGGGCGGGATTTGAACACGACCCCTTCGGGTTATGAGCCGAGTCCGGCATATCGCCCGACCAGGGAAAACGCGCGAAAGGCCTGATTAGGGATCTGGTGCTCTAAACGAGGTGGGTCTGGCTGCGCCCCGCCCTATCCGCTGAAGCGCGGCGCTGCTGGCTTCCCTGAGACACTGATAATGCAGCAGCGGTGGGTTCACGAAGTCGCGGTGACATTTGGTCACTGAAGTGGGGCGTTCGGCCCTAGTCCGTGCGGCGTGCCAACGGTACGAAGACGTTGAAAGGAAGTTGGATGCCAGACAATCCGAATAAGAGGGTGGTGGTGACTCCGCGACGTCCACAAAAGGTGCTGGTCGAATTCGTCAACACGCTCGCCGATCCGACCGTGTTCGATCAGTTGTACAAGCTTGCTCAGAAAGGGCCAACCGAGTTCCACCTGGTGATGCCGATCGTCAGACCGGACTACGGACTGACTTGGACCGACGCTCAAGCAAGGCGAGACGCCGACGATCGGCTTGCGATCATGCTCGAATTCATGGCTCAAGCCGGATTGTCGGTCACGGGGGAGGTCTGGCCAGGGACCCCGGACGAAGCAGTAGTGAAAGTGGCTCGCGGACCTGAAGGGCCGTTCGACAGGATCGTCGCGATTTGGCGCGAGCGGAAGTACCGATGGCTATACGGCGGTGTGCGTGAGCAGCTCGAAGACGAATTGGGGATCCCGGTTGAGTCTGTACACGTGGAGCCTCCGCTCGCTCACAGCAATGTTGAAGATCCTGATCATCTTCGAACCTTGTTCGAGGAATACGCCTCGAGGCTGGGTTGGAAGATTGCCTAGAACCCGTACCACTCCTGGTCAAGGGTCACCGCCCGCGCCGTTGTGTCAGCACACCGGCGCGGTCCAGAGCGTGAGCTGTAGGCCGCATTATCACTGTTGAGTCGTCGGTACTCGTCGGCGGGATAACGGGTCCGAGATCACCTACTTCTTATTGCATCCGGCCGATGACCGGGGCTCAAGCGTGGTGGCCGGGTACGCATCGGCAGTTCCACATCGTTGCCGGCTCTCCGGGTCATGTCGGCGAGGTCGTGGATGGACGAGTACGTCGGCTTGCGCCGGCTTCGCATGGCGGCGATCGTCGTCGAGACCGAGCCGGGACGGAGAATCGTTTGGCAGCTCAAGCTCTGGGTGCGGCTTCCTGCCTGGTTGCGGCTCGAGCTTGCTGACCAGGGTGATGGGTGCCTGGGTGCAGCACCGTCGAGATCGGCTAGCGGGGTATCGGCCGTGTCCTCGACCCGCTTCTACGGCTAGATGTGTCGGACGGTTCGTAGCCGAGCTGGACGAACACGTTCGTACCGAGTTCCCAAAGCTGCGTGATCTTCTCCGCGGCGCCCGGTCCGCCTGACGCCAACTCGGACACGGACACGCACAGGTGAGTGCTACGGAGGCTGTGCCTGGTCCTGGCGTAAGGGGTCCTTCGCCCCTGCCGACCGGCATACTCACTGGCGGAGAATCGCGGCTGTGCGCTGGATGAAATGGGGCCTGGCCGCCCTCTTCGGCGGGCTGTTCTTGATCCAACTGGTTCCTTATGGCAGAGATCATGACAACCCGCCGGTGGTGGCTGAGCCGTCGTGGGATTCGAGCCAGACCCGTGAGTTGACGGTGCGTGCCTGTTTCGACTGTCACAGCGACGAGACTGTGTGGCCGTGGTATTCGAATGTGGCTCCCGTCTCCTGGCTGGTGCAGCGGGACGTCGACGAGGGCCGGGAGGAGCTTAACTACTCGGAGTGGAACCGCCCTCAGGAGGGTGAGGAGTCGGCGGAGACGGTGCGCGAAGGTTCTATGCCGCCGAGCTTCTACCTGCTGACCCATCCTGATGCGCGTCTCACCGATGCCGAACTGGCGGCCCTGGCCGCTGGCCTGGCAGCCACCTTCGGTGGTGAGAGCGATGGCGGTGGCGAGGAGGGAGAGGCAGAAGAGGACGATTGAGGGAAGGCTCGGCCTCATCGCCGTCTATGGTCCATTGTTCCGTCATGACCAAGGATTACGGGAGTGGTCGTAGCGTGTTTGACCTCGACATGACTGTCGACCCGGGGGAATTGTTCGGGTTCATCGGGCCTAACGGGCGCCGGCAAGACCACCACGATCCGGCTGCTCATGGATCTGATCCGCCCGGATCGGAGCACCGCCTCGGTGTTCGGCCCCGATTCCCAGGTGGGCAGTCTGGCGGCGAAACGTCTCATCGGGTATTTACCCGGTGAGACGCCTTTCTTTCCCGGTGAACGCTCCGTCGGCGTGGTGGCGCGGCTCGTACACCTCGGAGAGGTGTGATGGTCCTCTGTCAGTGCCTCTCAGGTCGGCGCCGTGGCATTCGGTCAATTGGCGGCGTACAGCTGCTCGCCGCTGGCCACCAGGTCCGGGTCCTGGACGGGAATTGTGGTCTCCGAAGCCGCGGTGCACCCGGAGACGATGACCATGGCAGCCAGAAGTGCCGGGAACTTCATTCCGGCCGGAGTTCGAGACGCCGCAGGAATTGGGCATTGATGGCCACGATCACCGTCGAGACACTCATCAGCACCGCCGCGGCGGCCGGGGCGAGTACGAACCCGGCCCAGGCGAATGCCCCGGCGGCGAGGGGGATGGCAACCACGTTGTAGCCGGTGGCCCAAACCAGGTTCTGGATCATCTTCCGATAGCCGGCTTGGGAGAGCCTGCGGATCCCGACCACGCCTCGGGGGTCGTCGGAAGCCAGAACTATGCCGGCCGATTCGATGGCCACGTCGGTTCCGGCGCCGATCGCGATCCCGACGTCGGCTTGGGCGAGCGCAGGGGCGTCGTTCACCCCGTCGCCGACCATGGCCACCCGTTGGCCGTCCCGCTGCAGTTTGGCCACCTCGGAATGCTTGTCCTCAGGGAGTACTTCGGAGAGCACCTGGTCGATGTTCAGGTCGGCCGCCACCGCTTCGGCGACCTGGTGGGCGTCGCCGGTGATCATCGCCACCTTCACACCCAGACGATGCAACTCGTCGACGGCCTGACGGGACTCTGGCCTCACCTCGTCCTCAATCGAAAAGGCGCCTGTCACCTGGCCGTCCTCGATCACATAGAGAACCGCAGCTCCCCTTTGTTTCCATCCCTTCACTGTCTCCGCCAGGAGGGGAGACACCTCGAGGTTCATCTCTCTGAGCATGACGGGACCGCCTACTGCAACCTTGGAGCCCCTCACCTCGGCTTGCACTCCCCGGCCGCTCATCGACCGGAACCCCTGAGCCGAAGGGATCTCCCCTCGTTCCTGGGCTGCGGTGACGATCGCCCGGGCCAGCGGATGCTCCGAATCGGACTCAACCGCCGCCGCCACCGAGAGAATCCGATCCTCTTCGCCTTCTACCGTGCCGATGCCGCTGAGCCGATGATTGCCTTTGGTGAGGGTCCCGGTCTTGTCGAACAACACCACGTCCACATTCCGCATCCGCTCCAGAGCGAGACGGTCTTTGACCAGGATCCCATTGCGGGCTGCCATAGAAGTGGAGATAGCAATTACTAGGGGAATGGCCAGCCCGAGGGCGTGGGGACAGGCGATGACCAGGACCGCAACGGTGCTCACCACAGCCTGATCGGGCTGGTCCACAATCACCCAGGCGATGAACGTGACCAGCGCGGCGGCCACTGCCACATAGAACAGTAGGGCGGCTGCCCGATCGGCCAGAACCTGGGCCCGCGACCTGGACTCTTGGGCCTGAGCGACGAGACGCTGGATCCCGGCGAGGGCGGTGTCCTCCCCCACCGCGGTGATTCGGATCCGGACCGAATTGTCGGTGGCGACAGTACCCGCTACCACCCGGTCTCCGGGACGCTTGGCTGCAGGTTTTGACTCGCCGGTGACCATCGACTCGTCCATTTCCACCTCGCCGCTCAGGATCTCCCCGTCGGCGGGGACCCTTCCACCGGGCCGCACAAGCACCGCATCGTCGACATCGAGCTCCGACGTGGGCACGGTCTCAGTCCCTGTATCGGTGACCCGCTCGGCCTCGTCGGGCAGTAGTTCGGCGAGGGCGGCCAAGGCTCCTCGGGCTTGGCCGATGGCTCGCATCTCCATCCAGTGGCCGAGGAGCATGATGGTGATCAGGGCAGCCAGCTCCCACCAGAACTCGAGGTCGAACCAGCCCAGGGTCGTGGCCGCAGAGGCGAGGTAGGCGACGGTGATCGCCATACCTATGAGGAGCATCATCCCCGGCTGACGGTCCCGCACCTCCTGGACCGCCCCCTTGAGAAACGGCGAGCCTCCATAGAAGAAGATGAAAGTGCCCAGGATTGGAGCGACCCACTCCGAGCCCGGGAACGCAGGGGCGGTGTAGCCAAACCACTCCTGGATCATCTCGCTGTAGAAGATGACGGGCAGGGTCAGGGCAAACGAGAGCCAGAAGCGGCCTCGGAACATGGCCACACTGTGACCGGCGTGCTTATCGTGGCCACCGACGGCGTGGCCATGGTGAGCGGCTTGCGCCACTTCCGGTCCGGCGTGGACGTCGACTTCGGTCATCTCATGGCCCGCATGCGGATCGTGGTGAAAGTGTTGTGAGTGGTTTGAGTGATCGGTCATGTGGTTGCGATTCACTTAGGAGCGGACAAGACGCTCGATGGCCTTGGTGGCCTCGGTGACCATCTGGTCGGCCCTTCGCAGATCGCCGACCTCGGTGGCCTCACGGACACAGAGACGTACATGCTCGTCCAACAGCCCGACCGCCACCCCTTTCAACGCAGCCGACACCGCGTTCACCTGCGTCAGGACGTCGATGCAGTACTTGTCCTCGGTGATCATCCGCTGCAGACCCCGGACCTGGCCCTCGATCCGGGCCAGCCGCTTCAGGTAGTCGTCCTTGTTGATCTCATAACCCCGCATGCAGACCTCGCTATACTTTAGGGGGGTATTGTACCGCTGCCACGCCGAGACGTTGAAAGTCCGTTGCACGTATCAAGAACACGATCCGTGCTGGAACCCTCGAAGTTCGACACGGGCGGATCAGCCCTTCGGCTGCGGTCGAGGCGACACCGTTACGGCCGATGCCGTCGATCAGCCACTCCGACTCCGAGATCTCCCGACGCTCCTTTACGACCGGATGCTGCCTCCAACCGATGGTCGGCGCGCACTGGCGCCCAAGACGGTGCTGGATGTGCATCTCGTCGTTCGAGGCGCTCCAGGATGCGGTGAAGGGGGCTGGTGACCCGGAGTGGCCCTGGTGGCTCTGCTTCCGGTCGGCTCGGGTCGTCGCCGGTCGTTTCTGGTCCTCCTGTGGGATGGATGTGGGATGGAGGATGCCCCCGGAACGTTGCCAGACAATCTCGAAAGGGGTCTCGAAAGGGGTCTCGAAAGGGTTCTTCTGGATGCCGCCACGTACCGAACCCGACAACTGCGCGGCTCCCCGGGCGCGTCGGAACCGCGAGCGGTCACCCGTACCTGCGAACTGGGTCAGCTTCGTGCGGGAGCCATTTTCGGGAGCATTTGATCACGACCTGCAGCTTCTGGTCTGGTCGAGTGATTCACCCGGATGATTCGGGCTCGTTGCCGGGCCATGCGGGTTGTGGCCACTGATAGGTTGGCGCAATGTCCAACACCTTGAGCAGATCGAGTTTGCCTATCCCAGCGGTGGGTTATGCCGGTGATGTCCTCTTCGACGCGAAGGATCCTGATTCGAGGTTTGATCCGATCGAGCGTCTTCTTCCGCCGCTGGTACGCGGCGAGTATCGCGCCGGCCAGGCGTCAAACCTCGGCTTGCGATGACATGTCGGCTACGAACACGTCGACATCGGTGCTGCCTGACTCGTCGGCGATTTCGGCGGCGGCCTGGTCGGTTCGGGCCTTGTCGCGGCCGGTGATGCCCACCCGTGCGCCCATCGACGCGAGGCCCGTGGCGGCCGCCCTGCCGATCCCGCCGGTGCCGCCTGTGACCAGCACCGTTTTTCCGGTTGGCGCTCCTGCTGCCAGCACTTGTTCAGTGGAGAGTGAGGAGCAGCTTGAAGATGAGCCTCTTCCCCGCGGCATTCGTGCACTCCCCGGCAGCGAGCACGTGTCAGTCGTAGGTGTCGGTCCAGGACGCGATGTCCACGCCGTGGTTGTCGGGCGACGCGAGCGACCACCAGGCGGGAGCGTGCGAATCGTCGGCGAGTCTCCCTCCGGCGGCGAGCGCGACGTCCACTCGCGCCCGAGCCTGGTCGGCCGGCACGAAGACGTCGAAGTGCGTCCGGCCTCTCGCCGGAGAGTCGCCGGTGATCGGGTTGAAGGCGAGCTGCGGCCCGCAGCGCAGCGGATCGACGGCATCCGTGTCGCCGAACGCCTCATAGCCCAGTGCGGCTGTGAAGAACGGTCGCACGTCGGCCTGGGAATGCTGGGCGACGTAGATGCCGATCGACTGCGCGAGCGAGGGATCGGGGGTCAGCAGCAGCTCGGCGGCTGCCCGGGACACGGCCGCCGCGAACTCCACGGCGGCCGCGGGGATGCCATCCGGGCTGCGGTACGGGATGCGCACGACGACTCCCTCGGGACGCACGTCGACGTCGGGCAGAATGCCGAATTGCTCGGCGGCGGCGACGACCGGGGCGATGAGGTCTGCCGCGTGGGAGAGGGAGGTCGCGGTGAAGACGGTCTGCGGGCCTGTCCCTGTGACACGCCAGTCGGAGACGCCCCGCGCCCGGTGGAACTCGGCCGCGGAGATCCAGTCTGATCCGCTCGTTGACTCGCTCATCGGGAACTCCTTCGAAAGCTGTCAGAGTCCCAAGCCAGTGACGAGCGAGGACCCCGCGCAGACTCCACGGTACTCGGAGCTCTCGGCGCGCGGACGCCGCCGGCCATCTATTTCCGGCTCCACGCCGTGACGCACCCGGCAAGATCTCCATCGGACGGGCGCCTCAGAGCGACCGAGGTCCGAAAGGTTGTTCGAATGGGTTTACGAACGTCCCCCGAAAGGGTCGGTCCAGAAGGATGACACCAGCACCCGCCGAGGCCTCCGGCAGACCAGGAATCGGCGCTCCTGTGGGATGGATGTGGGATGGCGTCCGACATGGGTTCCTCCACGGCCGGACGTAGACAGTGAAAAACCCAGGCGGTGCCTGGGTTTTCCTGGAGTAGCGGGGGCGGGATTTGAACCCGCGACCTTCGGGTTATGAGCCCGAGTCCGGGGTGTTCACTGACCAGGCGACATGCGCGAAATGCCTGTTCAGAGCCCACTTCTGGTTCGCGTCATTTCGCGTTCTTGACCGTCCCATCGCACCCTCTCGCGCGATGGACGCGCGATGGGGTTGCCCTCGAATCGCCGCGATGTCCCGGAGGTGTCCTCGGCCGCGACCATGAACGACCCAACCTCTCGCTCAGTCGGTGATCAGGGCATACACCCACCACGCCTGTCATGGTTTTGCCCCATTCAGTTGAGCGAGTGACAAGGACCGAGATCTCAATCCACAACCCGTCTGCCTGAGTACGGCTCGGCCGGTGATCAGAGGGTCTTGAACTCGGTCATCGCCCAGTTCATCCCGGGTATGTCGGGCAGATACCGGCCATCGTCGGTGGGCCCGATCTCCTCCGCGATCATCTGGTTCATCTCGTGGTTTAGTCGGGCGATCAGGTCGTCGTGGTCGGATCCTCGGGCGGCGAGATTGGTCATCTCCTGAGGGTCTTCGAGGAGGTCGAACAACTCGATGTCGTTGGCTTCGCGAGCCTGGGCGACGCTCTGGGGCTTGTTGTGCTGGGTCGGCGCGAAGTAGCGGCTGAACTTGTATCGGCCGTCGAACAGCGTTCGTTGGAACCCCCGCTTGGTCAGGTCCGGTCTGATGCCGGCCTTCATCAGCTCCGATGGATCTCCTCCCCGCCCGCGCACCTCGGCGACCTGGCCGATGAAGCCGGCATCGAGAGTCATCACCCCGGAGTAAGCAAACAACGCCGCCGCTCGCACGCCTGCTCTGGCAGGGTCATAGACGAGTGGCGTGAGGTCCTTGCCGGGCAAGGAGCGGGCGGTCGACTGCACCGACCGACCCGGGGTCCCGCCGATGTTGAGGAAAGTGGGAGCGAGGTCGACGTGGGAAGTCACCGCATCGCACCGTGCTCCGGCTGGGGCGCCGGGGGCCACGATAACCAGTGGGACATGGATGCCCTCGTCATAGGCGTTGCCGCCTTTGCCCCGCATCCCATGTGCGCCCCCCATCTCCCCGTGGTCCGAGGTGAACACGATCACCGTGTCGTCGAGGAACCCAAGATCTTCCAGTTCCTGGATGATCCGGGTGATCTTCCTGTCGACCTCCTTGATGCAGTTGAGGTAGTAGTCGTCGAAGCGTTGCCAGCGGTTCTGTTCCGGAGGTATCCGGCCGAGCCCGACCGCCATGGCGGCTTCGAACTCGGCGTGAGCAGGCGGTCTTCCTTCTTCATCGAGGTCTTGGGTGAAGTTGTCGGGGACGATTCCCGAGTAGGTCTGGGCGTACGACGAGGTGTCCGGGGCGAACGTGGTCGGAAAGAGCAGGCCGCCCTTGTCCTGGACCGGCTCACCGGGAAGGTCGGTGTTGAAGTACATGATGTCGTGCGGGTTGACCAGGTCGATCGAGAGGAACCAGGGCCGGCCTTCTCGACGAAGATGCAGCGCCTTGGTGCGAAGCCACTCGATCGATTCGACCATGGTTCCGTTGTCCCGGACGAACCCATCCAGGGGGCTCCCGAGGACGTCACCGGTCGGATTCCAGTCGGAGAACCCATATTTCTCCATGTCCCGGGAGAAGTTGTGGTCGCGTTCATCATCGGGCTCGAGCTCACCCGCCAAGTGCCACTTCCCCTTGTAAGCCGTGTAGTAGCCGGCCGCCCGGAGCAGAGTGCCAACGGTCGGTATGTCGGTGGACATCGAACCGACGAAGGGAAAGTTGGCGTTGTCGAACATGCCGGTGTTCGGCATGTGTTGCCCGGTGTAGATCACCGACCTCGATGAGGTGCAGTAGGTCGAAGCTATGTAGTGATTCGTGAAAGACACGCCACGTTCCCGCAGCCAATCCCGACCGGGGACCTCCAGGCCAGCTGGGTGCACCGGGAAAAAGCGCTCCTGGTCGGTGAGCACGAACACGATGTTGTGAGGCTTCGAATCCATTTGGACCTTCCGTGAGGTGTGGGATGTGGCGGTCAATACATTAAGGCGGCCGCTGCCGACATGAGTGAGGATCGCCGATTATCGACCCTGGGGTTGGGCGATCGAGGCCGCGAGATCAACCAAGCCGCGAAGTCACAAAGGCCAGTATCTGTGCAGGGATGCTTGACATGGGGGTTGTTGTAGACCCTTCGCCACAGGTAGCCCCTGGTGCTCCGTGCTTGAACAACCCTGGCTTCTACCGGATTCCTGAACACCCCCCCGAAAGCCCGCGAATCGGTCTGACCAGGCGTTATAGACGGGTAGCTCCGAGCAGCGACTCCGGGCCGGTGCACGACAGTGTCCTTCTACCGATCCTTCTACCGGGTTTCCGATGGTCGGGAACCCAGGGAAGGAGGACCTCATGAGAGGCTATGTGGCCCGTAAGGGTGACCGCTGGTACGCGGTGGTGTACGAAGGGTTGGATCCGGTGACCGGAAAGGAGCGGCGGCGCTGGCACCCGGCCGGCACCACTCGAGGGGAGGCCGAGGCGCTGGCCGCCCGACTGGCAGCTGAGTTGAACGGCAGCAACGACGAAGTGCGTTCGCTCACCTTCGGTGGCTACCTGACCGGAACCTGGCTGCCCGGCAAAAGGATCACCCTGGCCGAATCCACCTGGGATGGATACCGGCGGAAGATCGACCGGCACATCATCCCTGCGGTCGGTCGTCTCCGGATCCGAAGGCTTCGGGCTCACCACCTCGAGTCGCTGTACGACCGGATGCTCCACCCAGCCGACGGACGACGACCGCTGGCGCCGAAGACGGTCTTGGAGGTTCACCTCATCATCAGAGGTGCTCTCAACGATGCGGTGCGACGTGGGATCGTGACCAGAAACGTTGCGCTGGTGGCCCACGCACCCAAGCTGAGGTCGATACCCAAAGTCGAACCACAGTCGTGGAATGCCCAACAGTTGCAGGCATTCCTACAGGCTGCGGCGGGTCATCGGCTCTTTCCCGCCTTCTGGCTGCTGGCCGCCACCGGGATGCGCCGTAGCGAACTACTCGGTCTGCGCTGGGACGACGTCGACTTCAAGAGAGCGCGGGTGTCGATCAACCGCGGGCTGGTCGCCGTCGCCTACGAACTACGAGAGTCGAGAGGCAAGACCTCTAACTCGAGACGAGCCGTCGACCTCGACTCCACCACCCTCAAGGTGCTCAAGGCATGGCGGGATTGGCAGCGGGCAGAACAGGGGGCTGCGGGGATCGAATCAGACGGCTGGGTGTTCACCAGCACCGACGGCGGGCCCGTCCATCCGCATTCGATCTCCCAGACCTTCGAACGGATCGCCAGCCGAGCCGGCGTGCCACGGATAAGGCTTCATGACATCCGCCACACTCACGGCACCCTGCTCATCAAAGCCGGCGTCCCTGTCAAGGTCGTGTCCGAGCGGCTGGGACATGGGAACCCGGCGTTCACCATCGACACCTACCAGCATGTGCTCCCCGGGATGCAGGCCGAAGCCGCCCGCACCTTCGAACAGCTCCTCAAGGAGCAACCGTCCGGAACGGCCGGTAGAAGACCCGGTAGAAGAATCGCATAACAAGGTAGAAGCCCCGGTCAGCAGTGCGCTGACCGGGGCTTTCAGTAGCGGGGGCGGGATTTGAACCCGCGACCTTCGGGTTATGAGCCCGACGAGCTACCAGACTGCTCCACCCCGCGTCGATTGCCACCCAATTCTATGGCGGGCGTTCGCGTACCACAACCGACGTCTCAGTCGGCGGCGCTCCGCTCCTCGACCAATCGCTCCAGCTCGGCCCAGACATGGGGCATAGTGCCCTTGAGCCCGGTCAACTCAGGCCCGTACATCACGATGGCTTCGACCGGGCTTGTGGCGATCACCGTGGCAGTCCTGATGTGGGTCTTGAGCACACCGATCTCGCCCACGACATCGCCAGGTCCGATCCGGGCGATGACCGCACCATCGTGGAGGACGTCCGCCGTCCCGCTCTTGAACACGAATACCTCGTAGGCGAGATGACCTTCGTCGACGATGTGCGTGCCTTGCTCGAGGCGAACCTCGTCGGCATGCTCGGCGACGACCGATCGCTCCTTCCTTGGCAGGGCGGCAAACAGGGGTATCGACTCGAGATTGGCGATGTCCACGTCGACTTCGAGATTACGCATCGGCTCCCAAGGATGCTGATCTCCCGCCTGTTTCCGTGATGGTGCCAAACCAATCTGCCTGCACTGGCTAGGACAGCCCCTCGACGATCTCGGCGATTCGGCGGGCGCGGGTCTCGGGACGTTTGGCGCTGTAGACCATCCACAGATACTGCTTCTTGGCGGAGTCGCTCAGACCCTCGTAGGCGGATCTCGCCTCGTGGGCGGCATCGAGGGCAGCATCGAGGTCCGGCGGGACGATGAGAGCGTCGACTTCGTCGGTCTGGGACCAGGAACCGTCGGTCCTGGCCCGATCGATCACCGCCTGGCCCGCCGCGGTCATCAGCCCGTCCCGTTGCAGACGCACGATTCGCTCCTTGTTCGGCGCCGACCAGAGCCCGCCCGGCCGCCGCGGCGAGAACCACTGCAGCATGCGGTCCTCGTCCACCCGTCGGGTCACGCTGTCGATCCACCCAAAGCAAAGGGCCTCCTCCAACAGATCGTCGTAGACCGGCCCCTCCAGATTGCTCGACTTCTTGCGATGAACCACCCATACGCCCTCCTTCCGGTCCGGGCGAGCCGCGAGCCATCTCCGCCAGTCACCTTTGCTGGAAGGGGCGATCACCTCCTTGCCATTCGGCGATTCCGGATCCGCCAATTCGAACGTCCTCGTCATCTGCCCCACGATAAGGCACGTCTTCCCATCAATCCCCGAGGATGCTGATCTCGCGCCAGGCCACCCAGGAGGGAGACTCGAACGTCTCCACGCCCACGACTCGGACGTGTTCCAGTGGCTCGAGGAGCGGTACCTCCAGCCAGTCGCCGTCTGAGGTTTCACCGGTCAGTGTGGCCACCTCCTGGAACTCCCCGGTGTCTCCCATCACACTGATGACGTGCCTGGTCGCGCCGGCCGGATTCTGTGCTACCAGCAGGCGGATCGACTCGACAATGTGCTCCTCCCCCAGGTCGATCTCGATCCACTGGTGTGGACCCGCCCCGGAGTTCCAGACGGTATCAAACAGCCCGTCGACGGCACTGGAGCCCGGGCCGTCGGATAGCTCGGAGGACACCCGTACAGATGCTCCCTCGGCCAGTTCGACCGGGAGGCCGAGATCACCCGGCTCACAGGGGTCGGGCCTGATCGACGGTGACAACGCTCCAGCGATAGCGCCGTTGTCGTCGACGCCGGTCCAGAACTCGGGTTGCTCGTCGCTGTCCCAGGTCCACAGCAGCCATCCGTCGAAGCCGTGGGCACACGACTCCACCTGCCAGTCGACCAGCGCTCCAACCGCCTGGTCGATGGTGGGGAACGCCCCATGCTCGGCGCCGAATTCGCCGAGGATGATCGGCTTGGCGGTGACCGGCGGCAGCCCATAGTTCTCGACGATCTGGCCGAGATCGAGCTCACCCCCCGGGTAACCGTGGAGATCGACGAAGTCCAGTTTCGAGTCGCGGATCACGGCCTCGGTCTCGATGATCCGATCGTCGCCCACCCTCGACGTGTTGGGGCCCTTTGGCTGGAAGAACCCGACGGTTACCAAAGCGGTCGGGTCCACGGTGAGGATCTCGGTGCGCATCGTATCCACCCAGAACACCAGGTTCTCCTCGAGCAGCCGACGATGGACCCCTGGCTCGGCCAGGTCGTAGCTCAGCCAGTTGGCGGTGGCGACGGTCCCCGAGCTCAGGTTGAAGGGTGGATAGAGGTCGGTGAAGTACAGCTCGTTGCGCAGCTCATAGGCGAGCAAGGCGTCAAAGGCGGCACCCCGGGCGATCAGGCCGGTGACCCATTCCCGGAAGAAGCGCTGGTTGGCCTCGACCCCGCCCCGGGAGAGGTACATGGAGTTGACGTTGTCGATCAGGGGATCCGAGGGGAAGGACCATGCCGGTGACTCGGGAAGCCAGTCCTGGGTGTACATGACCTGCAGACCGTGCGTCTTCGCCCGAGCGAGCAAATCCACCGCGTTGTCCAGGTACCCAGGAGAGAGTGGCTCGGAGGTGCCCGGCATCCCCCCGGCTCGGGAGTTGAGGAACACCCGGACCACGTTGTACCCGGCGGCGCTGAGGTCGGAGAGCGTGTCCTCGATCCGGGCCGGGTCGTACTTGCCGGGGTCGAGGGTGCTGTGATTGCCTGCGGAGAGGCGGATCAGATTGACTCCCCGCGGGACGAACTCCTCCCCGGTAACTCGATCGAACAGCTCGTCTTGCACACCCGCCAGACGTACCCCGATCCGGTGCTCGACCGGCGGGAGTTCCCCAGAGGTCGAGGTGCTCACCGGGACGCCGGTGGTCGTCGCCGGGAGCACCGTCGTCGTCGAAGCCATAGTCGTGATCGGGGCCGGTGCCGGATCGGCCACGCACGCAGTCACCAACAACAGCACCACCAACCGAATCGCCTGCTTGACCAACTCGGATCCTCTGCCGAAACGTGATCCGACGCTACCAACCCCGACCCGCGCCGGGACCATTGGCCCTATCAGCGACGTTCGGGGCTCCCAAGAATGGGTAAGAGTCGATAGCCAACAGATCGGAGTTTCAGCATGGCACACGGCTACAGCAACAAGGTGGTGATCGTCACCGGTGGCGGCTCTGGAATCGGCGAAGCCTGTTCCATGACCTTTGCGGCAGCGGGGGGCAAGGTCCTGGTCGCCGACTTCGATGAGGAGAACGGGAATCGGGTCGTCGAGACCATCAGGGGAAGCGGTGGGGAGGCCACATTCGCTCCGGTGGACGTCTCCAAGCCGGAGCAAGTGGAGAAGATGGTGGCGACCGCGGTCGAGACCTACGGCGCTCTGCACGTGGCGGTGAACAACGCGGGCATCGGCGGAGCGCAGGCACCCACCGGGGAATACCCGATCGACAGCTGGAATCAGGTGATCGGGGTCAATCTCGACGGCGTGTTCTATGGGATGCGGTACGAGATCCCGGCAATGCTCCAATCCGGTGGCGGATCGATCGTCAACATGGCCTCGATTCTGGGGACTGTCGGGTTCGGCAACTCGCCGGCCTATGTCGCCGCCAAGCACGGTGTGGTCGGGTTGACCAAGGCAGCCGCGATCGAGTACTCGGCGAGGGGCATAAGGGTGAATTCGGTCGGCCCCGGATTCATCAGCACACCCTTGCTCGAGAAGAATCTCGACCAGCCGACTCTGGCGGCAATCGCCCAGATGCACCCGATCCAGCGACTGGGCACGTCCCAGGAGGTTGCCGACCTGGTCGCCTTCCTCGGCTCGGACGCCGCGGCGTTCTGCACCGGTGGCTACTACCTGGTTGACGGGGCCTACACCGCCCAGTGACCGGGGTTTGGGCGGTAGCTGAAACGGGTAGGTATCTGCCTTCGATAGGGGTGGGGCTCCGGCGCTCGCCGAAGTCCCACACAGCTCTCGGAGGCAATCATGAACCTGCGCAAACCCGCAGCCGTCGTCGCCTCATTGGCCCTGGTCCTCGCGATCAGCGCATGTGACAGCAACGACGACAACAACACGGACACGACCGGCGATCTAGGTGGTGTGACCACCACCGTCGCCGATCTGGCAACGACCACCACGGCCGCCGGCTGACGCCGCCGGCGACTGGGCGGCGGGCGCTTCTTCGCGCCCGCCGCCCCACCCGCTCAGTCCTCGACTCCCTCCACCCACCCGGTGACACTGGCTAGATGGCCGTCTGGGTCGCGAAAGTGGGCCGCCAGCAGTGTCCGCTCACCATCAGAGGTGACCGGTCTCGGGTCGACCTCGAAGGGCACTCCTCTCTCCGCCATCCCGGCATGCACAGCCATCAGATCATCGACCTCGAGAACCAGCTCGGTGTCGGATGCCTGTGACTCGAATGCCTCGGGTCGATTCAGCACCAACTGGACGTCTCCGAGTGTGAGCAAGGCGAACTCGCCACTGGTCCACATTAGATCCAGACCAACCCGGTCCCTCCAGAAGGCGACCGAGGCGTCCATGTCGAAAACACGCAGGATGACGTTGCTCAACCTCATCGGCCGCAGGCTACCGATGCCCCGCCCAGACGATCAGGTCAGATCGTCCCACCATATTGCGACGATCGAATATCCACCGACGAGGATCATCAACACGGCCGCCGCACCCGCCACCAGGTCCATCAAAGTCTCCATGGAATCATCATGCACCGAGGGTGTGACACTTTTCATAGGGCTGTCGCCCCAATGGCTGTCGCCTGATCACCGAGGACGTCGGCACTGGCCATCGCTGCGGCGAGGAAGAAGGCGGCGCCAGCCAGGAGGAGCAGCAGCCAGATGGTTGCGATTCGCATCGCCCGGTCTCCCCTCCTCCGACTCGGCACCGATAGACGAGTCTGTGGGCTGGTCGCCACCAGCAGTCGGACCCCCACCAGCGAGCCTCCAATCAGGAACGACCTGGGGTCGAGCCAATCCGGGATGACGATGCTCACCATCATCAGAGAGGCGACCAGGACGATGAGGGCAACGTTCACGCCCAAGCTCGCCTCCTTGATGGTGTGCCGGCCATACCACCAGGCGATTCCAACCCCCGCCACCAGCCCGAACACGACCGCCACCCAGTCCATCCCGATGCGCACGGAAGTGGCACCAACCGCGATCAGTGCAACGGCGGTCGAGAGCAGCCGACCCACCTGCATCAATGAGGAATAGCGACGGTGCCGAATCGAGAGCACGACCAACAAGCACAGCGATCCGGTGGCGAGGAGGATCAGTCCGGAGAAGAGATAGGGGAAGACCGCGACGAGAAGATCGCGAATGGTCACCCGGGAAGGCTAGGTGGCGATCGTCACCGATAACGCCAGACGATGCGACCGCGGGTCGGGTCGTAAGTCGACACCTCGACATCGACGGTGTCGCCGGGCAGAACCCGAATGCCACGTCCGCGCCGCATTCGCCCTGAAGGCTTGGCGAGCAATTCGAAGCCGCTGTCCAGCTTCACCTCGAAGGTGGAGTCCGGCAGCATCTTGAGGACCGTGCCTCTCATCCGTATGTATTCGTCTTCGTCTTTCGCCATTGTCTTCCTGGGGAGCGGCTCATTGTAGGAGGCTGACCAGGCTGTCGGGAGAGAGAGCACACACCGGCGCCAACTCGTGGTTCGACACCGCCGCAACCGTCTCGAAATCCCGATCGGAGGGAAGAACAACCCGTGTCGGCGCATGACGGTGTCGACCAGAGTGTCGTCGAGATCGAAGTTGTCCTGGCCATGCACCGCCATTCATCTTGTGGCGTACGAGGTCAGGAAGCCACACCCACCCGGGCCTCGACCGCTCCGGCGATCAGTGCTCTCGCCTCTTCGATCAGCTGCTCGGCCTCGTCGACCGCCTGTTGGTACCCGGCCAGGTCTCCATCGATGAGAGCCTCCTCCGCCCTGGCGAAGGCGGCCGCGGCGAGGTCCAACAGCTCATCGACCGACTCTCCCACCGGTCCGGTGGGAGGCTCGGCGGTCCCATTACCGGTGCCTGCTCCGAACACGAGCTCCAACGCCCCGTCGAGGGTCTCACCCCACTCCACCTGGTCGCCGTACACCACGATCACCCGGCGGAACTCGGGGATCCCCCCTCCCTCCGCCTCGAGGAAGATCGGCTGGATGTACATGAGTGCGTCCTCGATCGGAACCACGAGGAGGTCACCCTTGATCACCTTCGAGCCCTGGTTGTCCCAAAGGGTGAACTGCTCGGATATGGTGCCGTCCTGATCGATCCGCTGGCCGACCTGCTCGGTGCCGTCGACGAAGTCACCCTGGGGCATCCGGAAGTCGACCAACCGGCCGTACCGCCCGGGGGTCGAGTCGGCGACGAGGAAGCTCGACAGGTTCCTTCGGTCCTTGGGACTGAACGGCTGGAGGAGCAGATAGGACAGATCCTCTTCCCCGGGGAGCTTGGTCAGCAGGTAATAGGGGAGCATCTCGGCCCGATAAGTGGACACCACGTTTGTGCCAGCGTCTCGCATGTCGCCGTAGAGCAGTTCCGAGCCAGGTGACCCGTCCCGGCTGATCGTGGAGGGGTCGATAGGAAGGGACCATGCATCGTTTCGGCTGAACAGCTCGTTGGCGTCGGTGACGTGATAGTCGAGATAGAGCTGGCTCTGAACCCGGAACAGATCCTGGGGATAGCGGAGGTGCTCGACCAGGTCCTCGGGCATCTCTGAGCCCGGAGAGAACAGACCTGGGAACGCCTCCGACCATGCCCGGGCCAGCGGGTCTTCGGGGTCGACCAGGTAGAAGGTCACATGCCCGTCGTTGGCGTCGACCACCGCCTTCACCGAGTTCCGCATGTAGTTGATGCCGCTTCTCAGATCGGAGGATCTGGCGAGGCGACCGATTGCGGCGTTGGTCAATGGCTGCGCATAGGGATACCAAGAGCTCGTTGTGTAGAGATCGAGGACCCACAGGATGTCGCCATCGATGATCACGGGGTACGGATCGGCGTCGACCTCGAGGAAGGGAGCCACATCTTCGAGGATGTGGCGAACGTTCCTCTCCACCAGTACACGGCTGTCGTTTCGAACCTCATCGGAAATGAGAAGGTTCAGGTCCCGGTAGCGGAAGGCGAAGGCGATCTGCTTCCAGAAGTTGCTCAGTTCGACTCCCGCCTCGCCGTCGTACTCGTTGTATGCGGTTCCCTCATCGGCCAGGGGGAAGTCGATCTCCTGAGGGTCGTCGCCGGTCTTGACGATGATCGGGCGCCCCTCCTGGTAGGTCTCACCGAAGTAGACCCGGGGCTCGTCCAGCTCGAAGTCGGGGACCACAGCCTTTGGCGGGACGTCGCTGAGGAGGAAGCTGGGCTGGCCATCCTCTGCGACGACATTTGCCACGTTCACCACCGCCCCAAAGCCATGGGTGTAGAGGAGACGCTGGTTCAGCCAGTCGTCACGGGGGAGGTTCACCTCCTCCAACTCACGAACCGCCAACATCACCTGGGTCGGTGTTCCCTGGTTGAGGTAACGATCGGTGTCCACCACGCCCAGCGTGTAGTACGTGCGCAACTCCTGGAAGTTCTGATAGGTCCGAGGGAGCACCGAGGGATCCCATATCCGGAGGTTGTCGATGGTGAGCCGGTTCGATTCGATGTCGACCGCCTCGAGATCGTCGGCGGCCGAGAACTGCCTGACCTCCACCTCGTCGAGGTCCCATGCCGCCCTGGTGAACTGGAGACTGTGCTCGATGTACGGAGCCTCCTTCCCGAACGGCTGAGGGTTCACCTGAAACCTCTGGATGATCGCCGGGTATATCGCCGCAGCGGCGATCGCCACCACGAGCCATGACACCGCGGCCACGATCGCCAGCGTCCACCCGGGACGGAAGATGTTGACGATGAACAGGACCGCGGCCATCACCGCCACAAGCATCAGGAGCCGGTAGGCAGGCAGTCGGGCCGTGATGTCGGTGTAACCGGGACCGAAGAACTGCGCCACCCGATCGGAGTACAACAACTCGTACATGTCGATCCGGTAGACCACTGCCCGGACCAGGGCTATCAGGGCGAACATGATCGAGATGTGGGTCTTGGCCGGACGGGTAGCAGTGAACCGCCGACCGCTGAACCGAAGACCCCCGTTGAAGTAGTGGGCGACAGCAACCACGACCGTGGTGAGGACGAGCAGATTGAATACCCAGTCGGTGGCAGTCCCCAGAAGAGGCAGACGGAACATGTAGAACCCGATGTCGTTACCGAAGATCGGATCGGCGACGCCGAATTCTTGGGCGTTCAGGAAAAGGAATACCTCATCACGCCAGGTGGACACGGTTAGCCCGAGTAGAACGGCGAGCCCGGCCGTGAGCCAGAAGCGAACCTGACGCATACGAGGCTCGACCCATTCCCTGAACCGCTCGATCATCTCCTCTTCTTCGGTGAGATCGAAGGGAGCCCAACGGGGAGACATCCGGTCCACCAGTTGGAGGCTCACCCAGATCACGAGGAAGGCGACAGCGATGCCCACCGCACCGAGGAGGATGGAAAGACCCCACCGGCGCTGCCACACTCCCTCGAAGCCGATCGACTCGAACCACAGATAGTCGGTCCAGAGGGTGCCAAGAGCCGTCAAGAACAGATAGAGGGCGGCGATGACCACGAGGATCAGGGTCAAGGGCCGTCGGCGATCAGACTTGTAGTCCGCGGGAACCCTGGTGAACATCGACGCAGAGGGTAACGGCTCTGTGATTCTGAGTTCCCGGTCGGTTGCGCCGGGAGCAGGTGGTCAGGCCAGCGCCAGGGTGCACTCGCAGCCGGCGTGTACCGGAGGAAGATGTGCCGCCGGGTCTGCGGAGGCTTCGCGGCAAGCACTGCAAGGGGTGCCGTTGGGGACCCATTCCAGATCACCCTCCTCGCCGACCGACTCCGCCAACCCGCGGTGATAGCCGATCAGCGCCAGCTCTCGAACCCGTCGCTCCGCCTCGTCGGTGCGCCAACCCCTGAAGACCCGCGATGTCGCCGACTGTCTCTCCCTCTGCCCGTCGCCCGCATTGATCAGGGCACTCGACACTGCCTCGGCGAGATCGCCTCCGAACGTCTCTGCTGCGGCGGAGGCGGGAGTGTCTCGGCGCTTCAGCTTCGATCCCAGCATCTCTTCGGCTGCGGCGTGACCGGCCGAATAGCTCTCGGCCCAGAGCCCGATCAGGTCTGCCCTCATCATGTCGGCCAGAACCTGCCCATCCGGATACCAGGCATCCTCGGTGCGGAGGTTGTCGAGCGCCATGTTCTGGGCGTCGGTCACAGCCTTCTTCACCCCACGGAGGGCACGGTTGGTGATCGGCAGCAGCCGGGCGTCCCGTTGCTCGAGTATCTCGCTGCGACTGGACAGCCTCGGGGTCTCGGGTGGGGCGGCAGACGTGGCCGTCTCCTCCTCGGGCGGCGACGGTGTCTCGTGCACAGTTAAGGGCTCTGTCCTGGGCGGCGGTTCCGCAGTCTCCGTTGTCGAGAGCAGAGGCTGGCCCCGCAGAGAGGCGAACAGGGCGCCCACGACGTCGCCCACCGGCCCGGGTAGCGGCTCAGGCTCGGGTAGCGGCTCAGGCTCGGGCTCGGGTAGCGGCCCAGGTTCGGGCACCGGTAGCGGCCCAGGTTCGGGCACCGGTAGCGGCTCGGGCTCAGGCACCGGCTCCGGTTCCGGCTCGGGCACCGGTTCTCGCTCGGGGAACAGATCTTCGGCCTCGAAGTCGGGGCCGGGCTGTCGGCCGGCGGGGGGAATGATCCTCACCGTCTCGCCGAGCTCCCAGTTGATCTCATCGGGCTCGGTGCGGGGCGCCGGTACCACCCTCACGCTGGTCGACTCCGAGGAGAGATCGAGGTTCTCCCGTCGTTCCTCGAGTGTCCCCTCCAACCGACTCAGCGCAGCCCGCACCGTCTCCAGCTCCTCCACCAGCTCCTCACGACGCTCTTCGAGGGCACGGGTCCGCTCCTGAGCAGCCTCTGCCTGTCGATGAGCCTGATCGATGATGTCGTCGTGCCGCTTCTTCGCCTCGGAGGCCTGCTTCTCGGCATCCATGGTGGCCGCTCGAGACATCTCGTCGGCCTCCCTGCGAGCTGACGAGATGAGTCGGTGTGCCTCGCGTTCCGCCTCCCCCATCACCGTGAGAACGTCCTGTTCGGCCTCCGCACGCATCCGACGCGTCTCGGCCGATGCCTGATTGAGGAGCTCGCTCCCCGTTGACCAGGCATCGCTCCGCAGCGTCTCCGCGTCGATCTTGGCATCCTTGCGCAGACTCTCGACCTCGGCCATCGCCTCTGAACGCCAACGGGCCGCGTCCATGGTTGCCCGCTCTCGCATCGACTCGGCAGCCTCACGCGCCGCCTGGAGAACGGCGGCGACCTCACGGCCCAGGCTGTCGAATTCGGTCTCCAAGTCACGCCCGGCGTACTCCCCCAGTCGCGCCACGAGCCGTTCTCTCTCCTCGCGGAGACTTTCGATCTCAGATGCAAGCCGATCGAGGAAGCCGGCGACCTCGGTGGAGTCCAGCCCCCGCAATACGGTGCGAAACTGCGTCTGCCGAATCTCCTCGGGGGTGATGTCAGAACCCATCCGCCCTAGAAGATACCGGCCGATCGATGCTCCCACCGGGTTTGGCTGGCGGCGGTGGTCAAAGCCCTTGCAGGTCGTCGAGGAACTCGATCGCATCCTCGAGGCTTCCGATCGAGACGATCTCGATCGAATCGCGATCGGCGGTGAGAGCTGTCGGGTAGTTGTCCTCGGGAACGAGGATGTACTCGGCCCCTGCCGCCTCGGCGCCGACCACCTTCTGTCGGATGCCCCCGATTGCGCCCACGGTCCCGTCGTATTGGATGGTCCCTGTCCCGGCGATGATATGGCCCTTGGTCATCTCCCCCGGGGTGAGGATGTCGATGATGGCCAGCGCGTGCATCATCCCCGCCGACGGCCCTCCCACATTGCCGGCCTGGATCGACACCGGGAATGGAGGCTCGGTGATCTCGCTCACGAGGATGCCGATCATGGCCCCACCGCTGTCATCATCACGCTCGGCCAACTCCACTTGCACCGTCTGCGGCTTGCCCTCACGGGTGATCCCGATGTCCACGAC
>Ga0105100_10000343_pt1 | contig 27455 bp, 28 predicted proteins | sample PPLLak12cMay2015_2_FD_87033 | JGI IMG/M metagenome (GOLD analysis project Ga0105100, IMG submission 87033) | Freshwater sediment microbial communities from Prairie Pothole Lake near Jamestown, North Dakota, USA - PPLs Lake P8 Core (1) Depth... | ecosystem: Environmental > Aquatic > Freshwater >... | reverse complement strand
GCCACCGCGAAACCTCGGCCACCGATCTCGGCGGCCGGCACGACGCCGATCGCCGTGAGATCGGCGTTCCACAGGTGAAGACCGTCGGCGCCCACGGTCGCGATGCGGCCACCTGCCGGCGACCATCGGACCGAGAAGGGCCCCCCGGCCTCCAGGGCAGCTCCGCATGGGGCGCCGAGCGGGTCCCATAGCCGGAGCGCTCCCGCGGAGTCGACGGTCGCGATGCGTCGGTCGTCGGGGGACCACGCTACCGAGACGACCGGCGCGTCGTGTCCGGCGACGCGATCCACGTCACCGCGGATCGCCATGGTCAGAGCGCCGGAGCGCGCATCCCAAGATCGCACGGCGTAGTCGGAACACGCCGTCGCGATGGTCGAGCCTCCGTTGGCGAACGCGACGCCGTTCACCTGCGCCGGATGCGACAGGACGCGGACCAGCCTCGCTCGCCCCTCGGTGGGCGGACGACCGTCGAGACGGAGCCACATCCGTCCGGCGAGCGCGGGCCGGGCTCGCTCGAGGAGGTCCGTTGCGTCCTGCGGACCGACGTCCAGCACGAGCGCGTTGTGGAGGTCCGCGGGCAGCGAGGCGGGCTCGCGGAGGGCGCGATGCGCCTCCCTCCCGAGCGCCGCCGCCAGCCGGCTGCAGGCCACGTTCCGTCGCACGTCGGTGGTCGCCATGTCCCGGACAGCGTTCGGCATCGGCACCCTCGTCGCGAGGGTCGAGGGGCCCCGCGCGCGAGGGTCCCGACGAGGAGGTTGCGGGGTTCGGTCGCCCCCCTGCCCTACCATGGGCCGTGCGATGGAGGCGGCGTTCTTCGACCTCGACAAGACGATCATCTCCCGGTCCTCGTCGCTCGCGCTCTCGCGGCCGATGTACCGGGCCGGCATGGTCACCCGGGGTCAGCTGCTCCGGGGCGCGTACGCGCAGCTCGTGTACGCGCTCGTCGGCGCGGACGAGAAGAAGATGGACCGCCTGAAGGAGGGCATGCTCGCGCTCACGAAGGGATGGGAGCGGGCCGAGGTCGAGCGCCTCGTGCACGACGTGATCATCGACGCGATCGACCCGTACGTGTACCAGGAGGCCCTCGACCTGATGGCGCTGCACCGGCAGGATCGCCGCCGGATCTACATCGTGAGCTCCTCGCCCGAGGAGGTCGTGCGCCCGCTCGCGCGGCACTTCGGCGTGTCGGGCGTGATCGCCACGCGAGCCCGGATCGAGAACGGCCGCTACACAGGCGAGCTCGCGTTCTACTGCGCCGGCGAGGGCAAGGCGCAGGCGATCCGCGACCTGGCCGAGCGCGTGGGCCTGGACCTGGGCGGCTCGTACGCGTACTCGGACTCGATCAGCGACCTCCCGATGCTCGAGGCCGTCGGACACCCCGTCGCGGTGAACCCCGACAAGGATCTCCGCAAGGAGGCCGAGGCGCGCGACTGGGACATCCGAGACTTCCGCCGACCGGTCCGGCTCCGCACGCGGATCGCGAAGACCGCGAGGGAGCCCAGGACCATCACCGCCGGCGTGGTCGCGGCCGCCGCCGCCGCCGGGATCCTCGCCTGGGTGGTCGTGCGCTCGCGGACGGGGCGGGCGCGCCCGTCACACCAGGGACACTCGTCCCGCAGGTGACGGGCCTGCGCGTTCGCGCGGTCCGCGATCCCGGAGTACGATCGACGTGCAGCCCATGGGCTGCCGCGAAGGGAGCAGAAACCCACGCGCGTCCTGCCGCGGGAGGCATGCTCCGGGTTCGGAGGCCTCGCCTTCGGTCCTCGAGCAAAGTGCAGAGAGCGCATGTTCGCTGCTCCCTTCGCGCACGTCCGGGCTCCGCGGCCCCTGGACCTGGACCCGACGGTTCAGCCGATGGCGGGGGGGCGGTCGGCGTTCGCGGGGCGGTGCCACTCGAAGTGCATGCCGTCGGTGCGGACGAACGTCCCGCCCCAGATGAACCCCCAGCGCTCGAAGACCTGCACCATGCGCGGGTCCTGGTTGGCCGGTTCGCCGTAGGGGTTCGACCCCACGTTGATGTCGAGCGCGACACCCCAGGTGTGGTGGCTGATCCCCTGGTGCGGGTCCCGGTTCGCGAACCGACGCGCGTAGCAGCCGCTGAACGAGTCGATCGTGCCCTCGAGCCCGAGCTCGATCAGCTCGCGGACCGCGCCCCGGATCTGGGGGAACAGCGCGACGTTGCACGTCACCGGTCCGAGGAGCGGCACGCGCTCGGTCGCGACGTGCGTGGCCTCCCACGCGGGGTCGATCTCGAGGTACCCGCGCCGACCCGGGGCGGGCCGCGCCGCGAACTCGCCGAACAGCAGCTTGAGCTCGACCGGAGGAAGGACGGCGTCGCCCTGCCGGAAGTAGGGCGTCTCGCCGGGCGAGCGGACCTGCAGGGGCACGCCGCCCGGCAGCGCCGCCCGGAGAATCCTGGCTACCTGACGACCGTTGGAGAGGCCCTCGGGCTGCAGCAAGGCATACCGGTCGCGTGAGACCCCGAGCTGGCGGCCGACACGACGCGCCACAAGTAGCTCGTGCGCGCCGACGAGCTCGTCCGGCCAGATCGCCGCGATCCGGACCTGCACCGAGTCGAACTCGAGAACGGCGCCGATGGAGAGTCGGCGGAGCCTCGCGCTCGACTCCCCGAGGACCCCGAACCCGTCCTGGAGGTCGGCGATCGCTCCCTGCGCCGAGAGCGGTACGAACGGCTCGTACTCGGACGGGTCCACCGCAGCGACCTCGAGCGGGATGGCGTAGCCCTGGGGCGGATCGTCGACCAGCTCGCCGCCGTCCGAGAGCGAGCGCGTCATCCAGACGACGTCGCTCTTCACGACGACGACCCGCTCGATCCCAGGGAGCGTGGTGACCTTCGTCAGGAACCCCTTCGGCAGGCCGCCGTGGGTCCACGCGAGGAACGTGCCGGGCCCGGCCGCGCGCGTCGTGGGCGGCGCCGAGCCGGCGGTCGCCGTGGGGGCCGGCGACGAAGGCCGAGCCGCCTGCAGCGCGAGGGTGACGCCGGCGCCGACGAGGAGCCCTGCCACCGCGCCCGCGACGATCGCGAGCGTGCGTCTCACGGCGACGGCTCCGTGGGGTCGGGCTCCGTGGCGTCCGGCGCCGGCGACACGTGCTCGGAGGTCGTCGGCTGGGACGATGCAACCGGCTCGAGCGACTCGGCGACGCGGATCAGCTCCCGCAGCTCCAGACCGGGCGCCTCGATCGAGACGTAGAGGCCGTCTTCGAGCCACTCGAGCCTTCTGGCGTCGGGCGTGTAGCGCGCCTCCACGCCGCGGATCTCGACCGCCCCGTAGCGGGACGCGGTGGCGGTGGGGAGCTGGTCCGCGAGCTCCATATGCAGGTGGATCTCGCCGCCGCCGAACGCGACCTCTTCGTCCTGGAAGTGGACCGCGACCCCCACCGCGTCGTCACGGCGTACGAGCTCCACCGACGCGAGCGCGGAGCCCTCGGGCAGCGTCCCGGGGAGCAGCACGTCGAACGGGGCCTCGGCCCGGGCCTGCTCGAGGTCGACGCGCTCGATCGTTCCCTCGGATGTCTCCTGCACGCGCCAGGCATCGGGGAGGGGGATGCCCTTCACGGGCAGGGAGGCCGCCACCCGGAGCAGGTCCGCGCGCGACATGTTCGTCTCGAGGTAGACATCCGTGTCGTCCGTGTGGATCGACAGCCGCCGTCCCTCGTCCTCGGTCGCCGGCTCGTAGTAGGCGACGCCGCCGCCGGGCAGCCTCACCTCCTGCGCCCGCCGACCCACCGGGCCGAGCAGCTCGTCCTCGGCCCAGGTCCGGGACTCGCCGACCTGGAGCCACTGCATCCCGCGCGAGTACGTCAGCACCACGTCGCCCGCCTTGCCGCCGCGATCGACCGGAAGGACCACCTGGTACAGGGACAGTCCGCCCAGGTCGGTCGGGGTGATGGGCTCGTGCCCGGTCTGCCGCTCGACCTCCTCGAGCTGCACGGGCGTCGCTCCCTGGTCGATGGCGCGCTCGCCTGTGGGCACGGCGAACGTCGAGTCGGGCGGCGTCGTCTGGTCCACCGCGAGCGCCTCGACCTCGAGGACCGGAACGGTCGGCGGCTCGTCGGGCAGTCCGAAGCGCAAGGCCCACTGGTCGCGCTCGGGCCCGCCGGCCGGGTAGACCGACCACTTCAGTGGGAACCACGACGTCGCGTCGAGCCACACCACGACGCGGTCGCCGGGGAAGAACGGACGCCACGAACCGCCACGCAGGAACGGGAACAGCGGCGCCGCGCGCTCGAACCCCATCTCGACGCGGAGCGCTCGGCGCCCGAGCACCGTCTCGCTCCCCAGCACCGTCACGCCCTCGTCCCCGGACAGGGTCGTCACGGGGAGCACCAGGTCGGTCGGCGCCGGCGCCGCCGACGAGAACGGCGTACGGTTCGTGATGAGCGTCTCGGTCGGCGGACAGCCGCTCGTGGGACAGGGTGAGGGCACCCGCGAGTACCAGGTGGAGCCGTTCACCACCAGGCGCAGGTCGGTGGGCGTGAACGCGTCCGCCGGATACACGGTGTGGTCGGTCACGTCGACGCGGTATCGCTCGGGGGCGTGGAACCAGATCTCCATCGAGAGCTCTCGGAGCGGGACGTCGGGCGCCAGGTTGCGCTCGCGGATCTGGAACGATGCCCGGTAGGCCTGCAGGGCGGCCGCGGCGCGCGCCACGCCCTGGGTCACGTCGACGGCGGTGGCGATCCGCTCCCGGCTCCATGGACCGCCGACGGCGAGGGAGCCGACGAGGATGCCGACGATCGCCGCGGCGATCGCCGGCGCGACGCGTGGCAGCAGTGGCCGGTACGGGGTGGGCGTGCGGAGCGGCCGCACGCGCGCGAGTCTCGGGCGGGCCTCGGCGCGGACGGCGGCCATGATCGGCTCGACGAGATCCGGCACGGCGGGCGCAAGCCCGATCCGAGCCTGCTCCCGCAGTCGGTAGGCGCCGGCCTGGAACGCTCGGCAGGCGGCGCACGCGGCCAGGTGCTGGTCGAGGGCGTGGGCGGCGTGGTGCGAGAGGTGCTCGCCGTCCATGCGCGCGGACAGCGCTCGACGGGCACGGTCACAGTTCACCGGCGTCCTCCTCCACGGCCAGGGCGCCCATCATCGCGGCGCGCGCACGGTGCATCCGGCTCTTCACGGTGCCGACCCGAACGTGCAGGACGTCGGCCGCCTCCTGGTAAGACAGGCCGAAGACCTCGATGAGGATGAACGGCTCGCGGTGGTCGGCCGAGACCGAGCCGAGCGCGGTCTGCAGCTCCAGACGCGTCTCGGGATCGGGCGGGCCCATCGGCTGCGGCGCGCGGAGCACCCGCTCTTCCTGCCCCGTGCGCGCGCGGATGATGTCCAGGGCGCAGTTGCGCGCGATGCGGAACAGCCAGGACGTGAACCGAGAGTCGCCTCGGAACCCGGGCAGGAACCGGTAGGCGCGCAGGAACGCCTCCTGCGTGGCGTCCTCGGCGAGCGCCCGATCGTGCGTGTAGGAGTACGTGAAGCGCCACAGGTCTCCCTGGTAGGCGCGGACGAGATCCTCGAACGCATCCACGTCACCCTCGCGGGCGCGGGCGAGCGTACGCGGGTCGGGATCCTGCACCCATCCCTCTCGGTCCGGCGGGCCAAACCAAGCGTATCCCGGTGTTCCCGCAGAAGGGGACCGGCTGGACGACCCAGCGGTTCCGTCCGATGCCGAGGAAGGGGTGCGCGCCGGGGCTACTGCGCGCGGGCCGAGGGGTGCTCGAGACGCTCGGCGAGGCGCTCGGCGCGTTCGGCGGCCTCGCCGGGGCGACCCGCCGTGACGGCGGTCATGATCTGGACGAGCTCGCGCTCGACACGCGAGGAGATCCGCCCGGTGCCCCGGGCGACGAGCCCGTCGAGGCGCTTGATGGCCAGCTCGAGCCGCCGCAGCGGCTCCTGCGCGACCTCGTCGTCGACCTCGCGCACGACGAGCCGGTGGTCCCTGCGCCAGGCCTCGAGGTCCAGGATCCGTCCCACACTCGAATCGTAGCCCGGGGGTCCGACACTCCCGTGGAGGCTGGGGAACCTCCCTTCGTGATCGACGTCCGGATGGGCGAGCGCGAGGCCTCCGCGATCTCGCCACATCCGAGCTCGAGCCCCACCGGGTCCCCCTCGAGGTGCGGACGATGCCGCCGACTGACGGAGCGAGCCATCCGGCGGGGGCATCGGCCGCTCCGATCGCAGAACCCGTCGAACTGGTGATTGCCTGCGGCGGTCCGGCCGCGTACCGTCCTTACACGCGACGGCGACGTCGCGGACCCCTCGAACCTCTCCCTCGCTTCCCCGCTGTCGGCTTCCCCCGTGGACGTGACGCGAGGTGTGGTTTGGAGATGGCGAGGATCGTGCTCGGGCTCGAGGAGCACGACGTGGCGGAGGAGGTCATGCACTTCCTCGACCGCACCGGTCGTGCGCGCATCGTCGCGACGGCATCGGACGATCGCCAGCTCTCGGAGGCGGTCCGGCAGCTCGAGCCCGACGCCGTCGTGGCGTCAACCGGGCTCGTCACGGAGCCGCTCCATGGGCCGTTCCTCGCGGTCGAGACCGTCGAGTCGGTGCGGAGCCTCCGCTCGGCGATCCGGTTCGGCGCCAGCGGGTACTTCGTGTGGCCGCGGGAGCGAGAGGCCCTTGCGGCGGCCGCGGCCCGCCTAAGCCGTCCGGCCCAGTCGGCGACGAGCGCGCCGGTGGTCGCCGTGGTCGGCGCGAGCGGCGGCGTCGGCGCGACGTTCGTCGCCACGCACCTCGCGGGCGCCGTCGCGAGGCGCTCCGTCGACTGCGCGCTCGTGGACCTCGACGTCGTCTTCGCCGGGGCGAGCGCACCGCTCGGAGCGCCAGTCGAGGACACGCCGACCGCGGCGGAACTCGTCCGGTTCGGCCGCGATCTCGGCCCGGAGCAGGTCCGCGAGCTGCTGTGGCGGCATCCCGATGGGTTCGGCGTCCTGCTCTCGCCCGGCCGAGCGGAGCCGGACCTCGGCCCGGTCGTCTACGGTCGGGCCATCGCGGCGCTCGCGCAGACCGTCGGGCTGGTCGTGCTGCACCTCCCGCGCGAGATCGCGCCGTCGACGCGGATCGGGCTCGCGGCCGCGAACGTCGTGGTCGTGGTCGTCCGGCTGGACGTGGCGTCGTTCCGCGACGCTCGCCGCGTGATCGAGGCGACGGGGACGCAGGAGCGCGCGCGGATCGTGGTGAACCGCGCCGCCCGTGCCGAGGTGACGCCCGCCGACGTCGAGCGCGTCTTCGGCCGGCCGCCGCTCGCGGCGATCCCGGTCGACCGGCGGATCCCGAGGGAGCAGGCGCGCGCCCGCCTGCTGCCGCGTCGAGGGCGGACGGGCCGCGTGGTGGATGGGCTCGCCCGGGACCTGCTCGAGGAGGTCATGTGAGCGGCGACGGACTCGCGGACGTGCGGCGGGGTTTGCACGAGCGGGTGCTCCGGCGGATCGACGCCGAGGAGCTCGCCCGTGTCTCGCGCGCCGAGCGCCGGGTGCGTGTTCGCGAGGAGGCCCTGCGGATCCTGCGCGACGAGGGGCACATCCTGCCTCAGGGCGCGCTGTCGCGGGTGGTCAACGACGTATCGGACGCGGTCGTCGGGTTCGGGCCGATCGAGGCCCTGCTCAAGGATCCCGAGGTCACCGAGGTCATGGTGAACGGGCCCGACGACGTCTACGTGGAGCGGAAGGGGCGGATCGAGAGGGTGGTGGACCGTCTATTCGAGGGGGAGGAGGCGGTCCTCCACGTGATCGAGCGCATCGTGGCCCCGCTCGGCCTTCGGGTCGATGGGTCGTCACCATGGGTGGACGCGCGACTGCCGGATGGCTCGCGGGTGCACGCGATCGTCCCGCCCCTTTCGCTCTGCGGCCCCGTCCTCAACGTGCGCAAGTTCGCCGCGGTGGCGTTCACGCCGACGGACCTCGTCCGCGGCGGCACCCTCGGCCCGCGGATGCTGGCGTTCCTCGCGGCGTGCGTCCGCGGTCGGGCGAACATCGTGATCTCCGGCGGGACGAGCTCGGGCAAGACGACGCTCCTCGGCGTCCTCACCTCGTTCGTGGACGAGGACGAGCGGATCGTCACGATCGAGGACGCGGCCGAGCTGCGGATCGACAAGCCCCACGTGATCGGGCTCGAGTCCCGCCCGCCCAACGTCGAGGGGCGGGGCGAGGTGACCGTGCGCGACCTCGTCCGCAACGCGCTGCGCATGCGCCCGGACCGGATCGTCGTCGGCGAGGTTCGCGGCGGCGAGGCGCTCGACATGCTGCAGGCGATGAACACCGGGCACGACGGCTCGCTCTCGACCGCGCACGCGAACTCGGCCCGGCACCTGCTCTGGCGTCTGGAGACCATGGCGCTGATGTCCGACATCGTGCTCCCCGTTGACCACGTGCGCGAGCAGGTCGCCGGCGCCATCGACGTCATCGTGCACATGGCCAGGCTGAGGGACGGACGACGGGTCGTGTTCGAGGTCGCGACCGTCGACGGCATCGTCGACGGCGAGCCCGTCGTGACGCAGCTCTTCGGGTTCGCGCCGCGGCTCGGGCGGTCGGGGACGTTCGCCTGTGCCGGCGTCCAGCCGGACCTCGTCCGAACGCTCGCGTCGCGCGGTCAGCGCGTCCCCGAGCGATGGTTCACGGCCGGTCCCGACCTCGCCGAGCCCGGGGATCCGCCCGCGTGACCGCGCTCGTCGTCGGTGTCCTCGCGGCCGGGGCCGTGCTCATGTCGGCCCTCGCCGGGGCCCGCGAGCGCCGGCGGACCGCGCTCCTCGGACCCGAGCCGGTCGAGCCCGATGGGGCGGCCGATGCTCGGACCCGGGCGATCGGATCGCTGACCGAGCTCGTGAAGGGGCGCCGACGCCCTCGGCAGGACGTGCTCCAGGGCCAGCTCGCCGACGCTGTGTCCGGCATCGCGTCGGCGTCCAGGGCCGGCCTGTCGCTGCCGCAGGCCGTCGAGCTGGCGGCCGAGCAGACCCCGGCGCCGGTCGGCGCCGCCCTTCGGGGGGTCGTCGACCGGACGCGTCTCGGGGCCTCGCTCGAGGAGGCCCTCGACGGGTGGGTCCTCGGGACGCCGATCGCCGACGTTCGCCTGGTGGCCGCAGTGCTCCGGCTCCATCGGCGGACGGGCGGCGCGCTCGCCCCGGTGCTGGAGGGCGTCGCGCGGACGCTCCGCGAGCGGCGCGCGGCCGTGCGCGAGGTGCGCTCGCTGACCGCGCAGGCTCGCCTGTCCGGCGCGATCCTCGGGCTGCTGCCGATCGGCTTCTTCGCGTTCCTGTTGCTCACGGCTCGGCGTGACATGGCGGCCGCGCTCGGCACGTCGCTCGGTCGCACGGCGATCGTCGTGGGGCTCGCGCTCGAGACCGCGGCGTTCCTGTGGATCCGTCGGCTCCTGAGGGTGGACGCGTGACGCCGTTGCCGGGGCCCGCGCTCGCGTCCGCGTGCGTCGCCTTCGCCGTCCTCGCGGTGGCGACCCGCGGCGGGAGTCGCGCGGTCGACGCGCTCCAGCCCTCGGCCGGCGTCTCGATCCGAAGGGCCACGCTGGTCCGCCGGGTGGGCTCGGTCCCGGCGCTGGCCCGGGTGGCCGGCGCGGGTGGCCTCCGTTCGCTCCTGGGGTCCTCCGGATGGAGCCGCGACGTCGAGGACGTGGTCGGGGCGAAGGTGCTGCTGGCCGTCGCGGGCACCGCCGCCGGACTGCTCCTGTCCGGCTCCCTCGTCGCGTCGATCGCGCTCGGTCTCGTCGCGTTCCGAGCGCCGGACGCGCGCCTCGCTCGGGCCGCCCGGCTGCGCAAGGCGCGGGCCGATCGCGAGCTCCCGGTCCTCCTGGACCTCCTCGCGGCCGCGGCGGTCGCCGGGCTCACCGGACAGCTCGCCGTTCGTCGCGCGGCCGAGGCGACGGAGGGCCCGCTCGCCGAGGAGCTCGCGACCGCCTTCCGGCGGGTGGACCTCGGCGGGCGGTGGCGCGAGGAGCTCGGCGCCGCGGCCGATCGCCTGGACCTGCCGGACCTCCGGCGGGCGGTCACGGTGCTCACGCGGAGCGACACGATCGGGTCCTCGCTCGCCGAGGCCGTGTCCGAGCTCGCGCACGAGAGCCGCGAGGCCCGCCGCTCGGCCGTCGCCGAGCGCGCCAGGAAGGCCCCCGTGAAGATGCTGTTCCCGCTCGTGTTCCTCGTCCTCCCCGCGTTCCTCCTCCTCACCGTGGTCCCGGTCCTCGTGACCACACTGCAGTCCATCCGCTGAGAGGAGGTGAACCGATGCTGCTGTCCTGGTACGTACGGCTGCGAGTGCACCTGTCGCGGGAGATGGGGCAGACCACCGCCGAGTACGCGCTCGTGATCCTCGCGGCCGCGGCGATCGCCGTGGTGCTCATCGCCTGGGCGCGCTCGTCGGGCAAGCTCCCGGCGTTCTTCGACAACATCATCGATCAGGTGGCGGGCAGTGCGGCGTAAGGATGATGGCTCGGCCGTCGTCGAGCTCGCCCTGCTGCTGCCGATCCTGTTCCTGATGCTCCTGGCGGCCGTCCAAGTCGGGGTGCTCGCCAGGGACCAGCTGCTGCTCACGCAGGCCGCGCGCGCCGGGGCGCGCGAGGCCGCGGTCACCCTCGACGAGTCGCGGATCCGCGAGGTCGCGCTCGGCTCGGCGCCCGGACTGGAGCCGACGAGGCTCGACCTCGGCATCGCGCGAGAGGGCTCGCAGGGTTCGGTCGTGACCGTCGCGGTCGCGTACCGGGCGGTGGTGGCCGCGCCGCTCGCCGGGTGGCTGCTGCCGGCCACGGTCGACATGACCGCGTCCGCGTCGATGCGGCAGGAGGTCGGGTGAGCCGTAGCGCCGACAACGAGCGCGGGTCGGTCTCGGTCATCGCGGCAGCGATCCTGCTCGCGACGATGGTGCTCGCGCTCGGCGCCGCCGACCTCGCTCGCGTGCTCGTCGCAGCCTCGAGGGCGCAGACGGCCGCGGATGCAGGAGCGCTCGCCGCAGGCCAGAGCCTCGCGTTCCCGGGCGACGCGGATCCGACGGCTGCCGCCGCAGATCTGGTGGCCCGCAACGGCGCCCGGCTGCGCTCGTGCGCGTGCGAGCCCGGTACGTTCGAGGCGCGCGTCGAGGTCGAGATGGCGGTCGGCCGACTGTTCCTGTCGCCCGACGACCTCGTCGTCGCGGCCCGGGCGAGGGCCGTCGTCGAGCTCCCCGGGTCCTGATCGGCCGTCCCCGCTCAAGTCCGAGCCCGGGTGTACGATGCCTCAACCATGGTGACCGAGCGACGCGAGAGCGGGATCGGGCCGAAGGGCCGGCGAGCGGTGCTCGCCACGGTCGACTACACGCTCGCGAAGCGAGCGCTCCTCGGCGAGGTGCGACACGGCCTGCGCTCGTGGGCGGATATCTGCGACGCCCATCCCGAGCTCGTGCGGGCGGCCAAGCACGTAGGGGAGGAGACCCGGCGCGACTGCCCCGTGTGCTCCAAGGCGAAGCTGCGCCTGGTCACGTACGTGTACGGGGACGGCCTGCGCGAGGCGAACGGACGCGTCTGGCCGCTCGACGTGGGTCTGTCGATGGCCGCGGACCGCCCGGGCTCCTGGTGCTACGTCGTCGAGGTCTGCACCGACTGCCAGTGGAACCACCTGTCCGAGGCCTTCGTGGCCCGGGCCGTCTGATCTCGACACACCCGCCCGCCACCGGAACTCCACGAGGTTTGCGTGCGTGGTTCCGGGGAGAACCTTCGGCGGTTGGATACCATCGACAGCACCGTGGCGGTCAAGACGCCTGCCCGCAGGCCCTCGAAGGGTCGCAAGCACGCTCCCCGCAAGAACCGGAAGCGCCGGCCCGGCATCAAGGGGTTCTTCCGGAAGTGGTGGTGGGCGTTCGTCGCCGTGCCCCTCGTCGGGGTCCTCGGTGTGCTCGCCACCCTCTACTACCTCTACACGCAGCTCGAGCTGCCCTCGACGCCCCCGCCGCTGCAGACCTCGTACGTCTACGACCGTGACGGCAAGCTGCTGACCACGCTGCACGCCGGGGTCGATCGCACGATCGTCCCGATCGACCAGATCCCGATGGACCTGCGCCACGCGGTCGTCGCCGCCGAGGACCAGGACTTCTACGAGCACCCGGGCATCGACCCCGTCGGGATCGTGCGGGCCGCGTGGACCGACCTCGTCGCGGGCGAGACCGTGCAGGGCGGCTCGACGATCACGCAGCAGGTCGTGAAGAACGTCTACGCGGGCACGTACGAGGAGGATCCGGAGACCGGCCAGCAGGTCTACACGGTCCCGCCCCGGACGTTCGGCCAGAAGGTCCGCGAGTCGCTCCTGGCCATGAAGGTGGAGCGGGAGTTCACGAAGGACGAGATCCTCGCGACCTATCTGAACACCGTGTACTTCGGACACGGAGCGTACGGCGTCCAGGCGGCCGCCCAGACCTACTGGAGCAAAGACGTCGACGAGCTCACGCTCCTCGAGTCGGCCACGCTCGCCGGCCTGATCCCCAGCCCGAGCCTGTTCGACCCGATCGACCACCCGCAGGACGCGAAGATACGCCGCGACTACGTGCTGGACCGGATGGTCGCCGACGGGTACCTCGAGGCGGACCGCGCCGAGGTGCTGGAGGCCAAGGAGATCAAGCTCGACCCGCTCGGCAACGCTGACGACTTCCCGCGCAAGACCGGGTACTTCCTCGACTACACCCGTCGCGCCCTCATCCAGCGGTACGGCGAGGCGGCGGTCTTCGGCGGTGGGCTCCAGGTGACGACGACGCTGGACTCCGAGATGCAGGACTACGCCGAGGCCGCGGTCGCCGCCAGGCTGCCCGAGCCGGACGACCCGGAGGCCGCGCTCGTGGCGATCGACCCTCGGACCGGCGGGGTCGTCGCGATGGTCGGGGGCCGGAACTGGGACCGCTCGAAGGTGAACCTCGCGACCGGCGACGGCGGCACGGGGCGCCAGGCGGGCTCGGCGTTCAAGGTGTTCACGCTGGTCGCGGCGATGGAGGACCGCATCGACCTGGACTCGCGGTGGAGGGGCCCCGGATCGATCCGGATCCCGGATCGGGAGTGCTACACGAACGGCGAGCCGTGGACCCTCTCGAACGCGAGCGACTCCGAGAGCGGTACGTTCACGCTCACGCAGGCGACCGCGCACTCGGTGAACACGGTCTACGCGCAGCTCGTGACGACGGTCGGACCCGAGGACGTGGTCGACGTCGCGCGCCGGATGGGCATCCGGTCGCCGCTCGAGCCGGTGTGCTCGATCACGCTCGGCACCGAGGACGTCGCGCCGCTCGAGATGACCGAGGCGTACGCGACGCTGGCGGCGCGCGGATGGCGTCATCGCTCGACGCCGCTGCAGCAGGTCGCCGGCCCGGGCGGAGACGTGAGCCACCGGATCAACGAGCGCGGGCGCCAGGTCCTGGACGAGAACGACGCCGACCTCGCGACCTACGCGCTGCAGACGGTCGTCACCGGCGGGACCGGCACGAACGCCAACATCGGCCGCCCGGTGGCCGGCAAGACCGGCACCACGCAGGAGTACGCCGACGCCTGGTTCTGCGGCTACACGCCGCAGCTCGCGACGTGCGTATGGGTGGGCTACCCGCAGGGACGGGAGCCGCTCACGAACATCCACGGGTACTCGGCCGTCTACGGGGGGACGATCCCGGCGCTCATCTGGCACGACTTCATGCAGAGGGCGATGCAGGGCATGAGGGTGATGGACTTCCAGCAGCCCTCGTTCCAGGGCTACACGGGCGGGCCGCCGACGCCGCCCCCCGTGGAGCCGACCGAGCCGACCGGCCCGACCGGCCCCACGGCGCCGACCGCGCCCACCGGCCCCACGGCGCCGACCGCGCCCACCGGCCCGACGGCGCCCACGGGCCCCACCGGCCCGACGGCGCCCACGGGCCCGACAGGGGGCGGTCCCTGACGCCGCGGGGTCGTGTGGAACGGACGTGCGAGCCGGTTCGCCTCAGGCTTCGCTGACCGAGAACTCCCGGGGGGCTGGCACGGCGTCCAGCGGCAGCGTCGCCATCACCGTCGTCCCGCGGCCCGGGGTGGAGTGCACCATGAACGTGCCGTTCGCGAGCTCGACGCGCTCGCGCATCGAGGCGAGGCCCACGCGCCCCATCTGCAGGTACTCGCGCGCCTTCGCCGAGTCGAACCCCACGCCGTCGTCCGTCATCTCGATCCGGAGCTGCCCGCCCACGGCCTCGACCGCGAGCCCGATCCGACTCGCGTGCGCGTGCTTGCCGGAGTTCGACAGCGCCTCCTGGACGATGCGGTAGGCGAGCGTCTCGAGATCCTGTGGGATCTCGGCCGTGCCGGTGCCCGTGAACTCCGTCGTGATGTGATTGTCGCGCCCGTACTTGTCCAGGGTCTCGCGCAGGGCCGGGATGAGCCCGCGCTCCTCGAGCAGCGGCGGTCGCAGCCCCGACATCAGGCGACGGAGGTTGTCCGCCTCCTCCGAGAGCTCCCTGCGCACCTTCGCGAGGATCTCGGTGCCCTCCTCGAGCTCGCCCGCCTTCAGCATCAGCAGGACGGCCTCGAGGGACAGAGAGGCCGCTGAGACGCCTTGCACAGGCCCGTCGTGCAGGTCCCGCGCGATGCGGTTGCGCTCGCTCTCGATCGCGGCGTTCGTCCGGCGCATGATCCGGGTGCGGTCCTCGTCGCGGTCCTGCAGGAACTTGAACAGCGAGCGGATCGTCTGGTCCGCCACGCGCGAGGCGGTCACGTCCCGCACCAGCAGGAGCCGCCGTGGCGGGTCGCTCGGGATCTCGGACGTCCGGGACTCCACGTACAGAGGGTTGCCCTCGCGGCGCAGGGTGCCCTGGCCCGTCTGCGGCAGCGTGGCGAACGGATCGTCGGCGTCGATCGAGGCGGCGAGCGCCGACCACCGCTGACCCTCGACGACCGCCTGCGGCAGGTCGATCATGCCGCAGAACGCCTCGTTGGCCCGGACGATGACGTCCTTGTGGTCGAGCTCGACGATGCCGTCGACCGCGGACTCGAAGACGGTCCGCAGGCGCTCCTCGGACTCCCGCAGGGTCTCGTTCGCGCGGCGCAGCCGGGCGAGCGCTCGGTCCGTCTCGCGGAGCGCCACCTCCTTCTGGTCGAGCGCCTCCTCCGCCTCCCGGGTGGCGTTCGTGCCCCGAACCTGGTTCACGAGGATCCGGAGCGCGACGGCCGCGGTCAGCACGCCGATGAGGATCGAGCCCTGGCCGGTCTCGAGCCGGCCCGTGGTCTCGGACCACGCGACGAACGCGAGGGCGGAACAGGCCAGCGTGACGGACAGTGTCGTGACCGCGGCGCGCCCATAGCGGGTCGGGCGACCCACGTGCTCGGGGGTTCCGTGCCGCGGCAGCACGTTCACGCAGAGCGCCAGGAGGAGGGGCGAGAGCGTCAGCGGCAGCGCGGTCGAGGGGTCGCCCTGTTGGTAGGCCCCGTCGACCCATCCCTCGGCGAACAGCAGGACGCCGGCGCCGAGGGCGCCCATCGCCACGAGCTGACCGATGTGGGCCGTCGTCGGCAGCCACAGCGCGAGCGCGGAGTAGGCGCTGACGGCCGAGGCGACGACGATCGCCGCGACCGCGCTCGAAACGGTCTCGGGGGTGCCGGCGTCCGCCGGCCGCAGGAACAGGTACAGGGCGGTGCCGACCGAGACGGAGAGCAGCGCGACGTCGGTGACGATCTCGCGGCGGTCCGGCGTGGGCAGGTGCTCCCGGTACTCGATCGCGGCCGGGACCAGGAACAGGAAGCACACGAGCAGGAAGGCGGCATCGTAGGCGCCCGGCTTCGTGACCGGCTCGTTGACGTCGTGGAGCCAGAAGATGCCCGCGACGGCCGCCAGGCCGAACAGCGCGAGCCCGACCCACCCGGTCGAGCGCCACGCGTTCGGGTATCGGAGGCGGCTGAAGACGGCGATCATCCCGAGGAGCGCCGAGCCGACCAGGATCGCGGAGCCGAGCCCCTCCGTGGTGCGGACGGTGTCGCTGCGCAGCAGGTAGACGCCGACCGTGCCGACGACCGCGACCAGCAGCACGATCGGGACGAGAGGCGCATGCATTCGCTCGCGCGTGGTGGCCATGGAGCCTCAATCATGAACGAGCGTGCCGTGGGACTCCATCACCCGGCCGGGGTGTCTCGCGGGCTCGACCGTCGTAGGCCGGTCGGAGGACCCGCGCCGATCTCCGAGGGCTAGAACGTCCGGCTACTCGATCAGCCGGCGCCGGAGCGCCTCCGCCACGGCGGCCGTCCGGTCCGAGGCGCCGAGCTTCTCGAAGATGTGCTCGAGGTGCGTCTTCACGGTGTCGGGGGAGATGTACAGGCGCTCGGCGATGTCGCGGTTCGTGTGCCCGAAGGCGAGGAGCTGCAGCACCTCGATCTCGCGCGCCGTGAGGGTCTCGGCCTTGCGGTCGCGCTCCTTGGCCTGGCTGAGCTCCTCGGCGAGGGCGACGACGAGCTGGGGGTCGATCACCATGTTCCCGCCCGCCACGAGCCGGACCGTCTGGATCAGGTGCTCGGCGTCTCGCGCCTTGAGCACGTATCCCCGCGCGCCCGAGCGCACGGCCTCGACGACGAACTGCCGGTCGTCGTACGCGGTGAGCATGATGATGCCGACCTTCGGGTACTGGTCCCGGATGAGGCGCGCGGCCTCCAGACCGTCCATCTCTGGCATCCGGATGTCGACGAGCGCGATGTCGGGTTCCTCGGCCTCCACGAGGTCGAGCAGCTCCTTGCCGTTCGCGGCCTCGCCGACCACCTCGATGCCTTCCGCCATGTCGAGGTAACGCCGGAGACCCTGGCGCACCAGGGAATGGTCGTCCGCGATGGCTACTCGGATCGTCACCGGTCGCTCCCTTGGTCGGTTCGCCACGCTTCGCGGGCATCATCCTATATGCCCGCGCCCCGGCGTCCGAACAGGCGGGCACATCGCACGCTCGGCGGCTCCCACGCGATCCGCGGCTCACGGCTACAGTGATGCCTTCGCCCTGTCCCCGAACCGTCCGAGGAGGTCGTCGCGATGGCGCCGAAAGCGCTCGTTCTAGGAGGGAATTTCGCAGGGCTCACGGCGGCCATCACCTTGAAGCGAGATCTCGGCGCCGAGATCGACGTCACGCTGGTGTCGAAGTCGAACCGGTTCGTCTTCTACCCCTCGCTCATCTGGCTGCCGTTCGGGAAGCGGACGACCCGGGACATCTCCGTTCCGATCTCGCGGATGCTCGACCAGCGCGGGATCGAGTTCGTCCACGGTGAGGCCACGAAGGTCGATCCGGCGTCCCGGAAGGTCGAGTCCACCCGCGGCGTGCACGAGTACGACTACTTGGTCATCGCCACCGGGTACCTGAACGACTTCGACGTGATCCCGGGGCTCGGGCCGGAGGGGAACGCGTACTCGATCACGGCGCTCGAGAGCGCGGTGGACGCCGCCGAGGGGTGGGCGAGGTTCGTCAACGAGCCTGGCCCGATCGTCGTCGGCGCCACCCAGGGCGCCGCCTGCTTCGGCGCCGCGTACGAGTTCGTCTTCAACGTCGCGCACCAGGTGAAACGGCGGGGTCTGCAGAAGCGCGTGTCCGTCCACTACATCACCGCGGAGCCGTTCCCCGGTCATTTCGGCATCGGGGGGCTCGCGGGCGGCGAGAAGATGCTCGAGCTGTTCTTCAAGATGACGGGCGTCCAGACCGTGTTCGACGTGGCGATGGAGGAGGTGCTGCCGGGCGAGGTCCGGCTGACCGACGGGCGGACGTTCCCCTTCCGGTACGCGATGGTGGTGCCGCCGTTCCTCGGCGCCGAGGTCGTGATGGCGTCCGGGCTCGGCAACCCGCGGGGCTTCATCGACGTGAAGGACACGTATCAGACGCTCCAGCACCCGAACGTCTACGCGGTCGGGATCGCGGCCGCGGTCAACGCTCCCTGGAACCTGGCGAACGCGGTCGGCGTGCCCAAGACGGGGTTCCCCTCGGAGACGATGGCCCGGGTCGCGGCCGCTAACATCGCATCGCAGATCCGCGGCGAGGAGCCCACGAAGGAGGAGAACTTCGCCGAGATCCCGGCGCTGTGCATCATGGACGCGGGCAACAACGGTGCCGCGATCGTGGCCGACCGGATGTTGCCGCCGCGGCGGTGGGGCATGATCATCCCCGGACCGCAGAACCACCTCGGGAAGATCGCGTTCGAGCGCTACTTCCTGTGGAAGGTGCGCAACGGGTACATGCACCTCCCTTAGGCCTGGGTCCGCCGACGCGAGACGCCGCGTCGGATCGCTCAGAACCGGATCGCTTAGAAGATGTAGTACCAATTCACGAACAGCGGCACGAGCAGGCCGAGGCCGGCGGCGGCTGCCGCGGCCACCGCCCATCGGGGGACCCGCCACCGGTCGAGGGTCTCGGCCATCGCCCAGAAGGCGGGGAACAGGGGCAGGACGAACCTCGGCATCGACATCAGCGGCCGGTCCTGGAACACGTACGAGAGCGGGATCAGCAGGCCGCCCCACAGGTACACGCGGAAGGCCCATCGGTAACGGATCAGCGCGACGACCGAGGCCGCCAGGATCGGCACCACGAGCAGCCAGTCGATGAGCCAGTACGGGCCGTTCGTGTCCCCCACGTACCGGAACGCGGCGCCCGTGCCGTCGAGCACCGTGCTCCACGGCCACGAGAACACGCGCTCCCAGTTCGCCTGCTGGTGGATCGGCGCGAGCCAGTCACCCGTCTTCGCCTGCCAGAACAGCAGGTAGGAGACCGTGCCGAGACCGGCGACACCCGAGGCGAGGATGCCGCGGACCGGGGACCGGCCCTCGGAGGTCCGCTGCTGGATCGCCTCGGCCAGCAGGGCGACCACGAGGACCACGCCGACGTTCCGCGTGAGCGTCGCGCCGAAGCCGGCTACGGCCGCGAGCCACCAGCGATCCCGGCGGGCGGCCCAGAGCGCCGCGACCGCGAACAGCAGGAACAGCGACTCGCTGTATGGCGCGAACAGGAAGAAGGCGGTGGGGAAGACACAGAGCAGCACGATCGTCGTGCGGGCCGCCGTGTCCGAGATCTCGGAGCGCGTGAGGTCGTACAGGAGCGTGAGCGCCCCGAGCAGCGCCGCGTTCGACACGAGCAGCGCCGCCGCGAACGGATGCCCACCGAGCAGGACCGAGACGAACCGGGTGAGCAGGGGGTACAGGGGGAAGAACGCCGCGCTCCCATCGGCGGCCCGATACCCCTCGTCGGCGATCCGCAGGAACCACAGGGCGTCGAACCGCTCCCACGCCGTGAACAGGACGTGCCAGCCGGGGTCGGGCAGCGCGCGGGCCGGCCAGCCCGGCACCGAAACCGGGTCGATCGGCGGGAACAGCCCGGGGGACAGCAGCCCGAGCACGAACAGCCCGATCCGCACGCCGAGGAACACCCGAAGCGAGTACCCGAACGCGGACCGGAGCGAGGACGTCATGCGGGCACCGGCTCGGCGGGGACGGACGCCGGCCGGAGCTCGGGCTGCGGTCGGCGGATCCACTCGGCGAGGCACCAGAGCAGGACGAGCGCCCGGACCACCACCGCCGTCTCGAACGCGCCGATCGGCAGGCCGCCGAGCCCGGCGAACTCGCCGAACCACGAGAAGCGTGTGACGAACACCGCCGTGTCGGCGAGCGAGAACGCCACGAACGTCCCGGGTGACGGGAGCACGAGCGCGAACCACGGGAGGAGCCACAGCCCGTACTGCGGCGAGTACACCTTGTTCGTGAGCAGGAAGAGCACCAGGATCGGCAGACCGAGCGTCCACCGCGGGAAGTCCGGCTCGCGGCTCCGCTTGAGCCACCACACGAACCCGGTCGACCCGAGGAACAGGACGAGCGAGGCCGCGTTGATGAGGCCCGTCGGCTCGCAGTACGGCTCTCCGGTGATGCGGTGGCAGGCGATGAACCACAGGCTGTCCCAATCGGCGGGGCGCTCGGAGTTGAAGTCGAAGAAGCGCCACCACGAGCCCGGCGAGGCCAGCGCGAACGGCACGTTCAGGACGAGCCACGTCCCGATCGACGCCCACGCGAGATGGATGCCGGCGTCCGGCTGTCGCTCCCGGAGCCGGCCGGCGACGAACGGGACCACCAGCAGCGCCGGATACAGCTTCGCGGCCGCCCCGAGGCCGAGCAGCACGCCCGACGCGGCGTCCCGCCGCCTGGCGTACGCGAGCGTGGCGCCCGTCGCGAGAGCGACCGCGATCAGATCCCAGTTCATGAGCCCGTAGATCGCGAGCGTCGGCGCGAGTGCGAAGTACAGCGCCCGGGCGCCAACGAGCAGGTAGAGGCAGATGGCGGTCGCGAAGGCGGCGAGGATCAGGAGCACGGCGTTCGCCGTGAAGAACCCGAGCACGCCGTCGGAGACCCAGGCCGCCGCGCGCATCGTGTACATCGACAGGACGGGGTACTCGTCGCACTGGCCGTCGCTCTCGACGCAGGGGTCGAGGTAGGGGAGGCGGTCGCCGGTCAGCTGCTCGGTGCCGAGGAGCGGCACGATGTCCGTGTAGCACAGGCGCTCGTACTGTCGGCCGTCGGACCAGTTGCCGCTCGCGCACGGGGCCTTCACCGCGAGACCCACGGCGAGCGTCCCCGCGAGGCACGCGAGCACGGCCCCCAGACCGATCCGGCGACGCGCGTCCTCGCTCACCGGCCGGATTGTCGCATCGGTCGACCACTCGGACGGTGAGCCCCACCGGTATGCTCGCCGCATGGGGGAGTTCAGCCGCGGCGGCTCGGGTCCCCTCTTCAGCGAAGGGCGTCGCTGGGAGGAGGAGGAGCGGGAGCAGCAGAAGCTCGAGGAGGCCGAGCGCGAGCACGACGCTCGGCTCGCCGAGTCAGGGAGGCGGCGCTGGTTCTGGCCCTTCCGCAGGCGTCGGGCCACGTAGCCCATCCGATGGCCCGGGCCCCGGACGTGAAGCGGGGCCGCCGAGGGGGTGGCGGCCCCACATCACCTTCCCGGAGACGGGCTGCTCGACCGTCCCGGGGCGCGGGCGGGGAAGCCGCCCGCCGTTCGTGTGTCGTCACCCTCCGTTTCGGCCGCTTCGCCCCCCACCCTGAGCGCCGGAACGGGTGATTTTCAGTGGTAGGTGTGGGCCTCGTCGGGGAACGTGCCGTCCGCGACGTCCTCCGCGAACGACGTTGCGGCCTGGGTGATCGCGCCCCGCAGGTCCGCGTACGCCTTCGCGAGCTTCGGCAGATGAGGGGTGAGCCCGAGCAGGTCGTTGATCACCAGCACCTGTCCGTCGCAGTGCGGTCCCGCGCCGATCCCGATCGTGGGGACCTGCGTGCTCTCGGTGATCTGCCGCCCGAGCTCGGCCGGCACGCCCTCGAGCACGATCGAGAATGCCCCGGCCTTCTCGATCGCCTGCGCCTGGTCCATCAGCGTCCGCGCGGCCTCCTCCCCGCGCCCCTGGACCCGGTAGCCGCCCATCCCGTGGACGGACTGGGGCGTCAGGCCGATGTGCCCCATCACCGGGATCCCGAGCTCGACGAGCTTGCTCGTGAGCTCGATCTGCGGACCCTCGAGCTTCACGGCGTGCGCGCCGCCCTCCTTCAGGAACCGTCCCGCGTTCCGAACCCCGTCCTCGAGCGAGACCTGATACGACAGGAACGGCATGTCGCCGACCACCATCGCGTTCGTCGCGCCGCGGGCGACGGCGCGCGTGTGGTGCAGCATCTCGTCCATCGTGACCGGCAACGTCGTCTCGTAGCCGAGGACGTTGTTGGCCAGGGAGTCGCCGACGAGCAGGATCGGGATACTCGCCTCGTCGAGGATCTGCGCCGTCGGGAAGTCGTACGCGGTGAGCATCGCGAAGCGCTTGCCCTCCGCCTTCCACGCGCGCAGGTCGTGGATCGTGACCGTCATGCTCGCGCCTCCTTCGCTGAGTGCACGGCCGGTGTCCGCCGAGTCTACCCCGCAGCGCCGCAACGGTGGCGGGGGGCCCCGGCGGAGGTCGCCCGTCGCGCCGTCCGGTGCCGAGCCGTGAGCGAGGGAGTGTCCGACCTGGGTGCTAGGGTCGGGCCTCAGACGAGCCGGTACACTCTGGAGGCCTACCCAGCATCCTGCTCCCCCTCGCGGGGGGCCGTCCAGACCAGAGGAGGTGGGGAGCTGAGGCAATACGAGGTCATGCTCATCCTGCCCGCCGAGGCCGACGAATCGGTCGTCGGGCAGGCGGTCGAGCGCATCACCAAGGTCGTGTCCGAGGGCGGCGGCGCCGTCGGCGACATCGACCGGTGGGGGCGCAAGCGGCTCGCCTTCGAGATCGCCAAGCAGCACGAGGGGTACTACGTCGTGGTCGACTTCACGGCGGAGCCCACGGTGATCACGGAGCTCGAGCGCACGTTGCACCTCGCGGACGAGGTGCTGCGGTTCAAGGTCGTCGTGAAGGGAGCGGCGGCCTAGGAGAACCTTCCCCCTTCCCGGGCGGACGCCATCACCCGGGGAGCGGTTCGCGATCGGAAGGTGATGGAAGTGGCGAGCGACAACCAGATCATCATCGTCGGGAACCTCACGGACGACCCGGAGCTGCGGTACACGCCGAACGGTGCGGCCGTCGTGAAGTTCCGCGTGGCCGTGAACCGCCGGTACAAGGACGAGGCGGGGAACTGGAAGGACGGCGACACGTCGTACTTCACCGTCAACGGGTGGCGGAGCCTGGCCGAGAACGTGGCCGAGTCCCTCACCCGCGGCACGCGCGTGCTCGTCGCCGGCCGCCTGCAGATGCGCTCCTGGGAGACCCAGGAGGGCGACAAGCGGACGGTCGTCGAGATCGAGGCCGACGAGATCGGACCCAGCCTGCGGTGGGCGACCGCGAAGGTCGAGCGGCAGAGCCGCTCCTCGGGTGACTGGTCCGCGCCGGCGACGGTTGGCGCTCCGAGGGCAGACGAGGAGACACCGCTGGATGCCACCTAAGACGAAGAAGCGACCGGCCAAGAAGGAGAAGGACGACAAGGCCTGGCAGAAGAAGGTCAAGCGCAAGGTCTGCATCTTCTGCAAGGACCGCATCGAGTTCGTCGACTACAAGGACGTGGCGATGCTGCGCAAGTTCGTGTCCGAGCGGGGCAAGATCCGCGCGCGTCGCGTGAGCGGCAACTGCTCCCAGCACCAGCGGGACGTCGCCACGGCCGTGAAGAACGCCCGCGAGATGGCGCTGTTACCCTACTCGGCCCGATGAAGGTCATCCTCCAGAAGTCCGTCGACAAGCTCGGTCACCCCGGCGACATCGTCGAGGTGGCGGACGGGTACGCGCGGAACTACCTCATGCCCCGTGGGCTCGCCGTCAAGGCCACCCGCGGCGGCGTGAAGCACATCGAGAGCCTCAAGCGGGCGCACTCGGTGCGCGTGAACGCAGCGAAGGCGGAGGCCGAGATGGTCGCGTCCCGGCTCGCCGCGACGCCGATCAAGGTCACGGCCCACGCCGGCGAGGAGGGCAGGCTCTTCGGCAGCGTGACCGCGAACGATATCGCGGAGGCCGTGGACCACCAGGCGGGCGTGCACGTGGACCGCCACGACGTGCATCTGGACGAGCCGATCCGCTCGGTCGGTGCGCACGAGGTCCGCGTCCACTTGTTCGCCGAGGTCGATCCGATCATCACGGTCGAGGTCGAGGCCTCGGAGCAGTAACCGCTGGAGTCCGACCCCGGTCGCGCCTGATGTGCGGCCGGGGTCGTTCCACGTCCGGAGCCGAGTGGTGACCGTGTGGGCCTCTCGGGCGTGCCCGCGGCCGGCCCCGACCTGCAACGGCCTCCCCGGCCCCTCCGTGCACACCGCCCACCGCAACCCCAAGCGTGCGAGAATCACACGTGTGTCATTCCCCCGTGATACACACGTTTCCACAGGGTTCTCCACAAGGGGAGATCGCAGGTGGGAGGCGGTGTGACAAGGATTCTGAGCACCCGACCTGCGGCGGAGGATACCCACCGCGTTTTCCGATGCCGAGCGACACGGCGGGGGTCTAGCGTTCCGGCGCCGGGGGCAGCCGTGGAGGGGGTGAGGTTCGATGGTGCGCGCGCCTGAGGAGGTCCGGCGGATCCGGCCGGACCGGGTGCCGCCCCACAACCTCGAGGCCGAGGAGTCGGTGCTCGGCTCGATGATGCTCTCGGCCGAGGCGATCGCCGACGTCGTCGAGCTCGTTCACCCCGAGGACTTCTACCGGACCGCGAACGGCAAGGTCTTCGAAACCCTCCGCTCGATCTACGCTCGCGGCGAACCGGTCGACGCCATCACGGCCGTCGAGGAGCTGCGCCGCCGCGGCATCCTCGAGGAGGTCGGTGGACACCTGTACGTCCACGAGCTCGTGGAGCAGGTGCCGACCCCGGCGGCGGCCGCCAACTACGCGAAGATCGTGTCGCAGGCGGCCCTCCTCCGACGGCTGATCTCGGCCGCAGCCGACATCATGGAGATGGGGTACTCGGCGCCGGAGGACCCAGAGCGCGTGGCCGACGAGGCCGAGCAGCGGATCTACGACGTCGCCCGGCGGGACGAGAAGGACCAGATCGCGTCGCTCCGCGAGCTCGTGGATCAGGCGATCCTGGACCTCGAGCACATCCAGAACCGCGACTCCGCGTTCGCCGGGCTCCCGACGGGCTTCCGCGACGTCGACGCGTTGCTCTCGGGGCTGCAGCCGGGGAACCTCATCGTCGTCGCGGCTCGCCCGGGCGTCGGGAAGTCCTCGTTCGTCACGAACCTCGCGCGGAACGTCGCCGTGGACCACGCCGCGCCCGTCGGCATGTTCTCGCTCGAGATGTCCAGGTGGGAGATCGGCATGCGCCTCCTCTGCGCCGAGGCGCGGGTCCCGTGGGACGCGATTCGGAACAAGCGGGTCGGAGCCGAGCACTGGGCGAGCATCGCCCAGGCCGCCGAGTCGCTGCACGACGCCCCGCTCACGATCGTGGACTCCGGGAACGTCACGATCGTCGACATCCGAGCGAAGGCTCGCCGTCTCGCGACGCGACGCAGCGGCCTCGGGCTCATCATCGTCGACTACCTCCAGCTGATGTCGCACCACCGGCGGGTGGACAACCGGCAGCAGGAGATCGCAGAGATCAGCCGGAGCCTGAAGCTCCTCGCGAAGGAGCTGCACATCCCCGTGATCGCGGTCTCGCAGCTGAACCGCGATCCCGAACGCCGGCAGGACAAGCGCCCCCAACTCTCGGACCTGCGCGAGTCGGGCGCGATCGAGCAGGACGCCGACGTCGTCATGTTCATCCACCGCGACGACACGGTCGCCGAGAAGAAGGGTCTCGCCGAGCTCATCGTGGCGAAGCACCGCAACGGCCCGACGGACACCGTGCCGCTCACGTTCCTGCCGCACCTCACGCAGTTCCGCAACTATGCGACCCAGGCCACGGCATGAGCAGCCGTAGGCTCTGGGCGTGACCGTCGACCGCCGTCGCCTCCGGGCGATCAACAGGCGGCTCGAGCAGCGCTTCGGGCCGCTCGAGCCGCCGCGCGCGACGGACCCGCTCGAGGAGCTCGTCTGGACGGTGCTCTCACAGCACACGAGCGACCTGAACGCCGAGCGCGCCTTCCACGCCCTGCGGGCCGCCTATCCGACGTGGGACTCGGTCGTGCGGGCTCGGCCGGCTCGGGTCGCGGATGCGATCCGCAGCGGCGGACTCGCGAACACCAAGGCCGTGCGGATCCAGGAGATCCTCCGCGAGATCGCCGAGCGCGAGGGCGGCTACGACCTGTCCCGGCTCCGGGATGCGAGCGATCCCGAGGTCCGTGGGTACCTCACCACGCTCCCCGGCGTCGGCCCGAAGACCGCGGCGGTCGTCATGGCGTTCGCACTCGGTCGCGACGCGATCCCGGTCGATACGCACGTCCACCGCGTCTCGCGTCGCCTCGGGCTCATCCCACCGAAGGCGTCGGCGGAGCGGGCGCACGACATCCTGGCCGAGCTCGTGCCCGACGAGCTGAAGACCCCGCTGCACGTCGGCCTGATCCGACTCGGGCGAGAGGTCTGCAAGGCGCCGCTGCCCCGGTGCGAGGACTGCCCGCTCGTCGACCTGTGTCCGACAGCGCCCTCGGTGCTCGGCTTCACGCCTCGGCGAGCGCGTCGGTGAACGTCTCGGATAAGGCCGCCCGGACGCTGCGGCGCCCCAGCGCGTCGCTGCTTCGGAGCGGGCGAGGGTGTCTGGTTTCACGACATAGTTCCCACCTGTCTCGCGACATCGTTCACACCTCAGACCACGGGGGTGGGGCATGTCGCTGGCGAGGCTGGTGGTCACGGCGGTGTTGGTCGAGGGGCGGCCCAAGGCTGCGGTAGCCCGGGACTACGGGGTCTCCAGACGGTGGGTCCACGAGCTCGTCCGACGGTTCCTGGCCGAGGGCGAGGCCGGGCTCGAGCCGAGATCACGGCGACCGGCGTCGAGCCCGCACCAGGTCCCGCAGGCGCTGGAGCAAGAGATCGTCGAGCTCCGCAAGCACCTGGGCGAGCAGGGCCTGGACGGCGGTGCCCACACGATCGCGGTTCACCTCGAACGCCGGCACGGCACCGCCCCGGCGGTCTCGACGATCTGGCGGGTCCTCTCGCGCCGGGGCTTCGTCACCCCGCAGCCCCAGAAGCGGCCGAGGAGCTCGTTCATCCGGTTCGAGGCCCAGATGCCCAACGAACGCTGGCAGGCCGACATCACCCACTGAGCCCTTGCGGGTGGCACCGACGTCGAGATCTTGAACGTGCTCGATGACCACTCCCGGTTCCTGGTGGCCTCGGACGCCCGGGTGGTGTTCAAGGCCGCCGACGTCGTGGCCTCGTTCCACCGAGGCGCCGCATCGCACTGCCTTCCGGCCTCGCTGCTCACCGACAACGGCGCGGTGTTCACCGCGGCGCCTCGCGGCGGCGGGCGCTGCGCGATCGAGCTGGAAGCCGACCGGCTGGGGATCAGGTTGCACCACTCGAGCCCCTACCACCCGCAGACCTGCGGCAAGGTGGAGCGCTTCCACCAGACCCTCAAGCGGTGGCTCCGAAGACGGCCCAAAGCTCGCACGATCGGCGAGCAACAGGCCCAGCTCGATGCGTTCCGGGCCTACTACAACGAGGTGCGACCGCACCGAGCGATCGGCAGGCGCACGCCCGCCGAGGCCTACGCGGGAAGACCCAAGGCGACACCCGCCGGAGCACAGGTGCCGGTGCACTGCCGGGTGCGGCGCGACCGGCTCGACCGTGGAGGCGGGGTCACTCTTCGTCACGACAGCCGGCTGCACCACATCAAGGTCGGTCGTCGCTACGCCGGGACGCGGGTGCTCATGCTCGTGGCCGGGCTCGACGTTCGGATCGTGAGCGAGGACGGCGAGCTGCTCCGTGAGCTCGTGCTAGACCCAAGCCGGGACTACCAGCCGATGGGCTGAACGTGGAACGATGTCCCGGGACACGTGTGAACGATGTCCCGGGACATCACATCGGAGCGGGCGAGGGGAATCGAACCCCCGTTTCAAGCTTGGGAAGCTTGCGTTCTGCCATTGAACCACGCCCGCGTGGCCCG
>Ga0105100_10000340_pt1 | contig 27520 bp, 28 predicted proteins | sample PPLLak12cMay2015_2_FD_87033 | JGI IMG/M metagenome (GOLD analysis project Ga0105100, IMG submission 87033) | Freshwater sediment microbial communities from Prairie Pothole Lake near Jamestown, North Dakota, USA - PPLs Lake P8 Core (1) Depth... | ecosystem: Environmental > Aquatic > Freshwater >... | reverse complement strand
GAAGATTAAAAGGAATCATGCTTACAAAAGGCACATTCTGACAAAGAAATCGACCAAGCGGAAACGTAACCTGGGATATACAGGACTGGTTTCAAAAGCGGACCAAAAAACTGCCAAATTCTTGCTGGCGTAAGATTTTTAACCTGAAAATGAAAATGTAGTATTAACCGGGTGAATTAGCCGTTAAGAGTTCCGATAATTCGGAATCGCTAACCATCCAAAAATGTAAAAGGTATGCCAAGATCAGTTAATGCTGTAGCATCAAGACAGCGAAGAAAAAAAGTCCTCAAGGAAACCAGGGGAAATTTCCTATCAAGAGGCAATGTGTGGACGGTAGCTAAGAATACATACGAAAAAGGTTTGGGGTATGCTTATGCACACCGCAGAGCCAAGAAAAGGGATTTCAGATCGCTATGGATTGCGCGCATCAATGCGGGAGTCCGTCAGCATGGTCTGTCCTATTCAGAGTTTATTCATAAGCTTGACGAAAAGGGAATTGAGATTAACCGGAAGGTGCTGGCCGATCTGGCCATGAATCAGCCTGAGGCTTTCGAGGCTGTGGTTAATTCGGTGAAATAAAAACCATACGATACCAAAAAAGGGAGGTCATAAGCTTCCCTTTTTTATTTCCTGCCTGCACCATGCCCCGGCGGGGTGTTGAAAACCCCTTCAGGGTGTAGTGGACTCGGGTAATAAATTTGCATTAACTTTGCCGGGAACCCTTAAATCTGAACCCCTATGAAAATTGCAATATTAGGCTATGGTAAAATGGGCAGGGAAGTCGAAAGAACTGCACGGGAAAGAAATCATGAGATAAGCCTTATCATTGACATTTCCAACACCCCTGATCTTACAGAGAAAAACCTTTCTGCTGTGGACGTAGCCATAGATTTTTCAACCCCGGACAGTGCCTACCAGAATATTCTCACCTGCTTTCAGACCAATACTCCCATTGTCTGTGGTACAACAGGATGGCTCGATAAATTTGATAAGGTAAAGAATATGTGCAAAGAAAAAGGACATGCCTTTTTTTACGCATCTAATTTCAGCCTGGGTGTCAATATATTTTTTAACCTGAACAAGTACCTTGCCCGCATCATGAACAATTTTAATGAATATGATTGCTCGGTGGAAGAGATCCATCACATCCATAAATTAGACGCACCAAGTGGTACAGCCATCACCCTGTCACGGGACCTGATCGACCTGATCGATCGAAAGTCGCGTTGGGAACTGAATCAGGCTTCTGATAATGAATCCATTAAAATTACAGCAATCCGCGAAGATGAAGTGCCGGGTACCCATATTATTGCCTATGATTCTGCTGTCGATTCCATTGAGATCAAGCACGTGTCGAAAAACCGGAAGGGGCTTGCGCTGGGGGCAGTATTGGCTGCCGAGTTTCTGTGCGGAAAGAAAGGATATTATACCATGAGTGACCTGCTGGGTTTTTAACAATATATACTTCTTAAGTTGGCGCGGCGCATCAGCGGAAAAAGCATTGGTTACTTCCTGTTAAGTTCAGCAGGTTACACGTTGTTTGTACATTGGTGCGGCAATTATTGGCTGCTGTTTGGGAATCTGGTGCTGGCTGACTTGTTTTTTTTCAGGTTGATCCCCTGGACCTCCTGGAAAAGAAATAAAATTACCGGCAGGCGAAAACTGATCCCCGAATTACTCGAAACGTTTATCATTGCTGTGGCTGTGGCTCTTCTGCTGCGACTTTTTGTGATGGAAGCCTATATGATACCAACCTCTTCCATGGAGAAAACCATTAATGTGGGCGACTACATCTTTGTGAACAAATTGAGATATGGCCCCCGGATGCCCATGACACTTTTTTCCGTGCCCTTTATGCACAATACGCTCCCATTTTCTTCCAGGCCTTCCTATAAAACATGGATTGAGCTTCGGTATAATAGATTGAAAGGCTATTCCAGGATCCGGAATTTCGATGTGGTGGTTTTTAATTTTCCCGAAGGAGATACGGTGCTGCCCGATTATGCTGACAAGAATGAAACCTATTATACCCTTATTCGGAAAATTGGCAGGGATTCATTGCTAAAACAACACAGGATAATCATAAGACCGGTTGATAAAAAAGAGAATTATATCAAGCGATGTATGGGAGTACCCGGTGATACCCTGAGGATACTCCATGGGAAGGCCTATATAAACCGGTTTAAGGAACAGGAACCTGAAAAAGTGCAATACAATTATTTTCTGTTGTCATCATCCGGAAATATAGGGAATCAGCTGCTTGATTCGCTTGATATCTCACGGTATGACGTAAATTATAATGAATATAACGGCATCTACGAAATTCCCCTCACCGGGAAAAGCTATGCAGCTATGCAGCAATCGGGACTGATAAAGGGTATCCGAAGGCATGAAAGCGTCGATCCGGCCTTTACCCATCAACAGGTATTCCCCTTTGACAAAAACTACCTCTGGACCGAAGATAATCTTGGGCCTTTGATAGTGCCAAGAAAGAATCTTACCCTTCCAATAAATACTGGAAACATTTCGTTATACAGCAGGATTATTGCTGTTTATGAAAGAAATGATCTCAGGATCGAAGGTGAGGAACTGTATATCAATGGTGAAAAATCAGATCAATATACTTTTCAGATGGACTATTATTTTATGATGGGCGATAACAGGCATAACAGCAATGACTCCAGGTTCTGGGGATTTGTACCGGAGGATCATATCATCGGGAAGGCCTGGATCGTATGGATGTCTCTCGATAAGGACCAATCGGGCATGAAAAAGATAAGATGGAACAGAATGTTTAAAATCATCAAATAAATACTATTTTTAACGACCAAAATTGCAGCGATATGAAAGTTCCCCGAAAAGACCTTATTTCATTTATCATTGTTGGTGTGCTATATATTCTATGGGTTATCTGGTTAGGGAACTACTGGTTCCTGCCAGGTTTGCTCATAGTATTTGACCTCTATATTACAAAAAAAGTTAACTGGAGTTTCTGGAAGAAAAGAGACGGGCAGAACAGCAAGCTGGTAGAATGGATCGATGCGTTGATATTTGCTGTTATTGCCGTTACCATCATCAATATTTTCCTGTTCCAGAACTATAAGATACCTACCGGTTCGATGGAAAAATCCCTGCTGGTGGGGGATCATCTTTATGTGAGCAAGGTGGCCTATGGTCCCAGAATCCCCAACACTCCCATTGCCTTCCCCTTTACACAGCATACCATGCCGCTGACCAAACAGACAAAGTCATTTGTGGAATGGATAAAGTTACCTTACAAGCGGCTGGCTGGTTTTGGAAAGATCAAACGCGATGATCCCGTGGTTTTTAATTTTCCTGCCGGTGATACCGTAGTGGTCCAGCATCAGAACGTTAGTTACTACCAGTTGGTTCGCGATGCAGCCATGGATTTAAAAAGACAGGACCGGATGGCAGGAAGGCCTGAAAAAAAGGAATCGGCATATTATGCCCTGGGAAGAGATGAGATCTGGAGGCAGTTTGATATTGTGATCAGGCCGGTGGACAAGCGTGACAACTATATCAAGCGGTGTGTAGCCATTCCGGGTGATACCCTGCAGATCATCAGGGGAAAAGTGTACACCAATGGGAAACCCCAAAAGGAGATACCCGATATCCAGTATGAATATTATATTTTGGTGGAAGGGCAATCCATCAGCTCGCGGGTTTTAAACCGTATGGATATTTATGAAACCAGCATCATCCCAGGTACTCCTCATATCAGTGCCAGGCTCACGGCAGAAAATGTGGAAAAACTGAAAGCTTTCAAAAACGTTAAGGAAGTGCGTCGCTATTATGATGATATCTATGATTATTCAAGAAGTTACAATTATTTTCCGAGCGATTCAAATTATAAGTGGACCCTGGATCAGTTTGGCCCCTTGTATATACCGGCGAAAGGCGCTACCCTCCGGTTGACAACAGCCAACCTGCCGTTGTATGAGAGGATCATTGGCTATTACGAAAAGAACGAACTGCAGGTCAGGGATGGCAAGATTTACATTAACGGTACTGAAACGGACAAGTACACTTTCAACATGGATTACTACTGGATGATGGGGGATAACCGGCACAGCAGTCTCGATTCAAGGTTCTGGGGTTTTGTTCCCGAAGATCATATCATTGGCAGGCCGAGGTTTGTCTGGCTTTCACTGGACAGCAACAAGCCTTTCCCCAAGAAGATACGGTGGAAGAGGATGTTGATGAATATTAAGTAGTTAGTAATTAGAAGTTAGTAGAAGAATGAAAAGGTAGGATAGCATAACCTGCCTGCCGGCAGGCTGCATGACTGCTCTCTTTCAAACAGACGACCACAAGGGGCAACCCGAGGTAGCCCCTACATGTCCCTTCTCGTCCCTTGTCCCTATTTTAATGTCCCCCTCCGCCCGGATGTTTGAGTTTATCTCCTGTTCCCTGGATCACCATCCGGTACCAATCTTCATTGTATCCGGGCTGACTGACGTGCGGATTTCTTTGTCCCGGGACTGTGGTTTTAATATTTCCGTCCATATATTGGGTAAACAAATGGGCGTACAGATCCTTCCAGGTATCGAAAGTATTGGCTCCCGCCCTACATGAGAAATCGGTCAGCAAGGCCAGGGCTTTTTTGGGTTTTTTCTTATACAGAGCCAGTGCTGCTGCATCTGTCGTTTTAACGCCTTCCCCATAGTTGTTTTCAAGCGCCTGTTGTTTTGCCTGAATTTCAGGTATCATATAGCTATATTTAGTATAAGCAAAATTGGAAACCTGATTGAAAATCCAGAAGGCTGAATGATCACTGAAAACCATCATGGAACCGTTGCCAACGGCATAGTTTTCAGGTACCCTGGTTATACCGCAATACATGGGTGTATATACCGTGCTGTAGGTATCGTCCACGCCAAACCACAGGATTCCGCCAATGGGATCGGGCAGCCATGAACGCGACTGGGCAATAAATGAAAATCCGGTCTGTTGTGTTGAAATCGCCCTTTCATTGAGATAGCCTACTCCATCCATTTCCCAGGTCATGGGCCTCCACCTGACGATGCATTGATAAGGCCCTGCACCGATATCCCTGGTCATGTCAAGGCTTGTTCCCTGGAAATAGTCGCGCATCATTCCCATAACATCCTTAACGGTTATCTTATGGTTTGCCTTCACCCATAAGGGCATTCTGTTATGCAAATTATGGCCGGTGGCATAATCTTCATATTGATCCATGCCATCAGCTACCTTCCGGAAGCCTGACCATACACGGGACTCGCAAAATCTGGCTCCGTCGAAGTTGACCGGTGCATAGGCGTCACTAAAGCTGAAGTCTTCGTCTTTCCCGGTAAAATATCCCTTTTCGCGTGCAAAGGAAACAACATCAGCGGCATAGATGCAATTCTCAGGATCGTTCTTGGGAAAAGTTGTTATTCTGGCCTGATTGGCATGTCCGCTTACATAACCGTCAGGTACCCTTAAGGCAACCCAGACAGCACCTTTTCTGCCGGCTCCCTTGCTTATCATTTCCATGATCCAAACTTCGTCAGGATCAGAAATTGAAAACGATTCACCACTGCTGTAATACCCGTGCACTGCCATAAGGTCCCCGATAATGGTGATGGCTTCGCGGGCTGTTTTTGCACGCTGAAGCGCAATGTACATTAAGCTTCCATAATCCATGACCGCTGTTGTATCCTGCAGTTCCGGCCTGCCTCCGTATGTGGTTTCACCGATGGCAACCTGATGTTCATTCATGTTGCCCACTACTGAATAGGTATGACTGACCTGCGGGATCTTTCCCAGGTATTTCCCGGTATCCCATTCGTAAACATCGAGCATGGTACCTGCAGGATAGTCGCGTGCGGGTGTGAAATACAACTCGCCATACAGCACATGCGAATCAGCTGCATAAGTGATCATGGTTGAACCGTCTGCAGAGGCCCCCTTCGAAATCAAAAAATTAGTGCAGGGAAAAGCACTGTTTATTGAAAAAACACTGCATGCAATAAGTGTGGCAAGATTTTTATTTGTCATAATTATAGAAATTTGTTTGAATGTAAAAATAATATTTTCTCTTGTTATTTAAAGGAGAAGGTATGAGGATGTTTATAAGTGTATTTTGTACGTTTTTTGATAATATTTATGTTTTTATTAGCGATACCCCGATTTTTCATTGGTTTGTTTATTAAAAACATGTTTTTATCAAATTAAACCATTGGCTCTTTCAATATTTGTTAATTTTACAGAAAAATGCAGCCATAATAAATTAACATTTTTTAATATTTATTGTTTATATTTTAGAAAATAAGGTAATAAATTTGTATCATCAATAGCATAATGGTTAGTTAGTTAGTTAGTTAGTTAGTTAGCATTGATTAGTAGGTTTAGTTAATAATTAGTTTGTTTTTTTGTAGTTAGGGTTAAGGTTGGGTGAGGATCTTCGGATCCTCACCTTTCTTAATGAGGCCCGGTTTTCAAGAGCAATAGCGAATTGAAAAACGATGGCCGAACCAAGCTCCGATAGCCATCGGAGCGGTCTGTCGATCCCGATTCATCGGGAGAGTCATTATCCCGATAGCGTCAGCGTATCGGGATTGTTTTTTAACCCGGGTGCTTTCTTTTGGTCGGGGCAGTTAAATATACAATGCCTGACGAAGAATCCTGCCTCGCCCCGGTAACACTAGCCAGACAATTAATCTGGTTATTGATTCTCAGTACACCCAGCAATGCAAAGATCAGGGCTTCCTTGTATTGAATAATAGGGTCATCCGCTATCACCAGGCTGCAATCCGTGTTCTCTTTTATCTGGTCAAGCAGGAAGGTGTTATATGAACCCCCTCCGGTCACCAGTACCTTTTTTGTGGAATTTCCAACAATGTGGGCGGCAATTTGTATGGCAATATGCTGATAAACGGTTCTTAGGAGATCAGGCATGGCATAATCAGCATGGTTCACCAGGGGCAAAACCTGTTGCTCCAGCCATTCCCGACCCAGGGATTTAGGGGGTGCGACCGTATAGTAAGGCAGGGAATCAAGAGCCGTAAGAACAGGATTGATCACTTTCCCTGAGCGTCCGGTATTCCCATCCTTGTCAAAGGGTAGTCCGAGTTTTAGCGAAAGGTGATTGATAAGAATATTAACCGGGCAGATATCAAAGGCTATGCGACGGGACTCCTTCCGGTAAGAAATATTGGCAAATCCACCCAGGTTAAGGCAATAATCAAAGCTGCCAAACAGCATCTCATCCCCAATGGGAACCAGCGGAGCACCCTGTCCTCCCAGGGCAATGTCAAGCGATCTGAAATCAGCAACGGTTGTTATGCCACAGGTCGCAGCCAGAACGGCACCATCACCCAGCTGAAAAGTCAACCCCTGCGAAGGAGTGTGAAAAATTGTATGGCCATGCGATGCCACAAGATCCGGAAGGGTGTCTCCCCCGGGCAGGAAGGCCTTGATCTGCCCTCCGATATACCTTCCGTATTCCTTGTGCAGCAATAAAAACGATAGGGCATCCAGGGACGAGGCTCCGGCAAGCCTTTTAAACCATTCATCCGTGTATGGCACTGTCAGGGCTTTTTCAATGGTATATGTCCAGTGTTTTCCCGACTTCGAAAACCGGCAAAGTGCCAGATCCAGGCCGTCCAGACTTGTTCCTGACATAATACCCAGGGCCAGCCAGTTTTTCATTGATCCAGGTTTTATTCTTTATGGTTAATAATAAAAGCGCCCTTTAAATTTACGGATATTATCCTTTTTATCGGTGATTACGAGTTCAAGCGAGTGCTCCTGATTTTGCGCCAGCCTGGAAGCATCAAGCCGGTAAAATAAAAGGTCATTCTTGGCATCATATTCGAACAAAGCCCAGTTGCCATCGATGTATCCGTTATACGTGCTGATCCCGGACAGATTATCGCTGATCTGAAATGAAATCACCTGGTTTTGGGCATACCTGTTTTTGCTCACAAAAGAGACCGGCCTGATTTCAGGTGGGATGCTGTCGACAGCAACGGCAAAACGTCCGAAAGTTCCCGTGCGCGTTGTAACAAATCCTTTTGCATAGGTGCCTCCCTGGCCGGATATTTTGTTTTGCCTGTCAATCATCACAAGCATTGCTTTGGATGTCAGGGACAAGGGCATATTAACAGGTTTTACGGATATTATGTAGGAACCCCTTACCGGTGTACCTTCATCATGAATACAGTGCAGGTCAGAAAATAGTGTGTCAGCGGCTTTTTCTGTCTTATACTGAAAATCGATGTTCGTAAACAACGCGTCCCTGGGTATTGCGATCCTGACATCATGAGTTTCGTAAACGTTCAAGCTGTCGTAATAAAAAGCAGCAACCCGTTTTAAATCGGGCTTTACACGAAGTGTGTCGTCATGAAAGTTACCCACCACCATAAAATGCAGGGTGGTCTGGTTGCCCGCAACGTCCTTTACCTTTATGACAACCTGGTGGACCAGTGAATCAGTAAATTCACATATTCCCCGGTTAACAACACTGGAATAAATGCCCAGCTTGTTGTTGGGATCAAGCCAGAGTTTCTGAATTTTCCGTCCGCTGTTGACTTTTTCAGCGTAGTCAATATGGCTGTTCACATAAGAGCTTTTATGAAACGGTATCCGGTCAAGTTCGAACGAACTGACGGATTTGTCATCAACCATCAGTGAAACCGATAAAGGACTGCATGCATTTTCCCTGCCATCAAGATAATCATAGGTCTCAATACCAAATCCGATCTTCCCCCAAACGCGTATGGGCTCAGCAATCACTATCCTTTCACTGTTGTTTTTCAGGGGAATAATAATCCTTGATGCCGAATCAGCTACCCGTGCCTGAGACGAAAGAGGATAAATCCCCAGACAATTGATCCGCGGCCTCCGATTGTCAGCAACAGTGAAACCGAACGTGATCACATTCAGGGGGATCTCTCCGCGGCTGTCCCGGATCTCAAAATGCAGATGCGCACCGAATGAGTAACCGGTATTTCCCGATAAGGCGATATGCTGACCTTGCTGAACCGGGAACTTACCTGCTTCCGGGTATAGATCAACAACATATCTCCGCTTTTGATACTGCTGATCCTTAACATATTTTTCAACTTCCGGCGAAAAAGCATTCAGATGTCCATAAACGCTGGTATATCCTTCAGGGTGAGCAATATAAAGAGCTTTTCCATATCCGTTCAGCGTCACGCTGATGCGGGAAATATAACCTTCCTTTACAGCATAGACTTTATTATCCGGGTCAACCAGCATGTCAACCCCTGCGTGAAAGTGGGCGGATCTGATCTCACCATAATTGCTCGTCAGCAATATCGGGATATCAATCGGAGGGGAAAAAGCTTTTACCTTGCCTGCCTGCTGGCCAGATGAAGGAAGGGATGAAAGAGCCAGAAACAAGCAGATCCATCCTGTGAAGTGTGTAAAATCACTTTTCATAGCGGATTTCTGAGGTTGGGTATGTACAAGGGTAAAACTATAAACTTCTTTCTTTTTTATATCGATTTGAACCAACAAATTATTAAATTTGTTTTAATAATAGAAAATACACACTATCTTTACAACCAATGGACAGCACTAAGGAAGATCTGATATTGACACTTAAGAATAAAATAAAAACCATAATTGACTTATACGAAAACCAAAAAAATATTAGCAAAGAATTAGAAAATAATAACCGTGAATTAAAAGAAAAGCTGATTCTGTTGGAGAATAAAGTAGGTGATGTTGAAGAAAAATACGAAAATCTAAAGCTGGCAAGGGCACTTATTACTCCCGATGAAGAGGGAACCCATGAAGCCAAGATTAAAGTTAACAGAATTGTGCGGGAAATTGATAAATGTATTGCTCTTTTAAACCGATAGTATTGTAGTAAATAATGGATGAAAAGTTATCAATTAAGGTAAATATTGCTGACCGCTATTATCCATTAAAGATAGAGAGAAAAGACGAGGAAAAGATCAGAAAAGCAGCCAAGCTGATAAATGAAAAGGTTATTCAATACAAACAGCGGTATCTTGATAAGGATACCCAGGATTTTCTGGCCATGGCTGCTCTTCAATTTGTTTCCAAGGTTCTTGAGCTTGAGGAGAGGTTTGACACAGGTCCCATTGAACAACAAGTAAAAGAACTGGACCGGGAACTGGAAGAATATTTAAAAGGAGAGTAATATACGTTCTTTAAAATATAGAAAGCATAGCCCGCATAATTTCTTCTTGATGCTGTGAAACTCAACACTATTTAAATTGGAGTTTTGCTCAGTTCAACTCGAGTAGGCCATAATCCCGGCCCCGCTGGGAATTCCGACTTGTCGGAACGATGGAAACTCAACCTGAATTGGCGACTCCACCCGTGTCAAAATGGGGTTTTTTCAACATTTGGAGAAGTTTATGCGGGTTTTTTTTTAAATACAATTAATCTATATGGAAACAATCATACTAGCTCAGTTATTCACCCTACCTGTTTTGCTGGCAGGTTTGGCAGCCTTCCTGGTGGGAGGAGCGCTTTCGTATTTCTTTTGGAATATGGCCCTGGGGAAGAAAAAGGAAAAAATAATCAGGGAGGCGGAATCAGAATCTGAGGTGATCAAGAAAGACAAGATTCTTCAGGCCAAGGAAAAATTTCTTCAGCTTAAATCAGAGCACGAAAAGTATATAAACGAGAAGAACAGCAAGATTGGCTTTACAGAGTCAAAATTAAGACAAAAAGAATCCATGCTGTCCCAGAAATGGGAAGAAACACAAAGGGCAAAAAATGAGGTGGAAACCATCCGGGAAAATCTGAATTCACAGCTGTCACTGGTGGAAAAGAAAAAAGAGGAGATTGAACGGTTGCATAAGCAGGAAGTGGAGCAACTTGAAGCCATTTCCAGCCTGTCCGCTGACGAGGCAAAAAATCAATTGGTTGAATCCCTCAAAGAGGAAGCCAAGAGCCATGCCATATCCTATGTAAATGAGATCATGGATGAAGCCAAAATGACCGCAACCCGTGAGGCAAAAAAGATTGTCGTTGAGACGATTCAACGTGTGGCTTCGGAAACGGCCATTGAGAATTCAGTTACGGTATTCAATATTGAAAGCGATGAAATAAAGGGGCGGATTATCGGCCGGGAGGGAAGAAATATCCGTGCCCTGGAAGCAGCTACCGGAGTCGAAATTGTGGTAGATGATACGCCTGAAGCTATTATTTTATCTGCCTTTGACCCGGTGCGTCGTGAGATCGCCCGCCTGGCACTCCATCAACTCGTTACTGATGGCCGTATTCACCCGGCCCGTATTGAGGAAGTTGTGGAAAAAGTCAGAAAACAGGTAGAAGAAGAAATTGTTGAGATTGGGAAAAGAACTACCATTGACCTCGGCGTACATGGAATGCATCCTGAATTGGTGCGGCTTGTCGGGAAGATGAAGTACCGTTCTTCATACGGACAGAATCTTTTGCAGCATTCACGTGAGGTTGCCAACCTGTGTGCCATAATGGCATCAGAACTGGGACTTAACCCCAAAATAGCCAAACGTGCCGGACTCCTCCATGATATCGGAAAAGTACCCGATGATGAGCCCGAACTGCCCCATGCTGTCTTTGGCATGAAACTGGCTGAAAAATACAAGGAAAAACCTGAAATCTCAAATGCCATCGGTTCCCATCATGATGAAACCGAGATGACCAGTCTCTTTGCCCCTATTGTTCAGGTATGTGACGCCATTTCGGGAGCCAGGCCCGGCGCCCGCCGCGAAGTCGTTGAATCATATATCAAAAGACTAAAAGACCTGGAAGCGTTGGCCCTGTCTTACCCCGGCGTTACGAAAACATATGCCATACAGGCCGGCAGGGAACTCAGGGTTATCGTCGGGAGTGATAAGGTTACCGATAAGGAAGCGGATGGACTGGCATTCGAAATTGCCAAGAAAATACAGGATGAGATGACGTATCCCGGTCAGGTGAAAATTACGGTGATCCGTGAGACCCGGGCTGTGAGCTATGCCAAGTAGAGACAAGGAAGTGACGAGTGACGAGTGATCAGTGATCAGTGACAAGCAGGGACAAGGCCCTATATTATTCAGATACCACTGCCAGCAATTCCTTCAGCCCGGCGATCTTTTCCGGAGCTCCCAGTTTTTCATAAGACAGGATTAGATTGTTGATGAGCCTGATAATAATATCCCGGTTCGAACATGGCACATAAAAGTTCTTTTGCGGCTTTAACTGCTGTTGGGTTATAAAATAATCAATTTCCCTTTTGCCCAGTACGGCCCCTTTATTGTAAGGATTAATATAAAAGAGAATATCATCTTCTTCATTTTCAGCATCATGCAGTCTGAATTCATTCTTGTAGGCAAGGATAAAGTTCTTGGGCAGGTTAACGCCGTATACAGGCAATCCCAGCTTATAGGCTACTGAGAGGTATATGATGGCCAGGGATATGGGATTCCCTTTCCTGGTCTCTATCACCTTGTTAAGATAACAGTTTTGAGGCGCATAAAAATCCGAAGCGTTGCGGGTGAAATGATGCAGATCGAAAATGATATAATTCAGGATCCTTATCTTTTCCAACGCCGTTAGATTGTTGTTTATTTCCAGCCAGATATCCTTGCGGATAGTCTCAATCTCATGATTGATTTTATCAAAACTTATATCAGGGTATTGAAACTGTGCCAGGAAAAAGGCTCCTTCAAGTATATATTCAGCACCCGTATTGATCCAGCGGATCAGATTCTCACGCGCAGTGGTGAACTGTATCTGCTGAATGATATTTTCAAGCTTCTCCTGTAATCTTTCATCCAGGGTATTTTCCCATGCCTTTTCAAGCTCCGGTACCGCTTCAATACCCCGTTTCAGCAAGGTATCCGAAATCATGTTCACGACTTCCCTGTCAGGGTCATCCAGCAATGCAATTATCGCTTTAAGTTCCTTCGGATCCATATTTTGACAGGAAGAAATTGTTCTTCTGTTGTTGTAAAGTTAATAATTCTGAAATGCATTCCGATATTCTCCCTCTTTTTTGTTGTCTTCCCATGAGATCGGCAAGGGGCTGCTAAGTCCAATATTAACAGCAATATAAGAGCCAGATTGCAGGCTAAAAAAGCAAGTCTTTTTATTAACAACTGGTTATAAAAACGTTTGTTTATACTCTTTTAAATAAGGAAAGTTTTATACTTTTGAAAAAAACATGCAAAATGATACAGCGCGCTCAATCCATTTACCTCCTGCTGGTGGTAATATTGATGTCATTTTTGATATTTAAGCCTTTTGCTGAAGTGGCTTTGCAGGATGGTCAGGTAGCGGTTTTTTACGCTTATGCGGTAAAGAAATACATTACCAAAGAACATTCGGAAATGATTATACGGACCCTGCCGGTCATCATCATGGTTTGTCTGATCGGGCTGATCAGTTTCATGAATATTTTTCAGTTCAACCGGAGGATCATCCAGATGCGTGTTTGTGTTTTGAATATGTTGCTCATGGCAGGTCTTATGATACTAATGTTCTATTATTACTATATGGTTAAAAGTACCCTCCCGGTCGAAAGTCACGCGCTTAAGCTGCCGGTGATTTTCCCGGTGATTGGTATAGTTTTAACCTTGCTGGCCTACCGGAAAATACATGAAGATGAAATGCTGGTCCGGTCTTATGATCGTCTGCGATGATCTTCAGATCACCTGCATATTATCCTGATCGGTGATTTTTTCGCAATAAAGGCATTTAAGCTTAACTTCATTTTTTGATACCACCTTAAATTTTGTGATGATTTTTTCGCTGTTGGTAATGCATTTCGGATTCATGCATTTAACAATGCCAACAATATCATCAGGGATTTCGACCACTCTTTTTTCAACCACATTGTAGTTTTTTATTATGTTAAGCTTGGCTTGTGGCGCGACCAGGGCAATTTTGTTGACATCCTTGTCCGGGAAAAAGATGTCTGATAGTTTGACGATGGCTTTTTTTCCTATCTTTTTACTGTCCAGGTTAGTGCCTAGCGTCATCTGTATGTCAAGCTTTTCGAGCCCCAGAATGGCAATGACTTTAAAAAAGGCCTTGGGGGGGATGTGGTCGATGACGGTGCCATTCTCTATTGCACTGACTTCGAGCATTTTGTCTTTCATATCGTTTAATATTATTGATGTTTCAATGGTTAATTTAAACCCAGTATTGAGCTGATGATGGCCTGCCGGATATATACGCCGTTTAATGCCTGGGTAAAATAATAGGCTTTGGGATTAATATCCACATCCTGGTCTATTTCGTTAACACGTGGCAACGGGTGAAGCACCCTGAGATTCTCCTTTGTATTGTTCAGCATTTTATTCTTCAGTACGTATGCGTTCTTCGTCCTTTCGTATTCAATGGGATCAGAGAACCGCTCTTTTTGAACGCGCGTCATATAAATAATATCAGCTTCCGTGATGATGTCTGTAAAATCTTTATGTTCATAATATTTTATTCCCAGGGTACGCAGGAATATTTTATATTCTTCAGGCATTTTTAATTCATCGGGCGATATAAAATGAAAGGTAGGGTTGAACTGTGACATGGCCATCAATAATGAATGCACGGTACGGCCATACTTAAGGTCGCCCACCATGAAAATGGTCAGGTTGTCAAGCTTGCCCTGTGTTTTTTTTATGGAATACAGATCGAGCAATGTTTGTGTCGGATGCTGATTGGCACCATCACCGGCATTGATGATGGGTACGCTGGAAATCTCGCTGGCAAAACGCGCGCTCCCTTCCAGAGGGTGCCGCATGACGATAAGATCACAGTAATTGCAGACTATTTTGATGGTGTCATAAAGTGTTTCGCCCTTGGTAACACTCGATGAACTGGCATCAGTGAATCCTATCACCCTTCCGCCCATTTTGTTTACGGCGCTCTCGAAACTGAGTCGTGTTCGTGTTGAAGGTTCAAAGAAAAGAGTTGCCACAACTTTGCCGGTAAGCAAATCCTGCACCGGTTTACGCTCATAATCTTCCGCCAGTTCAAGGATTCTCAGGTAATCACTTTTACTGAAATCGGTAATGGAGACCAGACTTTTGTTTTTCATTCGTTTATGGTTTTGCAGATTCTTTTTGCCCGGTTGTATCTTTTTACTGAAACGGATTTAGCTGGCCTGCGGGATCTTCACTGATCTCAGTACAAACCACCTTTTCTAGTAAAACCAGTTTCCCCCTGAACTTTTCCAGGATGCTTTTCGGAATGCTGACCGTAAGATTACAGCTGTTGTCATAAGAAGGATTGGTATAAGCGACACCTTCTTCTTTAATGACTTTCATGACACCGTTCAGCAATGCATAGGGAAAAGAGAGGTTGCAGGTAATGCCGATTGTTTTTTCAATAATGACAGCTTCGTCCAGCATGCTTGCAGCTGCTGTCCGGTATGCATTAATAAGACCACTTGTCCCCAGCAGCGTTCCGCCAAAATACCGGACCACAACGATCAGGATATTGGTGAGCCCGTGAGAGAGGATTTGTCCGTATATCGGTTTGCCGGCTGTACCGGAAGGTTCACCGTCATCGTTTGTACGGTATTGATAAGGACCTGGCCCGATCCGATAAGCATAACAATGATGACGTGCATCATGATATTCTTTCCGGAGTGATATAATGATGGATTTAATAGTTGTTTCATCCGTAACAGGAAAACCAAATGCGAGGAATCTGCTTCCCTTTTCCTTGTATTGCCCTGCTGCCCTTTCTGCAATCGTTTTGTATGCGTTTTCCACAGGTTAAACAGAGGTTATCGGATAAAAAAAAAGGTTCATTGCTGAACCTGATTTTTAAAACTTTAATTTCTTTTCAATTTCTTCAATCTGATTCTTAAACTGCTTGTCGGTTTCCATCAGATTGTTGACGGTTTTGCAGGCATGCAATACCGTGGCATGATCTTTTCCCCCGATCTGAAGTCCAATGGTTGCCAGGGACGATTTGGTGAGATTCTTGGAAAAAAACATAGCCACCTGTCTTGCCTGTACGATCTCCCTTTTACGGGTTTTTGACTGCAGGGAATCTGCCGGGACATCAAAGTAATTGCAGACCACTTTCTGGATATAATCAATAGACACCTCGCGCTTCGTATTCTTGATCAGCTTGTCAATCATTTCTTTGGCCAGGCTGAGCGTGATCTCCTTTTTATTCAGCGTACTTTGCGCCAGCAATGAGATAAGCGCTCCTTCGAGTTCCCTGACGTTATCCGTAATATGGGTAGCAATATATTCAATCACTTCAGGAGGCAACACAATACCATCTTTGTAGATCTTCTGCTCCAGAATAGCTACCCGCGTTTCAAAATCGGGCACCTGCAGATCGGCTGAAAGGCCCCATTTAAAACGGCTTAACAACCGTTGTTCAAGGCCCTGTAATTCAACCGGAGGCTTATCGGATGATAATATAAGTTGTTTCCCCGACTGGTGCAAATGATTGAAAATATGAAAAAATATGTCCTGTGTTTTTTCTTTGCCTGCAAATTCATGCACATCGTCAATCACAAGTACATCAATCATCTGATAAAAATGCAGGAAGTCATTTTTGGTATTATTGCGAATGGCTTCTACAAACTGAGTCTGAAAACGGTTAGCCGGAACATAAAGCACCGTTTTGTCGGGATATTTTTCTTTGATCTCGATTCCGATTGCCTGCGCCAGATGAGTTTTTCCGAGGCCTGATTCACCGTAGATCAACAGGGGATTAAAGGCAGTGCCTCCGGGATTATTGGCAACGGCATATCCTGCAGAACGGGCTAAACGATTGCATTCACCTTCCACAAAATTATCAAAAGAATATTCCGGATTCAGACGGGGATCAATATTCATTTTTTTGATACCCGGAATGATGAAGGGATTTTTAATGGTGTTTTCCTCAATGTTGAGAGGGACAGTGACAGGATTGTTTTTGATCTCAACCTGATTTTTTGCAGGCAATTTTACCGTGTATGGCCGGGTGTTGGAAAACCCGGGATTCTCCATGACAATACTGTATTCCAGCTTGGCATCATAACCCAGTTCTTTGCGGAGGGTCTTACTGATAATATCAATGTATTTCTCCTCAAGATATTCATAAAAAAACGGGCTCGGTACCTGGATGGTCAGTATTTTATTTTCTAATCTCAATGGTACAATTGGCTCAAACCAAGTCCTAAAACTTATAGACGGAACATTGTCTTTTATAACTTTAAGGCAATTATTCCATAATTCTTTGTGCATAAATCTATATCGTTTAGCTTTAGGTGAATAGAAATTTTTCTGACGAGTTGTATTCTATTAGCAAGATTGTGAAAAAAAACTAGAAAAAAAAATCATTTTTCTCTTGATTTATTTAAAATACATCTATCAATTTTTAATTCAACATGTTGAAATTTAAAAAAAAATATATATTTATAAATATCAGTATATCAATGTTATAAGAAGATTTTTATAGTAAGAAATTGTTATAGTGTTGTTTACTCAATTTTACTTGAATGAAAAATTAATGAAGAAATTTTTTTTATAGCATGATTTTGAATTTAATTTTTTTTTTTTTTATAAAGAGCAAAAAAAATGGGTAAACAAGATGATTAAATTGAATATTCTCATTGATAATGCAGACATGTTTTCACCGGTATTCATGCTGAGGAAAATAACAAAGTTGTCCAGCAATCGTCCATGATTAAGTATTGACCAACCCTTAACTTTTCAATCGAACCTGGATCCCGGATAAAAGTCTTTAAAATCTCCTGAGATCATCCATTTCAAATATCCATTCGGGAGTTTCCAGCTGATGCGCCGATAAGTCAACCCTGTACCAGGGACTGATGGCAGTTTCATCTAAATTCTTCAGGAAATGAATATCCTGTGCCGGCATATAACTTTGTGCCAGCATAAAAACCTTTTCTCCTGTAAGCGTATTGACAGCTGCATCAACCACAATAACAGCATGACCGGGACTTCCTCCCTGGATAAAAACATCTCCGGGCTGCAATTCATTCATCGCGACTTTTTTCAACTCCCTGACCAGCGACAGGGTACCGGCATAGGAATAAATAAATTCAAGATAATGCGTAAAGATTTCAATGGAATTGCCTGGTTTCCCTGACCTGACCCACCGGGTCTTGTTTCCGTCAACAGCTATCCTGTAACCTTCCATCCATTTGCTGTAATTAACCTGGAACCCGTTGGTAAGATTAAAGTGGATAGCATCAAATTGTCCTGTATAATAAAGGTACTCTGCCCGCAGTCGAATCACCGCATCAGCACATTGCTGCAGGTTCTTATTGCCGGGATCGCGGTCAATCACCGCTGCATGCACCTGCCTTGCCTTGGTGTCCCCGTTATATATTTTAACAGGCGAACCATGTGTTTTTAAGGGCAGATTACGAAGGTACTCCTGAAAAGAGCTATCCGGATAATTTATCCTTTCAAAATACTGAGGTGCCGCAAACCTGGTTTTTACCAGCGAACCTTCAGGTAAGAATAGCTCGGCTTCCTGCCTGATGAGTATATGATCCGACGGCTTGCCGGAGGGCTTCTTTTCGGGGGAACCTGCACAACCTGCTGTTAAAATCAGCCATAACATTGCCGCCCTCGTGAAATGGCTGCAATTAAGGTTAGCGGATTGATGCATATCAGTAAAATTATCGGTCAGTAAAATGCCAAGACCTAATGCAGCAACTTGATCTTCATTAGTTTTTTGATCAGGTCCATTTCCTTTTCACCTTTTACCTCCACCTGAAATGACCGGCCTTCTTCATAGGGTTTTGCATGCAGTATGCGTTGCAGTATTTCATCCGGAAGTCCTGCCTCCAGGGCAGCGCTGAATGCTTTTTCCCCATAAACGAACAGGACGGTAAAAAACCTTTTATTGGGGAACAGATATAGAATGGTCCGGTCATTATGCTTTAACAGCAGTGTCCATCCTGATGATTTACCATAATTTTTCCAGGTTTCAGTCACCGGTGAAACGCGGTCATGAAAATATTGTACCAGATCAATCCACTGACTGTAACACTTGCCCAAAACATCCATGATCTCAGGTTTCGAGGGAGGATGTATTTTATCGTTAAACAGGCTGAGGGACATAGAGGAAATATTATAAAAGGTTGTAATAGTTGTAATAGTTGTAATCGTTGTAATGGTTGTAATGCCTGCCTGCCGGCGAAGCAGGGTTGTGGGGGTTGTGAGCGTCGTGGTTGTTGTGCGTTGTCATTTTTCGGGAGTAGGGTTGCAGTGAAAATGTCTTGTATATTTTAAATCGCACATGGTTAACCGGTTACCGTATTCCGGTCATCCTTCATATTGGTTCATCAAAGGTAAACCAATTATTGTCATAACAGAATATAGCTTGGTAAAAAAAATGCTGCCTTTTACCCCTTTCGTCGTATATATAGGCATGAACATAAATAAAAAGGAATTTATTGAAAACCTTGATTCGGTGCTGGAACTTTTCCGGCAGTTCAAGGAAAAGATCGGCAGCAACAATACGGCTGCTGATCAGGATCTTATTTATAATTTTGATGCAATAATCCGGAATTATCAGATTATCCGCGAAGAGATCCCCGATGAACTGATCACCAAATTTGGGATGCCTATCCAGGTGATGGCCCTGCATCTCGTTGAACAATTGCGCAATGAACTTGGTGAGCGACGGATCGCCAACCAGCAGCAACAAATGCAGAAAAGCATTGATGACCTTTTACTGAATCCCGATCTCTCCGAAACCGAGATGGATCAATTGCTGGATAAAAGAATTGCGATGATGAAAGGATAACAGGGCTGTGATGTTATTGGCAAGATAACCGTAAATCAGCAGAATGCTTATACTTCCACGCGGGAATGCTGATATAATGATTTATTTACATAATTAATATTTTCTACCGTAAAGAATGCATTCGGATTGTATTCATTTATGGTAGCAACAACTTCCTTCAGTTTTTTCCTGTTGATCACGATGTATAAAATACCCACCTCTCCCTGCATTCCCTTGGCGTTGACCGTAGTAACCCCATACCCTGCGTTGCGGAGGGCATTGGTGAGCTCATGTGCATCCTTTTTGGTGATCACCCTTACCATTTCATGACCGATAGCCAGCTTTTCATCCAGCAGCATGCCAACATAGTTCCCGGTGGCAAATCCGCCTGCATAGGCAACGTAGCAGAGCCAATTATCCAGATTTTGCATGATACGCGTGATCACAACGATCCAGATCAGAATTTCAAAAAATCCGATAACCGGGGCAATGATTTTATAACCCTTGGTCATAAAAATTATTCTTAATGTATCAAGGGATACGTCACATATCCTGGCAACAAAAATAAAAAGAGGCAGCACCAGCAGGTCAAAAACTGAAGAATCGAAAAAGCTCATGGGTGGCAAATTTATGATCATGAATGAACCTTAAAGTTAAAGGAATTATTTCAGTTAACCATCGTCATTAATATTGAAAGGTTAACGACCAACAGGAATTCGTGATTATTTGCATTCCATAAAGCAAGGTTTCCTGTAAATATCATAGGCTGATTATTGCGGTAGTAATAAAAATCTCCCTGTCTTATATCTTGATTCCTGATGCTTGAATCTCGGTACTTGAATCTCCCCGGATAGGCAAAAATACCTATTCATTTTTAGTAAAACATCCGATATCAATCCAGCAAACCGTTCGATAAATTTGAGCTATTAAATATGTTCCCATGATGCCCGATTATTATAAAATGCTGAAAGAGGACGTAAGGTTTGAAGAAGGATTGTCAGCCTGTATAAATTGCGGCACCTGTACTGCTATTTGTCCTGCGGCTGAATTTTTCAACTATGATCCGAGGATTATTGCAGAAACGGTTCAGACAGGCGATAACAATAAAATCTATGAATTACTTACCGGTGACACTATCTGGTATTGCGGAGAATGTATGTCATGCAAAACCAGGTGTCCGAGGGATAATACTCCCGGCCTGATCATCATGGCATTGCGTTACCTTTCAATCAAAACCGGACTCTTTACGGAATCGGAAAAAGGAAGGCAGCAACTGGTTATCAAACGGTCCATCGGCGAATGGATAGTCAAAACCGGATATTGTGTTTACCGTGAGGAGCTCACCATGGAGGATCACCCCGAACAGGGCCCCACCTGGGAATGGCAGAACAGCCACCTGCCTGATCTGCTGAAACGGCTCGGGATCGAATACAAGGCAAATGGCCCCGGTGTTATGAGAAAAATACCGGAAGAAGCCCTGGAAGAAATACGGGAGATATTCAGGGTAACGGGAGGAACGGATTTTTACGAACACATTGAGAGCTGTTCTGCTGCCAAGGCAAAAAAGATGGGACTTGAGTTTGATAAACGACTCAATTGCGATTACATGCATGATATTTACCAGGCAAACGGGAGTCATCATACACGAAAAGTCTGAACTATGATCATTGAAGGAAAAAAGAGACTTTGGCAGGAATACCAGAAGGAAATTGCGGATGACAACTATTTTTTTGTGCGCAGTTGTATCCGGCAGAGCTTTTTCCCGGGAGCTGAAGTTATGTTTCTCAATATTATGAGAGATCAACTGGGAAAAGACGTATATGAAAATCCCGGACATACAACCTGTACGGGGATCGGATATCATACGGATGTCGTCCCGCTGGAGACAACCATGACAGTGGTGGCCAGGCAGTTTGCCCTGATGACGGAAGCCGGATATAAAAACTATGCGGTTTCCTGCATTACCTCCTTTGGATTGTATTCTGAAATTCTTGAGACATGGAAGCATTACCCTGAAATTGAAGCCAGGGTCAGGGAAAATCTGAAAAAAGCAACCGGCAGGGAATTCCGGATCCCTGAGAATGTGGCGCACGCCAGTGATATCATGTATAAATATCGCTTTGAGATCGCTGAAAAAGCTAAATACAAACTCATCAACCAAGATACGGGTGAACCGTTGAAAGTGGTTGAGCATATCGGCTGCCATTATGCCAAGATGTTCCCGCATAAAGGAGTAGGAGGAGCAGAATATCCTTACGTACTGGTTGGGCTCACGGAAGCGCTCGGAGGTGAAATTGTCGATTATCCTGAACGCAGGCATTGCTGTGGTTTCGGATTCAGACAATATATTGTCAAGATGAACCGTGGATACTCGCTTTCCTGTGCCAAAACCAAATTTGAATCCATGAAGCCTTACAAGCCTGATCTGATTCTCACCAATTGTCCGGGATGTCCTTATTTTCTTGACCGCTGGCAATATGTGATCGGTGAAATGGAAGGAATTACTTACGGTGCGAATGGCTATGGGATTCCCGTTTTTACCTATGAGGAGCTTGCCGCATTATGCCTTGGCTATGATCCCTGGGAAATTGGATTGCAGACTCACCAGGTTAGCTGCGAGCCTTTGTTGAGAAAAATTGGCGTGTCCTTTGACCTGAACCGGAAATACCTTGGAATAAACGGCAAGGAAATTGGCAGGCCTGCCAAACCAAGTATACTGATGGTGGAATGAAAAATAGCCATATTATTATAGAGATTAGCAAAAGATGAGGTAAAATCATGAAAAGTATCGCTATCATAGGGGGTGGAGTAGCCGGAATGGAGGCTGCAGCCAAGCTTTCAAGAATGGGTTTTTCGGTTACCATAATAGAGGAAAAAGATCAGCTGGGCGGCAAGCTCATGCAGTGGCATGCTCTCTTTCCGGCCCGGAGGCCTTCTGCAGAAGTGCTCTCCAATCTGAAAAAGCAGGTTAAACTGGGCATTAATACTATTTTAAATGCCCGCGTTGAGCGGATCGAGAAGAACGATGACGGATTTGCCATAGTACTGAATCATAACCGGATGATCACGGCTCATGCCATTCTGCTGGCCACAGGCTTTGATATATTTGACGCCAGTAAGAAAGAGGAATACGGGTATGGCATATACGACAATGTAATTACATCGGTTGATCTGGAAAAGGCTTTTAGTTCAGGCAAAGTTGTGACAGCCCAGGGAAAAACACCTAAAAGGATCGGGTTCATTCACTGCGTGGGATCGCGTGATGAAAAGGCCGGTAATCCGCATTGTTCAAAAGTGTGCTGCGTGACCGGCGTTAAACAGGCTATCGAATTGAAAGAAATGATCCCTGATAGTGAGATCTATATGTATTATATGGACCTTCGCATGTTCGGCCGTCATTTTGAAGAATTGTACAAAGAGGCCCAGGTAAAGCATCACATTCAGTTCATTCGCGGCCGTTTATCAGAAGCGTTCGAAAATCAGGATAATTCTGTACTGATAAAAATTGAGGACACATTGCTGGGCAAACCCCTTAAAATGAATCTTGACCTGATGGTATTGCTGGTTGGCATGCAGCCTTCCGGTGGAATTGCCGGCATCCTGCGCGATCTGGAAGTAGAAAAGGATGCAGACGGATTCGTGAAACAAACGGATAACCAATTGGCCCCCAGCAAAACAAATACCCCGGGTGTGTTTGCCATCGGAACCGTGACCGGACCAAAGACCATTGAGGAAACCATCAGCGAGGCAAGGGCTGTAACGCTTGAAATTGCCGATTACCTGCATAATAAGGTGGCGTCACGGATATTAATGAACGAGAACTATTCATTATGATCGAATTCGGATATTCCCTGCAATCAAACAGACAGATCGATTTTGATCTGAATGACAGAAGGATGTTGAAGTATGTCAGGAAGAATGAACCTTCCATCGACTGGTGTATGAGTTGCGGGACATGCGCTTCAGGCTGTACTGCAGGCGCAACTTCTGATTTCAGCCTTCGCCGGATGATACTGATGACCCGGAGAGGTGAAGAAGATGAATTAAAGACCAACATATTCCGGTGCAGATTCTGCGGGAAATGCATCAATGCATGCCCGAGGGGGGTTAATACCCGCAACGTGATCTATTGGATGCAACAAGCTGTAAAAAATATCAACGCGCTATGAAATTTGATTATTTTGTTCTGCCCTTTACACTGGGTCTTGTTTTTTTGTTTATTTATCTGGGCATTACCTATGCACGGTGGTTCATGCAACTTGATAAACCTGACAGGAAAGCCATAGGAAAGGGATTTTTCAGCCTTAAGCTTTTTTCAGCCGTCAGGGAGATCATACTCGAAAGCCTGCTGCACCGCAAAATATTCAGGAAAAACCTTTTGCTGGGCTTTATGCACATGAGCCTGGCTTTTGGCTGGTTTTTACTCATCTTCATAGGGAATATCGAAGACCGTGTTTATGAGCCCCAAACGTTGAACCCACCCTATGTTCCTATTTTCTTTAGATTCTTTAATACTACGGTACATCCTTTTCCCTTCCATAATTTCTTTTCTGTTTTAATGGATCTGATTTTACTGCTGGTCCTTGCAGGTATTGTCCTGGCCTGGGGTAAAAGGATCCGGTCACGCGCCTACGGCATGAGACGAACCACTAAATTATCGCTGGGCGACAAGTTTGCCATGGTTTCATTGTGGTTTGTTTTCCCCCTGAGGTTGCTGGCTGAAAGCTTTACGCATGCCGTATACGGAGGCGGTGAATTTCTGACCGGCACGGTGGGTAATCTTCTGGGCTCTTTTCTGCCTGCTTCAGCCCTTTTTTATCCGGCCTGGTGGGCTTATTCACTATCCCTGGGAGTATTCTTTTTGGCGCTGCCGTTTTCACGGTATATGCATATCCCGACAGAAGTGGTCCTGATCCTTTCAAGGCATTTCGGACTGAAAGAAAAAAAGGAACATACACCCCTTACCGACGTCGAAGTGCATTCCTGTTCCCGCTGCGGAATCTGCATCGACACCTGCCAGCTTGCCTTTGCCGGTGGTATCAAGCATGTTCAGTCAGCTTATCAGCTGAGGGCAATAAGGTATCAGCATATTAATCCTGCTGAACATCTTAACTGCATGATGTGCGGACGTTGTGAGAATGTGTGCCCGGTGGGCATAAATATCAAAGATGTACGCCTGATCTCCCGTAATAAACTTAACGGTTACCCTATTGACAAAAATGAATTTGTCCGGCCCACCGTGAAACCGGTTAAAACAGATGTAATTTATTTCGGTGGGTGCATGACACACCAGACACCTGCCATAAAGAAATCGATGACAAAAATACTCAGGTCTGCCGGCGTGAATTACTGGTTTATGGATGAACAGGGCGGTATTTGTTGCGGCAGACCTTCCATCCTTACCGGCCATACCGAACAGGCAGAAGCTATTATGAACAGCAATGTTCAGATCATACGGCAAAGCGGTGCAAAGATAATGGTGACTTCCTGCCCGATTTGTTATAAAGTATTCAAACAGGATTATAACCTGGATATCGATGTGCTGCATCACAGCCAATATATTAACCAGCTTTTGGCTGACGGGAAACTCAATGTCAAAGCCATGGGATCCAATGCCGTTTATCACGATCCCTGTGAGCTCAGCCGCGACATAAGAGTATATGAAGAACCCAGGAACATCCTTGAAAAGATTGTCCGGCTGGTTCCTTCAACCTATGAGAAGGACAATTCACTTTGCTGCGGCGGAAGCCTGGCAAACCTTTCCATCTCCCTGGAGAAACGACTGGAGATAACCCAGGATGCGCTGGATAAACTGACCGTTCAAAAACCCGACCTGTTGATCACATCCTGCCCGCAGTGTAAGAAGACGTTTGAAAAGGCATCCGGAATTCCGGTCAGGGACCTCGCTGAAATTGTAGCTTCAGCCATGTCAGCCACAGATAAATCAGCCGAAAAATCCATCCGGCAAAAGAAACATTTACAAGCTTCTGAACAGTATTGAATAAGATATTTTCCTCTGATTTAGCGTTGATTATAATGAATACCTGACAGTTTTAAAACCTGTCAGGTATTTTTATCATGATTATCGCGCAACCAAAATCATGATCAATCCATCTGTTTATATAGCCTGATCAACAGGATACCATTTTAATGCCTGAAAAATATAATACCATGAAAAAAGCAATGATCGCCTTAATGTTAACACTATTGCTGGTTAACTGTGAAGAAAACAAATATTATGAAGCAAATCCCGGCCTTTTCAACGATTCCACACATGGCTCTATCATAGGAAAAGTGCTGCAGCATTCCAGCCATGCTAAAGTTATTGTAAGTCAGGTATATCCTGTGGATTCTGCTGTTATTAAAGAAGCTGACGGATCATTTGAGATCAGCGGCTTACCCATAGGAAACTACGATGTATCCGTCAGAGCCGACAATTTCCGGATTTACAAGCTATGCAACGTAATGGTCCAGGGTGGGGGCAATACTTATATCGGTGAAATAGATCTGTCAACAATACCTGATCTGGTAACATCCCATTATCCCGAAGATCTGGCTGAGATTGTATATAACAACCGCTACTCAAGGCTCACCATATCCATAATTTTCACGCAACCTATGGACCGGGAGAGCGTGGAGAAAGCATTTTCCACCTATCCTCCGACTGAAGGTATCTTCCATTGGGGACAATATTCCGAAGCCCCATCCAGAGCATATTATGCTGATAAGGCTGAAAACTGGGGCTTTGAGACAGGAGCTACCATAACCACATTCAGTAATATAACCGCTTTCAGTTACCAGATGGCCCAGAAAGACTGCTTTGTGGATACTACCTATAAGGTCGTGTTATCCACCCAGGCAAGCGATACAGCCGGAAATAAACTCAGGTTCCCGCTGGAATTCAGTTTCAGCACGGTCCAATCATCCAGCACACAAAATGGAATCATATCCTATCCGAGCCATGGCGATGTTGAGGTTGATCTAATCACCTCCAATGGAATACAGATTACTTTCCCGCGCAATATGGATCGTGTTTCCACGGAAAATGCAATCCATGTCGCTCCCGTTTCCGATATCATGTACCTCTGGCCTCAGAAAAATCAGCTAACCCTTTATACCGGGGGAGTCCTTCATGCGGATACTGAATATTCCATCACCATTGATGAAACGGCTGAGGACCTGGATGGTATAAAACTGGGAAATCCATTTTCATTTTCCTTTAAGACAGCTCCCGTATCCGTCACCTCATCTTCACCCAGGAACGGGGAATTATTTGTTTCTCCTTCCGCTCCGATCTATCTTTATTTCAATACCTATATGCAGAAATCTACCGTTCAGAATGCATTCAGCATCAGTCCGGCTATCTCCGGTACACTCGATTGGTATTACGATTCAAAGACTGTGCTTCAATTTACGCCCTCCCAGAGTTACCGTTACAATACCAAATACACCGTGGTGATCGATACCAGGGCTAAAGATATTTTTGGCTCTCCCCTGAAAGAATCATTTACGTTTTCATTTGTCATCAGACCGGAATAGTAACAACACTTTCAGGCTCCGGGTTTCACTTCCTGTGATGATTTATAAATACTTCATTAAATCAGTGAGATTTTATTTGCATAAATGATATTGGCTTGAAACTGCAAAATCAAACTGAATTAACCGGGAATAATGCAGGACGGCATCTCTTTGCTACTATATTGAAATTCAGTATATTGTATCATTCAACCCAGGCCTGAAAGATTCAGGTTTGTGATATCAGCAGTTCATTGTCCACGAAATTTCGGTTCATGCTTGATAATTGTGATCAGATTAT
>Ga0105100_10000336_pt1 | contig 27636 bp, 24 predicted proteins | sample PPLLak12cMay2015_2_FD_87033 | JGI IMG/M metagenome (GOLD analysis project Ga0105100, IMG submission 87033) | Freshwater sediment microbial communities from Prairie Pothole Lake near Jamestown, North Dakota, USA - PPLs Lake P8 Core (1) Depth... | ecosystem: Environmental > Aquatic > Freshwater >... | reverse complement strand
GCTTTACCGCCTGGAAAGGGCCGGGCAGCCCGATGCAGTGCGCAAACTGGCCCCAGATAACCAGCATGGCGTGATGGGTCAGGGTTTCAAGGTCGTTTTGGCTCATGGTGGTTCTCCCGTTCTCGCCATGAGCATAACCGATCAAGGTTCAGTTGTAAAAGTGCAGGTTTTTGCCGTTTAAAGCGATTCGCTCGCTGATTGCACAAAAGTTACGTTAGCCCGAAGCGTTTACCCGGAAGCTGCAAAAACCTGATCCAGATAGATTGGTGAGGGTATGCAGGAGCTCCATTTCCATGTTCAATCCAGCCGGCGTAAATGTTATAGCACTACTCAGCGGCAGGCGAATGCCCATCCGGCACCGGACCTGGTCGAGCGCAACTTCGGTGCCAACGGCCATGATGAACTCTGGGCCGCCGACATCACCTATGCCGCCACCTGGACCGGCTGGCTGTATCTGGCTGTGGTGATCGACGCCTGGAGCCGCAGGGTGGTTGGTTGGGCGATGGCCACTCATCTGCGCACCTAACTGGTGCTGGATGCACTGGCAATGGCGATCTAGCAGCGTCGTCCGCAGGATGTCATTCACCACTCCGATCAAGGCAACCAGTACACCTCGCTGGCTTTTGGGAAGCGTTGCCGAGAAACTGGCATCCGTCCCTCTATGGGTTCGGTCGGTGCCTGTTTCGATAACACCCTGTGCGAGAGTTTCTTTGCTACTTTAGAGTGTGAACTGCAAGACCGGGAAACCTTCCATTCGCCCGAAGATGCCCGCCAGGCTGTGTTTGCCTTTATTGAAGGAGGGTACGATCCCCATCGGCTGCACTCAGCCCTTGGCTTTACCTCACCATTCCACGAGAGCGGGGTAACTCCATTTCCGGATTGTTCGGCTAATCGCTTTTAGCGGAAACTAAAGGTAGACATAAGTTTTGAAATCCTCCCCCTTCCAACATTTACGCCTCCTCCTACACCGACTTTAGGACCTACAGCAACTCCGCGTGCGCCCAGGAATAATCCTCCTGAGGAAAAATCTACTCTCCAGCAATACCCACCACCACCAACCCCAACCTTACCATTTATTGGGCCATATCCATAACCTTTCAGAAACCCTGGTGAAATCCAACGATGAATAAAGATAATCCTGTAAGAAATGCAAATATTTCTAACAAATAATTATTGCTCATCAGGAACCACACCTAAACCAAGTGTCGAGGTGAAATTATCGAATTTCCAGCTGAAACTGAGCCTGTCAGTCTTTGATGATAATGGGTCCATATTCTCGGAGGAGGTCAATCACCCGGAAGAAAGTAATATCGGTCATCATCTTATTATCATAAAGGCTGTGGCTCCAACCCATCCTGAACTGTCCGATGACTTCATGGCCGCGGTGCAACGTGACCAGCAAGTCATTGAGTGAGGTGGCATCGTCGATCACGAAGGATATTTTTCCCCTCAACGAACATTTGCAGCTTTTCTCGTTGCTATACAACCTGAATACCAAACTCCACCATCTGGATAACGACAATAGGAGAGATCGTAACTTGAACTGCTGTAAACGTATGTGTCAAATACCGTAGCTCCGTCCGTCCCCAGCAAATATACATCGTCACCATCGTTATTGAGATAACTCGAAACATCAATCACATAATAATCGTATGGCAAAAGATATGTTCCTAATGGTATCTGCTCAGGTACTTGACCCCCACCAATCAAGTCATCTATCCACATCCCACCGATGTCTAATTCCACTCCGGTTGTATTGTAGATTTCTATCCACTCGCTCGTGAAAAGGGTCTGTGGCGCTGGTAAGAACTCATTGATCACCACTTGACCTATTACCGGCTTGCTTGGGGTTGTGCTGGGTTCAGGGTCCGTCGCCACATACACATCTCCAGAGACTGTGTACGTCAATCCTTGTGTAACGATAATTTCCACGTTCCCATTGACAATTACAGCATCATAATAATCCCGATCAGGATCCCCTTCCTGTGTGAAGTATTGCTTGGTGCCATTCGCATGAAGTCTGTCAAGTACATCTTGATCGGGATGGCCATAGGTATTGGTGCTGCCCACGCTGTAAACTGCCGCAACTGGATCGAGTGTATTGACATAATTAACATTCGTCGAATGCGATGACCCGTGGTGATTGACCCGAATGGCTTCTACTGCCTGGTCGATACGCTCAGCTACAATCGTTTCAACATCATTGTAAACATAATCAAAACCGCTGGTTTCATACTCTCCATCCGTGTCCCCGCCGGTTACATAATCAAATTTTCCCCATTGCAGCCAGATGGTGATGGAGTAATCGTTTTCTGAAGGTGGCAGCGTTTCATCCGTATGATCTCCAGCAACGGGTGTTGTGCCATCCTTCATCATAACGCCATCCGCATCCACCTGCACGATTGTCACGGTCACACCTTCAGCGAGTCCCAGATCAATTTGAGTGCTGGATCCAAGTTGAGCTATTTCTCGAATTTGACCGCCACGGCTGTTGGGATCGGTCGCCCAACAAACCCACTTTTCAGCAGTACCTGACGTCGTCCCTGCGTTATGCCACACAATTTCTGTAATAGGATCGCATATTCCGTCACCATTGCCGTCATTCCAGACACCCCCATCTCGATCGATCAGCACATCCGCTGTGATGCCTTGCTGTTCGAGCAGTGACCAGATTCCCCCTTCACCAGCGTAGCCGATATGATCCAGATGCCAATGGGTTCCCATCACATAATCCAGATGTGATCCTCCGGTTAGCCTTCGGATTTCGCTGGCCACCCAAGTCGCGCCTGAATTGGTGTTCCAACTGGGTTCCATTATGTCGATTAGAAGTGTTTTCCCCGTTGGACCGATGAGTAGCTGAGAATCCCCCTGTCCAACATTTAACACATGGATTTTCATTTCACCCTCTAGACCGGGGACTGTGCTACCTTTTGTCACAACTGGGAGAAATATATTGTAATCATTTGCAGTTTCGGTGTTTATCACTCTTGCATAGCCTGATTGAATATCCAGGCTACTAAAAGGAGCGGCAATAAAAATCACCAAAATACATACTTGGATTATATTCTTAACTCGGATCATGGCAGCCCTTCTCTTTACACACATTACCTTTGGAAATATCTCCCCCCACTATGCCAACCTGCTGAATGCTACTTTCACTTAGAATAGCGCAATTTGAATTACAACACAAGGGAAGCCGCTAATCTATAGACCCAAAACCTATGGGTAACAAGTTTTGTCAATAATCACGCCCTCTCCATCCCTCAAGATCGCACAATCACCGTTATTTCCCCAAATAGCAGATTTGGATTTATAGTTGAAGCCGCACCAATCAGGCTGTTCTTCATTAGTATATATCCGGCAAGTCTGCCCTGGTTCAATTTTGAAAATAGGGAACATAAAGATATGGTCGGATTCATCGCTCAGTGTCCATCCTTTTAGCTGAATTGCTTCCACATCATCATTCCGAATCTCTACATACTCATCTGGTTCGTGAGTACCCATTTCCCCATCATAAAAAACCTTTGTAATTTCAATATGGTAAATTTCATCGTTAACCTCGTTATAATAGCCTGCCGGCGGTGTATCAGAAAAAGGATCGCCATAGATTTCCGCTTTCATGCCGCTGAAGCCCACATCACTTTCAAACGCTGCCTCCATAATAGCTATAAAATCGTCCATGCAAGAACCATTGCCATCCGCTTGTGCATATCCACTTTGTATCAGATGGCGATTGACGAAAGTATCATCCACAAAGACAAACCTTAATAGAACGCCATCAGCATCCCTTCCGCCTTCATCTTCAACTAAGGTGACAGTTTTACCCAGAACAAGTTCCTTATTGATTTCTACGGCTTGTTTAAACAATGGCTGGCCTTCAACAATGGTATTTAGTCCAAGATACCGTACCCGAACGATGGATCCATCTCCCAGTTCTACCTCAATTGTTCTTCCATCGATAACCCCTTCTACCACGCCAATTACACGGGGAGTGTCTCGCGGAATGCATTCAAGATCATCATCCACTGGCAGTGTCGGTGTAAGAATTTTGGCTGCCTCTGGGCTGGGTTGTACAACTGCACCTTCTGGCGTCATAATTAAATCGATTGACGAATCAATCATTATCCCTTCTGCATTTCTCAGGGTGGCCATGTCCCCCCCAGTATTATCCCAAACCCCCGAACCACCATTCCGAAAATTGAACCCACACCATTCCGAATGATCTTCATTCGTGAATATCCGACATTCCTGATTAGGTTGCATCTCATATCTGGGGAAAGTATAAACATGGTTGGATTGACTGTCGTGCAATATCCATCCTTCCAGTTGAACTGCTCTCATATCCTCATTGCGAATGACCACATACTCATCCCCTTCTTGATCCTTCGTCCCATCGTAGAAAATACCTACAATAATGATTTCTTCTGGATCAGTCACCCATCTTACGTAAAAAATCCCTACCACCGCTGACACAAACAATATACCGACAAGTAGCCATTTGTCTCTTACTCTTTCTTTTGATACAAACGTAAATATGGTTGTGATGCCACCAAGGATCCCTATTAAAGCCTCATAACTGGGATCGTTATAAAACCCGATAGAAGACACCAGAACAACAAGCAGCCCTATAACAATGCCGGGTTCAATTTGTTGCCTTGCCTTATGTTCTAATTTTTCTTCTTTTATTTCTCTTTGCTCTTGGCTTTGGTCAATGTCTGTCATTTTTACCTTATGGTTTTCATTTGCCCACAGCTACATACGGTAAAGCCGCCCACGTTTCCTTTCGCGTGAGCGGCTTTCTAATTGTCATCATCATTGTTGCCACGCACCCGTCTGCGTGTGCCATAACGGGCATGCAAACACCATGACCCGTTTATTTTCTGTTGTTAGTCAAAGTATAGATGACATTTCCATTCCCCACAAGTGACATCTCTCCTAAACCGTAGCCATTCAGATTATCACATCCCCATCTATCGGTTCCTCCCATCCTCATCCCACGTCTGCTGCACTGGTAGCAGCCACAATCGTTCTGTGCTAGTATCTCAATGGCTGCATATTCGGCTGGTCAACTACATTCAGGGAAATCAGCACCATTCCTCCCCGAATTAGAGTCCGTTCATTTTCTCAGTTGAATCTACCAGTATCAGCTGTACTGGCCCATCCAAATATTTTGCTGCCTTGGGTCGCACTACCATTTCCCAATCATGATTTCCAGTGGCTTCCACAAGTAGCTCCGCCTCAGCACCTACAGGTATTTCTGCCCTGTATTCACCAATATTGTCGGCATAAAATTCAATAATTGGTTAATCTTCTCTAACAATCCTGATTGTAAGATTATTCGTCCTTACTGGGTCCCCTGTGAGCTTATCCACGACTTCCGTTATCTTGAATACAAACGGCTTTGGTGTTGTCACGGGGATTGAAGTCGTCTGAATAGGGCTGCGGCTCATAAGGCGCACAACCAGAGCCATTACTATTAGAAGTGAATTTTTATTAAGAAACACGATGATCATCTTCGAACCCAACAATTTATGTATCACACACCCGACAATGGTCAGGAGGAGCTTTCTCAGTGGCTTCCCTATCGGAGGCCATAACTTCTTTCAACTCAAGCCGCCGGCCATGTTTCTCACACAAAGGTGAACCATCTTTGCCTGGTTTTGGATACTCATACAGCGAAAACATTCGGTTGGGGGTGATGTCTAAATACCAGGAAAATTCCCCGCCAGACTGTTCAGTCATAGTATTTTGTATATATCAGCTTCTACCAAAATCAATGAAATTCTCGGGTTTCGAGGACAAAGAGATAATGCTCTGAAGCGACGACGACACCATCTATGAGCGGTCTATTTGGCTTCAAGGTATTGATTTGACCTGATTATGGGATACGCCAAGTGTGGTCGTTCCGAATGCTCCAGTAATACCAATGAGATGTGACAAATGTTACCTGACAAGATAGCGATATTTTTGTTTAATGGACTAGGGGGAAGGGAGGCATGATGAGTCGAATAAAGAAAGTTGCAATAGGTGTTCTGAGCCTAATCGTTCTTTGTTGTGTCTGCGTTGGTAGTGTGATTGTGGCAGATAGGGTGGGGCTGATACCTGAGTCATCAATCCAAATTCCACCAGATGAAACGTCATTAACCACTTTAGCACCAATTACTGTAACCGCAGAAGCTCTACTCAATACGAGTACGGTTGAACCTTTCCCTACAATACCACCAACAGACGTACCTACAAGCGCGCCAAAAGCTATAGCTACAATTGGTTCAACTGTAATCGCTTTACATTTACCGGTTGTTATTAGGCCGCCAATTCCAGACATTGCATCGGCTTCTTGCATACCGAGAAACACTCAAATTCAAAAAGGATTAGTTGTGAATATCGTGGATGGCGACACAATCGATGTGCAACTGGAGGATGGGAATACCTCCCGTGTTCGGTATATTGGCATTGATACACCCGAACAAGATAGGCCGCTATATAACGAGGCGAAACAAGCAAATTCAGAGCTGGTTTTCCAGAAAAATGTCCTACTCATTCAGGACGTGTCGGATGTAGACGGTTTTGACCGATTGCTTAGATATGTGATTGCTGATGACATTTTTGTAAACCAAGAATTGGTGAGGTTGGGATTGGCAAATGCCGAATCCTACCCTCCCGATCTCGCCTGTGATGCTGCTTTTTCATCTGCTCTGATGGAAGCCCGAGCAGCTGCTGCTGGATTGTGGGTGCCGACACTTACACCTGCACCATCGACCCCAATTGTTGAGATCATTAGTGTAAACAAACAAGATGAATATGTTGACATCGAAAATAATGGAAATATCGATGTAAATTTATCAGGCTGGTTATTGGTATCAGAAAAGGGAAATCAGTCTTGTCCTTTATCAGGTATTCTGAATGTTGGTGAGACTTTAAGAATTTGGGCAATGAATTCCCAAAATGGGGGATTTAGTTGTGGTTACGACACTAATATCTGGAACAATTCAGACCCTGACCCTGCTGTACTTTACAATCCTCAAGGAATAGAGGTGAGTAGAAAGTAAGCAAGCGAGATGTATATAGTGGGTCCATGAAGTTGGTCTGTACGCGTAATACTTGATTATTGGGGGTGAGAGGCAAATAAAACCCCCGTGCAAATATTCTGCACGGAATCACAAGAATTCACGGTCTTTTTGTCCAGCAGTATCTAAAACTGGACTATTCCTAATCCTCGATAGTGATCGTCCGTTCGCTCATGCCAGGCATGCAGGCCGAAGCAGCTGAATTGATTGATAACCTGATCACGCCAGTCGCAGTGCAACTTGATACGACCGATGTCAAATCCTGATTACGGTTACAAAATGGTTGCAAATGAAACCAGTCCTGAAACAACTATCAACCAAAACACTCCCATATATGGCTATCCACAAACAGAAACCCCCTTACTGTATAAATTGTATGCGGTGGGTACAGGATGCTTAAAATGCACCCCCACATATGGCGCAAGCGCAGAAATTTCACATTCGGTGGCTATATGTGGATAGTGCTCTATCAAGCCAAGATACTAAAAAGACATTCAGGGACAGAAACCCCCATGGCTGGGGGTAAAAAGGTGGGCGGAATAGGGCTCGAACCTACGACCTCTTCTGTGTAAGAGAAGCGCTCTGACCGACTGAGCTACCCGCCCGCGCCGCGAATTATACCGCAAAATATCTATCTTCGGTTGCATTGTCTCGATTAAGCCAAAAAATCTATCCCCGCTCCCACACTACGAGTAAAATAAAATAGATATCAATTCCTGCGGAGGAAGTATGTCTGCACCTATCCTATCGATCATTGGTAAATCAAGGTCCGGAAAAACCACTCTCCTGGAAAAATTGATCCCCCTGGTGAAGGCTAAAGGCTACAGAGTAGGCACCATCAAGCATCACTCCCATCCAGGGTTCGAGATTGATTTTCCCGGTAAAGACACCTGGCGACATGCACAGGCCGGAAGTGATCACGTGGTTATTGCTGCCCCCGACAAGATTGCTTCGATCCGCTCCCTTGAACATGCTCTGACGATCGACCAGATTGCATCAATAATGGATGATGTAGATATAATTTTGACCGATGGCTTTAAGCGTGCGGGTAAACCTGCCATCGAAGTTGTGCGCGCCGAAGAGGGGCTGGATATTATCGGCGACCCGCATCAATTGTTAGCAATCGCCACAGACACACACTTGGATACCCCAATTCTCCAGCTCGATTTAAATGACCTCCAGGCTATTCTCCAAATCATAGAAAAACAACTCCTCAGCTAATATTCAAGTGTACTCATTCATGCAATAGATTTTTATCATCTATGATCTGGAGAAAATTTGCTGTCATGACCACATATAACACTTTGGATTGCATTTGCAATCTAAATATGATAAACTGTATAAAACTGGAAACACTGGTGTGATTTGGTAGCCCTGGTTCACCACACACCGTTTGCGTCTTAAACAGGCAATTAAGCAGGAGGAAAATCATGTCTTACGAAGAACGCATCCGCCACGAACGACCGAATATGTCAAAGAGTTTTGCCAAGTTAGGAGATTTTCTTCTCGATTCTTATGTCGAAGCCGCTTTTATGACCGCCAGTGAACTAGCCCAGACTCTTAACCTGGATGCTGCTACGGTTGTTCGATTTTCTCAACACCTGGGTTATTCTGGTTTTCCCAAACTCCAGCGCGAGATTCGCCAACGCGTGAAAAATGATCTCCTGATCCGCCCCAAGCAAGCTGCCGAACCTCAAAGTGTAACGGGGATTGTATCGAATGCGATGACCGAGGTCATCCTGGGGATGGATCAAACTCGCATTTCATTAGACAATGAGGCTCTGGACAAATTAGTAGATGCCCTGGGGCAGGCCAGGCGGATCGTGGTACTGGCTGAAGGCCCCGCCCAACCCACAGCATATAGTTTAGTACTCTTCCTGGAACAGGGTGGTTTCCCAATCTACATTGCACGCGCGGGTATCGCTGATCTGGCAAGAACGGTTAACATTGCTCACTCCCAGGATCTACTCCTGGCATTAGAAGTTGCCGGGCAAGCGCCTTATATCGCTCGGGCAATGGGTGAAGCACAACAACGAGGAATTCCCACAGCAGCCATTGTGGGCTCAGCATCGCTGGCATCCGCCCGCTATGCGGATATTGTGTTAGCCGCACAGGCTCACCCATCCCTGGGAGTGCGGCTGGTGGCTATCGAGGCCATAGTTTATGCTTTAGCCCAGGTTCTGCACTGGAAATTTGCGGATCGTTTTATGGGCACCGAACAGGCGATTGTGGAGCTCTCCGAGAAGATCCAACAGCCACTAGACTGATTAACTGGAACATTTCAGCCAGCATTGAGCCAGGTGTTCTATGCGTATTATTCGCTATCGCTATCAGCAAGAACCAGCGCGCTTCGGCTGGGTCTATGAAGACAGGGTGGGCCCAATCGAAGGTTCAATTTTCGGAAATTTTCGACGCACAGAGGCTACCCTGCCACTTAGCAGTGTGCGCTTGCTAGCACCAGTGGAACCTTCCAAGATCATTTGTATCGGACGCAATTATGTGGCGCATGCCAAAGAGCAGAATGCGGACGTGCCTGAAGTTCCGCTACTCTTTCTCAAACCCCCCAGCTCGATCATTGGACCTGGGGACAAAATCTTACTCCCCCCCCAATCAAAACAGGTGGATCACGAGGCAGAGTTAGTCGTTGTTATCGGCCGGCGAGGACGCTGGATTCAGCCAGAAGATGCTTATGGATACGTGCTGGGATGTAGTGCTGGAAATGATGTAACCGCTCGCGATCTGCAAAGAAAAGATGGTCAATGGACCCGCGGTAAAGGTTTTGATACTTTTTGTCCGCTGGGTCCCTGGATTGAGACAGATTTCGCTGACGCAGATGCGATAGTCTCCTGTCATGTAAATGGGGAGATGCGCCAGATGGCTTCCACTCGCGATATGGTCTTCTCCGTCAAACAGCTCATCGCTTATATTTCGTCTGTGATGACTCTCGAACCGGGAGATTTAATCTACACCGGAACTCCCGCAGGGATCAGCCCATTACAAGACGGAGATATCGTCACGGTGACGATTGAGGGTATTGGTGAATTGACGAACTCGGTCGCCAAAGAATTTTCATCCTAAAATCAGCAATCAATACATTACGTAATATTTTCCGAAAAACAATTAGAAAGCAGTTTCCATCCCCCAGGCAAGTCCCAGTGGAATCATAACCAGGCCTAAAATTGGTTAAGCATCCACTGGGCCTTACTTATAAGTAAGCTCCGCAATGTATGTTGATAAACGATGGAATAACGAATTTTGTTATAATGAATTCATCCGGGCGGTAGCCTTCGGCGATGCTGGAATAATCAAACGATGCAACTCGATATAAACACCGCCATACAGACTGCAACAATTATTGCTCTGGTTGCAGCTGCCTTCAGCTTGTGGCAAGGAATTCGCAATATCCAGAAGGCCCGCCAATTACCTTTCTTCCGGATGCGCCGCGAAACCAGCCTGCGCGGGTGGCGTCTGCTGGTCTGGGCTATCTTTTTGCCTGTTCTGGCTTTCTTGCTAAACAACCAGCTAGAATCTGTGATCTATCGTTTCTATCCGCCGACTGCTACAGTCACCATTACACCCACCATCACCCTTACCCCAACCATTTCTCTCACACCCACCATCACCCTCACCCCAACCATCACGCTGACCCCTTCTGTCTCGGATACGCCTACGATCACGCCAACGCCATTTGTCCCGCTATCTATCCAATCAAATTTCGAAAGCACGGTTACCCCCAATCCCCAGGCAGTTTTCAGTGAATTGCAATTCACCGATGGCTTGGATTCACTGTACCGCCCGATCAACCCGGGGGTCGAATTTCAAAATCCAATTGATCATATGTATGCTGTATTCAGTTATGACGGCATGGTAGCAAATTCACAATGGTCTGCGCTGTGGTACCGCAACGGTGAATTAGTGCATTATGAGACCAAACCCTGGGACGGAGGTACCGGCGGATTGGGCTATACTGACTGGCAACCTGATCCTTCTGAATGGCATCCAGGCACCTACGAAGTGCAAATATTCACTGGATTGGAGTTCAAACGTTCTGGATTCTTCACGGTAATCGGAGATCCACCAACCCCACAACCCACCAATACCCCTACACCGACCGCCACCGCCACGCGCACCCCGACACCGACGCGTACGCTGCGACCCACATTCACATTGACGCCTACACGCACATTGCGAGCTACAGCCACCATTACCCCGGTCCCATCCCCGACTCTGACCCGCACGCCATATATTTCGCCCACGCCAACCCCCAGCCGCACACCCTGGCCAACAGCAACCCCCAATACACCGCTGCCTACGATCACACCCCAACCTACCCGTACTTATACACCGGTCACCCCTTCCATTACTCCACAGCCAACCATTAATCGCACACCCTCACCTACTCCACGCTAACCAATCCAAAACTGCATTTTGCTCCACACAAATCCCATTCACACAGAACCCTATTGGAGATGACAATAAAAACGACATAAATCTTGCTATCACTGGTGTTGTGCTCAATGCTGCTGCTAAACAGTGAAAGCTCATCTGCACATGGTGGTATCACCATCGATGGCGATTGCTCAACTGATTGGGGGTCCTCGGTTCCTGCGCAAATCCATACCAGCCAGTTATTCTCAGAAGGCGGCGGAACCGAATGGGTCTATCGAGGCGCCAGTGGAGATGCTCGCATCGATCCCGATGGGCAAGGCACAGAATCCAATAATGATATCGTGGAAGTTCGCTTCACCGGAGATCCCACTTATTTGTACTTCTGCGTGAAGATGGCGGATATCACCGATTGGAGCATACCCAATATCAATATTGCTGTAGATACCGACAATTAAGTTACCGATGATTCCGTAGGCTGTATCGGTGATGATACCTGTACAACACCTTCTTTGTGCAACGGATTGCCTAGTTATGCCATAGACAGCCCGATAAATTATGTCGAGAGGCAATTTAATGCACATTATAACGGGGTGGACGCGAATCCATTTAACTCAGAATTCGGAGAGAATTTCCAAGTACTATTCGATACAGATCCTTCCAGTTGGGGTTGCGGGGAGGTAAATACTGCAATAGCCAATGAAGACACAAGCATCGTGGAAGGTAAATTAACATGGGCATTTCTAGGTTATGGAGGTGTTCCGTGTATTGAGTAAAAAATTAACCTCACGACTTATCGGAATAGCCCAAATTACAATGATAACGGCGACACCACCGTAAATCGAAATGATCATGATGGCGTCGATTTAATGGGTGGAACACCTGGATCAAGTCAGGATGCCTGGGATAGAAATTTTTCCGACGGGGCTCTCTCAAGTTTCCACCTGCTAAGATTTGACCCACCCACTGCAGTTGTACTCCAGGATGCCCACGCTTCTGCACAGCCCTCCAGCGAACCGGTCTTGATTGGGTTACTCTTGCTCAGCTTACTTGTCTTCATCGGCTTGAAATTTTTCCGCAAACACCAGATTGCCTGAAGGTCTATCTGTGCTAGAAATAAAACCCCCTGCTTACCGTATATCCATCGAGTAAGCAGGGGAAATATCTGATTAACGTTTTTCTTCAGGGAGTCTGGCTGGCCATATGTTCTAGCAATGCTCGCGCCAGCAGGGTATCATCCTTAGCCCGATGGGTGTTAAGCAAATCAATCCGGCATTGTCTGGCAGCATCCTCAAGGCGCTGCCAGCGAAATTCTCCCCGGTAACCAACCTGTCCATAGTAGGCAGCATAAAGCTTCATCAAGCAAAACCGGTCCCACTGGGAGGAATCCATCAACAAACGATGGACCCGGTTGGATTGCTGCATCATTTTTAGATCAAATTCAGCATTATAAATCCCCACCAGCCTGCCTGATAAAACAGAAAGAACTGTTGGCCATACTTCGGGCCAGGTTGGTGCATCTTTAACCATCTGGTTGGTGATGTTATGCACGCGTATCACATCTGCCGGGATTGGGCGTGTTGAACGCACCAGGGTGTCCACAAGTACGGTCCCATTATGATCAACAACACAAATCTCCACAATCTCGTCCAGGGGACCCAACCCGGTAGTTTCCGTATCTAAATAAAGAGGCTTGAGGCGCAAGTACTCCTGTGCTTTCAGGATGGCTGTCCGCCGAGCCTGGATTGAAGTAACCATTGTTCCTCCCAGTGCAAGTGCTGTTTATAGATTAGGAGTTACACAGTTCCGGGGAAAACCCAAGTGCGTAAGTCTTATCTTATCATTATCCGCGCCATGAGATAACAGCATTTTCTCAGGCAGTAAACCGCCACGATATCACCTGGCATAAAAAATGTAGAGCTGTTACGAGTTGGTTAAGTGGACTAATTAAGGGTAAAATAGGCCAATGTCTTTGAAACAATTGGCACAATCCTGGATTTACGACCATAAGCTTTGGGTACTCCCCCTCCTGGCTTTTTTTGTTACCTGGCTTTTGAGCTGGTTTGGCCTGGCGGGTGTTTTCGGAGCTTCGAGCGCCAGGGTAATTCTCATCACTACATCCTCTGGATTAATCGCCTGGCTGGTTTATCTGCTGGTCCTACTAAGACAGAATAAGCAAGCAAGCCAGCTAGAGATCCTCCGCCTTTCCAACCTGACTGAACAAGCAAATGCTCGCATGGCAGGGGTATTTCAATTAAGCTCCGTGTATGCACACGCAGCCAGTGAAAACGAGGTCATCGAAACATTATTGAAGCTATGCCTGGAGCTTACCGGCGCCCAGGGTGCATCATTTGTCCCCCTGGATGATCGTGGCCAACCTATGGCCGCGCTGGCACGCGGCGAGTTCCCTTTTCCGGCATTGAACGCCTGGATTGAATACCTGGCTACTCCGGCGGTGCGCCAGCGCTGCCAGCAGTGCCAAAACATGGCGCAATTAAATACCAGCTGCCCCCTGCTCAAAGGACCATTCGCGGATGTAAATGGGCTGTTCTGTCTGCCAGTCAGCACCGGCAATCGCGAATGGGGGGTGATGAACCTGTACATGCCCGACCTAAAACAGATGGATGCTGACACCGAGGCATTCTTAAAGACTTTGCTTCAGGAGACGGCTCTGGCTTTAGAGTCCACCCGCCTACGTCAGCGCGAGTTTGAAGCCCTGCGACAGATACGCGCGCTCCAACAAAAGGCTGATCTCTCGGGAGTGTTGGCTGCGTTATTGGAAAATATTCAATCTGCCTTTGAAGCCGACCTGGCACAGATCGAAATACAGACAGACAGAGGCCAACGCCAGGTCACCATCGGCATGCCGCCACCCGGCAGCAATGCACTGGTTTCCCAAACGATAGATAGCATCCTGCGCACAGGGGAAGCAGTACAAGTGCGCGAGACACCCCCCGACACGCGCATTAGTGAGGGTGGGTACATATTGCTGGCAGTGCCACTTCTCTCCATGCAAAAGCAAGTTATGGGCGCCCTGGTCGTGGTTACCAAACATTCAGCCAAGCCCGACATGCATCACCTATGCCTATTGCACGCCTTTGCAGCTCAGGTGGAATTGGTTGTGGAAAATGCCAATCTTCTGGCAGAGATTGAGTACCGCACAGTGATCCAGGAGCGCACTCGTCTGGCACGCGAAATTCACGATGGGTTGGCTCAGACACTGGGTTTCCTAAAACTACAAGCTGCCCAATCGATGAATTACTTAAATAAATCGGATGTTGAAAGGGTACGTACCACCCTGAGCATGGTTTACAACACGATCAGCGAAGCCTATCAGGATGTACGCGCCGCGATCGATGGTTTACGGATGGACACAGGTCACCAGGGTAATCTAGCCTGGATTGATCCTACCCTACTTGAATTCGAAGATTTGGCAGGGGTATCCGCGCATTTTGAGATGGATAGCCGGCCTGAGGCCGTGCCCGCTGAAATCGAGACGCAGTTAATCCGCATAGTGCAGGAAGCGCTGAACAATATCCGCAAACACGCCCAGGCGAAAAACGTGTGGCTACGCAGCGCGGTAAAATCAGGCGATTGGTGGCTTGAAATTCAGGATGATGGCACTGGCTTTATGCCCGAAGACATTCCTACAACTTCGCGTTATGGACTGCACGGGATGCGAGAACGGGCTGAGCTAATTGGTGCGGATTTCCAGGTGGTGAGCAAACCCAATCAAGGCACGCTCATTCGTCTGCGTGTACCAGCTAATTTGCTGCTGAATTGGTCCACACTGCACCTAAGAGGAGTAAGCTCGTGAGTAAACTACGCTTAGCCGTGGTGGATGACCATGCTCTGTTTCGGGCTGGCTTGATCAACCTGCTACAAGAGTCGCCAGATTTCGAGGTTGTCGGAGATGCCGGGGATGGTCGCGCGGCGCTTGAAATGATTGAGCGTACACACCCAGCAGTGATCTTACTGGATGTCAATATGCCTGGAATGGGCGGGGTTGAAACCGTGCGCGCGTTGCGCAGCCAACCATCAACCCGGGATTGCAAGATCTTGATGTTGACCATCTCCAAGAGCGAAGAAGATTTATTTGGGGCCATTCAAGCCGGTGCAGATGGGTATTTATTGAAAAACGCTGAACCCGATGAACTGCAGCGTGCCATCCATAACATCCACCAGGGATTATCCGTTCTATCTCCGCAGGTCACCCGTCAGGTATTGGGTGCGCTTCACTCGGGCACCAATGTGCGCGAGCCGATTCTAAGCGAGCGCGAGATGGAAGTCTTACGCTGCCTGGCTCAGGGCAACACAACCCTTCAGACAGCCAAAACCCTGGTCATTTCCGAAAATACTGTTAAAACCCATGTCCGGCATATATTGGAAAAATTGAACGCTGCTAACCGAGCTGAAGCAGTCAGTAAAGCCCTCCAGATGGGACTTCTTACGACAAAAGAATAAAAAAGCAACTGCAATTTTGGGCTTTGCAGTTGCTTTGCCTGGCTCCAACCGCCTATTTAACCAGTACCAAACTGGCGATCCCCAGCATCCCCCAGACCTGGCAAAATATATCCAACTTCATTAAGTCGTTCATCGATCGCTGCCAGGTAGATAGGCACTTCCGGGTGATGGGCTTGCATCAGCGCAATTCCCTCCGGAGCGCCAATAATTCCAACAAACTTAATTTTTTTTACTCCCCAGCGTTTGAGCACATCCACAGTCGCCACAGCTGATCCGCCCGTCGCCAGCATAGGATCCAGGATCAGGCATACAGACACCGTGGGTTCAACCGGCAATTTGTTGTAGTATTCGACCGGCTTAAGGGTTTTTTCATCGCGATAAAGGCCAATATGCCAGACTTCAGAGGTTGGCATTAAATCCCATACTCCTTCGACCATACCCAAACCAGCCCTCAAGATCGGGACAAGCCCAATTTTTTCCTGCAATTCCGATCCAATAGTGCTCGCCAGAGGCGTGGTGACTTTTTTGGGATTGGTCGATAGATCGATGGTCGCTTCATAGGCTAACAATGCTGCAATCTCACGGATCAATTCTCGGAATTTTTTGGGCTCAGTGTTTTGGTCGCGCAAACGCGTCAACTTATGGTGAACTAATGGGTGAGAGGATGGGAAGACATTTTCCATTGCCAGACTCCTGAAAGGGGATAAGCATATTATAGCTTTATTCCGGGTTATAATCAGCGCCATGAATGATGCTTCTCCGCGGGTAATCAACCCTCAACCCCAACCTGAAGATCGTTTAGATCAAAGCATCCGCCCGCGCACCCTCCAGGATTTGATTGGACAGGAGCGCGTCAAGGAAAACCTGGATATATTGATCCAGGCTGCCCGCCAGCGTGGTGAAGCCCTGGATCATGTACTTTTTTATGGTCCTCCAGGGCTGGGCAAAACCACCCTGGCGCATGTATTAGCCAACGAGATGGGTGTAAATATCAAAATCACGGCTGGACCAGCCATAGAGAGGGCTGGCGACCTTGCAGCGATTCTAACCAATCTACGCGCTGGAGATGTGCTCTTTATCGACGAAGTACACCGCCTGGGAAAAGCCATCGAAGAAGTGTTATATCCTGCAATGGAAGACTTCGCCCTGGATATCATTATTGGTAAAGGCCCTGCAGCACGTTCAATCCGATTAAAATTGCCTCGCTTCAGCGTCATCGGCGCCACCACCCGGCTGGCATTGCTCACTGCGCCGTTGCGTGCACGTTTCGGAGCTATTTACCGTCTGGATTTCTACGACCAGGCAGCCATGGAAGCCATTGTGCGCCGGGCAGCAGGCGTTTTAGGCGTCCAGGCGGATGCTGGGGGTGTGATCGAGATTGCCCATCGCGGGCGCGGGACACCTCGGGTAGCACTACGCTTACTGCGCAGGGTGCGTGACTATGCGGATGTACGCGGTGATGGGATCATCAACCAGCAAATTGCCCGCCAGGCCTTGGATTTGCTCGAAGTCGATCCTCTGGGTCTGGATGATCTCGACCGGCGCGTGCTAAAAACCATTATTGAAAAATACTCTGGCGGCCCAGTGGGATTAAATACCATCGGCGCTTCGATTAGCGAAGAGCCGGACACCATCATGGATGTGGTTGAGCCATACCTGTTACAGCTAGGTTTTCTTGAGCGCACACCACAGGGGCGCACCGCCACGCGCAGCGCCTACGAACACTTACATATTCCTTATCCCAAGGACGACCAGGTGCGTTTGTTCTGAGAATATGGAGAACATCGCCCGTTACCTGATCATCACTGGCTTGATCCTGGTCGGCCTGGGTGGGTTGGTTTTTCTCCTGGCTCGCAGCGGATTGCCCATAGGACGTCTTCCTGGTGATATTCGTATCCAGACGAGTAATGTAACCTGTGTCTTCCCCATCGTCACAGGGCTATTATTATCCATCGTGCTGACAATCCTGTTAAATATTATCATTCGTTTGATAAACCGGTAACAGCTTCATACTCACCCACTTCGAGCTGATGAAAACAACCGATTTTGATTATTACCTACCCCCTGAATCCATCGCGCAGACGCCTATCGAGCCACGCGATGCCTCACGCTTGCTGGTGCTGGACCGCATCAACGGGACAATACAACACCAGCGTTTTACACAGATCGGCGAGCATCTTCAGCGTGGGGATGTATTGGTCTTAAACCAAACCCGCGTTATTTCAGCACGGCTGGCAGTGCATAAAATACCCACCGGGGGCAAAGGCGAATTATTACTGCTAAAACAACTCGACCACCAGACCTGGGAAGCCCTGGTGGGTGGAAAGGGATTTATAACGGGACGATTGATCCAGGTTGAGAATGGACCACAAGCGACGATTACTGCCAATTTAGGCGGTTCCCAGCGCTTAGTCACCTTTCACAGGCCGATCGATGAATTGCTACCAGTGATCGGACAGGTGCCCCTGCCTCCTTATATTCATACCCCACTCAGCAATCCAGAGCGCTATCAAACTGTTTACGCCACTGATCGTGGCTCAGCGGCCGCGCCTACTGCCGGACTGCATTTCACACCTGACTTGATTGAGGAATTGGGCGCAGCAGGTATCCAGTTTGCTAAAGTGACCCTGCATGTTGGTTTGGATACCTTTGCTCCTGTGACTGAGGAGGATCCCGCAGACCACGCAATTCATAGTGAATGGTGCCATCTCAGCCAGGATGCAGCGATTAAAATCAATCAGGCCAGGCGATCGGGAAAACGCGTTATTGCAGTTGGAACAACCGCAGTTAGAACGATCGAGTCGGCTGCTCAAACAGCGGGGCCGGGCGAAGACATCCCAGAGTATCTCGGTCCTACCAATTTATTTATATTGCCAGGCTACACGTTTCGTGCTGTCGACGCGATGATAACCAACTTTCATCTTCCCCGCTCCACTTTGATCATGCTGGTTTCAGCTTTCGCCGGGCGCAAGCATATCCTAAACGCCTACCAAACCGCGATCCAAGACGGTTATCGCTTCTATTCATTTGGCGACGCCATGTTTATTCATTGACCGTCAAATAGTCTGGCTATCCCCCTATCAAGCCTATCCAACTTTAATACGCATCGTGGCTAGCCGACATCAACCCGATTGCGTCCCCCATTCTTGGCCAGGTAGAGGGCATGATCGGCGCGCACTAATAAAGCATCCAGATTGGGCATTTCGGGCATAATTTTTGCGACACCAACACTGATGGTCGCCAGGACGATTTCATCTCCGACGATGAAGGGGGCCTCTTCCATCTTCTTACGCAGGCGTTCAGCGACATTTACGGCTGAGAAGATATCCAGCTCAGGCAACAAAATCCCAAACTCGTCGCCCCCGTATCTACCGACAATATCCACCTTGCGCACATTGTTATGGATGCGAGCAGAAATTTGCTGTAAGACTTGATCACCCACAGCGTGACCAAAATTATCATTAATCAGCTTGAAATGATCAACATCCACCATCATCGCCACCAAAGGACGCACAAAACGGTGGCTACGCTCAATCTCATGCTCGCCTATCTCAAAAAAGCCGCGCCGATTATATAATTCGGTCAGGGGGTCGGTGATCGCCTGGCGCTGCACTTCAGTGTGTAATTGGGCATTACGAATCGCAGCGGTCACCGTAGCGGCAAAACTGGCGATCAAGTCCAGATCCGCCTGATTAAAGGCTTTCTCCAGAGGCGATTCCAATGATAGCGCACCTAAGACTTCATCGCCCAAAATAAGCGGTGCAACCAAAGCCGAGCGAATTATTTCTGCATCTTCAACCGCTTCCAAATGGCCAGTTTCGCTAAAAGAGCCAATGTTTTGAATCAGGAGGGGGCGGCGTTCACGGACGGAAGTAGCGATATAGCTGACACCATCTTTTAAGTTTAATTTTTTAATACGAGGATCGTTTTCTTTGTAACCAAGCGCTGCTCGCATCTCAAGCTGGCCTGTATCGCGTGCAATTAAGTGTAAGGCGCCTTTCTGTCCAGAAGGAATTGCATCAAATGCAGCATCCAAAATTTGGCTGATGAGTGATTCGAGATCCAGATTTGTGAGTAAAGCCATCGTTGCTGTATAGATAGCATTGATCTGGCGCGTGTACTGCAAACTGGCAATCCTGGCCAGGGTATTGCTGGACAGAATGTGCCCACTGGCTTGGAACCCGGTCAGATGATCGCTTTCAAAAACACCTTTTACATTCCACCAATGCAGCGTGGGTTGACCCGTGGAGCTCTCGGCGCTATATTCCAAATCAAACGAAGCCTTAGCAGGGATAAGACCACGCATTGTCTGCCAAACCTGATCCTGCTCAGTTTTAGGGAGCAAACTTACAAACGTTTGGTGGGATAGTTCATCGGGAGAAATTTGGTAATATCGTAGAAAAGCTGGATTGGCGTAGGTCAGGTAGCCATCACAGTTAAATCGGCAAACCAAGTCCGACTGTTCGTCAACAATCGCCCGGTAGAATGCCTCATTTTCCAGTAAATCCTGATAATTTTTCTCAAACGAGCGCAGCATCCCTTTACTCGGTTCTGGCATCATATCAGTATTCACCCCATCTCTGGCTCTCATCCAGCAAAAATCACCATTTCTCTACGGACCAGCGCCATCGGAACGCGGATGACACCCATCGTCGGTTGAGCAGGTTGGCTGATATCGATATCATATAATGTGGCAAAAGTTTCTTTGCTCACGTCTAAGAAGCGTTGCAGATCGGTTTGTGTAGAAATCCGAATACGCCCATTAAATCGAAATTGCCCAACCATAGCCGTCACAGGCTCCATTTTTCGATTGGGTTCATGTTCGTCATAATCCAGCGGATCGTGGTCTGGCGGCATCATGTGGAAGCCATTGATTTGAGAAGTAGGTACATGGATCTGATGGAAATATTGGGGGCGGGCGGGAGAACTACCACCCAGTGTCATAACCTGAGCGTCACGGAGACAAACGTATTGAGGCGCCATCTGGGTGCGCAGCCATGTACTGACACGAATCGCCTTTTTCGTGATTACATCTCCCCAAACAATATAATTCTGTAAATATGCCATGGCACGGGTGATTTTTTCATCCATACCGACAGATTCACTAGCTGGTGGATGCGCTTCAGTCAAAATATCTGCTCCTGCTTGGCTTCACACGCTGGTTACTGTCAATGTTTAATATTGGCTTATTTTATCGCAACTTGTCTAGATTTAATCCAAATTCATCAAAAAGGTTTTTTTATCCGCTGAACACAATTTCTTGATTTCATTTGCCGTATCGGTAGAGCTTGTGTATGGGAAGGAAATTGAGCTATGAGGCAGGCATCCAAGATGAAGAAGGTCGTTTATAATCCATAATTGCACAGTTAAACAGAACGGAGTGGTCTATGCGAGCAGTAGATATCATCATTAAGAAACGTGATCGGGGCAGCCTGAGCCGCGCCGAAATTGACTTCTTCATCAATGGGTATGCCTCCGGTGATATCCCTGACTACCAGGCTTCAGCGTTGGCTATGGCTATTCTGCTGAACGGCATGACCGACCAGGAGACCACCGATTTGACATTGGCTATGGCAGCTTCGGGGGAAACCTTGGATTTATCCGGTGTAGTCCCAATTGCTGTCGATAAGCACTCTACGGGCGGTGTGGGGGATAAGACGACCCTGGTCATAGGCCCGATGGTAGCTGCCTGCGGTTTACCGGTCGGTAAGATGTCCGGACGGGGACTGGGCTTTAGCGGTGGCACCCTCGACAAGATGGAATCAATACCTGGATATCGGACCGACCTGACAACAGATGAATTCCTTCAGCAGCTCAAAGCTATCGGTATTGTGCTCACCGGACAAAGCGCCGACCTGGCTCCAGCCGATGGCAAATTATATGCGCTGCGTGATGTCACCGGGACTGTCCAATCGATACCCCTGATTGCATCTTCGGTGATGAGCAAAAAAATTGCTTCCGGTGCACAGGCGATTGTGCTGGATGTAAAGGTTGGCTTGGGCGCTTTCATGACGGAACTCGAACAAGCGCAAAAATTAGCGCGTTTAATGGTGACGATCGCCCATCTAGCCCAACGTAAGGCAGTCGCGATCATCTCAGATATGAACCAACCCCTGGGTTGTGCCGTTGGAAACGCTCTGGAGCTCAAAGAAGCGATCAATACATTAAAGGACAATGGCCCCGAGGATTTCTGGCACCACTGCCTGGAAATTTCCGCACATCTCTTAGTGATCGGCTCCAAGGCTAAAGATCTCGCCAGTGCGCGTGTATTGGCTCAAGAAAGTATCCAATCAGGTCGTGCCTGGGAACATTTTCGTCTCCTGGTCCAGGCTCAGGGCGGTGATGTCAGTTATCTCGATGAACCGGATCGCCTACCGCAAGCCAGCCTGATTGAAACTGTCAATTCGCCCCAGGCAGGCTTCCTGAGCCAGATCCATGCGAGACTTATAGGAGAAGCAGCGGTTCTACTGGGTGCAGGGCGTGCCCGTAAAGGGGATGCAATCGATTACGCAGTTGGTATTGAAGTGCTGCATAAAGTAGGCGATTATGTAGATCGAGGCATGCCGTTGTTCAAAATCCATGCCAATCAAAAAGAGGCCGGGCAGGCTGGCCGCGAAATGGCGCTCCAGGCGCATGCCTGGAGTAAAGCGCCTGTCAAATCCCTGCCATTATTTTATGATCTAATTCAGGTTTGAAATCATCTATTGAGAATATTTAATCACCAGCAATCTTAATCGCAGCTAGTAATTTCTCAGGCGCATGGCGGTATGCGTCCATAGCGATGGACCGGTTCGTCAAGCCTTCCAGGATCTCGGTGAGGCGGCGGTTGACCAGAGCATCGTAGCCATGCGCCTCCCCGTGCAGAACGACTGCGCCATTTAAAAAGCGCACTTCGCTGAAACCCCGCCTCTGGTGTAGATCAATATGAAATGAAGGCATTTTGCCTCCCCGCCCGCCGCCAATCACCCGCCGCATTAACGGACCTAATAGTGAAGCTGGCAGCCAATCGATCCCCCACACCAGGATCTGCAAAGGTGTCCCAGGGAGATTGACAGGCTGCAAACCCAGTTGGCGCATTACATGCAGAGCTTCCTTGATTTGTTGTATCTCCAGACGTACCAGGCCTGGGTGGGCATAGATTTGTGCGGGGGTCATATCCAATATGGCAGAAGTGGCATTGGCCAGCAAGTTGGTCAGCATTTTAGACCACTTCATACCCGCGCCATTCGCATACGAGCGCGCACTCAAGCCAGCTTCGTTCAGAGCACTAACCAGATGATCGGAAATTGGAAAGCCAGCAGTTACCCCTACCCCACGCAAGCGTTCCAGAACGATTTCACCGACTCCCAGGCGACCTATCGCACTGGTCACCGTTCCAGGGATGACACGCGCCACGCCAATTACCTGACCTACTTGTGATTCGTTATCAACTCCATTTTGCAGGCAGAGCAAAGGGGGGAGAACTTCACGATATGGAGCCAGGGATTGGGCAAATTCTGCTGTGTCGTAAGCCTTAACCGCTACCAAACCAGCATCAAACCTGATCTCATCTCCCGACAGTAATTCATCGAGTGATTGGATGATATGCGGTCGATCGACGGAGAATTGACGATCACCCAACGTGAGATGCAGACCATTCAGGCGGAGCTGATCCGCCAGCATGGGTCGTTCCAGGAAAACAACCTGATGGCCTGCCAGGGTCAGGCTACCACCGATGTAAGTACCGATCGCGCCCGCTCCGAAACACAAAATCCGCAGCGGTTGCGAGGTGGGTGTTATCGAGACTTGCCCGGATTTATGCTCAGCCATCTCAGATTCAGCGCCCCCAATCCCGAGCACCATTTAAAAATTCACTGCCGCTGAGTGCTTTTTTCCCGGCAGGCTGCAAGACATCCAGGACCAGCAGGCCTTCTGCTGTCGAAAGTGCAGGTAGATTATCTACACGCAATTTAGTTCCGGGCTCCCAGGATGTTTCCGCCTCGCTCATCTGATTCGGAAGGGTATGGGCGCGCAAGATTTTAATCAGCTGTCCCTTCCATTCCATGTAGGCGCCCGGCCAGGGATTAAACGCCCGCACTTGCCGCTCCAGCGTTTGCGCAGACCTGAGGAAATCCAGAGAACCGTCCTCTTTCTTGAGCATCGGGGCATAGGTGGCTAATTGATCATCCTGCTCCTGGATATGGATACGTCCTGACAGATATTCTGGCAAGCTCTCCAGCAGCAAATCTGCGCCTAACTCAGCCAGTCGCGCGCTCAAACTCAAACTGGTATCCTGTGGGTGAATTTCGATCGCCTGCTGACTGAGAATGCCTCCCGTATCGATCCCGGCATCCATCCGCATAATTGTCACCCCGGTTTGTTTGTCCCCATGCAATATAGCAGCCTGAATGGGGGCTGCGCCACGCCAGCGTGGCAATAACGAAGCGTGTACATTCACACATCCAAAGGCAGGCAAATCCAAGACCTGGGGTTTCAGGATCTGTCCAAAGGCAGCCACGATGATCACATCCGGCTGCCAGGCAACCAATTGGGCAAACGCATCAGGTTGGCTTAAGCGGCGCGGTTGTATGACCGGAAGCTGATAACGTTCAGCCAGGGATTTTACAGGCGGTGGCGTGAGCACTTTCCCCCTCCCAGCCGGACGATCTGGTTGGGTGACGACACCAACCACTTCATAGCGCTCCACTAAAGCCTGCAGGACTGGTATAGCAAAATCAGGAGAACCCATAAAAACTAGCTTTGGATGCATGGCGCACATTCTATCATAACCTCCAAGATGGGCTCAGCGTACCCGCGTCGCCGGATCCCCGAACAACAAGAAGGTGAGCAACACATCGCGCGTACCCGGCGAGTCGAGTGGAATCGAGCGGCGAGCAGTCAGGAGAACATCGCCAATGACGACCTCATCTGAATTAATAAGCGCCGCAGACAGTGCACGGCTTAGGAAGCCCTGGTCGCCAGGCAGGGTCAGGCTGGAGGGTGCAAGTACGAGCACAGCCCCACCTGGCTCTTGAAAAAGCATGGCTTCCGCTAACGAAACAGTCTGCGGGTGAACAAAAAACCCAGTTAAACAGGTCATATTGAGTAAGATCGTAGTGGCGGTTGGATCGTCCAATTGAGCTACATCTGCGGTGGTCAGCAGGCGATCTCGCCCCCACATATCAATACTGCCGTGTCCGAAGTAGGAAACCAGCCAGTGACCTCCCTGGATGGCCTGGAGCACCTCTTCAGCAGCGTTGTTAGAGCCAGCCTGAGGTTGAACTAGCTGTGTGGCAGCAGGGGCTGGAAATTGTTCCAAAAAGCGATTGGCGTCAGCCGCAAAATTTGGATCCTGCCCGTCGGCAATTGCCAGAATGGAGCTGGTTTTCTGATTAGCCAATCCTGCTTCGTAGGCCAGAATCTTGTTTACCACCTTACGCACTTGTTGCGGCGTCTGGGCAGGGATGCGCCCTACAGCGAGATCGGGAAGCTCATCTTCATCCAACAGCGAAAAGGGGATATCGCTGGCTGTCTGCCCGCCAAATATCGTGTCGACCAGAAATACTGGTAGGCGGTTTACATCAGGAGCAGATAGATAACCACGCATGTCATAGGTGCTATCGCCGACCAGAAGCACGTAACGAGGCGCAGAAGGCCAGTGTTGGGCCGTATATTGTATATAATGCTGAATCGCTTCTGGTTCGGGGAAGCCTCCATTGAATTGGTTATAGATGGCTTCTACATTGATGGCGCGTGTGGTCAGCCCTTGTGAACTGCGTAATTCAAAGAGTTCAGAAAGCGGAGCTAATAGATCTGCAGGACCTATCGCCAGATAATGAGCTGCCTGGCTGGCGGATAATAACTCGGAGTCAATCCAGCCTGGTCGAATTTCTGCGGGAGTGAGATAGCCCTTAGGACCGGACAGCCAATAACGTTGACCGGGGATGACTGACAGGTTGTCTGCCTGTGTGAATATCCCCACGGGAATTGCATCTTGAGGCAGGACACCGAGCATAAAACCAGCAATCGGTCCTGTAAACCCATCTACTTTGAGCGTATCTCCTGCAGCTTGAAATACCAGTGTGTCAACATCTGGCTCAGGGCGTGCTACATATTCGAGTTCGATACGATCGATGTAAACAATATCCGCTTTCAACCCTAAATCATCCAGTGCATGCAATTCAAGGCGATTTTTTCCGGATTTCAGTACGCCTACTGGGATGGATAACTCAAAGATATGCACTCCTCGACCATCCCATTGTTCATCACCCACAAACTGATCATTTATTAAGAACTCCCAGTGGTGATCAATTGGTCCAGGCGCCTCCGTACGCGCCCAGGCGCGCACCTGCAACCGCCCTGGGCCGCCATCGGATGTGGGCATGTCAAACTCAAGCGACCAGCTATAAGGAGCAGATAAGGATTTCCACAGCCAGCGATCACCTTGCTCAACTTGCGGGGTATAAAGACTGTTTTCTTCTAACAGAATTATTTTTACGACACGATCAGCAGCGCCTGTTGGCCAATCTACTTCTGGCGGTTTAGTGACGGCCTCAACGTGTGCCCCGGATTGGTCTAATTGGAGATATGGGATGATCCTATCCCGGTCCTGCGTGCGCATCAGCCAATAGGTATCATAAGCTGAATACGGGCTGGCAGGCGACGTGGCATAAAACAAAACGGCTGCACCTTGATCAGCCACCAGGAACGGGATCGCGTGCCCCCTTTGCCAGATGACTAGGGAATCCGCCTCGAAACTTTCAAGCCCTAAACCAGCATCGCGCATCTCGGATGCTGAAATCCGATAAACTCCCTCCTGGGAGACATGCAACGCGATCCAATCCGGGTTGATCTTTGAAGATGTCTGAGGTGCCTCAGATGATGGGACGTTGCAGGCGCTCACCAGGTTGCTTGCCAGGAGCACTCCACACAACCAACTAATCCAACGCAAATGAGATGACATACCAGCAAGACCTGGAGGAGATTATTCTAACTGCCGGACAGACACATAAAACCAGCCCGCCAAAATTGCCCAGATCAATAGAATGACCAGTAATGCTGTGAATGGCGGCATCTGCAGCCCGTCCGTATCTTCAACAGATGGGGCTGCGCCGCCAATAGCACTCGCCTCATCCGTTACTTCAACCATTAGCGTTGCTTGCTGCGTTGGCTCAGTGGCAGAGGTTGGAGACACTGTAACCTGCAATCCAGGGTACTGGGTGGGTAAGGTCGGAGTAAACGCCTGATCAGGGTAAGGAGTAGGGGGTAAGGGCGTGGGGATGTCAGGGTAGGCAGTGCCCTGGCTGTTCAGGCCGGCTGCCGGATTTACCGTGGCTGTTGGCTGCTGAGGATACGTTTCATTATCTACTGAGGTTGGGATAAGGGTCTTGGTGGCGGTCTGGGCCGATAAGACCTGGGTTGCGGTGGGCGTCGAGGTTGAGACCAGCCCACCATTCGCTTGGGTGACAGTTGATGTCGCCGTTGCTGTAGAAGTTAGGGTAGGCGTCAGCAAGACTGGAGCAGCAGATTCTGGCCCAAAAAATTCGCTGGTCTGGTCCAGAGCGACAGCTTCTAATTTATAGTATTTGGTAACCCCTAATTCCACGTCGGCATCCACAAAACCATATACAGCGCCGGTAACCCCATCCCCTTGAGCTTCGATGAAATCACTGATAGGATTATAGGTGCCATTCTCCGAATCGCTTGTCCAGACGAAAAACCCGGCATTGTCAAATTCGGT
>Ga0105100_10000335_pt1 | contig 27673 bp, 22 predicted proteins | sample PPLLak12cMay2015_2_FD_87033 | JGI IMG/M metagenome (GOLD analysis project Ga0105100, IMG submission 87033) | Freshwater sediment microbial communities from Prairie Pothole Lake near Jamestown, North Dakota, USA - PPLs Lake P8 Core (1) Depth... | ecosystem: Environmental > Aquatic > Freshwater >... | reverse complement strand
GTTCACGGTCTTGCCGCTGCATCGCATCGAGCCCCTGGATTTGGTGTATGCCGTGAATCTTCCGGATTACCTGAGCAGAAACCCTCTTTTTGAGAATATGACCGGATAATTCCTATCGTGGCGCCGACCGTCTGTCAACCTATGGGCACCCTTTTTCCACACCACGGGCGCCCCGCTATGTGCCGCTGGCCGCCATCGGCGGGTTCATGCCGCCGGCGGTTCTTGGGCGGCGGCCTTTATCCGGCGCCATCTTGTGGAATTATTTATTACCGCGACCCTGAGAGGGAAGAGACAAAAGCCGAAAGGCCGCCTGACATGATCCGTCGGGGGAGCCTTCTACATGATTTTACGACTCTACATACGGGCTTTCCCCACCCCCCAGACTTTCATTCAGTGAACCGGGGGAGCGGCCCATCTGCAATGTGCGCTGCAAGCCCAAAAAATGAAGCGGGCCTGGAATTTCTTCGAAATGGCTTCTGTTGGCGGGTCAGCGTGGCAGAGGGCTGATCGCATCCACGCTATTCGGGGATAGGGTGCTTGTTCACATGGCAAAAACCGCCCACCTGCCGGCACGGCAGGCGCCTATCCGACAAGCGGGCGGGTTGGCGTCGATGGCGATCTGCGGTGGGTCCGGATCTTTCGACATTTCACGCGACAGCTTCACCCAACGCTGCGATCCGTTTTTGGGCCGCCTTGACCACGCGCGGATCGGAGTCGTTATCGACGACCTTTTTCAACAGTTCGACATTTTCCTCACCTTCGACGGCGGTGATTCTCACATTGGGATCTGAATGTGCAATTTTGGGCAAGAAAAAATCCCTGAACTTCATCTCTTCACCCCCTTTCATGCCAGATCAGGCGTAGACCGCCGGCCCGGTCATTTGTGGCCATGCGACGTTTTCCGTCAGGCGTTGCAGCGCCTTTTGCCGGACTTCAGGATCGGGATCTTCATGGGCGATTGGGCTGACCAGTTCCGTGCTCTGAATATTCTCGGTGGCGCGCGCATGCGAACTTCAGCTCTCGTTTCCCCCTGGGGGTCTAAATACCCCCGCCACGATTTTAAGAAAAATTAGCGCCCAGGAGCAGCGCCACCGATACGCCGATCAGAAGGTAAACACCGGGCGGTTACGCCAGAAGAAAAGGCCACTCCATGACGCCGGCTGCAGGAAAAAAACGCCACTCACCGCAACTGCGGCCGCTATCCTTTGAGGATGTCGTTCCTGTCGTTTTATAACGATATCAAAATAAGGGGATTTTCCCCAAATTTAAATGGGGTCAAAAATGTAGTGGGGGTGTTTTGGCGCGGTATTTTTCAGGGCCGTGGACCCATAAAAGGACGCATGCCGGCTGAAAGTCGGCTGAAATCGCGCGAGGGGGGATTTGCTGTTCAGGGTCGGGGGCGGAATGGGGGGATCGCGAAAACCCCGGCCTGTCTTCGAGGCCGCTGGTCAAGAACACGGACTCGGCGGGCCGGGTCCCCGCCTGCAGACTCAGCAGCAAACACCAGGGCGGTGACGGCCAGAACGATTTGAAGGCCTTGGCGCTGAGCCATGAAGGGGCCTGCCGCCGAGGGGCCCCATGGGAGAACGGCGGCGGGCCCTGATCCGCTGTCTGTGTCCAGGCCTTCCGGCCCCGTCTATCACACAGGTTACCCGAAAGGCCTGGGTCCGGATTTATTTTTCGAGTTTCACAGAAACCGGAACTGCCCGGGTGATGGTGTCGTAAACGGGCGAGTAGGTGGGGCCCAGCTGAACGATCTCTTCGAGTTTTTCAGGCGACGCATCGGCATCGATGGTGACAACCATCCGAATCTCCTGAAACCCCCGGGGGATATCGTCCCGTATCCCCAGAAACCCCTGCAGATCGATATCGCCTTCCAGCCGGGATTCCATCGAACGGATGGTGATGCCCTTGGCCGCCGCATGGTACACAATCGATGTGGTCACGCACGCGGCCAGGGCGGTGAGGGCATATTCAACCGGGTTGGGCCCCAGATCACTGCCCAGCAGTAGGGGCGGTTCGTCGGCATCCAGTACAAAAGGTTCTTTGCGTTCATGATCCTGCTGAGTGCCATAGAAGTTATTGACCGTGGTGCGGTTGTGCCCCCCGTCCACCCACTGATTGCCAGCCCTGAATCTGAACTTTGCCAACACCGGGGCCTTCTTGACAGCATCGATGGTGCCACACAGCTCATTCACCTTGACACCGTTAATGGTATGTTGGATTTCGGTTTTGGTAGCTGAAGATTTCATTGGATTTCCTCCTTCCTGAATTTCTTCCGGGTTTTCATCCTTGCGTTGACCAAAAGCAAAGCAACCCCGGTGCCAAACCTCATCCATTGGACCCAGGCCAATATTTACAAAAGGTTAGGTCGCCTTTGAACTCTGCCGCGCAATCACGCAATGGCGTGAGTGACGGTTTTTCGCGACCTTTAAAACCGAAATTTCGTTACTCCCGACGATTATGAAAAAACCCGAATCGGTGAAGGGCGCCACGGTGGGATCGCTGCGACCGGGGTTCGGCAGGCCCTCGGGCCACAAGGGTCGCGGGTCCGGTGCGGGGTCGTTCAAAGGGATGCTGCTACTGTGGACGTTTGATCTTCATGGCTTTGAGCTTGGACTGAAGGGTCGATGGCGGTATGCCGAGAAGCTTCGCAGCGCCTTTTTCACCGGCGACGCGCCATTGGGAGGTCTCCAGGGCAAGCAGGATGTTGTTGCGTTCCAACCTCTGGAGCTGCTGCATGGTTTTTAAACCTTTGCCAGGGTCCGGGGGAGGGTTCGAGGCTTGGTTGTATGGCGGTTCCACACCCTGTGGGAGGGCGTAAGCCAGATTGAGGCGTCCGTGGCGAGCGGTGATCACGCCGCGTTCAACCACATTTTGCAGCTCGCGCACGTTGCCGGGCCAGTCATAGGCCTTCAGGCGCTCGATGCACTCGACGCTGAGCGGCAGAATGTGGCGCCCGATTCGTTTCGAAAACCGCTCGACAAAGTGTTCCGCCAACAGGCGAATGTCATCGCCGCGTTTCCTCAGGGGAGGAACCGTGATGGGAAAGACGTTCAGCCGGTAGAAAAGATCCGTTCGGAAATCGCCATCCCGCACCGCATCAGAGAGGTCGCGGTTGGTCGCGGCAATCACCCGCACGTCGGTGCGATGGGTGCGCGAACTACCGACCGGGGTAAACTCCCCTTCCTGCAAAACGCGCAGCAGTTTGGCCTGCAGTTCGCGGTTGAGCTCCCCCACCTCATCGAGAAAAATCGTTCCGCCGTCAGCGATGGCAAAGCGGCCTTCCCGGCGCCGGGTGGCACCGGTAAAGGCCCCTTTTTCATGGCCGAAAAATTCGCTTTCCATCAGGGTGCCCGGGATGGCAGCGCAGTTGACGGTGATCAGGGGACGGTCCTTCCGCAAACTGGAAGCATGAATGGCACGGGCGATCAGCTCCTTGCCGGTGCCCGTCTCACCGCTGATCAGAACAGTGGAATCGGTGGCGCTTACCTCAGCCACCAGTTGGAGTGTTTTTCGAAACGGCGGGCTTTCGCCGATGATCGCACCCCTGTTGAACAGCGATTCAATCTCTTCTTTCAGATATTCGGTTTCATCCCGAAGGGAGGCGATCGCCTTCTGCGCCTCGTAGCGTTCTCTCACATCCCTTAGAATCAGCACATAACAGGGGTTGCCATCGATCTCAATCTGAGACAGGGTGGCCTCGGTCGGTATGGTGTTGCGGTCGGCGTTCAACACCGCCAACCCGTCGGGAACCCACACACTTCTTTCACCCTTTGGACGGGTCTTCAGCAGGTGGGCGATCTGATGGAAACGGCTAAAATCGGCTGCAGCCAGGAACGGCTCCAAGGATCTGCCGAGACACCCCTTGCGACTGCAGCCGAATATCCGTTCCGCTGCCGGATTGATCATTATTATGTTGAAATCCCGATCGAGCTCCACAATGGAATCCATTGCGCCATTGAACACCCCCTCCAGTTTCTCACCCCGCGTGCGCATCTCGTGTTCAGCCCGCAGCCGAAGCAGTTCGGCCGTCGCCCTCGCTGCAAAAATGCGAAATAAGGCCAAATTGCGCAACGACCCAGGCATTTTGCGGGTGTCAACAACCGCGAGATTGCCAATGATCTGTTTCCCCTGGTCGATCAGCGGAAACCCCAAATAGCTCACGGCGCCCATTTTGGACAGGTCGGGATCTCCGGGGAAAAGCGCGATCACATTGTCCGGAATGTGAAGGTAGGAGTTGTTTTTGATGGCCGCTTCGCAGGGCGTGCCGACGATCTCGTATTCGTAATGGTCGACATAGTCGCCACCAAGCCAGAAGGCCAGGGCCCGCAAGCGGTTGACTCCCGGAAGGTATTCAGTGACCCAAGCGCCGTAGGCGCCCAGCACCTGGCTGAGACTCCTGACCAGCGACCTGAAAAAGTTCGCACCGGTTTCCGCCGCTGTACCGTCAACAAGCTTTTGCAGCAGGTCGTTTTCATCCAATCTCGCCGGGTTTGTTTCCATCGGATTTCTTGGCTCTCGGGGTTGCCTGCGGCAGCCAATATGACTGCCAACTTTGAGAAAAGCTGGGTTCAAAACGGCGGTTTGTCAAACACCCCCGCTTCCGGGAGCATATCACCAAACCCCTCTCAGTGCGGGAGCGCAGGCAGAGCCGTATCAGGGACGAAACCGAACTCCACCCGGAGCACGACGGTCAAAAAAATGGGAACATTCCTGCAATCAGCGATTTCGAGAGTGGCGTTGTAGAACGCCGGCAACGTGGATACGGAAAAGCGGGGTATTCGAAGGTATCGGAATTTTGTTTTGGATGAAGTCAGGATCGCAAAAAGCGCCTTGGGCGGCAAACCTGGGCGCATGGGGTGCATACAGTGATCACTAGATATGCAGGGTTGCCCCAATGCCTTTAAGGGAAAACCGGGTTACAAATCGCAGCGGGTGAGAAAGCGGTAGATCCCGGAGCGCCATCAGATCCATGCGGTGCGCATTAATTCAGTGATACTGGCCGCTGCTGCCGGGACGCATCCACCCGGAAACGGCGGCTGCCCGAGAGGCAACTTCACCATTTCCGGGTGGGTGGTTGGTCTGTATGCTATTTCTTTTTTTTGGATCCCAGTTCCGGGAATTCATGATAGAAGTATTCGTGTTTCACGGCACCTTCGGCCGCCTTCTTTTTTTCTTCGTTTTCCCTGAGCTCGACCCGCCTGATTTTGCCACTGATGGTTTTGGGCAGCGCATCCACGAATTCAATGATGCGCGGAATCTTGAATTTGGCCAAGACCTTGATGGTGTGTTGAAACAGTTCCAAGGCAAGCTCTCTGGAGGGTTTATTGCCTTCGGTCAAAATAACGAAGGCTTTGACCAGCTGATAGCGCTGGGGATCGGGGCTTCCCACCACAGCGGCTTCCATCACGGCGGGGTGCTCGATCAACGCGCTTTCGACCTCAAACGGCCCGACGCGGAAGTCGGAGGATTTGATGACATCGTCAGACCTGCCGACGAACCACCAGTATCCGTCTTTGTCAAAAGCGGCCTTATCGCCGGAGAAGTACAGGTTGTTTTTGAATACGTTCTGGGTTTTTTCGGTGTCGCCGATATATTCCTGGAAAAGGCCCAGCGCGCGCCAGTTGCTCAAGCGAATGACGATATGCCCGGGTTGATCGGGCGCGGTGATCTCTTGGCCCTCATCATCGGTCAGGATTACGTCGTACATGAAGGCGGGATAGCCGAAGGAGCCGAACCGCATTTTGCCTTCCATCCAGGGCGGGTTGCCGATCATCGCGGTCGATTCGGTCTGACCGTAAAAATCCCTGATTTCGGTTCCCGTCGCTTTGCGCCATTGATCGATCACTTCGGCGTTCAGCGGCTCGCCGGCACTCAGCGAATACTTCATCGCACTCAAATCGTACTGGCTCAGATCCAGCCCCACGAATGCCCGCCAGGCGGTGGGCGGTGCACAGAATGAATTCACCTTGTACTTGGCAACCGCGGCGATGTATTTTTTGATGTTCAATGCCGTAAACGCGAAACCGCTGGCGGTGGCGCCCACGTTGAGAGGCGCAAAAAAACTGCTCCATGCCCATTTGGCCCAGCCGGGAGCACTCAGGTTATGATGAACGTTTCCCGGCTCGAGCCCCTGCATCACGGCGGTTGACAGGTGACCGACGGGGTATGACACGGCGCTGTGCCCCACCCTTTTGGGAAGCCCGGTGGTTCCGGACGTAAAAAAGCAGAAGAGGACATCGTCCCGACCCACATCGGCGGGCGCGGCTTCGGCTGATTCCCCGTCCAACGCGGAATAGGAAACCCACCCGGCTTTCTTCCCCAACACGATTTTGGCTTTGGGGGTGCATTTCACTTTCTGCAACGCATCGTCCACGAGCTGCGTCAAGCCCTCAAAGGCAATGATCACATCGGGTTTGTAGGATTCAAACCTGAATTGAATTTCTCTTTCGGTCATGCTGGTGGCGGTCGGCACCGTTACGAGCCCGCCCTTTAAGGCCGCCAGGGTAGCGAACCAGGTCTCGGGCACGATCGGGGTCAACATGAACAGATTGTCGCCTTTTTGAACGCCATTTTTTCTCACAAAATTAAGGAATTTATTGCCGTTGGCAGCCATTTCCTTATAGGTGAACTGACGTTCCGCATCGGTATCCAGATCCGTCCAGATCAACCCCAGTTGATCGCCCCTTTCCTTGACATGTATCCCTTCAAAGATTTCAGCCGCCCAGTTGAACTTCTTCGGTAGCACGGTGTGGTTGAGTTTTTCAAAAAACGACTTTGCCGCCGCTTCCCGTTTTTGCATGTCCTGGATGATATTGATTGCCATCACTTCGCGATAAATAGCCTCCATTGTCATTCCCCACCTCCATGTTGTTTGAGTGCCTGTTACCCGCCACAAGTAAAAAAGGACCGCGTTCCAACTTCGGCCAAGAATCCAACAAGGGGAGTTTTGAATCCATTTTGTTCTCTCTTTGAGGAGATTCCCCTTCTGTATGACTCTGCAACGGCAACCTTGATTTTTTGAGCGAGCGCTCAATCGTGAGCCTTAGCATGCTCTTCCTTTTATTGTCAATTCTTTTTTGGCGGGTCGCGAACACCGCCATCAACGCCATGCAAGTGCAAGGGAAAACCGAAGGGGATGAAATCACGCTGGGTTTTAAGAGCCGGCCAATTGCGTTATTGGATGGGTCGCGCGATGACGTTGCCTGCGGCCAGGGCCGGCACCCTGGCCCTGTTTACTCTTCGCGGCGGGCAACCAACGCCCTGGCCGGTGCGATGTGGCGGCCCGCTGCCTCCCGGAACATAAGCAAATCTGATGCGCAACCGGAGATGGCTTTTTCGCCTGAAATCGGCTAATTTCAAATCCTGTCGGCAAATTCGGGGCGACCGCACAACCGAGGGCACGGGTCAGTCCCGATACCAAGACGACAGGAGGTCTGTGAGCAATCCACTCGACCTGAAATTCCGACCACTTCGCCCTCCGGAATACCGGTCGGACCAAGTTTCTGGAAACCCGTTTTACCGAACATTCTCCGGAAATTTTGTGGTATTATCACCGGAAAATTCATCGTAACAGAGGATCCCGCCCCCGTCGCTGCGCCTCCGGAACGGGAACGAACGGGATGCCGTCGTGAGCGTTCTGATCGCCGCGGATGACCCGCGGGTCTCCGACCGGAGTCATCGCCTGATCCGGAAATGGGGACATGCCCCGGCCATTGCCGCCACCGGGATCGCTGCCATGACCGTTACCGACTCCCTGGACCTGGAGCAAGAACTGGAATACCAGAGGGGTCGTCCGCTTCATGGTCAAGCCCGTTGATGTTGTCCAACTCGAAGCCATCGCCCGGCACGTTGCCGGACTTCGCCCCTGACCCTTTCCGCCGGGAGGCCGCCATGAAAAATTTCCCGCACCGAGAACTGGCCCGTCGTCTGTCCGCCGTCATGCCCGAGGATCGGCTGATTTCCGACCCGCTCCGCACCTACGCCTACGGAACCGACGCCAGCGTCTATCGCCTGGTCCCAAAACTCATCGTTCGGGTTGAAAACGAAAAAGAAGTTTTGGAAACCCTGGCCGCATGCCGGAGCCTGAAACTCCCCCTCACCTTCCGGGCCGCAGGCACCTCGCTGTCCGGCCAGGCCCTTTCCGACTCGGTTCTCCTGCTGCTGGGGGTAAAGGGCTTCCGGCAGATCGAAATCCGTCCGGACGGCGAAACCATCCGCCTGGGCGCGGCCGTCCTGGGCGCCCAGGCCAACGCGGCCCTGGCGCCCCTGGGAAAAAAGATCGGTCCCGACCCGGCCTCGGTCAACGCCGCCAAAATCGGCGGGATCGTCGCCAACAACGCCTGCGGCATGACCTCGGGGGTGGACCACAATTCCATGGGCACCCTGCTTTCCATGCGCATGATCCTGGCCGACGGCACAGTCCTCGACACCGGCGATCCCGAGAGCCGGGCCGCCTTTCTGCGGGAGCGCAAGGATCTCGTGGCGGGGGTTCAGGCCCTGGCCGACCGGGTGCGCGGCAACCCGGCCTTGACCACAAAAATACGCGAAAAATACCGCATCAAAAACACCTGCGGATACAGCCTCAACGCCCTCACCGACCACGACGATCCCATCGAGATAATCGCCCACCTGATGATCGGCTCCGAAGGCACCCTCGGCTTCATCTCCGCAGTCGTCTTCCGAACCCTGCCCGAGGCGTCCCGCAGGGCCGCGGCGCTGATGGTATTCCCCGACACCGCGCGGGCCTGCGAGGCGGTCCTGAAGCTCAAGGACTGCACGGTCAGCGCCGCCGAACTCATGGACCGGGTGGCCCTGCGCGCGGTGGAGCGCAAGCCCGGCATGCCGCCCTGGATTCGGGAGTTGGGCGACCAGGCCACAGCCCTGCTGGTGGAAACCGGGGCCGACGACGCGGAGAGCCTGGAGCGCCAGGCCGCCCAAATCCGCGAGGCCTTCGCCGGCTTCCCCCTGGCCCACGATTTCGCCTTCACCACCGATCCGGTGCAGATCGCGCAACTCTGGGAGATTCGCAAAGGCATCTTTCCCAGCGCCTGCGTGGCCCGGCGACCGGGCACAGCGGTCATCATCGAGGACATCGCCGTTCCCATTGCCCACCTGGAAAGCTGCCTGGGCGAACTTCAGAAGATGTTCGCCGCATATAATTACGAGAACCCGGTCATCTGGGGCCACGTCTTCGACGGCAACGTCCACTTCGTGCTCACCCCGGATTTCACCGACCCGGCGGAGGTGAAAAAGTACCAACGCTTCATGGACGCGGTGGTGGCCCTGGTGGTTGACCGCTACAACGGATCGCTCAAGGCCGAGCACGGCACCGGCCGCAACATGGCGCCCTTCGTTGCCCGGGAGTGGGGGTCGGAACTCTACGCGGTCATGCGGGAGATCAAGGCGCTTTTCGACCCCGAGGGCCTGCTCAACCCCGGGACCCTCCTCAGCGACGATCCCGAGGGCCACCTCCGCCATTTCAAGGCCATGCCCGTGGCCGACCCCGTGGTGGACACCTGCATCGAGTGCGGCTTCTGCGAGCGCAACTGCATGTCCCACGAGTTCACCCTCTCGGCCCGCCAGCGGATCGTCGCCTACCGCGAAATAACCCGGCTGCAAAGGACCGGCGAGAACCCGGCCCGGCTGCGGGAACTGTCCACGGCCTACCGCTACCTGGGCGACGAAACCTGCGCCGCCGACGGCCTGTGTGCCACCTCCTGCCCGGTGGAGATCGACACCGGAAAGCTCATCAAGCACCTGCGCCGCGCCCACCTGCGTCCCCCTACCCATCGGCTGGCCGAGTGGATCGGGGATCACATGAGCACCGTCACCGGCCTGACCCGGCTGGGACTGGGGATTGTGGACCGGGTTCATGGGGTCATCGGGTCCAAACGCATGCGCCATCTTAACGAAACCCTGCGCTGCTTGAGCCGGGGCCGGCTGCCGCTGTGGACGCCTTACATGCCGGCCAACGCAGCGGCCATCACCTGCTTGCCGGTCCGGACGGAGAACCCTCGCAAGGTCGTCTATTTTCCGTCCTGCATCACCCGGTCCATGGGCCCGGCCCGGGGCGAGGAGGCAGACGGCGACGTGCCGGCGGTGACCGCCCGGCTGATCCGCAAGGCGGGCTTCGAGATCATCTATCCGGAAAACATGCCATCACTGTGCTGCGGCATGCCCTTCGCCAGCAAGGGGATCGCCGACGTGGCCGAAAAGCGCGCAAGGGAGCTGGGCCGGGCCCTGCTGGACGCCTCGGACAATGGCCGCCTGCCGGTGGTCTGCGACATAAGCCCCTGCCTGCACCACATGCGGGAAACACTGGACCGCCGGCTGACGCTCTATGAACCGATCCGGTTCACCCTGGAGGTGCTCGCGCCGCGCTTGAAATTCCGCAAGCTGCCCGAAACGGTGGCCATCCACACGGTCTGCAGCGCCAAGAAAATGGGGCTGGAAGCGCCTCTGCGACAACTGGCGGAAATGTGCGCGGAAAAGGTCGCGGCCCCCGAGATTGTCTGCTGCGGCTTCGCGGGGGACCGGGGCTTCACCCACCCGGAACTGAACGCCTTCGGCCTGCGCCGCCTGGCCGAACAGATTCCCGAGGACTGCGCCGGCGGCTACTCCACCAGCCGCACCTGCGAAATCGGGTTGTCCAATCATTCCGGGGTGAATTACCGCTCCATCCTGTACCTGGTGGACCGGGCGACGGAAGCGACGACGAAGGGCTGAGGCCCGGGCGGGAAAACTCGGACGGCAAACAGTCCAGGCGCGCGGCAGGCCCGCGCGATGGCCGACTATTGGGCCATCCGGTATCTGGGCTTGAAGTTCAACCAGGTTGGATAGTTTCACCAGCAATTCACGCAGGACAAAAACATGCGTGTCATCGACATGGCCGGTTATCAGGGCGCGTTCCCGCCAGGATCGCGGGACAGGCATGGACAAATGTGAAAGAATGCACCTCGTTCTTTGCGTCTGGTTTTCCCCGCAGTCATCCAGACTCAGGGATAGGCTCTCATACCAAAGGCTCATTGGCAGCCAAAAAAGGTTCGGTACAGACCCATGCCGAGCAAAATCCGATTCCGTCGCTGTTATGGGCCAGGATCAGGGTTTACGGCGAGGAGTTCAACACGGCCTTGCGCCGGCACGTGGCGAGGCGGGCCACGACAAGGAGAAGTGCCGGCAGTGCTGGTTGAAAACCTCCCAGGGGGTCCAGTGGAAAGCCCCGACATACTCTTTGTACTGCTGCCAGATCTGGTCTGCACCGGAGGCAAAGCCCGCCAAGGCGAAATCCCAGGCTGGATTCCCGGTTCCATCCTGCATGGAATTCTGGGGCGAAGTGGCGATGAAATCCCGAATCAAAGTTACAATCCAATTCGCAGAAATGGTGGCATCTTCTTCCAAGTGATACTCCCGTTCTAGTTTGTTGCTCCCGGTGGACAATATCCGAGCGATGCTTTTTTCGGGGCAGCCTCATATTGTTTGGAGGTGGTTGGCGGCGGATCTTGACCTCTTTATAAGTCGATGATCGGCGGAGAATAAATCAGGATGGCAAATTGAAACTAATCCTTTGTGGGTCAAATTCTCAAGCAATACCAATTCCTTGACATCAAAAGGAATTGATGCGATCAATACTGAGCCCCCCCACCCTTTGCACCTCTAAACATACGGAGCCCCCACCTTCATGGCCCTGACAAAAAACGACATCGTAGAACGGCTTCAGGCCGAGCTTGGCTTTCCCAAGAGCCAAGCTATCGAGATCACCGAATCCCTGATTGAGGTCATCAAGGCATCCCTGGAGTCCGGTGATGGTGTCCTGGTTTCCGGCTTCGGCAAATTTTGCGTGAAAGACAAGAATCAGCGTAAAGGGCGGAACCCGGCGACTGGCGAGGACGCGATCCTGCCGGCAAGACGGGTTGTGACCTTCAAGTATGCCGGGAAGTTGCGAAAAAAAGTGAATGGTGGATAGGCATGTTCGTCTTCCTCGACACGGAAACCACCGGCACCGGGCCCGAAGACCGGCTCTGCCAGATCGCCTTCAAGCCCGAGGGTGGTCCGGCCGTCTGCAAACTGTTCAATCCCGGTATGCCGATCTCCGTCGATTCCATGGCCATCCACCACATCACCAACAGGATGGTCCAAGGCAAACCGTTTTTTCGGGGAAGTGAAACCCACACCCAGCTGCAAAAGTTGACCGGTAACGAGAGAACCGTCATCGTTGCCCACAACGCCCGGTTCGATGTGGATATGCTGAACAAGGAGGGAATTTATCCCCCGGCGGGTGATCTGCACTTTCAAACTGGCACGCTATCTGGACAAGAATGGTGTCATCCCCAAGTACAACCTCCAGTATCTCCGGTATTTTCTGGAACTTGAAATAGAAGCCAGCCCCCACAACGCCCTTGGCGACATCCTGGTGCTTGAAGGCGTGTTTAATCGGATGAACACCAAATTCCGGGAAAATGACAAGTTGGAGGACCCGGTTCAGGAGATGATCCGCATCAGCAGCAACCCGGTCTTGATACCACGTATGCCCTTTGGCAAACCCAACGATAAGGAGGGTCAGGCATTATTGGAGCCAATAACCCTACAACGAAACTCATAGGTTTCACCCACAATATTATGTATGGTTCGGTTTGAAAATTACAGCATATTATACTCGAATTTTATAAGTGACGTTGTAGGGATAATCGATGGTCGGAATTTGCGAATATGAGTCATCGGTGATGGGGTGATTGGCTGTCCGTGAAGGGTTGCAGGCGGGAGGATCATGGGTGTTGGTTTCCCATCGACCCGGATGCTTCAGTATTTTTGGATACCCTGATCGTCCTCGATAAACGCGATGATCCCCTTGGCCCCCTGACACTTCGGACATATCAGAGAATCAACAGGGATGTAGACCATGCGTTGCTGAGAAATACGGGATGATGGTCTCGCCGGACCGCAACACCGGCAAGGTCACCAAGAAGATGCCTCTGGGCGATTTCAAGCTGGTCATCGACATCAACCTGACCGGCGTGTTTCTCACCGTGCGCGAATGCGCCGAGAGAATGCTCAACCACAATTGCCGCGGCCTGATATCCCTCGTCTCCTCCACGGGCTCCCTGGGCACCGCCAGCCAGATCAACTACTCGTCCACCAAGGCGGCCATGTCCGTCATGCCCAAGGTCATCACCGCGAAGTTCTTCCGCCGGGACTTGCCGACAGGATCCGGTGCATGGCCGCTCCCCCGGCTACGTGGGGACCGACATTGTGAAAAACATGAACCAGAAGGCCCCCGACCGGATTATCGCCGATGTGCCCATCGGACGCCTGGTCGAGCCCGAGGAGGTCGCCATGCTCGTCGGCGATATTTACCGGAATGCGGCCCTTGCCGGGGACGTCTATTTTATTCACGGAGGCCTGCGGCTGGGGTCCAAGGGGTAGGTGCGCCTCATCATCGGTCACCGCTCGCGGGCGGTTTTTTCAAAAGCTATTGATAACCAGCTATTGGGAGGTGTAAATGAACCATCACAAACCTTCACGGCCGGATGCCGAAAGCACCCCTTCGAATATCAACTACCTTTACGACCCCGCCCTCAACAAAGGTACCGCGTTCACCCGGGAAGAGCGAGACGCCCTGGGGCTGTGGGGGCTGCTCCCGCCGGGCATCAACACCATGTCGGAGCAGGTGCTGCGCGTCATGGGGAATTACCGCAGGAAGAACTCCGACCTGGAGAAATACATCTTTCTCGCCGCCCTTCAGGACCGGAACCAGACCCTGTTCTACCGGGTGCTGGCCGATTACCTTGAAGAGATGATGCCAATCATCTATACCCCCACGGTCGGCCTGGCCTGCCAGCAATACGTCCACATTTTCCGGCGGCCCAAGGGGATCTTCGTTTCGTCCCGGAACAAGGGTAAATTCTCCATTATCCTGAAAAACTGGCCCAACAAGGATGTCCGCGTCATCGTCATCACCGACGGCGAACGGATCCTGGGGCTGGGGGACCTGGGGGTCGCGGGCATGGGGATCCCCGTGGGCAAGCTCTCCCTTTACACGGCCTGCGCGGGAATCCACCCGTCCTGGTGCCTGCCGGTGACCATTGATGTGGGGACCAACAACGTCACCCTCCAGAACGACCCCCTCTATTTCGGCATGCGCCATGACCGGATCCGGGGGGAAGAATACGACAGCCTCATCGACGAGTTCATCACGGCGGTCCAGGAAAACTTCCCCCACACCCTGATCCAGTTCGAGGATTTCGGCAATCTCAATGCCTTCCGCCTCCTCAACCATTACCGGAGCCGGGTGTGCAGCTTCAACGACGACATCCAGGGAACCGCCAGCGTGGCTCTGGCGGGGATGTATGCGGCGATGCGGATGACCGGCGGGAACCTGACCGATCAGAAGGTCCTTTTTCTCGGGGCCGGAGAGGCCGGCACCGGCATCGGCGACCTGATCGTGAGGGCCATGATGGACGAGGGCCTCTCCCAGGAGGAGGCGCGGCAGCGCTGCTGGTTCACCGACTCCAAGGGCCTCGTCGTCAAGAGCCGCCAGCGGCTGGCGGAGCACAAGCTGCCCTATGCCCACGATTTTGAACACCACGCCGATTTCGCCGACGCGGTCCGGGCGCTCAAGCCCACCGCCATCATCGGCGTGTCGGGGCAGCCCAAGGCCTTCACCCAGTCCGTCCTGGAGGAGATGGCCCGCTGCAACGAGCGGCCCATCGTCTTTGCCCTGTCCAACCCGACGGCCAACGCCGAGTGCACCGCCCTGGAGGCCTATGCCTGGACCGACGGCCGCGCCGTGTTCGCCTCGGGCAGTCCGTTCGCGCCCGTGAACCTCAAGGGGGTGACCTACGAGCCAGGCCAGGGCAACAACGCCTACATCTTCCCCGGCGTGGGCCTCGGGGTGATCGCCACCCGCGCCAGGCATGTGACCGACGAGATGTTCCTGGCGGCGTCCCGGGTGCTGGCCGCCGAGGTTTCGGAGAGCGATTTCGAGCGGGGCAGCATCTATCCGCCACTGCTCAAGATTCGGGCGGTCTCGGCCAAGATCGCCGTGGCCGTGGCGGAGGTCGTCTTTGATCTGGGCCTTGCGGGCGTGCCCCGGCCCGATGACATGCGGGCCTTCATCCAGTCCCACGTCTACGAGCCCAACTATCAGAGCTATGTTTAGACAGCATGCGGCCGCGTGTAGCGTTTTCAAGGATACCGCACGATGGAGGGATAACCATCTTTAAACTTTAGAAATATGATTCAGGAGGGCCGTCATGGCTTAAGAAACCAAGGAAAGTCAGCTCACCAGGCTTCAGAGGGTCGGTCTGATTCTCGGGTTGGTGCTGTTTTTCTTAACCCTGTTCCTGGATCTTTGCCCCGGAAAGCCCATTGTGACCCGCATGGCCGGCGTGGCGGTGCTGATGGCAACCTGGTGGGTCACCGAGGCGATTCCGCTTTCGGCCACTGGCTTGGGCCCATGGTCCTGTTCCCGCTGCTTGGCATTTAAAAAGGCAAAACCACGGCCCCCATCTATTTCAACAGCACGATCTTCCTTTTTCTCGGTGGTTTCCTCATTGCGCCGGCCATGGAACAGTGGAATCTCCACCGGCGCATCGCGCTGCAGATCATCCGCTTTATCGACGGGGGGTTGTCCATGATCATTCTGGGCTTCATGGTCGCCGGGGGGCCGAGCCCCGGGCGACCCTGATCGGCAAAAAACGGGAGAACTTCGAGATTCACGAAATCCTGGAAGAGTTCAAGGAGGTAGAGAACCAGGATTTTGTCGTCAACGAGATTCTTGTCCGGAAAGGAGATCCGGTCGATGAAATTTTGAGACAGGCGGAGGAGCGGAACTGCGATCTCATCGTGATGGGAAGCCGCGGGCACGGCATCATCGAAGAAGCCATCCTCGGCAGTACGACCCGTAAAGGTGCTGCGCCGCAGCAAAAAGCCGGTGCTGGTGGTGCGGCTGCCAGACAAAATGGGATCATCCGAAAGCTTCCCAACCAGCACAGATGTCAGCTTACGGTCACGGATACCGAGTTGACCAATATGTTAAACGCTTTCTTGGCCACATCTACTGAAAACCTTGTTAAATTGGCGGCTTAGATTTCTTGCTTTTTTTGACAGAGTGTCAGGAATAAGGCACTAATTCCCCGGATCGGCTTACGCAGGGTTCATCCACGTTCATTCCCGCTCCCTCACTCCTGCGAGGCGGCCCGAACCAGGAGCAACCTTCATGCGCCTTCGCCTCATCCTGCTGGTGCTGTCCATCCTCGCCGTGGTGTCCGCGTCCACCGGAGGGTTTTTCTATTATGAGGCAGTCCAAGATGCGTCCATCGAGGAGTCGCGGCGTCAGGCCAGGACCCGCCTGATATTGCTCACCAACAGCCTGGAGAAGTATCTGACGGAAAATATGCGGGTCACGGAAACCCTGGCGGCCGCGCCCGCCCTGATCCGGCTGCTCCGAGACCCGTCCGACAAGGCTCAGGAGGAAGCCTTCGAGGTGCTGGACCGGTATCAGCATACCCTCCATACGGATGTCTGCTATCTCATGAACGCCCAAGGGGTGACGGTGGCTTCGAGCAATCGTCAGGGTCCGGACAGCTTCATGGGGCAGAATTTTTCCTTCCGTCCCTATTTTACCCACGCCATGGCGGGTATTCCCTATGCGTATCTGGCCGTGGGCATCACCTCGGACAAGCGGGGAGTCTACAACAGCCGTCCGGTCTTTTCCGAGTCTGAACAGCACCCCCTGGGCGCCGTGGTCATCAAGTCCTCCATCGAGGAGATCGAGGACCGGCTGGGTCTGTCGGGGAGGGACATCCTGCTGCTCACGTCCCCCGAGGGGGTGATCTTCATCACCAACCGGATTGGGTGGCTCTTTCAGCTGGCATGGGAGCCCACAAGCGCGCAGCTCGAACAGCTTCGCCATAGCCGGCAGTTCGGCGACGGCGGAGGGCGGTGGATCGGCCTGACCCATCCCGCGCAGTCCGATATGGCCGTCCTCGACGGGCAGAAGTATCTGTTCAATGAGATGGAGATCCGGTATTTCCCCGGCTGGAAGGTCTTTTATCTCTCGCCCGCGGACGTCATCTCCCGGCCGGTCGAGGCGTCTCTGATCCGCATGACCGGCTCCATCGTCCTGGCGCTTTGCCTGCTCATCGGAGTGAGCGTGATGGTGCTCTATCACAAGGCCAGCGAAGATATCAAGCAGCGCAAACAGATGGAGATCGCCCTTCGGGAAAGTAAGGAGCGCTACCGCTCCCTCTACAAGCACACGCCGGCGATGCTCCACTCCATCGATCCCCAGGGGCGTTTGCTGAGCGTCAGCGATTACTGGCTTACGGCCATGGGATACCGCTACGACGAGGTGATCGGCCGGCCGCTGACCGATTTCATGACCGAAGACTCCCGCCGCTTCGCCGAAGACGATGTCATTCCGACCTTCTTCCGCAGTGGGTTCTGCAAGGAGATCCCTTACCAGTACGTCCGAAAAAACGGGGAGATCAAAGATATCCTTCTGTCGGCCATTGCCGAACGGAACCCCGACGGCAAAATCGTCAGGTCCCTTGCGGTATCCGTGGATGTCACCGAACGGAAGGAGGCCGAGAAGGCCCTCCACCGGGCCAAGGAGGAACTCAGCCGCTATTCCAAGGAACTGGAGCGCAAGGTCCAGCTCCGGACCAAGGAAACCGGAGATATCCTGAAGTATACCCCGGCGGTTATCTATATCAAAGACCTGGCCGGCCGATACATGCTTGTCAACTCCCGGTTCGAGGAGCTTTTCAGTGTGCGCAATGAAACGGTACGGGGAAAGGTGGATGAGGAGATCCTGCCGGCCGCCGTGGCGTCCCAGTTCCGGGCCGGCGACAGCGAAGTCCTGCAGAATGCCGCGCCCGTCCAGGTCGAGAAGCGGATCGTCCAGAAAGACGGGGTCCACACCTATCTGACGGTCAAATTCCCGCTCTTCGACGAAACCGGTAAGGTCCGGAGGCTCTGCGGGATCGCCACGGACATCACCGACGCCAAGAAGGCCCAGGACCAGCTCCGCCTGTTGTCGGCATCCATCATCACCAACCAGGAAAAGGAACGGGCGGCCATTTCCCGGGAGCTTCATGACGAACTGGGGCAGGTGCTGACGGCGCTCCGCATGGATGCGGTGTGGGTGCTGGAGCGGCTGAAGACGGCGGACACCCGGGCCGCCGACCGGGCCCGGGACATGTGCCGGCTCATCGACGGGACCATCCAGGAAGTGCGGAGCCTGGCCTTCCGGCTACGGCCGGGGAGCCTGGACGACCTGGGGCTGGTGGACGCCCTGGAGCTGTACACCTCCGATTTCGAGCGGCGGACGGGGATCACCTGCCTCTTCGACGCCGAGGCGGTCCCGGAGATGGACAGCACCGTGGCCACCGCCGCCTACCGCATCGCCCAGGAGGCACTCACCAACGTGGCCCGCCATGCCGGGGCCGCCAAGGTGGAGGTCAGCCTGAAAGGGGGGGCCGGCCGTCTGGCGCTGTCGGTGGAAGACGACGGGAAGGGGTTCCCGACCTCGGCCCTGGATGCCTCGGGGGCGCTGGGCGTGGCCGGCATGCGGGAGCGGGCGTCCCTGGTGGGCGGCGCCCTGGAGGTCCGCTCCCGGCCGGGCTCGGGGACCCGTGTGCGGTTTCTCGTACCGGTCTCCGCAATCGAACTGGACAGGGAATTGGAGGGCAAAACATGATCAGGGTGCTACTGGCGGATGACCACAGTATCGTCCGCGCGGGGCTGAGGCGGATCATCGAGGAGAGCGGCGACATGACGGTGGTGGCCGAGGCCGAAAACGGGCGGATCGCCCTTCGGGAGGCGGCCCTGCACAGGCCGGACATCGCCGTCGTCGATATCTCCATGCCGGATATCGACGGCCTCGAGGTGCTGGGCCGCCTCCGCGAGACGGACCCCGGCCTGCCGGTCCTGGTGCTGACGATGCATGAAGAGCGGCAGTATGTGGTCCGGGCCGTCGAGGCCGGGGCCATGGGGTATATCACCAAGCAGTCCGCGCCGGAAAAACTGGTGTGCGCCATCCGGAGGATCATCGCTGGCCACCGCTATCTCTCCGAGGATGCGGCGGAGGCCCTGGCCCTCCGGGTGCTGCGGGGCGACCGGCAGAAGTCGGCCGTCGAGTCCCTCTCCATGCGCGAACTCCAGGTCCTCCGGCGGCTGGCCATGGGACAGACCAACCGGGAGATCGCCGAGGCCTACCGGGTGAGCATCAAAACGGTGGACACCTACCGGCACCGCCTGCTCAAAAAGCTCGACCTGCGCAACAATGCCGACCTCTCGCGGTTCGCCATCCAGAACAAGCTGGTGGAGGTGTAATGTTCCCCATCGATTCCGGCGGGGGCATTCAGGAATTCCGCTCCTCGCATCCCGCACCCCCGCCGGTTGTCAAGATGGCCCGCGCTTTCAGTCGCTTTCGGGGAGCCGAACCACCAAAACAGGGATCTTCGACTGTTGCATCACCTTGCGGGCCGTGCTTCCGAGGAACATTTGCGCCAGCCGGCCATGGCCCTGGGTGCCCATGACGATCAGATCGCATTTCAACCGCTCCGATGTTTCGATGATCAGATCAACGGCCTGCCCTCTTTTCACCACCACGTCATCCAGGGTGAAGGACTGGTTTTCAAAATTTTCCGCGACGTTCCTGAACAGGTGCTTCAACGCCTCCGTCATGGCCGGATTGTCTTCACGCTGTTTGGCGATGATCATGTTCCTGGCTTCATTCTCAGTTCGCTTTTTTATCCTTTCCCATTCATCCGGTCCGACATGGTACCGGACCGCGGCGTCCGTGCCCGGGGATTCATCGATGGCATGCACAATGGTGATTCCCGCACCATAGGTGTGCGAGAGGCTGACCGCAAAGGCAAGGGCCTGGCGGGCACTGTCGGACAGGTCCGTGGCGTAGAGGATCTTTTTAATTGAAATCTTGGGAAGAATCATAAGCGTTCTCCATTTCCGATCATTGTTGGTTTCTCCATGGATGGTTTCTCATGCTGATTTTAGGTGATCCCTGCGCTTTCATCTGAACAGCAGGGTGGGCAGCCACAGGGAGATCGCCGGCACATAGGTGATGACGAGCAGATAGACCAACATCACCAGGATCCACGGCGCGCAGGCCTTGGTCGTCTCGGTCAGGCCCAGGTGGGAGATGCCCGACGCCACGTACAGGTTGAGGCCCACCGGCGGCGTGATCATGCCGATTTCCATGTTCACCGTCATGAGAATTCCTAAGTGAATGGGGTCGATCTCGAGCTGCATGGCCATGGGGAAAAGGAGCGGCGCCGTGATCAGGAGAATCGAGGAGGGCTCCATGAAGTTGCCCGCCGCCAGGAGCAGGAGGTTGACCATGATCAGAAAGCCGACCGATCCCAGGCCCATGCCGCTGATCCAGGCGCTGAGCTGCTGCGGGATCTGCTCGGAAGTCAGCAGGAAGGAGAAGAGAACGGCGTTGGTGATAATGTAGAGGATCATCGCCGACATGTTGGCGGCTGCCAGGAGAGTTTTCGGCACCTCCTTGAGGGTCATGTCGCGGTAGATGAAGACCGCCACGATAAAGGCGTAGACCGCGCTCATGGCCGCCGCTTCGGTGGGCGTGAAGATGCCGGTGTAGATCCCGCCGATGACCACGATGATGAGGGCCAGTCCCCAGACGCTCTCGCGGAAGGCCTTCACCATCGTTGCAAAACTCGCCTTGGGAAGGCAGGGGTAGTTGCGCTTCTTGGCCACGAACCAGGTCACGAACATCAGGAGCGCCGCCAGAAGGATGCCGGGGATGATGCCCGCGATGAACAGCTCGCCGATCGAGGCGTTGGTGGAGACCGCATAGATGACCATGACGATGGACGGGGGGATCAATATCCCCAGCCCGCCCGAGGTGCCGATGACGCCGACGCCGAACTTCATCGGGTATCCCTGCTTGACCATCGCGGGCAGGAGAATGGATCCGATGGCCACAACTGTTGCGGGGCTCGATCCGGAGACCGCGGCAAAGAGGGCGCAGGCCAGGACCCCGCCGAGGGCGAGTCCGCCGCGGAGATGGCCCACGATGGCCGTCGCGAAATTGATCATTCGCTTTGCCACCCCGCCGTGGGTGAGAAAATTGCCGGCGAGGATAAAGAAGGGAATGGCCATGATCTCGAATTTTTCAATCCCGGTGAACAGTTTCATGGCGACCGCTTCGATCGGCACCTGGGTCATGGTGAAGAGAAAGGTAAGGACGGTGAGCCCGAGGGAGATGGATATGGGCATGCCGGTCAGCATCAGCACGGTCAGGAGCCCAAAGATAATGAGTGCGCTCATGATTTGCCTCCTTGTGCGCCAAGCGGCTGAAAACCGTTTCCGTCAGTATCCTCGAGACCATCAACATGACCTGCGTCATGATGGGGCAGATCACCCGATCGGATGAAATTCCGGATGACCTGGAGGAAGCGGAAGCACATCAGATAGGAGCCGAGCGGGACGGCCAGATAGAATATCCACACCGGCCATTCCAGGTCGGGAGAGGTCGGGCCTTCCGTCAGATCGGGCCAGTCGAAGCCGAAGGCCGATGCCACGGCGTAGCGCATGCCCACTTCCCAGACGAATCTCCACCCCAGGGTGCCGATAATGGCGGTGAAAAGCGCCCCGCCGCTCAGCCCGATGACGACAAATTTGGCGCGGGTCTTGTCCCGGAGACTGTTGATGAAGACGTCGACGCCGACATGGATCCCGGTGCGCACCCCATAGGCGGCGCCGAATTTCGCCATCCAGACGAACATGTAGATGCACAGTTCCTGGGCCCAGCTAGTGTTGAGGGTGAGCAGCCAGTCCTGAACGCCGGGAATGGGCCAGCCGCTGGCGTAACGATGCAAAACGGCAACAAAAATAATAATGGTTGCGGCGCCGATCAAGCTGGCAACCAGCCATTCTTCAAGATGATCGAGAAATTTTAGAAATATTGTCAGGAAGTTGGACATACCCATGGCCCTCTGAATGAATGGTGGTGACAAAGGCGCGCATGCCGCGGATGCCGATGCACCATCGTGCGTCGGCATCCGCATGCGTTGCGGTGGGTGCGGGCTATTTCTTGAAGCCGGTCGCCTGATAGACTTCCTGGATCAGATCGGCGCCGATACGATCCGCCATCTTGTCGTGTACCGGCAGGAGCTGGGCCTTCCATTCCGCCAGCTGCTCCGGCATGAGGGAGATCAATTCGGACTTGCCGGATGCCTTTACGGACGCCAGGTCCTTTTCGTTTTGATCCTTGGCGATGTCGTTGGCGAACTTGGTGGCGTCCACCATGGCGCTTTCGAGCTGGGTCCGGATATCGGCGGGCAGTCCTTCCCAGAATTTCTTGTTGACGATGACGGCGTACCCCAGGTAGCCGTGATCGGAAAGGGTGACATATTTCTGGACTTCAAACATTTTCTGGGTGTAGAGGTTCGACGGCGGGTTCTCGGTGCCGTCTACAACACCCGTCTGCAGGGCCTGATAGACCTCGGAGAACGCCAGGACCTGGGGAATGGCGCCCAGGGCGCGCATCTGGGCATCCAGGATCTTGGAGGACTGGATGCGCATCTTCAACCCTTTGAAATCGGCGGGCACCCGGAGCGGCTTGTTGGCGCTCATGACCTTGAAGCCGTTGTCCCAGTAAGCCAACCCGAGAAGGCCCTTGGGCTCCAGCATGCTCAGCAGCTTCTTGCCGACGGGGCCGGTGGTCACCTTGTGCAGCTCGTCATACCCGGTGAAGATATAGGGAAGGTCGAAGAGTTCGAACTCTTTGACCCCCAGCGGGCCGAACTTGGCCAGGGACGGCGCCAGCATCTGAACCGACCCCATCTGAAGCGCTTCCATCTCTTCCTTGTCTTTGTAAAGCTGGCTGTTGGGATAGACTTCGACCTTAACGGCGCCGTTGGTGCGCTCTTCCGTCAGCTTCTTGAAATAATCGGCGGCCATCCCCTTCGGGGTGTCCGTGGCGACGACATGGCTGAATTTGATGACGATCGGTTCGGCCATGGCCGTTGAAACAACTGCGATTACCATGGCGGCGACCATTGCGAAAACAATACCTTTTCTCATATCTTTCTCCTTTTTGTTGTGTTTCCAGACTGGGTTTCCCGGGCCGGGCTTGCGCCAAAAGTTTCCTAAGAGTAAAGAATTGCAGGGAGAGCGTCAATCAGAAGGGTTCTGAATCTTATGTCAGATTTTTTCTTACCGGGGGACCTGGAGGGCGCTTGAAGGCCAATGTCCTGATGGGGATGCGGGCGATGACGAGTCGCCCGTGATGCAGCGCTTCGTCCGTTAATTGATAAAGCTTACATTCCACACCCATTTGTTTGCGTGTCAACGAATTTTTATCCCACAATTTCAACGCGATATAATGATATCTGATCACAGGGTAGAGAAAATTAGGCGTGGATCCAGGAAAGGTCGGGCTGAGTTCCGTTGAAGTAGTGCTGAAGGGCGTCAACGCGTGTGGGGAAAAGCGGCCGGGACTGCAGCCTGCAGGTTTGTCTGACAGACAGGATTCTTTCCACCCAGCGGTTGCCCTTTTCACTGGCGGTACCCTGGGAGCGCTTTCGCCACAGCACGCCGAAGCGCAGGATTCGTTCCGCGTGGTTGTTGGTGGGGTCAACGCCCTCTTTTTCCAAAAAGAGCCACAAGCAGACAAGTTCTCTTTCCAGCCGGCGGGCAAACTGGCCTGCGGCGTCCTTGCGATTGCGGTTTAGGGTGATCAGCCGGATGAAGCCGGCATAGAACGCTCGCCACTAGCCGGGAGTGGGGCGCACCTCGGCCATATGGCACAGCCGCTGAAGCTCGGAAAGTGCCCACTTTCCGAACTGGGCCATTTCCGGGTCCGTCTTCTCGGAGAGCTCCCTGGCCTTTCGGATCAGATGGGCCAGGCAGGTTTGGCGAAGGCCGACCCATTTGCGATACAGCCCGTAGCCGTCGCTCACCAGGATCCCGACCCAATCGCCGATCAGGGCCTTGAAGGCCTCTTTGGAGCGGTTCGGGTGGATCATGAAAAAGGCCACCATCGTGTTGGCCATGACCCAGAGCCATTGAAGCACATTCTTTTTGCTGTAGGAGGTCTCGTCGATATGGTTGATTTCACTGCTGCGCGCCGCCTGGCCGATAGCCTCATAGTGAAGCGTGATGGCCGATGAGGTGCGATCGATGATTTTTGCCATCCGACCTCCAGGAAAAATCCAGACCTTCATGAGGACCGAGGACGGTCTGGACGATATCCAAATGTGCTCCCCAACTGGTCAGCCCGCCTGCAATCCCTTCCCGTTGTCTTTCTGCTTTAAATGGTTAGGGTGATTTAGGAACGGCAAAATTTCGAGGCGGGAGTGCTCTGCCGTCAAACATGGGTGCCGCCGGTAAAGTGAACTATGGACTGGCTTTGCCGGTGGGCGTTTCACCCACGGCGAAATCTGTAACGCAGGCTTTTAAACCGATTCTCGCCACAGCCCCAAAGCGTGGTGTGGCGGCCTATTTGGAAAATCGGGTGGCCGGGGAGACCCATTCCTCTGCCCGCGGCCCACATCCGACCCGCAGGCTTCACGCTTACGCCCCGTTTTGAGCACTTTCAGATCCTTGCCCCGGCGATCCAAAAACCGGCAGCAGTGGTCAACCGGAGGACTGCCAGCGACACAAATCCTCTCACCGTTTGGCACTTCCAAAATTCAAGGGAGACCGTCGGTTGCGCGGCTGCGAGGGGGCGAAAAAGGGTGCATGACGGAGGCGTTCTCGGTTTTTCAATCGCCTGCTCTAAATCAGGAGATAGATCCATGTGGGAATATACGAAAAAAGTGAAAGATCTTTTTCTGCACCCCAAGAACGTCGGCGTCATCGAAGATCCCGACGGGGTGGGGGAGGTCGGCTCAATGGCATGCGGCGATGCTCTGAAGCTGACCTTCAAACTTGATGAAATCAAGCGGATCAAGGACGTAAAGTTTCAGACCTTTGGCTGCGCAAGTGCGATTGCATCGTCATCGGCGCTGACGGAGATGCTCAAGGGAAAGACCATTGAGGAGGCCGAGAAAATCACCAATGATGATATCGTGGCCTATCTCGGTGGGCTCCCCAAGGAAAAAATGCACTGCTCGGTGATGGGACAGCAGGCCCTTGAGGAGGCTATCGCCTGTTATCGCGGCAAACCGGCTACGGAAAAACCGGGCAACATCGTTTGCGAGTGTTTCGGTGTGACGGACGTCGAAATCCGGCAGGCATTGAAAAGCCACCACCTGACGGGTCTTGAGGACGTTACCAACTATCTCAAGGCTGGCGGCGGCTGCGGCAACTGCCAAGAAAAGATCCTTGAAATCATCAGCGAAATACACGGGCTGGCAACTTCTGCGGAGAAAACGAAACCCCAATTGACCACTCTCCAAAAAATCCATCTGATCGAAGATACGCTGGCGCGGGAGATCGAACCGGCGCTTGCCAAGGACGGCGGCGGCATCGATCTGATTGACGTCGACGGCAACAGGGTGCTGGTCAAACTGCGCGGAGCCTGTTCCGGGTGCAAAGTGTCCAAGCTGACGCTCAAAGACTTTGTCGAGAAAAAGCTGCGGGAACTGGTCGTACCGGAGCTGGTGGTGGAGGAGGTGTCCGAATGAAGATGATCTATCTTGACAACAATGCCACCACCCGCGTCGCCCCCGAGGTGGTCGACGCGATGCTGCCCTATTTGAAGGATTTCTACGGCAACCCTTCCAGCATGTATGAGTTTGCGCGTAAAGCCGAGACCGCGATCGAAAGGGCTCGCACCGCCCTGGCAGCCCTGCTGGGAGCCGATCCCAGGGAAATTATTTTCACCAGCTGCGGCACCGAGAGCGACAATACGGCGATCTGGGCGACCCTGCGCGCAAACCCCGACAAGCGCCACGTCATCACCACCCGGGTCGAGCATGCGGCAGTAAAAAACCTGGGCACGTTTTTGTCCAAAAACGGCTACCGCGTCACGTTTGTGCCGGTGGACGCCAAGGGTTTTCTGGACCAGGATTACCTGTTCGACCATTTGAGCCACGACACCGCCATTGTCAGCGTCATGTGGGCCAACAACGAGACCGGGGTGATTTTTCCGGTGGAGGAAATCGCCGCCCAGGTCCGTGAAAAAGGCGTCGTGTTTCACACGGATGCGGTCCAGGCCGTGGGCAAAATCCCCATCGATCTGGGCCGCAACGCCATCGACATGCTCTCGCTCTCCGGCCACAAGCTTCACGGCCCCAAGGGCATCGGCGCACTTTATGTCCGCAAGGGAACCCGGTTTTCACCCTTTCTGATCGGCGGCCACCAGGAGGCCGGTCGCAGGGGCGGAACGGAAAACGTGGCCTCAATCGCAGGCCTGGGCAGGGCCAGTGAACTGGCTGCCGCCAACCTGCATGGGGAGATCACGCGGCTGCGGTCCCTGCGGGACGCCCTGGAAACGGGCATTCTCGAGCGCGTTCCGAACGCGATTGTCAACGGGGACCGCCAAAACCGCCTACCCAACACCACCAATATCTCCTTTGAATTCATCGAGGGGGAATCCATTCTGCTGATGATGGACGAGCTGGGGATCTGCGCTTCCTCCGGTTCGGCCTGCACATCTGGTTCCCTGGAGCCGTCCCATGTGCTGAGGGCCATGGGCGTGCCGTTCACCGCCGCCCACGGCTCCATCCGCTTCAGTCTTAGCGCCTACAACACCCGGGAAGAGATCGACTATGTGGTCGACCGCCTGCCCGCGGTGGTGGAAAGGTTGCGGGAGTTGTCGCCCTATTGGGAGCCCGCAATGGCATGCAAGGGGCGCGCGTGAGGAAATTACTGCAACGGGAGGACTCGGGGATGTCGACTTCAGCAGAAAATCTGGTACTGGCGCTTCTGGCCAAGGAGTGGGATATGACCGGGCCGCCTGGCATCATGGGTATCAGCGAGATTGTCGCCGCCCTGCCGCTGGCCCCCACCGAAACACTGGCCGCTGTCAAGACGCTGTTTGAACGGGGGCTGAAAGACATGAACCTTTTGAAAACCAGCGTTTTTCTGACACCTGAAGGCTACGAAGCTGAGGAAGCCAATCGCGGATGAAAATCGCCACCGCTCAAAAGGGCCGCCCAAACCGACAAATTCCTGGCGGCTTGATGCCCTGACGGGGGGAACTCCGAAGAGGCCCCCCATGTTTTGCGAAAACGCTTGCAGGCTTCGGTTCACCGAAGCATCGAATGGTTTTTCGGGACTCTTGGCGGGCACGCGAAGCTGCGGCGTCCCATGTACTGGAAAAACCACTTGGTTTCCGCCCCTAACCCCCCTATTCAAGACCGGGTGGGGGGCATCCGGCCTCCCGAAACCCCTGCCCGGCGCCCACAAATCCCTTGATCGCAACCCAAAATCAGGTTCATGAACAAATCCCCGACTTGGGCGCCGCACCGGGTTTTGTAGAACAGGGCGTTTTCGTAAAATATCGTATTTTAGCGTTATTTCACTGACGTTGTCTTCCAGCGAGGCGCTGGGTACCTGTAAAAAACGGGTCAATTTCTCCTGAAGTTTGGCCATATAGGTGATCTTTTTGGCCAGTCTGGAGTTGGGAGGGGAATGGGAACGAAGCGATGGCGGCCCTCGGAAGATATCATGACAAAGGGTTGAACCAGAGGCTCAACCCTTTGTCTACAAGCAGGAGTAAATTCAGAATTAT
>Ga0105100_10000334_pt1 | contig 27726 bp, 24 predicted proteins | sample PPLLak12cMay2015_2_FD_87033 | JGI IMG/M metagenome (GOLD analysis project Ga0105100, IMG submission 87033) | Freshwater sediment microbial communities from Prairie Pothole Lake near Jamestown, North Dakota, USA - PPLs Lake P8 Core (1) Depth... | ecosystem: Environmental > Aquatic > Freshwater >... | reverse complement strand
TGCGCGAAAGCCCGGCGATAGAGGTCACCCGCCTGCTGGCAGAAGCTGGTGCAAAAGTGACCGCTTTCGAGCCCAACCGTCCTGACGCTTGCTTGCCGGGTGTTCACATGGCTACCAGCCTGGAAGAAGCCCTGGCAGGGGCTGAGATAGTGGTGCTGCTGGTTGGGCACGCAACCTTGCGGGGGTTACTACCAGAGCAGGTTGCCGCCCTGACCCGGGCGCGCACTGTGGTGGATTGTGTCAATGCCTGGTCATCCAAAACCTGGCATCCGGCTGGCTTCAACCTGTACCGGTTAGGGGTTGGCGAACAGTCATTATGACGCCCGTAGTTGTGGCGGATGGAGTAGTGAATGAAGGTGCTCTCAGTGTTCGGGACACGTCCCGAGGCGGTTAAAATGGCGCCAGTTGTCCGGTATCTGGCTCAGACGCCGGGCATTGAATCGCTGGTCTGTGTCACAGCCCAGCACCGCCAGATGCTTGACCAGGTATTAAGCCTATTTGAGATTGTCCCAGATGTTGACCTGAACTTGATGCAGGCCGACCAGTCGCTGGCCCAGGTCACAGCAGCGGTTTTCACGCACCTGGACCCGGTACTTGCCAGGTTGAAACCCGATTGGGTCCTGGTTCAGGGTGATACAACCACGGTCATGGCGGCAGCTTTATTGGCATACTATCACCGCATCCGCGTCGGTCATGTTGAGGCGGGTTTGCGCACGGGCGATAAATGGCAGCCGTTCCCCGAGGAGATCAACCGCAGGGTGGCGGGGGCGGTTGCCGATTTGCATTTTGCTCCGACGGAATGGTCGCGCCAAAACCTGCTGCGCGAGAATGTGCCGGATGAGCGCATCCGCGTGACGGGAAACCCGGTGATCGACGCGTTGCAGTCTGTGGTCAACATGCCGCCGCCGCCCGAAGTGACCAGCCTGTTATATAAGCTGGGGTTATCTCAGGATGCCAATCCTTCGCCAGGAAACCGGCTGGTGCTGATCACAGCCCATCGCAGGGAGAATTTCGGGAAGCCCCTTGAGAATATTTGTACGGCAATCCGCCAATTGGCAGACCATTATCAAAGCCAGGTGCAATTCGTCTACCCCGTGCATCTCAACCCCAATGTGCAAGTCCCGGTCTATCGCATGCTGGGCAAGGTACCCAACATTACACTGCTGCCCCCGCTGGATTATCTGCCCCTGGTGCACCTGATCAAGCGCTCTACCCTGGTGCTGACCGACTCAGGTGGCTTGCAAGAGGAGGCCCCCGGTCTGGGTGTGCCGGTGCTGGTCATGCGTGAAGTCACCGAGCGGCCGGAAGGAGTGGAAGCGGGTACAGTGCGCCTGGTAGGCACTGATGTGGAGCGGATCGTCAACCAGGCGCGCCTCCTGCTGGATGATCCTGTCGCCCATGCGGCGATGGCACGCGCCGTCAATCCTTACGGCGATGGGCAGGCTGCCTCCCGCATCGTGAAGGCGATCCTGGAACATGGATAGCTCGCATGGCGCGTGATGTGTACACCCGCCTGGTCTATGCCCGCCAGGCGCCTGTGATTGGGAAGCTTGCCTATTACGCCCTCAAACTGCTGGGTGTAGAAATCCCCTGCTCGGTGGTGGTTGGTCGCCAGTTTGAGCTGGCGCATGGCGGATTTGGCGTGGTGGTACACTCGAAAACGGTTATTGGTGACCGGGTCAGGCTGTATCCGGGGGTAGGGATAGGCCGGGCTGACATCTACCGCCCAGCCGAGCACTCGCAATTCGAAGGGGTGGTCATCGAAGATGACGTCGTCCTCTCTCCGGGAGCCAAGGTGCTCTGCAAGCAGGGCATCTTACGTGTGCGACGAGGTACAGTCGTGGGTGCAAACGCCGTTCTCCTGGAATCGACCGGGGAGTACGAATTATGGGCGGGAGTTCCTGCCCGGCGGGTGGGAGTCCGGGAGATGGCTGCCAGCCCGGGGGCAGTGGATTGAAAACCCTATGATCACTCTGGTATCTTAAGATGGTCTCGAAGTTGACCCGGGTATGCCTGGTGCCGCGCCTGGAGGGCGTCGGCGGGATGGTGTCTTTTCAGCGTAAAATCGCCAGGGGATTGCAGGCGGGCGGGATTGAAGTATGTACTGACCTGGACGACACCCCCTACCAGGCTGTGCTGGTGATTGGGGGTACGCGCAACCTGACTGGTTTGCGGAAAGCCAGGCGAAATGGGGCGCGGATTGTGCAGCGCCTGGACGGGATGAATTGGCTGCATCGCCGGCTGAGAACGGGCGTGCGCCACTACCTGCGTGCTGAAATTGGCAACTGGCTGCTGGCGTACATCCGGTCACATCTGGCTGATTTTATCGTGTACCAGAGCCAGTTCAGCCGCGAGTGGTGGGAGCGGGTCCGTGGGCCAGTACCGGCAGCAAATCGGGTGATTTATAATGGAGTCGATCTCACTCAATATTTTCCTGGCGAAGGGCAAGACCCGCCTGTTGACCGCTGGCGGGTGTTGCTGGTGGAAGGGAGCTTGCTGGGTGGCTACGAGGCAGGCCTGGAAGTGGCGGTGAAGCTGGTGGAAGGGCTGGAAGGAAGGATCCATCTGGGGCAATCTACCTCCCAGTCAACTCATCAGGCGGTTGAGCTGATGGTGGTTGGGCGAGTCTCGGAGCAGACCCAGCAGCGCTGGCAACAACAAACCCAAATCTCGATAAGATGGGCTGGTCAGGTGCCGCACGAGCATATCCCTGAGATCGACCAGACCGGGCATATTTTGTATTCTGCGGATCTGAACGCGGCCTGTCCCAATTCCGTGATCGAAGCCCTGGCGTGCGGGCTGCCGGTGCTGGCATTCGATACCGGTGCGTTGCCGGAGCTGGTCAGTCCATCAGCCGGGCGCGTGGTGCCTTATGGCGGCAACCCGTGGCTGCTTGAACCACCCGATATGGTCGGGTTGGTGGGCGCGGCTGCCGAAATCTTGCAGGATCAGGCTGCATACCGCACGGGCGCTCGCCGGCGCGCCGAAGAAGCCTTTGACGTGGAGCAGATGGTGCAGGGCTATGTGCAGGCCTTACAGGGAATCGACTGATCGTGAGCTTCCGGATTGATTGGACGGTTTGGGATGCCCGATTATGGCTAAGCTGATCCTGTCCTTTGCAGATGCGGCCGCCCGCTACCTGCCGATGAGTGTCAAGCGGGGTATTTATCGCCTGCCCTGGCTGGCAAAGCTGGTCCGTGGCAGCCTGAATCGGGCTGCACCGCAAGGGCTCACCCGGGTGAGAGTCGCCGGCGGGGGCCTGGCGGGAATGTCTCTTCAGTTGGACTTGCAGAGTGAGAAAGACTATTGGCTAGGCACCTATGAGCCAGATTTGCAGGTTGGGATTGGTGATCTGGTCAAGCCGGGTATGGTGGCTTACGACGTTGGGGCGAACATCGGGTATATCAGCCTGTTGCTGGCGCAGGCGGTAGGTAAGACCGGGCATGTATATTCTTTTGAGGCGCTTTCCAAAAACCTGGAGCGGCTGGAGGAAAATATCCGTTTGAATGAGCTGCAGGATCAAGTAGAGATTATCGCCGGTGCAGTTGTGGATCAAAGTGGTCTGGTGAGCTTCTGGGTTGGGCCGTCTGGCGGGATGGGCAAAGCCGAAGGCTCAGCCGGGCGAGAATCAGTTGAATACCGCGCTTCGATCCAGGTAGAAGGCTTTTCTTTGGATGACTTTGTCTATCGTCGCGATCATCCTCAACCCGATGTGGTAAAAATGGATATCGAAGGCGGGGAAGTGCTGGCACTGCCGGGGATGCGCCAGGTCTTGGCGCAGGCGCGGCCGATCGTCTTCCTTGAGCTGCATGGACCACAAGCTGCACAAGCTGCCTGGCACGAATTTAACCTGGCTGGCTACCGCCTGAGTAATCTTGCGCAAGGTTACCCAGAAGTTCATTCATTCGATGAGTTAGATTGGAAAGCTTACCTGGTGGCTTTCCCTGCTACAAGCTGATGCCGGGCGAGAACCAGGCCATCAAACATGGATTCTGATTTACTGCCTAATCCTGATCAACTCCCTGAGTATCCCGGGCGTTTGGGCGTACAGCAGCGAGTTTTGCCTTCTTATCGGGCAGGTTTCTTTGAGGCGCTGGCTCGCGCCTGCCGGGGAGGGTTGAGCGTGATCGCCGGGCAGCCGCAACACGACGAGTCGATTGCAGTGGCGGGGCAACTCACCGCTGCCCGTTTTGTCGCAGCGCGCAACCTGCACCTAGGCCGCGTTCGCCAGCCATACTATTTGTGCTGGCAGCGCGGGCTGGTCGAGTGGTTGGAGGAATGGCAGCCGGATGCCCTGGTTGTCGAGGCAAACCCGCGTTACCTCAGCACCTACCGAGCGGCGGATTGGATGCACAGACGCGGCCGCCCGGTGATCGGCTGGGGGTTGGGCGCACCGAATGCAGGTCGAGAGCCAGCTGGCTTTTGGGGAGCTATTGGCAGTTTTGGGCGGCGCCGTTTCTATCGTAACTTTCATGGGATGATCGCCTACAGCCGGCGCGGGGCAGACGAGTACCGGGCTTTAGGGTTTTCTGCACAGCGCGTCTTTGTTGCCCCAAACGCGGTGGTAAATCGGCCTACTGAAGACGCGCCGCTTCGCCCAATCGAAAAGGAGGGTCGCCAGAAGGTGTTATTTGTCGGGCGCCTTCAGGAGCGCAAGCGGTTGGATAACTTGCTGCGCGCCTGCGCGGGGTTAGATACCGGGTTGCAGCCCCAGCTGACGATCGTAGGAGACGGTCCTGCCCTGACCGGGCTTCAACAGCTTGCCCAGGAAATTTACCCGCAGGTGGAGTTTGCCGGGGCAGTTCACGGGCCTGCTCTCGAACGTTATTTCGTCGCTGCCGACCTGTTTGTCCTGCCAGGCACAGGCGGGCTGGCAGTGCAGCAAGCCATGGGGCACGGCCTGCCGGTGATTGTCGCGGAGGGCGACGGCACCCAGGATGACCTGGTGCGCCCAGAGAATGGCTGGCGGGTTCCTGCGAATGATATAACCGCTCTCCAGAGGGCGCTGCGCGAGGCGCTCTCGGATATCCAGCGCTTGCGCAAGATGGGAAGCCAATCCCTGTGCATTGTGCGGGATGAGTTCAATATTGGAGCGATGGTGGCTGGTTTCGTGGCTGCCCTTGCCAGCATCTCTATTGCAGAATGAGTTGGTCCGGTGATGAAGCTGCTCTTTATTGCTGATGGGCGCTCCCCCATCGCCTTGAACTGGATCGAGTATTTTGTGGCTACCGGTTATCAGGTTCACCTGGTGTCCATATTTGCCTGCACTCCCCAGCTCGAACTGGCATCTTTGACGATTATTCCAGTGGCATATAGCGGGGCAGGCCAGGCTGGTCCGGCGGGAGATTCCCAATCAACGAGTGAAAGTGAATTGCGGAAGTTGCTGCCTGTAAGGACGCGTACCAGCGTTCGCCGTTGGCTTGCGCCGCTGACGATCCCTGCGGCTGCGCGCAAGCTCAAACAACACATTCTTCACCTGAAGCCAGACCTGATCCACGCCATGCGCATCCCGTTCGAGGGGATGCTGGCAGCCGGTGCGCTGGACGATCTGCCATCGATTCCCCTGATTGTCTCGGTCTGGGGCAACGATTTTACGCTCCATGCCCCAGCCACCCCCTGGATGGGTCGCTACACTCGCAAAGCTCTTCACCGGGCCGATGCGCTCCATGCTGATTGCCAGCGAGATGTGAGGCTGGCGAGACAATGGGGTTTTGCACAAGACCGGCTGGCGTTCGTGCTGCCCGGCGCCGGGGGCATCCAAACGGATCTGTTTTATCCGGCAATTGATCCGACAGCGACTCCGGGCGGGCAGGAGCGTTTTCGGGTGGTTAATCCGCGCGGCATTCGCTCGTATGTGCGCAACGACACATTCTTCCGCTCAATCCCGCTTGTCCGCCAGTATTATCCCCAAATTGAGTTTACCTGTCCGGCGATGCTTGACGAGCCGCAAGCCAGACGCTGGTTGGAGGAGCTGAATCTTAACCAGGGGGTCGAGCTTTTGCGCCGCCAGACCCGCCCCCAAATGGCCGAGCTATTCCGCCAGGCGCAGGTTGTCGTCTCGCCTAGCGAGCATGATGGCACTCCTAATACATTGTTGGAAGCCATGGCTTGCGGCTGTTTCCCTGTGGCTGGGGATCTCGAATCTATTCGCGAGTGGATCGTACCCGGAGTGAATGGTCTCTTGTTTGATCCGGCTAGCCCGCAGCAGCTGGCAGACGCGATTGCGAACGCCTACCAGCAGCCTGAGTTGCGCCAATCCGCCCGGGAGCAAAACCTGCGCCTGGTTTTGGAGCGAGCCGAACATGCTTTGGTGATGAGTAGAGCGGAAACGATCTACCGGGAGCTAGGTCTGGCGAGGCCGGGCAGGCTCTGAATCGGAGACTTCTAACATCTCTGCGATCTTAATCAGCTCCTGGCGCACATTCTCTGCCAGGTTGAGAATTGCCCGTGAGACAGGCTGCGGCTTCAGATCGCTTTTAAGCATAAATGGCAGACCACGGTTGACCGACGGAGCAACCACTCGAACATCCTTCGGGATGGTTACCTGGATGGTATGCTTGATGCTCTTCTCGATGACTTCCTGGGTTAGATCAGATCGTTTATCGAACTGATTTAAGACTACCAATACTCGTTCAGGGCTGATTGACAATAATTGCAGGGTATCGATGAACTTGCGCACCCGGGCGACTGTGGGGATATCCTGGCTGGCGATCAGGATGAGCAAATCGCTGATTTCCAGCGTGGCGATTGTGATCTCGGATAACTGGCTGGTGGTGTTCACCAGCACATAAGGGTACAGGTCACGCAGATATTCCAGCACATCAACGAACAGCTCGGTGTTAATCTGGTCTGCCTGCTCGGGGCCGGGTGCAGCCAGTATGCGGATTCCGGATGGGTGCGCCACCAGGGTCTCCTCGATAACCTGGAAATCCAGGTCTCCGGCTCGTAGCGATAGGTCCACCAAAGAATGTTTGCTTTGCAAATTGAAAAGATCGGCAATATCCCCAAATTGAAGGTTGGCGTCCACCAGAACAGTATTGGTCTCTTCATTATGAAGCGTTGCAGCCAGGTTAACCGCAATCATGGAACAACCGATACCACCTTTGGGACTGTAGACCGAGATGATTTTGCCACGCGACGACATGGCAGGGCTATGCCTGGATGTGGCGAAATGGGTTTGGGATGCCTTCCGCTTTTCCTGGAGGGCAACTTTTCCGGCTTGCTGAACGGCGGTGATTAAATCGTCAAGTGCAGGCGGCTTGGTGAGAAAATCGTGCGCGCCTGCCATCATCGCCTTGCGCATATAATCCGGGTCATCCTGTACGGTTAGAATAACAACCTGAGCGTAAGGGACTTCGGTGAGAATCCGGGCGGTTGCTGTGATGCCATCCATATCCGGCATGTTGATATCCATCAGGACCACATCCGGCCTGGTCTGGCGGGATAGCTCTACTGCCCGCAGGCCGTTCTCAGCAGACGCAATCACCTCAATCTCGGGTTGAAAGCTCAGCGAGCGGATGATCGTCTCCCGGGTTTGAGGGGTGTCATCTACGACCAGGACACGGATTATCCCGGGTCGATCTCCCCAACCTGTGGTTGTGGGGCGTGGTACCTCGCCCTCCTGAGGCTCTTTGGACTTGACCTCACCGACCTGGGCGGGTGGTTTTGCCGGCTCAGGGGTAGGTGGAAGCTTGCGGGTAGTCCTGGGAGCCGGTGCTGCTGGCACCTCCTGTTTTTTACTGGCGGGCTGGGTGGGGGTATCGCCGGCGAATGAGCGTTGCGGCGGTGTTTTCTCTGGCAATATGTCTGGCGGTATGGGGATATCGGCAGGAGCATTGTCCAGCGGTTGCTTGTGCGAGCTAAAGATCCTGCTCCACAATGTTCGTCGCGCGGCAGGACTGGCTTCAACTTGTAGCAGTTCCAACTTTTCTGGGTAGTACTGCTGGGTGAACTCGCGCTGGAACTCCTGGAAGGATTGGCCGCTGCCATATTCGTGATAGAGCAGCTTCCACGTGCCGCGGTGATGGAAGTCCTCTTTAAGGATACGGTTAATCAGGTAGGCTGCGCGGCCACGCTCGCCCGTTTTGAAGGCGTGCCGCGCTTTTTTTAGCAGCCTGCTGTGATTTTCTGCCACTCGATCAGCCCCTGTTTTGAGAGCTTTTCACAGGTCACGTGTGAATAGCGTGTCCCTCGGCCGAATGGGCTGCCTCCATCAAGGCTTCGCTAAGGGTGGGGTGAGCATGGACATTCCGGGCAATCTCGGCCGGGGTGAGCTCCATCATCTGAGCCAGAGTCAGCTCGGGTAACAGCTCGGTGACCTCGGGTCCGATCAGGTGCGCGCCTAGAATCTCGCCATATTTGGCGTCTGTGATCAGCTTGACCCACCCGCTGCCCTCACCCAGGCCCAGAGCTTTGCCGTTCGCCTGGAAGGGGAAACGTCCTACCGTCACCTCATAGCCGCGCTCCCTGGCTTGTGCCTCGGTCAGGCCAAAAGAGGCAATTTGGGGCTGGCAGTATGTGGCGCGGGGCATCATCTCGTAATCCAGAGTGATGGTTTCAACGCCGGCAATATTCTCGGCGCAGATAATCCCCTGTGCTGACCCCACGTGGGCGAGCATCAGCTTGCCGGTCACATCCCCAATCGCCCAGATGCCCGGGATATTGGTTGCCATGCGTTCATCGATATCAACCATGCCGCGCTCAGAGAGCTTAACCCCAACTTCTTCCAGTCCGATACTTTTGCTGTTGGGGGTGAACCCGATGGCAATCAAAGCCTGCTCAGCTTCAAGGGTTTTCTGGCCCTCTGCGCTGGATACAGTCACCGTGACACCCATCTCGGTGGTTGCGATGGACTCAACCTTGTGGTTGGTCAGGCTGCGGATGCCGCGCTTTTTGAGCGCTTTCTCCAGCTCGGCGCTGACTTCTTCATCTTCCAGGGGGACCAACCGGGGCAGCATTTCTACAATGGTGACCTCGCTGCCGTAAGAATTCCATACCGTAGAAAATTCCACGCCAATTGCCCCGGACCCGACCACGATCACCGAAGCAGGCAGCTTCTCTTGCAAGATAGCTTCCCAATAGGAGACCACCTTCTCGCCATCCACGTTCCAACCTTTTGGAACGATCGCGCTTGCCCCTGTGGCGATGACAATATTTTTGGCTTTTAACTCTTGAGTCTTTCCTTCTCCATCGGTTACGCTGACGGTATCTTTGGCAACCAAGCGGGCAGTGCCCATGTACACATCGACATTGTTCTTCTTCATCAAGAAGCCGACGCCTTTGGTCAGCCGGTTTGAAACCTGGCGGCTGCGTTTTACGGCAACGCTGAAATCCAGATTCAGGTTTTCGAAGCTGAACCCGAATTCTTTGCCACCCTCGCGCAGAGTGCGGGCGACATCTGCGTTCTTGAGTAACGATTTCGATGGGATACAGCCTACGTTCAGGCAAACTCCCCCCAGCCATTGTTTATCGATTATCGCTGTCTTCAAGCCCAGTTGAGCAGCGCGGATTGCGCACACATAGCCGCCTGGTCCCGCGCCGATCACAATTACGTCATACTCGCTCATGATTGCTCCTCTTTGGATTTAGCCCCAGTTTTTCAAAGATTCTACCACTTTACCCAGGAAGTAATCAGCCAGGGCGCCGTCCAGGATGCGGTGATCGAAAGTCAGGCTCAGGTAGACCATCGGGCGGATGGCAATGCTATCCCCCAGGCTTTCGTCGCTGATCACGACCACCCGTTTCTGAATGGCGCCAATTCCCAAGATTGCGCATTGCGGCTGGTTGATAATCGGCATGGCGAACAGCGATCCACTGGTGCCGTGATTGGTGATGGTGAACGTGCCGCCTTTCACTTCGTCTGGCTGGAGCTTTTTGAGACGGGCGCGGTTAGCCAGGTCGTTGATTGCCCGTGCCAGGCCAAGGAGCGACAGGCTGTCTGCGCCTTTGATGACTGGGACAATCAGCCCGTCTTCGCCCAACGAGGTCGCCATGCCAATGTTGATCTGCGGGTGCAGGCGGATGCCTTCATCCGCCCAGGAGGAGTTCACAATCGGGTATGCCCTCAATGCGGTAGCGGTTGCTGAGGCAAAATAGGCGGTAAAAGTCAGGTTGACCCCATCCCGGGCATAATCAGCTTTGTTTGCCTGGCGGTGGGCAACCACCTGGCTCAGGTCAACCTCCATCACGGTCGTCACGTGCGGGGATGTGCGCCTGCTCAGCAGCATGTGATCGGCAATTGCCCGGCGCACCGGGGTGAGTGGTAGAAGATTCCCGGCTTGACCCACAACCACTGGGCTGGTTGGCGGTGCAGGTGGTAGACTGACTGCTGCGGAAGCCACGCTGGCAGGCGCCTCCTTTATCTGGGCAACCAGGGGACCTTTCTCACGCTGCTCAATATATGCCAGGATGTCTTTCTTAGTAATCCTGCCTGCCTGGCCTGTGCCAGGCACGCGAGAAAGATCAACCCGGTGCTCGCTAGCAATTCGAGCCACGACTGGCGAGATGAAGCCCAGGTCGCGTTCTCGCCCCGCTTCCACGAGCGGAGGCGGTACAGCTACTGCAGCCGCGGATGTTGCGGGAGTTGCCTCAGCTTGTGCTGGTTCTTCTCTTTGCTCCGTCTCGGATGGGATTACCTCGCCTGGCTCACCGATCCAGCCCAACAGCGTTCCAGCCTGGACGGTTGTGCCTTCTGCCACCAATATTTCCAGCAGCACGCCGGAGACCGGGCTGGGGATCTCGGTATCGACCTTATCCGTGTTGACCTCCAACAGAGCTTCGTACTCTTCGACCTGCTCTCCCTTGGTTTTTAGCCAGCGGGTGATCGTGCCTTCCACCACCGATTCGCCCATTTGGGGCATAAAGACTTCACTAGGCATGGAACCTCCAGTATATATTGTTCAGCAAGCGTTCTTCCTCAAATCACTGGGGCAGCTCAGGAATCGCCAACCAGCTATCCAAAGATCCTGGGATAGCTGCCCGGGTCCGCCTCGTGCATCATTTCGTACACCGCACGGAAGATGGTCTCGCTGTTCGGCTTAGTCCAATAATCTCCGTCAGAGCCATATGCGGGACGGTGAGGTGCGCCAGGCAATGTGTGGGGCGGCGAATCCAGCCAGTAATACCCGCCCTGTTTCTCAATCACTTCCTGGAGCATGTAAGCGGTTGTGCCGCCTGGCACATCCTCGTCGACGAACAGGATGCGGCTGGTCTTTTTTAGCGACTCCAGGATCGAGCCGTTCACATCGAAGGGCAGCAATGATTGCACATCGACCACCTCGGCGTCGATGTGCAGCTCGCTCAGCCTTTCAGCTGCCTGCAAGGCGATCCGGCAGCAGGCTCCATAGGTCACAATAGTGATATCCGCCCCTTCCCGGATCACCTCCGGTACGCCCAACGGGACGGTGAACTCGCCGATATTATCTGGCAGACGCTCTCGCAAGCGGTAGCCGTTGAGCACTTCGACTACAACCGCCGGCTCGTCGGAGAGCAACAAGCTGTTGTAGAAACCTGCAGCCTGGGTCATGTTGCGCGGCACCAGTACGTGCATCCCGCGAACAAGGTGAATTATGCCTGCCATTAATGATCCTGAGTGCCAGATGCCCTCTAGCCTGTGCCCGCGGGTTCGCACAATGACTGGTGCTTTTTGACCGCCTTTCGTGCGCCACAGCAAGGTTGCCAGGTCGTCGGACATAATTTGCAGCGCATACAGCATGTAATCAAGGTACTGGATCTCGGCAATCGGTCGCAGACCGCGTTGCGCCATGCCAATAGCCTGTCCAATGATGGTGGTCTCACGGATGCCCGTATCTGAGACGCGCAGCTGCCCGTACTTCTCTTGCAGCCCGCGAAAGCCCTGGTTCACATCACCCAACTTGCCAACATCCTCGCCAAAAGCGTACAGGCGCGGCTCACGCGCTAATGCAGCGTCGAAGCAGGCATTGAGGACTTCGAACCCATATACCAGGGGAGAAGTATCGGAGTAGACCGGTTTAACCGGTTCAACTTTGAGGGCAGAAAGGGGTGATTCGCTGTACAGGTGTGAGCCGTATCGTTCTTGGATGAGATATTCCTGCTCGTTTCGCCAGGCGATCACAGCCTGTTTCTCGCTAAGCGGCTCGTCCCTGGTCAGGATCAGCACATCCTGGATGGCAATCATGATATCCCGGCGCAATGGATTGGGATTCTGCACCAGGTGCTGGCTGATTTTCCTTATTTCTGCCGCATGGGAAGAGGTTGCCGCTAGCTGGTTGATCAGGTTGGCAGCCTGGCGGCTTTCCTCCTGGATGGGGAGAAGATAAGCTTGCCAGGCTTTCTTGCGCAGCTCCTCTACTTCTCTGTGACCACTCGCTTCGATCTGCTCAAGCTCGGCGCTCGTTGCGATATCCTGTTCAATGATCCACTCGCGCAGCTTTTTGAGGCAATCGAACTCTTCTTCCCAGGCGAGCCGCTCCTTGGATTTGTAACGCTCGTGACTTCCGGATGTCGAATGACCAAAAGGTTGAGTCTGTTCAATGACGTGGATGATGGCTGGAATATGCCCGGAGCGGGCGTTGTTTGCCGCCTGGCGGTAGGTCTCGATCAGGGCAGGGTAGTCCCAGCCGCGCACGGTGTAGAGATCGTAGCCGTCATGAGTCCCCGGTAAGCGCTGGAAACCCTTTAGTAGCTCCGATAGGTTGCTCTTGACCATCTGGTGCTGGTTATGGACGGAGATACCATACTCATCATCGTAAATGGTGATGATGGCGGGGGCTTTCAGGACTCCGATCGCGTTGAGTGCTTCCCAGAACATGCCTTCCGAAGTGGATGCATTTCCGATCGTTCCAAAGGCGATTTCATTGCCGTTCTTTGAAAACTGGGTGAACTGCTTAAGCTCATCCTGCTCGCGATACAGCCGGGAGGCGTAAGCCAATCCCACCAGGCGGGGCATCTGCGATCCGGTGGGTGAGACATCGGCAGAAGAATTGTAGATTTCCATTAAGTTTTTCCAGCTGCCGTCTGGATTCAGGCTGCGTGTGTTGTAATGTCCGATCATCGAGCGGCCGGCAGTGGACGGGTCGGCGCGCTCATCTGTATGAGCGTATAGCTGGGCGAACAATTCCTGGATTGAAATCTCTCCCAGGGCAAATATGAGAGTCTGGTCGCGGTAGTATCCTGAGCGAAAATCCCCCTTCTGAAACACCTTGGACATGGCAATCTGAGTGATCTCTTTGCCATCCCCAAAGATACCGAACTTGGCTTTCCCGCTCAGCACCTCTCTGCGACCGATCATACTTACCTGGCGGCTCTTATATGCCAGGCGGTAATCCTCCAGAACCTCCTCCGCGCGTAAGTGAAGTTCCTTCTCGACCTCTTTCATACCAAGAAGCGTATCGGTCATATAATCTACGGCCTCCTTCGGAAAATCGCAAATGCTCTGCTGGCTCAGTACCCGGAATATCTTAGATTATATCGCCCTTTTTTGTGATCATTCCATACAAACCAAACAAAAGGAGCGGTCAAACCGCTCCAAAAAGACAGAGGCAAATCGGGCATTATTTCTCCAGCGCCTGGGCAACGATCTCGGCAATGTCCAGCACTTGCGTATCGCTGCCAGCTTCTTTGCTGGCGTCGTTGAACATGATCATGCAGAACGGGCAACCCAGGGCGATTGTTTTTGCGCCGGTCGCCTGGGCTTCTTTGAAGCGATGCATGCTGACGCGTTCCTTGCCATGTTCTTCTTCTTTCCACATTTGAGCGCCGCCTGCCCCACAGCAAAACGATTTCGCCCCGTGGCGCGGCATCTCGACCAGGATGGCTCCAGCATTGCCGATTGCCTGGCGCGGCTCATCCACAATCTGGTTGTGGCGACCCAGGTAGCACGGATCGTGGAAAGTCGTCAGCCCATGATCGCCGGCTTTGAGCTTGATCTTGCCCGAGGTGATCAGCTCGTTGATCAGCTGAGTGTGATGGATCACCTGATAGTTGCCACCGAAGGCGGGGTACTCATTCTTCAAGGTGTGCAGGCGATGCGGACAGGTGGTGACAATGGTTTTCGGAGCGACCTCGTTGAGCATTTCAACATTCGCGGCTGCCATCTCGTTAAAGAGAAATTCGTTTCCAGCCCGGCGGGCGGAATCCCCGCTGCATTGCTCCATCTCACCCAGGACGGCATAGCTGACCCCGGCGGTTTTTAAAATCTCGGCGAATGCCCGGGCGGTCTTTTGAGCGCGGGCATCGGTGGCAGGGGCGCAACCCACCCACCACAACAGGTCGGGCTTAGGGTTACCTTCGATGGTTGGCACATCCAGTCCTTCAGCCCATTTCAGCCGTTCGGTGGGGGGGATATTCCAGGGGTTGAGAGTGCGCTCCATGCCGCGAAAAGCGGTTTGGAGCTGGTCCGGGAAGTCGTTGTCCATCAGCACCAGGGCGCGGCGGATATCCAGGATATCCCGCATGGGCTCGTTGCCTACCGGGCAGATGTCGATGCATGCCCCGCATGCCGTGCAGGCCCAGACCGCCTCTGGTGTAATGGCAAACTCGAGCAAGGGTTGCTGGCTGGGCTCTCCTTTCGAGAGGCGGCTTCCTTCTGAGTTCAAGAAATAGCGCTTATTGATTTCCAGAGCAGCCGGGGAGAGCACCTTGCCGGTATTGTAAGCCGGGCAGACCTCCTGACAACGGTAGCACATGATGCAGGCGTAGGCATCCATAATCTGCTCCCAGCCCAGGTCTTCCAGCCGGGTTGCACCGAATTGCTCAATGCTCTCATCATCGAAGTTCAGCTTGCTCAATTCGCCGATTGAGCGGCGCTCAGGCTTGAGCAGGAAATTGAGCGGTGCAAAAAAGAGGTGGATGTGTTTGGAGTACAGAAAATAGGGGACGAATGCCAGGATGGTGCCCAGAGCAAGCCAGAAACACAGGTGCTGGGCGAGGACCAGGGCTGTTTCACTCCAGCCAGCCCATAAATTGGATACGGTTGATGCAAAGGGCTGCCAGGGATCGTAGCCCTCAGTGGCAATAGCAAAAGATTCTCCTAAGAAGCGCGAACCTACGTGCAGCAGGATGAACCCGCTGACGATGGCTGAATCGCGCCGTATTCCAAAACGTGCTTTCGGGTGCAGCAGGATATCGTCACGGGCGCTCAGGGTAGCGGGTTTGAAACCAAAGCGGCGCACAATCAAAGCCAGCATGCCGACCAGGACGCCGACGCTCAAGATATCTGCTCCCAGGCGATACAGGTTCCCTGCCATGCCCGGGATGTGAAAGTCTGGGATAAAACCCGCCAGGACGTCTACAAGGTTGACCAGCAGGTAGTAGATAAATCCCCAGGCGACAAAGCCATGAAACAGGCTGGGCCAAAACCTGAGGCGAAATACAGGTTGCAAGGTGATTGTTTTGAAAAACGTTGAGCCGATCCGCTTCCGGGCAAGCTGCCAATCAGGCTGACCGTGACCCCGGGCCAGTGTCTTGATGATCCGGTTGGCTGCCAGGTAAGCCGCGTAGGTCGAGGCGATCAGCCCGAGGACAAACAGGATTTTTTCAGGGGTTGTCAGCATGCAGCCTCCGGGGGTGGGGGATTGGCATTATTGCAATGTTGTGTGCCCTTTTACGGAGTTACCAGTGCTCTGTGCTCCCGGTGAAAATTATAACACTCCGGATAGTCCCGGGAGTGTATGTCCCCGTTATTCTTCATTGGCGGTTATCCAGATAATTCAGAGCAGACTGAATGACCGGGTCGTTTTGCAGGGTGACCTCATCCCAATTGCTGGTGATGACCTCGTCTGGGGCGATGCCCTCTGTCTCCCAATCCTGTTCAGGGTTATTGGCTGGGCGGAATGTCTCTTTAGCAATCCAGGCACGTGAGCCATCTTCAAAATCATAGCCCCATAGCAGCTCGATATTGCCCTCGGTTTGCTCACCGATCAGGTACGCTTTTCCAGAATCTCTCAGCACTCCCGAGAATATTTCCCCAAAGCTCACCGTATCACGCCCAATCAGTACCACCAAGGGCAAGGTGCTAGAGCCATATCGATTGTTGCCAATTACTTCCATTGAGCGCTGGACCTGATCACGATCCACAAAATAGCCGAGCACTCCGCTGGTAAAGTATGAGAGCACACCCCGGGCGACGTTATCCGCGCCGCCAGAGTTATACCGGTTATCCAAAACCAGCCCGTCTAGAGGGGTATCCTGGGATAGCTGCTGGATTGCCTCCGCAACCTGGTCGTCGGTGGTTTCATCGGCAAATGTGGTCAGCAAGATATAGCCGATCTTGCCTCCATTGGGAGATTCCAGCCAGGTATAAAAGACCGGCACCGGGCCGTTCACCTGGTTGCGGATCACGTTGACCTGCTTGGGCGCTTCTCCAGGAGATTGGATGGTGAGGGTGACCTGCGTCCCGGCAGGACCGCGCAGCAGATCGCGGCGGACACCGTTCTCGTCCAGCACTGGAATTCCGTCTGCTTCCAGGATGCTGTCATGCGGTCGCAGACCGGCTTGCTCGGCGGGGCTGCCCGGAAAGGTCAGGATGACCGCAATCCGGTCGCGTTCCGGAATCGCCGTGGTCAAGACGCCAATGCCAACAAAATTGTTTTCCCCGGCAAACTCAGAATCCTCACGGGCGGCATCCTCAGGATTGAGAAATGCGGAATGATCATCGTTCAAGCGGAAGATCATTTCTTCCATGGCTGTGTAGAAATCATCGTCGGTCAGCCCTTCTTCAATCCGGGCCCGGTATTCGACACGAATTGAGTCCCAATCCTGCCCGTTGAAATCACGGTAAAGGTAGTTGTCATTCACAACCTGCCACAGGTCTTCAAACACCCTGAAATGGAGGGGTGAGGGGGTTATGGTTGGCGTTAAGGTTGGAGTCGTAGTGGGGGTTGGTGAGGGGCGCGGGGTAGGCGTATCTGTGGGCGGGACGGTGGTTGGAGACGCGCGCAGAACCTGGCGCTCCTGAGTATGGATGCCGGTGGGTGCCGGCGGAGAAAATGCCCGGTAGGCAGCCTGGCAAGACAGGCTGAGAATAAACAGGAAAATGAGGACGAGATTATGCCAGCGGGAGAGTTTCATTAAAAAATCGATTGCCTTCGGAATTAGATCAGTTGCCTAGCCTGAAATGGTAACCATATCAGGCGTGTAATTCGAGTAAATCCCAGCGGTTACCATACAGATCGACAAAGACAGCCACCGTACCATAAGACTCCTGGCGCGGCGTCTCAGTAAAGTGAACCCCGCGAGTACACATCTCGTTATACTCCCGCCAGAAATCATCTGTGTGGAGGAACATAAAAACCCGTCCGCCAGTCTGGTTCCCGATCTGTTCCATTTGCGCATGGGTGGTCGCTTTGCCTAGTAGCAGGCAGGTAGTGCCTCTTCTTTGTGGGGAAATCAATACCCAGCGTTTTTCGAGGCTAAGCTGGGTATCCTCAATAAGCTGAAATCCTAAGACCCTGGTATAGAAGTCAATTGCCTCATCGTAATCTCTTACCAGCAATGTAACATAACCAATATGTAGGCTCATATAGGATAATGGAGAGGAATATCAGACATCAGGCGGATATGCTACGGCAGGCACGCTGAGATAAACATCCTGCGTGCCTGCGAATGGCTTTCGTAGAGCCTTGAACGAAGTATTAAGCTCCCCCAGCAGTATAAACCCCAGGATCAACCGGCGTTTTGCCGGACGGGTCCCACACATAGACCCAATCTCCAATGTCTGCCCAATCGAACAGCCAGTGCGAGTCGCCCACCGACAGATTGACACAACCGTGAGATTGTTGGAACCCCAGGTTGGCGCGCCAGTAAGCACCGTGCAAGGCGCGCGCCTCATCGTAATACATCGTCCAGGGGACATCTTCCAGGTAATATGCATCCGAACGGTCGGCTTCGAAAGAGCCTCGCATTGGGGTGGTCTCCAGTTTTTGGTAGATCTGGAACAGTCCCGGGCGAGTCCAGAAGGGCTCCAGCCCGCTGGCGATCAAGGTGGCAAAGACTAATTGGCGATTCTCGTAAACAGCCAGAGTTTGCTCGTAAAGATTGATTTCAATCCACCGGTCACCGGTCACACCTTCAGGCGGAGTGGTGTTGGGGATCACCCGGGCGATCACTTTTTCGTTGAGCCACTCATCAGGACCGATCATGTACCACGTATCCTCGCCCACTTTTTCCTCTTTATATACATGGACGATATCATGGTGATTGAGAACATGACCGGTAAAATCCTGCTCTTGGTAACCAGGGGTGCGCTTGGTTTCAACCGGACCGGGGCTGAGGAATGACAGCACCCAGCCAAAAGTCGTCTCAGGTGTTCTTGAGAATGTCAGCCCCTGAAATAGCGGAACAGCTCCGATTCTGGAGACATCATTGGCTGTCATCCACTGATCCGGGTCTATCATATAGAAGCGCTTGCCGTCCACAACCGCCTCATCAGTGTAGGAGATATAGCTGAAGGGCGAGTCGATCCGCCTGGGGGCTTCTTTCTTGCTGCCTTTCAGCGCATCTTCCACAGAGGAATACACCGGCGCGTTCGGCGTTCGGACGTACCCATATCGATAATCGAGGGAGGTCAGTTGGAACTCGGGTTTTCCAGAAGCAAGGGGAGGGATTGGAAATGTAATGCCAACCTGACCCATCTGGGTGAGAAATGAAGACGGTCCGAGCGGCGTGCAATCGTGCATTCCATCCGGGTAGATGCCTGGTAAACATAGCACACCAGCTTCGCTGCTGGAAGGTGGACCTAGATATTCCAGTTTTTCCGAAGGAGCTGCCAGAGCCGGCTGAATATTGACAAACAACAGGCTTAGCAGAATGATGGTTACCGGTAATTTTTTGCTCATAGTGTTCCTGTTAATTCCCTGAAGACACAGACTTGAAAACGTAGGCCTGCGCTTTCAGGCTAAATACAATGCTCCAAGTATGGATACGAATAAAGTGATGCTGATATAGCTATTGATGTTAAAGAAGGCGATGTTGATACGGCTGAGATCGTCCGGCTTGACCAGGGTATGCTCCCAGCTTAATAGGGCAATCACAACCACCAAGCCTATCCAATACGGCCATCCCAACTGCATCAGCATGCCGAGCAGCACAAGCAAAATCACTGTGGCTACATGGCAGGCTGAGGACAGCTTCAGGGCGAATGCAGTACCGAATCGCGCTGGTATTGATTGTAACCCATCTTGCAGGTCATATTCAATATCCTGGCAAGAGTAAATCAGGTCGAAGCCTGCAATCCACAAGGTCACAATCGCCAGCAAGACCCATGCGGGTAAATCTTCTGGGGTGAAAAGCGAGCCACGGATGGCTGCCCACGCCCCGACCGGCGCCAGCCCATCTGTGAATCCCAGTATGAAGTGGGAAAGCCAGGTAAATCGTTTGGTGAAAGAGTAACCAAAGAGAAAAAGGAAGGCACCTGGCAGCAAGCGGAAGGTCAGCGGTCCCAGGCGCCAGGCAGCATAGGTCAGGATGAGGGATGCGATCAGGGTGCCGGTCCAGGCGGTTCGCAGCGAGATAGCCCCTGTCACCAGGGGGCGGTTGGCAGTGCGGGGATTGTGGGCGTCATGCCAGCGGTCAGCAATCCGGTTGAATCCCATCGCAACAGTTCGAGCGGCTGCCATCGCTACGGTAATCCAAAAGAAGAGGTCCCACGAAGGAAAGCCACCGGCTGCCAGCAGCATTCCCAGATACGCAAAGGGGAGGGCGAAGATTGTATGCTCGAACTTGATTAGTTCGAAAAAGTCACGGACTGCCTTCATCGGGGGGCATTATACCAGGATGAGATGAATGGTTGATTAAGTTTGGGAGGAGAATCAGCGCGCCCCGCTGAAAGGGGCGCGCTGATTCTGGTGAAACAACCCATGATAGGATTACTTGAAGATATGCTGGACGTTCTTACAGAACAACTCGTTACTGGTTCCATTCTTTAGGCAGACTTGGAAGAATGTCGAGCTATTTAATTGTTTGGGGAGCAAATACTCGCTGGTCACGGTCCGGTTCTGTTTGATTTTCAGATTACCCAGCTTGTACCACTGGCCTGGGCCAGCGGTGATGTCCCGCACCTTGACATAATAGCTGCCCGATGCCGGGAAATCTGAGGCGGTGATCTTGACCAGATTATTCACATTCCAGACGGACAGATTATTCTTCAGGCTGACACTGAACTTAAAGGGTATGCAAAGCTGCTGGCCTTCCTCCAACACATAAGGCCGGCTCAGGTTGTTTGCAGCGGCGATTTCGATCCACTTGAGCCCGTACATATGGGCGATAGTGCCGGTTTTATCGCCCTTCTGCACGGTATGGTATGCTTTACAAGAGGCTGCATTCACCTGCTCGGGGAGTGCAGCTGCAATCACCGCCAGCACCAATATGGCAATTACAACCATCCATGCTTTACGTGTAAGGGGGGAATAACCTGAATAGAGGTTCATCATATCGCTCCTTTCTGGCATTTCACGGGTTAATTCCCGTTGTTATACTGCGTACAATGATTATACCCTATAGGAAATTCAGTATTCGGACCGGCACTGGCTAAGATTGAGACTGCCACAGGCATAGCCGGTGCTCCAGCCAATCTACTGAAAAATATAGCCCAAGACCGAGCAGGCTCATGGCAACAATCCCGGCATACATGGCGGGGTAATTGAGCAGGGTGCTGCCATTCAGGTAGATATAGTAGCCCAGGCCGCGTTGGGTGGCATACAATTCCGCGATATATAGAACTGCAACCGCGGTGCCCACAGATTGGCGCAGGGCGGTAAGGATGGCAGGCAAACTGGCGGGTAAGTACACAAAGCGAAACAATGCCCGGCGACCCGCGCCCAGGCTGCGCACGCTCTGTACCAGCTCCGGACGCAGACTGGCTGCCTGGTCGCGCACCAGGACCAGGATTTGAAAGAAGAGGATCATGAAGATGATCACGATCTTGGGAGCATCTCCCAGACCAAAAAAGAGCAGGACGATCGGCACGAAGACCACCTTGGGGATGGGGTATGCCAGGTAGATCAGCGGGGAGAAGATGTTGTTCATCCGCTTGGATTGTCCCAGGATCAAGCCTGCCGGCGCAGCCAGGGCAATTGCCAGGGCGGTGCTGGCGATCACCCGCCACAGGCTGACCATGAAGTGCCCGATTAAATCGTCTTGAAGCTCTTCTACCAGCACTCGCCCGACCTCCAGGGGCGCGGGCAGGATCGGACGCTGGACCAGCAAGGCAGCTATCTGCCAGATGATCAGCACCACAATCACGGTCAGAGCCAGGTCGCGGCGTCTCATTGTGAAAGCCCCGCCGGTGCTACGGCGAGATGATCGGGTTGATCCAGCATGCTGCGCAGCTCGCGGCACAGCGCCAGATATTCGGTGCTGAGCCGATAATCAGGCCGGTTGGCTCCGGGGTTCTCCACTACCGCCGCCTGGCGATTGGGTGGTTGCCGGAGGATCAATATTTTTCTGCCCATCACTGCGGCTTCTTCAATGGCGTGGGTGACGATCACCAGGGTAAGCCCTTGCTCCGCTTGCAGCTCCAGGGTGAGGGTCTGCAGGCTCTCCCGGGTGGGCGCGTCCAATGATGAGAACGGCTCATCCATCAAGAGCAAGTCGGGTTTTAAAGCCAGGGTCCGGGCAATCGCAGCGCGCTGGCGCTGGCCTCCGGATATTTGTCCCGGGTATTTATCGGCGATTGACGCCAGACCTAGCCGGTCCAGCCAGGGTGCGACATCCAGGTCGGGTCGAAAATCTTCCGGGGTGTGTTTGCCATCCGGCCCATAAAAATTGCGGATGCGAATGCCCAGCTCGGCATTCTGGCGAACCGTCGACCAGGGAAGCAAGCCATAGTCCTGCAGGATAAGCCCGGTGTGAGGCCTCGGGCGGTTGAGCGGTTGTTGATTGATAAGGATTTTGCCGCGCGATGGGAACCTCAAGCCTGCCAGCAGGTAGAGCAATGTGGTCTTCCCGCACCCCGATGGACCGAGGACAGCCCAGGCTTCGTGGCTGCCGGTTTTCCAGCTGTAATCCTCGAAGATCAGACCGCCTTGTGGGTGGGCATAGGCTATTGATTCGATCTCAATCATCGCTAGAACAGTATGGCAGGCAGACTGGCAATTGCCTGGTCCGCCTGCCGGTTATCGGTTCCTAGGGTAGAAAGCTGGCGTTCACCGAGTCAGTATAGGCGATATCTGTCTCGACCAGCCCGTTGTCCTTCGCCCAAGCAAGCGCATCCTGCCACTGGCTCTCGCTGGGGACGCTGGCAGTGGGGAAGGGGGGTATTTTATAGCTGCCGATCAGCGAGGTGGGTACGAGTTGCTGCTCGGTGAGCAGGTTTTCCCAGCGGGTTGGATCTGCATTGATCATTTCACTGGCTTCCTCAATCGCCTGCACGAAGCCACGAACTGCCTCGGGGTTCTTCTCAATAAATGGGATGACAAAAGCATAGGTGCTGTATCCGTATTCGGGATGGCTGGTGTCATCGATCACGATGGTCGCACCTTGCTGGATCGCCAGAGAGGACAACGGATCGGGCAGCGTGGCGGCTTTTAATTCGCCTGAACCCAAGAGCGCCATGCGGTCGGCGATTTTCGGCACTGCAATGGTCTTGATCTCATCCAGGGTGAGACCTTCGGCTTGCAAAAGCCGGTGGGTGATATATTGGATAATTGTCCCTTCGGAGACGCCAATCTCAACCCCTTTTAAGTCATCTGGCGATTTTATACCACTCTGACCGGAAGCCAAGATGGAATATTGCGAGGCTTCGGGTGTAGCAGTTCGCGCAAACCGGACAATCTGGACCTGCGGCTTGTCTCTATTGTAGAGCAGGGTGGATATTGTTTCGTTGATCATCCCATCTGCCTGCTCGGCGACGATCACCTGATCCCGCTCGGCAGCCGAACCGACCGGGATAAACTCCACGTTGACGTTGTTGGCTGCAAAAAGCCCTTCTTGTTGAGCCACGTACATCGGTAAGTTATCCAAAATCGGTAGGGTGGCGATCCTGATCGAGGTCGGCCCCGCCTGGGTGGGAGCTGCTTGCGAGCAGGCGCCAAGCACCATCCCGGATACGATCAGCAGGGATATCAGTACAAAAATCAAGTGCGATACACGCATATGTTTGTTCACTCCTTTTGGCTATTGGTTTTTTGCTGGAATGCTAACAGGGTGTAATTACCCGCTGGTTGTGAGAAATCAGAGACGTAATTTATTCCATATTTGGTCGATGCGGGCCTTTACCTCGGGGCTCATCTGGGTGATTTCTGGCCATTGGCGCTGGTAACCCTCTTCGGGTAATTTCGCGGTGGCATCGATGCCAATTTTACCGCCAAATGAGTGCTGGTGTGATGCGTGGTCGAGATGATCTACTGGCCCATCGGCGATGACCACATCATGCGACCAATCCACATTACCTAGCCCCTGCCAGGCTACCTGGGACAGGTTGTGTACATCCACCCATTCATCGACCACCACAATCGCCTTGGCTAAAGACATCAATGCCAGCCCCCACATGCCAAACATCACCTTGCGAGCATGCCCCGGGAAGCGTTTCTTGATAGAAACCAGCACCAGGTTGTGGAAAACGCCCTCGGCGGGCATATTCACATCTACGATCTCTGGCAGGAACAGGCGCATGAGCGGCAGGAACAGGCGCTCGGTGGCTTTGCCCATCCACACGTCCTCCATGGGGGGGATGCCAACAATGGTCGCCGGATAGACGGGCTTCTTGCGGTGCGTGATGGCGGTAACGTGAAAGACCGGGAAGAGCTCCACGGGGGTGTAATAGCCGGTATGGTCGCCAAATGGGCCTTCGGGAAGGTGCTCGTTTGGATCGACGTAGCCCTCGATGACGATCTCAGCGTTTGCCGGTACCTCCAGCGGTTGGGAGACACAATCGACGAACGCCACCGGGGCGCTGCGCAGGTATCCAGCCAGAAGATATTCGTCGATATTGGGCGGCAGTGGTGCAGAAGAGCACCACATACTGGCTGGGTCCCCGCCTAACACAATGGCTGCCGGAATGATGGGCTTGGGGGTCTCTCCCAATTGGGAGGCGAGGCGCGCTTTGCGTTCGTGTTCTGCACCGCCTTTGTGGCGTTGCCAGTGCACCAACAATCTCCGCCCATCAATGACTTGCAGGCGGTACATTCCCACGTTGCGCGTGCCCGTTTCCGGGTCGCGGGTGATCACCTGTGGCAGGGTGATAAACCTGCCGCCGTCCTTAGGCCAGCATTTCAGGATGGGCAGCATGTCCAGGCTGGCAGTCTCGGTGTGGACTACCTGCTGGACGGGTGCCCGGCGTACTTTTTTAGGTTTAAGGCCGATAGATTTGAACACCCCCAATAGGCCACGCCCGCGCTGCATCACATCGCCGAAACCTTTGGGCAACCGCAAGTCGATGATTTTTGCCAGGTTCTGGTTTAGCTGTTCCAAATCTTCGACACCTAACGCCCAGGCCATGCGCTCTGCCGAGCCAAAGCCGTTTATCAGCACCGGGATATCGTACCCGGGCAAATTCTCAAATAGCAGCGCTTTGTTGTGCTCCGAGGGGGCTTTGCTCACCCGGTCTGTGATTTCGGTGATCTCCAGTTCAGGTGAGACCGGAAGATTTATTCGAACCAGCTGGCCGCGCTTTTCTAATAATTCAATAAAATCACTCAAATTCTGAAACGCCATAATCACACCCTAACTGACAAACCTGTTAATTATAGCATGTTTAGCTTGACACAGCCTATTGCCTATGCTACATTTAGTTTGCTTACTTGGCGCTGTTTTCATGAAATATTGTAAAAAATGATCGGCAGCCGGTAAGCATTCCAGACTTAACAGAGTTCGTGATAGAAACCCAAGGAGTGATCGCTTTGATGAAATCACGCTCCCAATTGATGGTGGAACGCTTGCGCGACCTCCAGGCATCATCGCCGGATATCGAGGCCTCAGCCGTAGTGAGTGTGGATGGATTGAGTATTGCATCGGCTTTGCCGCAGGGCGTTGAAGAAGACCGGGTGTCGGCAATGTCGGCTGCGATGCTCTCGTTAGGTGAGCGTATCGCCTCAGAGCTGGGTCGGGGGACATTAGACCAAGTGTATATCAAGGGGGAAAAAGGTTACGTAATCTTGATGTCGGTTGGCGAGGAGGCGGTGTTGACCGCCCTGGCACGCGAGCAAGCCAAGCTGGGTTTGATTTTCCTGGATATGAGGCGAGCAACGGAAGATCTGGTGAAACTGATCTAAAAGAGCATGATCTATGGAGCCGATACCAAAGAGTGGTTATTACTACGCCAATAAAATAGTGTTCATTTCCCTCAACGCGCTGGAAGAGGTGATGGGCAAAAATGGTGTCAACGCAATCCTTAACCTGGCGCATTTATCCGATCTGATCGACAACTATCCCCCGGGAAACCTGGATCGCCAGTTCGATTTTGCCGATTTCTCTGCCATTAACCTGGCGCTGGAAGAGATGTATGGCCCGCGCGGCGGGCGCGGCCTTGCCTTGCGGGCTGGCAGGGTGGCTTTTGCCGATTCGCTGCGCAACTTTGGTGCATTGGCTGGTGTGAGTGACCTGGCTTTCAAAGTTCTGCCGTTGCAGACCAAGATGCGCATCGGTATCCCGGTCATGGCAAAAATTTTCAGCCAGATCAGCGATCAGTACAGCACCGTGCAGGAAAGAGAAAACGACTACGTCTACACGATCCATCGTTGCCCGGTATGCTGGGGGCGGCATGGATCGGACAAGCCGGTGTGTTTTATCGCCATTGGTCTGTTACAAGGAGGGCTTAAATGGCTTTCCGGCGGTCACGAGTTCCGCATCAATGAGTCGCGTTGTTGCGCGATGGGCGATGATGTCTGCGAGTTTATTATTGAGAAGACCGCAATGAGTTAGGTAGCGCCCTGTGGCAGACGATAAGCCCACGATTCTGATCGTTGAAGATGATACTGATGTCGCCGATATGCTCAACGCGTATTTTCGCGTCCAGGGCTATAACGTAATCACTGTCAATTGGGGTGAAGAAGTGTTGGAAGCCTGCCGTACCCAACGGCCGGATTTAACCATCCTGGATATCCGCTTGCCGGATATTGACGGCTATGAGGTAGCCCGTCGCTTGCGCAATAACCGCCGGACGGAAGATATTCCGATCATCTTCCTGACGGAAAAACGCAACCGGGTCGACCGGTTGCAGGGCCTCGAGATCGGTGCCGACGATTATATTACCAAGCCTTTTGATATCCAAGAGCTGCGGTTACGTGTGCGCAATGCGTTGCGCCGTTCATCCCATGGCGCGTTGAATAATCCGGTGACCAATCTGCCCGAAGGTGGATTGGTGGATGAGCGCTTGCGGGAGCTGGCGGATAATCCGGGCTGGGCTTTGCTGACGGTAAAGCTGGTCAACCTGGACCGCTTCCGGGATGCCTATGGATTTGTTGCCTCGGATGATGTTGTCCGGGCAGTAGCCCTGATGATCCAGAATGCCGTTCGTGACCTGGGTAAACCCAGCGATTTCATCGGTCAGCTGACACCGGCTCAATTCGTTCTGGTCATCTCTACCGACACCCTCAGCCCGGTAGCAGTGCGTATCCGCTCCCGCCTGGAGCAATCCCTGGATTATTTTTACCCCGTAAAAGACCGTGAAAATGGAGGCCTAGACAGCCAGCGCCTTCAGATCATGATCAAAAATTACCTGCCAGAAGAGCTACCGTTGGAGGATTTAGAAGCAATTAAGCGCTATTTAGTGATATAAATCGTTTATGCCGGAAGATACCATGCGGATCACTGTTATCATACCCACTTATAACGAAGCAGAAAATTTACCCAAGCTGGTGGCGGAAATTTTTCACCTGCCTTTGGAAGGATTGCGTCTCCTGGTTGTGGATGATAACAGCCCGGATGGAACCGGGAGATTAGCGGATCAGCTGGCAGCTGAGTACGCAAGAAGCATGGATGTCTTGCACCGCCCGGGCAAGCTCGGGTTGGGCACAGCCTATATCCAGGGTTTTCAGCACGCTCTGGCGACTGGCGCCCAGGCGATTGCCCAGATGGACGCAGATTTTTCCCACCCGCCGCACAAGCTGATTGAGCTTCACGAGACGCTCCAACGCTGCGACATCGCTCTAGGATCAAGGTATGTCCCGGGCGGGTCCGTGGATGAACATTGGCCTTTATGGCGTAAAGGTTTGTCTGCTTTTGGTAATTTCTACGCCCGGACGATCCTTGGCTTGCCAATCCGGGATACTACCGGCGGTTTTCGCATGTACCGGCGAGATGTGTTGCTCCGAATGCCGTTTGACCGGGTGCGCTCGAATGGATATGCATTCCAGGTGGAGACGGCGTATATTGCCCATCGCCTGGGATTCCGCTTTCGGGAAGTGCCGATCTATTTTGCTGACCGGCGTTGGGGACAATCTAAGATGTCTTTAAGTATCCAGCGTGAAGCCGCAATCCGAGTCTGGCAGATGTTGTATGAGTATCGAGACATGCCGCGTCGCGCCGCCCTTGCTGCCCCAACCAAGCCTCGCCACTAAGGATCATCTTAGCGGAAAAGGCCAATAATCCTTATCCGGAACTCACTTAATTGAATACATCCTGGGTAATATCCACCAGGGTTTTCCATTCTTGCAGGCTCAGTGTCTCTGCCCGGCGGCTTGGGTCGATCTCTGCCCGGGTTAATATTGCCTCGCTCTGCTCCTTGCTCCAGCCCATCCCGCCCCGCAGGGTATTGCGCAGCATTTTGCGCTTTTGCGAGAAACCGGCTTTTGCCAGGCGGAAAAATAGATC
>Ga0105100_10000326_pt1 | contig 27916 bp, 35 predicted proteins | sample PPLLak12cMay2015_2_FD_87033 | JGI IMG/M metagenome (GOLD analysis project Ga0105100, IMG submission 87033) | Freshwater sediment microbial communities from Prairie Pothole Lake near Jamestown, North Dakota, USA - PPLs Lake P8 Core (1) Depth... | ecosystem: Environmental > Aquatic > Freshwater >... | reverse complement strand
TGGCGCGGTCGACGTCCCGGGCAACGTGTTCGAGGAGGGTGTCGACCCGCCGGTTGCCGAGTGGAATGTGTATGTCGACCCCACCGCGGCAGCGGAAGTGTTTGGGTCGGGAGTGCCGGTGACGATGGTCGGTCTCGACGCCACGAGTGAAGTTCCGATCACCGGCGACTTCCTCGAGCTGCTGAGGATCAACAGTCATACCGAGCCGGCGTCGCTGGTGCTGACATTGCTCGAGAACAACCCGCTCGTCTACTCCGGAGAGGCGTACTTCTGGGATCCCTTGGCTGCAGCGGTCGTTGTGGATCCTGGTCTTGTCACCACAGAGACGACCCCGATCACCGTGGCGACCGGTGACAGCCCCGACAGCGGGCAGACGGCGCGCAACGCTGGGGGCGACCCGGTCACGGTTGCCTTGGACGTCGACGCGGCTGCGTTCGAGCAGCTTCTGATCCGCACACTCGATCAGCTCGAGCCGAACCAGCCGGTGGTGACGATGCCGCCCCCGGTAGCGGAGATGGCGATCAGCTATGACGGCACGGATTGCACCCTCACTGGCCCAACCGCCACGGATCAGGGTCGGGTGAGGTTCACCTTCGAGTCGAGCGAGCCCGGATGGTTCGCCGGCGTCGCACATCTGACCGGCGCCCGCACCAGTGAGCAGATCACGGCTTGGATCGAGGCGGGAGAGCAGCCCAGCCTGGAAGAGCTCGGCATCGACCAGCCCACGATCATCGGCTTGGCAGGGGGGACCAGCGTGATTGCAGAGCCAGATGAATACATGGTGTTCTGCGGCTCCGAGGTCGGCGATGTGCTCATCGGCGGGACATTCGCCGTCAACCCGTGAGCGGGAGTCTTCCTCCCGGGTAGAGTCGAACTCGTATGACCGGTCGACGGTCCCTCGGGTTTCTCGGATTCCTGGGTTTCCTCGCGCTCCTGGGATTCGAAGAGCCCGTCTACTTCACCTTCGCGTTCTTCTTTGCGTTCTTCGCCTTCTTCTTCATCGACCGGAGCGACTCGCGCTGACACTCACCGGCGATCTATTCGTCGGGCTGGGGAGATTTGAACTCCCGACCTCTTGACCCCCAGTCAAGCGCGCTAACCAAGCTGCGCCACAGCCCGAGTTGTGGATGCAGCGAATCGTAGCCTCGTGCTCCGACCATCAGGAATGGCCCAGTCCGCCCGTTTGCCTACTCGGTGTCGGGGAGACAACGTCGTGCCTCCTCGGCTTCGGGGTACCCGTATCGAGTCTCCGCGTCCCAGTGCGAGTACTCCCGGGCGGCGTGATCGGCGGCCAGAATGCGCTCTCCGGTCTCGTCGGTGGCCCATACGGCAGGGACACCACCCGGCATGTCCGGGGCCATCACCAGGGCGCCGACCATCACCGTCGGCCAGTCGTCTGCGTTTCGTCGGTGATGCGCCACCTCGACGATGACGGCCGCTCCCAGCCGCATGTCTTCGCCAACCAGCCCGTCCTGAATCGTCACGATCAGGTGCTGAGGTGCTTCCTCGCAGGGCATGATCCAACCTCCCCTCTTGTCTCCCCCACTCCATAAAGGAGTGCTGATCAGGTATTCGGCATTTCCGGCCGTGGAACTTGAGACCCATTTCTCCACTCAACGCCACGTTCCCACTTGCCGATCTTGATGTCGGGAGGTCACTTCTCTTGCGCAACAGGACGTTCAGGGCGATCGGGGCCACAGCCGTGCTGCTTGGCGTCGGCGTGGCCGCCATCCTCCAAGCCGGATCGGGCGATCCCTCCGCCATGGAAGTACGCGCACCGGTGGACATCGAAAGTCAGCCGATCGGGCCTTCCCTCCCGGTGACGGAGACGACCGAGGCCCTCGAGCCTTTCGCCTATCGAGTGGGTCTCCTCGCCGGCGTGTCCACGACCAACTTCTGGGAGTACATCGGTGACCAGCCCACGGTCTGGAACGCCTACGTGCTCGGCCCAACCAAGCCCGCCCTGTACGGGCTCGATCCCGTGACCAACGCTCTCGTCCCGGATCTCGGCGACGGCGAGCCTGCCGACCCCACATGGGATGGCAGCGGTTGGAGGGTGCGGGTGGCGATCTCTGACGACCTCGCCTGGTCGGATGGCGAACCGGTGACCGCCGCAGATGTGGCCTACACCTTCGAGACCGCGCGGAGGCTCGGTCTATCGGGAGGCTGGGGCGAGTCGTATCCCGCCGGCATCGAGTCGATCGTCGCCGAGTCTCCCAACCGGCTCAGGATCGAGCTCAGCAGCCGACCCAGCCTGCAGCTGTGGCCCTATGGGTTGGGTCTCGCCCCGATCATGCCCGCCCACATCTGGGAGCCGCTCACCAGGGGCATCACGACCGCCGATGAGCTCTATGCGCTCGATGTCGACGATGTCTCGGGGGGACCGCTTCAATTGGGCACCACCAGCGACACTCGTATCGACTCGGTGGCCAACCCCGGCTATCCAGGGTCGACACCGGACAGCGTCGACTATCTCGTCTTCCCGGATGAGGCTGCCGCCGTTTCCGCACTCCGTCAGGGCGAGATCGACAGCGTGATCAGCCCGAATGGCTTGTCGGCTGAAGCTGCGCGGTCGCTCGAAGACGTGTCCGGGGTGACCATCGAGAAGAGCCCGGCCAATTCGGTCCGATACCTGGGGTTCAACCTGAGCCGGGAGCCGATGTCGGAACGGCGCTTTCGCCAGGCTCTGGCCCTCCTGCTCGACCGGGAGGCGGCCACCGAGTCGCTGGTCCCAGACGCATCCGTCGCCTACACCATGCTCTCCGCCGCGAACAGGACCTGGTACGACCGGGTGCAGGCATCGGCGATAGCCAGGACCTACAGCGACGATCTGGCGGAACGGCTGACACGTGCAGTGGCCGCGTTGCAGGAGGCCGGTTACGCCTGGTCGACGCCACCCACGGTTGCCGACGGCGCTCTACAGGCCGGGTCCGGTCTCACCATCGCCGGCAGGCCCCCATCACCGGTGACCATCCTCACTCCGGGCGACGAGTACGACCCGGCCCGGTCCGACTACACCCGCCGCATCGAGTCCACCCTGGAAATCCTCGGCTTCGATGCCAGACCGGTCGTCACCGACTTCGACACCGTCGTCGACCACGCCTTCACCGTCGATGAGTCAGGGGTGAGACAGTACGACATGTACGTTCTCGGATGGACACTCGGGAACCCGGCGTTGCCGGACTACTACCGGTGGCTCTTCGCCTCCAACGGTGCGGCCAACTCAACCGGGTATTCCAGTGCGGAATTCGACTCCGCTCTCAGCCGATACGAGCGGGCAACCGACGCCGAGGTGGCGAGGGGCGCCCTTTGGAGCATGGAGAAGGTGCTGGCGGCAGACCTTCCCTATCTCGTCCTGTATCACCCAGAGATCATCGAGGCATATCGGTCCGACCGGGTCGAATTCGGCAGTCATGGCGTCCTGGGCGGCATTCAGGGGCGTCTCGGCGGGATCGGGGACCTGAGCCCGGCCGACTGAGCCGGCGTTAGCCTGCGCCGCGTGAGTGAAGAGCCGGTCAGCGACCGCATCCTGACCATCCCCAATCTCGTCTCGTTCATCCGGCTGCTGGGGATCCCCTTCTTCTGGTGGGCCTTGCTGGTCGAGGACAACGTGGCGCTCGCGGCATGGCTCGTCTTCCTCATCGGCTGGACCGATTGGATCGACGGTTACCTGGCCCGCCGGCTGAACCAGGTGAGCAAACTGGGCAAAGTCCTCGATCCGATCGCGGATCGTCTGCTGATCGCCTCGGCAGTCATAGGCGGCCTGATCGCCGGGGTCCTCCCGCCCTTGTTCGGCTGGGGGTTGATCGCCCGCGAGATCCTCGTCGGGTTCATGGCCATCTACCTGGCGCTCAAGGGAGCAGGGACCATCGAGGTGAGATGGCTGGGGAAGGCGGCGACCTTCGCTCTCTACGGGGCGATCCCTGCCTTCTATCTGGCCGAGGCGGGGTTCCTGGAATGGCTGATGCGGCCGGCAGCCTGGGTGGGAGGCATGATCGGCCTCGTCCTCTACTGGTACGTCGCATTCGAGTACCTGAGCGACAGTCGCGCCAAGCTCGCGGCGTTAAAGTCCTCGCCTGACCACGAGGAGGTTTGATGCAGATACCGGACGATCTTCTCTACACAGAGGAGCACGAGTGGGTCCGGAAGCTCGGTGACTCACTGGTCCGGATCGGGATCACCGATTACGCCCAGGATCAACTAGGTGATGTCGTGTTCGTGGAGTTGCCCGCGATCGGCACCCGGGTGGTCAAAGACGACATCCTGGTGGAGGTCGAAAGCACCAAATCGGTGGGGGAGGTATACGCACCCTTCGCCGGTGAGGTGACCGCGGTCAACCAAGCGGTGTCGGACAGCCCGGAACTGGTCAACCGGAGCCCATACGAGGAGGCATGGCTGGTCGAGATGACCCTGGACGGAGAAGTGCCGATGGACGGGCTGCTCGATCCGGCCGCCTACCGGGAGCTCACCGAGTAGGCGTCGTGGCCGGCTCACACGCCGGTATTACCTATCATCCGTCTGGATGACGGACGAGAGAGGCCCCGAACCGGACAACGTCGAACCTCAGGTTGAGGTCGAAAGTGACCCGACCGTGGTCTACGTGCGCATCCAGGATCTGGTCGACCACCCGATCTCCCCCGATGAAGCTTCGAATCTCGAGGGCCTGTGGGGCTACGGGCTGGTCGTGCAGCGGGGCCCGCGCACCGGGATGACCTACATCCTCCCCAAGGGGAACACCACAGTGGGCCGTCATCCCGAGAGTGACATCTTCCTCAACGACGTCACCGTCTCCCGCCAGCACTGCCGATTCGCAGTCACCGACGAGGGGCTCACGGTCGAGGACAGCGGCTCCACCAACGGCACCTATGTCAACGATGCCCGGGTCGACAAGGTCAGGCTGCAGGCCGGGGACGAGGTGCTCGTGGGGAGGTTCCACTTCGTCGTCGCCCATGGCGATGACAGATAGCCAGTCGCTCAGCATCGGGGAGGTCATCAACCTCCTTCGCGACGACTTCCCGGACGTCTCGGTGTCGAAGATACGGTTTCTCGAGTCCCAGGGGCTCATCGACCCAGGACGGTCTGACAGCGGCTACCGGCAGTTCGACCAGGCCGACCTCGCCCGACTCCGGTTCATCCTGCAGCAACAACGGGACCATTTCCTGCCGCTCAAGGTGATCAAGTCGAAGCTGACCCTCTGGGAGCGGGGCGAGGATCTCGCCACCAAGACCTCCCAACCCGCCTCCCATCTCGACTCCCATCTCGACTCCAAAGGCGAGCCACTGAGCCGTGAGGACCTCCTGCGCAGATCCGGGCTCTCCTCGCGACAACTCGACGAACTGCTGGAAGCAGGGGTGATGCGCGCACTTGGCGAAGGCGAAGTGTTCGCCCCAGAAGCCGGTATCGTCGCCACTGAGGCTAAACGCCTCATGGACCAGGGCCTGGAGCCAAGGCATCTCCGGACCGTCCGCTTGTCGGTAGACCGTGAGGCGGACTTACTGAGACAGCTGACAGCCCCGTTGATGCGGGCCAACAACGCAGACGCGAGGGCGAGGGCGAAAGACCTCCTCGAGTTGAGCGGGGGATCGGTCCAGGCGATGCATAGGGCAATGCTCGAAGAAGAGCTCAAACAACAGATCATCTCATGAAACGTCTGCTCCGGGCCGCAGGGCCGCTTGCGCTGGTATTCGGCCTTTTCGCCTCTCCGGCCTCCGCCGCCCCATTCACCTACCCCGCTCCAATTCTCGAGGCGTTCCCCGCCCCGGACCCGCCGCAGGTCACCGCTGCCTCGTGGATCCTCTACGACGAGTCGACCGATGTAGTCATCGCCGCGCAGAACGCCGATCAGGAGAGATCGATCGCCTCGGTGACCAAGATCATGACCGGTCTGCTGACCGTGGAGAACTCCTATCCGGCGGAGCAGGTCATCATCTCCGAGCGCGCCGCGAACACGGGGGAGAAGGAGATCGAGTTGGTGGCGGGGGAGACCCTGGAGATGGACGCCCTGTTCAAGGCTCTGATGATCCATTCCGCCAACGACGCCGCCACCGCGATCGCAGAGCACATCTCGGGCTCGGTCGACGCCTTCGTCGAGCTGATGAACGAGCGCGCCGTCGACCTGGGGCTCACCCACACCCATTTCGCCAACCCGCATGGTCTCGACGCCCCCGGGCACTACTCGTCTGCCAGGGACCTGCTCGAGCTGTCGGAGGTGGCGATGGCCAACCCTGACTTCGCCGAGGTGGTCCGGGCCAAGACACTGGTCTTCCCTCCTGCCCCCGATGGCTCGATCAGGACGGGCAGCTCGACCAACCTGCTTCTTTCCTGGTACCCGGGCACCCTCGGGGTCAAGACCGGGTTCACCAGCCAGGCCCTGCTCACGTTCGTTGCCACCGCCGAGCGCGATGGGCGGCGTCTCTATGCCGTGGTGCTCGGCTCCGACGGTGACCGAGCTCACTTCGCTGATGTGGAGGAGCTCTTCGACTACGGATTCCACGACCTCGGTTTCTACGGCAACGCAGCCACCGGGGCTCCGTATGTCGCCCAGATGGGGCGGCGCGAGCCGGCCCCTCTGCTGACTCTCGGCAACATGGAGACTTTCGTCCATCTGGCAGGACAGGGGTTGATGCTGGAGAGTCCGACACCCCTGGTCGAGGCTCCCGAACCCGCGCCACCGCCGATCATCGAAGTGACGAGGAGCGCGGAGTCCGGACCGAGCTCGGTCCTCGACGCGATGGGGTACTGGCTCGACCAGGCCCTCTCGACGGGATGACCGGTTTCGATCACTCTGTCGAGGTCGTCACCGAGACCGACATCCGATCCCGCGTCACCGAACTGGGCAGGGCGATAACCGAGGACTACGACGGGCGCCAGCCACTCTTCGTGGTGGTGATGACCGGCTCGGTGCCATTCGCGGCCGACCTGGTCCGTTCGGTCGACCTCCGCTGCGAGGTCGACTTCCTCGGACTGAATCGGTTCGGGGAGAGCGGTCGGATCGGCATCGCCATGGATGTCTCCACTCCACTCCTCGACCGGGAGGTCGTGATCGTCGAGGACATCACCGACACCGGTCTCACCCTCTCCGTCCTGAGGCGAATGGTGATGGACCGGGGAGCGCGCACGGTCGCCACCGCCTCCCTGGTCGACAAGATCGCCCGTCGGGTCACCGATGTCCCCATCGAGTACCGCGGGTTCGAGGTCGGCGATGAGTACCTGGTCGGCTACGGAATGGACTGGCAGGGTCTCTACCGGAATCTGCGATCGATCTGGGCGGTGCTCGACATGGAGTCGTTCGTCAACGATCCCAAGACCCTTGCCCGGTCGCTTCAGATGGCCGGCCGACCTGTCGGGTGAGTCCAGCCCGGTAGTAATCTCCTCGTCATGCCGGGCAAAGAAGCTCTCATCGCCATGGATGTGGTGGGCGTCCGGGTCGAGCTTCCATCGAACCAGCCGATCGTCCTCCTGCGCGAGTCGGAGGGGAGCCGGTATCTCCCCATCTGGATCGGAGGCTCGGAGGCCACCGCGATCGCGACCGCCCTGGAAGGAGTGACCCCACCCCGTCCCCTCACCCATGATCTGATGCGTTCCGTGATCGATGCGCTCGGGGCCCTCGCGGTCAGGGTCGTGATCACCGAGATGCGGGAGTCGGTCTTCTATGCCGACCTGTCCCTCGACATCTCGGGCCGTGAGGTGCACGTGTCGTCACGGCCCTCCGACGCCATCGCCCTTGCCGTCCGCACCGGCACCCCGGTCTTCGCTCTTCCTGCCGTACTCGATGACGCCGGAGTCGTCTTCGAGGAGGAAGAGGAGACAGAGGAGGCCGAGGTGGCCCGCTTTCGGGAGTTCCTCGAGGAAGCCACCATCGAGGACTTCCTGGGAGACGAGACGGCCGGCGAGTGACCCCCCCTCCGCCGGGTACAACTGGGGCTCACCTTTCTCGCGATCGTCGTCATCGCCGGCACCGCAGGCTTCGTCATCATCGCCGACGCCTCGGTGTTCGACTCTCTCTACATGGTGGTCACGACGATCACGACCGTCGGGTTCGGAGAGATCTTTCAGATGACCGACGCGGCCCGGGCATGGGCACTGATACTCATCGCAGTCGGATTCGGGGTGAGTTTCTACACTGCGGGGGCGGCGATCGAATATCTGATCGACCTCGGTGAGGTCCGCCGCGGAGTGCGTGTGCGCAAGCAGATCGATCACATGAACGGGCACATCGTCCTGTGCGGATTCGGGCGCGTCGGCCGGGCGACTTACGCCAACCTTCTCGACAGCGGCTTCGACGTCGTCGTCATCGAGCAGGACCCCGAACAGGTCGAACGGGCGGAGCGGAGCGGAGCCATGGTGCTGACCGGAGACGCCACCCACAACGACACGCTGGTGGCAGCCGGCGTGGAGAGGGCAGGAGCCCTCATCGCCTGTGTCGACACCGACTCGGACAACCTGGTCATAGCCCTGTCCGTCAAGGCGCTCCGCCCCGAATTGAAGGTCATCTGCCGGGCAACCGAGCCGGAGTCCGAGCGCAAACTGCGTCTCGCGGGCGCCGATGGTGTGGTCGCGCCCCAGGCGGTTGGTGGTGAGCGGCTCGCCGCCCTCGCCGTGCACCCGGAGCTGTCCCAGATCTTCGATGTCGTGGTCAATGGTCGGCCGGTCGAGTTCCATGTGGAGGAGCTCGACGTGCTCCCCGGTTGCGTCGTCGACGGCAAGACCATCGGCGATTCCGGGCTGCGTCAGGCCACCGGGGCCATGATCCTGGCCGTCGAGGAGCAGAAGCTGAACATGGTGGTGAACCCGGGGCCCGACCTGAGACTGCGAGCCGGTGATCGGCTGGTGATGGTCGGAACCAAGGAACAGGTGAACAGCGCGGCCCGGTTGTTGACCCCCACGCACTGAGTTATCCACAACTTTCGTTGACATGGGCCACCCGACACGGTTAGCTTGCTGACAACGGCGGAGTTACACGCTTGTAACCCTGGAGGATGTTCATGACCCAAGAGCGGGAACCGGGTGGCTATCGCGCCCCACAGGTCTGCAAGCTGGTTGGAATCACCTACCGGCAACTCGACTATTGGGCGCGCACCAATCTGATCCGCCCCTCGGTGCAGCAGGCGAACGGATCAGGCTCACAGAGGCTGTACTCCTTCTCGGACGTGGTCCAGCTGAAGGTGATCAAGAGGCTCCTCGACGCAGGGATGAGTCTCAAGAAGATCCGGTCCGCTGTCGACATCCTCCGCGAGCAGATGGACTCCGAGCGACCGCTCGCCGACGTCACCCTGCTGAGCGACGGGCAGACCATCTACGCAGCGCATTCCGAACAGGAAGTCGTGGATGTGTTCAGACGCGGCCAGGGCGTGTTCGGCATCGCCATCGGCCCCGTCCAGGATGAGGTCGAGGGCGCCATCCACCAGCTGTTCCCTGCCCAAGAGCTTGCCGGGGTCGTCGAAGCAGGAGCTCCCTGATCACCGAACACCCATCGGCCCACGAGACCGATTTCGCGCACAACAGTGAGCGCCAGTTCGCCCTTCTCCTCGATTTCTACGGTGTGCCCTGGGAGTACGAGCCGCGGTCGTTCCCCATCTCCTGGGACAAAGACGGAAACCCAACTCAGTACTTCACCCCGGACTTCTACCTTCCCGATGACGACCTCTTCATCGAGATCACCACCATGAGCCAGAAGCTCGTCACCAAGAAGAACCGGAAGGTGAGACACCTGAAGGAGCTCTACCCCGAGGTCAACTGCAAGGTGTTCTATCAGCGCGACTACCTGAACCTCGTGGTGAAATACGGTCTCGAAGAGCCGGAGAGCCTCGAAGAAGTGAGCGCGCCGACGCGGATCCCGGGTCGCCCCGACATCGTCCGACTAGAGGAGCGCGGCGAGCGTCTCACCGGATGAACCGGTCTCCCCTCCATGACCTCCATGGGAGGCTGGGAGCGCGCTTCGTCGACTTCGGCGGCTGGGAGATGCCTGTCCAGTACGGGTCTGTCCTGGCCGAGCATCGGGCAGTCCGGGCCTCGGCGGGATGGTTCGACGTCTCTCATCTTGGGCGATTCGATCTCACCGGCGCCGGCGCGGAGACTGCGCTTCTTCGCCTCCTCTCCAACGACATCACCCGGATCGCCCCCGGCCAGACTCAGTACACCCTGATGTTGAACGACGGAGGGGGAATCGTCGACGACATCGTCGTCTGGTGGTGGGGGCCGGAGCGATACTGGGTGTTCCCGAACGCGGCCAACCACGATCGGGTGATGACGGCCTTCCGCACCGAGCCGAACTGCGAGGTGAGAGATCTCCAGACGGAGACGGTCCTGGTCGCGGTGCAGGGCCCTGAGGGCCCTTCCATTCTCGAGAACCTGTTCGGCGAGGCACCAAGGCGGTTTCGCACCGCCCATCAAAAGTGGGAAGGCGGGCAGATCCGCATGGCGGGGACGGGGTACACGGGTGAGCCCGGAGGGGAGATCTGCACCGACCCGGTGACCGGGCAGGTGTTGGCGGAGCGATTGGTCGAGCTCGGAGTCGTGCCGTGCGGGCTGGCGGCCCGGGACACCCTCCGTCTGGAGGCTGGGTTGCCCCTCTGGGGGTCGGACATCGACGAGACCACCACGCCATTGGAGGCTGGTCTCGACTTCGCCGTGGACCTCGATCGCGAGTTCGTTGGCAGGGCGGCCTTGGACGGTGAAGTGGGCCGGCGCCTGGTGGGTTTCATACTCGAGGAGAAGGGGATACCGCGCCACGGGTACCCGGTACGGACCGAGCGTGGCCATGGAGAGGTGACCTCAGGCAACCTGAGCCCGGTGCTCGACACAGGGATCGGCCTTGCCTACGTCTCGCCGCCGCCCGGCACCGCCGAGACCAGCATCGAAATCGAGATCCGCACCCGGTGGGTCCCGGGTCGGATCGCCGAACCCCCCTTCCACAAACGATGACGGGGCGCATCGCCGGCCGTCCCCAGGTGCCGGATGGATATGGAATCGATGCGAAGGGCCCCTATCTGGAGTGGGCGGAGGTCGAGGAGCGCTTGGTGGAGGCGACCGAATACTGGATGGCCAGCACCAGGCCGGACGGGCGGCCACATGTCGTCCCGAGATGGGGGGTCTGGCTGGATGATCGGTTCTGGTACGACGGGTCTCCCGACACGCGCCACGCGCTCAACCTGGAGGAAAATCCGGCGTGCGCCCTCCACCTCGAGAGCGGGACGACTGTGACCATTGTCGAGGGCAGATCGCTCCGATCGGAGGCGATCGTGGGGGAGCTGGGGCAGCGCCTGTCCGTCGAGTACGCCCGCAAGTACCGGGCCGCCGGGTATGCCCCTGAGGCGGACGCCTGGTCGGGCGAGATCGCGGGCGGGATGAGGGTCTTCACCCCGGAGAAGGCGATCGCCTGGTCGGTATTCCCGACAGACATGACCCGCTTCGCCTTCGACTGAGCAGTTCGTAGGATTCATCCGATGAAGCCAGGAGCAACCTGATGGCCAGTGTCTCGCGTCCGGTCCCGGTCGGTGACATCGGAATGGAGCTCGTCCGGGAGTGGGAGCCCGAGTCGGCGCCCAGGGCCCACGTCGTGCTGGTGCACGGCATAGCCGAGCATTGCGGGCGTTACGAGCGCACCGGTTCGCTGCTCGCCGACGCCGGGTTCTTCGTCCGTTCCTTCGATCTGATCGGATTCGGAGGCTCCGGCGGTGCCCGCGGTGACATCGATGACTGGTCCCGCTACCACGACCAGGTGCAACGTCACGTCGAGTGGGCACGTCAACAGGGAGGGCCGTTGATCCTCATGGGGCATTCCATGGGCGGCAATCTCGCCCTGGGCTATGTCCTCGCCGGCCGCCCCAGACCCGACCTGCTCGTCCTCACCGCCCCCGCCCTCGGCGGTGGTGCAACCTGGCAACGGGCCATTGCCGGCATGGTGTCGAAGATTGCACCGAAGCTCCCTGTCGCCAACACGCTGAAAGGCGAGCAGCTCTCCCGCGATCCAGAGGTGGGGGAGAAGTACTTCAGCGACCCCCTGGTCTACGCCAAGTCGACGACACGTCTCGGCGCCCTTCTATTCGAATCGATGGATGATCTGACCCGAACCTGCACCGAGCTCGACATGCCCACCCTCGTTCTCCACGGCGCCGCCGACACCATCGTGCCGCCGCAGTCGACCGCAGTTCTCGGGGAGATCCCGTGCGTGGAGCGACGTCTGCTGCCCAACCTGCGTCACGAGATACTCAACGAGCCGGAGGGCCCCGAAGTGGTACAACAGATCGTCGACTGGATCGACGCCAAGATCTGAGTATCGCAAGAGCGCTTGCTCAGCCCGGCTCGGCCCACTTGATCAGAACCTTGCCCGAGTCGTGGGAGGCTGTCGCCTCGAACGCCTCCTCGAACTGGTCGACCTCGAAGCGATGGGTGATCACGGGCGAGATATCCAATCCCGACTCGATGAGCACGTTCATCTTGTACCAGGTCTCGAACATCTCCCGCCCGTAGATCCCCTTCAGATTGAGCATGTTGAAGATCACGATGCTCCAGTCGATCGGGAACGGGTCGGCCGGTATGCCGAGGATCGCGACGTTGGCTCCGTGAATCGTGTTCTGCAGGATGTCCTCCATGGCCGAAGGGCTGCCCGACATCTCCAACGCCACGTCGAAGCCCTCGGCCATCCCCAGTTCCAGCTGGATGTCGTGAAGGTCCTCTGTCCTGATGTCGACGGCGCGGGTCGCGCCCATTCTCTTGGCCAGGTCCAGCCTGAAGGGGTTGACATCTGTGATGACGACGTTGCGGGCCCCGGCGTGGACCGCCACGGCGGAAGCCATCAGGCCGATCGGACCGGCACCGGTGATCAAGACGTCCTCACCAAGAACCGGGAACTCGAGGGCTGTGTGCACGGCATTCCCGAACGGGTCGAACAGCGCAGCGATCTCCGGGTCCAACCCCTCATGGTGCCGCCAGATATTCGACTTGGGGACGAGCACGAAATCAGCGAAGGCACCAGGCAGGTTCACCCCGATGCCGTGAGCGTCCTGGCACAGATGCCTGCGCCCGGCCAGACAGTTGCGGCAGCGATTGCAAACCACGTGGCCTTCTGCCCCGACCAGCTCGCCGATCTCGAACCCGGCGACATTCGGCCCCAGGGCGACGATCTCACCCGAGAACTCGTGGCCCACGGTCATGGGGGCCGGGATGGTGACCCTCGCCCAGTCATCCCAGTTGAAGATGTGGACGTCGGTCCCGCAGATGCCGGTGGTGAAGACCCGGATCAGGACGTCATCGGGGCCGGGCTCGGGCACCGGGACATCCTCGAGACGCAGACCGACTTCGTCGGCGTGTTTGACCAGTGCTCTCATACTCAGGACCAGACCGGGTTCAGATCGGCGCCGGCGGCGGCGTAGGCGGGAGCGATGGTGTCCTCCCACAGTTCGGCCTTGACCTCCCACGGGCAGAAGGCGGCATCGAGGCTCCTCCAGGCAACACGGGCCAGGTCGTCGATTTCGAAGCCGTGGTAGTTGCGGACGAAGTCGAGCTCCTGCGACATGGAAGTCGAGCTCATCAGGCGGTTGTCGGTGCTCAAGGTCACGTTGAAACCTGCACGATAAAGCAGGCCGACCGGATGCTGGTCCGGCTCGAGTCGATTCGTGGCCAGATTGGACGACGGGCACATCTCGAGCGGGAGGCGGCGGGCTCTCACCCGGGTCGCCACCGGACCCAGAGAAGTGATCTCGCCATCGTGGACCTCGCAGTCACGGATCAGCTCCACTCCTTGCCCGATCCGCTCTGCCCCGCATCGATCCATGGCTGAGGCGATGTAGGCGACGCCATGTCGTCCCCCGGACTCGCCGGCATGAATGGTCAGGCGCAGCCCGCCACCACGAGCCATTCGAAAGGCGGCAAGATGGCTCTCCGGGGGGAAGCCGGCCTCGGGACCGGCAATGTCGAAGCCGACCACCCCGAGATGACGATGCTCCAAAGCGAGAAGCGCCAAGGCCTCGCTGTCGTGTACGTGACGCAGAGCGGCGACGATCAGACCCCATCGGATGCCGGTTTCCGCCTCACCGAGACGCATCCCGGAGGAGATGGCCGCGATGACGCGAGCCGGATCCAACCCCTGATCTGTGTGGAGAGGAGGGGAGAAACGGATCTCGGCGTAGACAACGGCGTCGGCGGCAAGATCGAGCGCTGCCTCATAAGCGACCCGTTCCAGCGAAGCGGCATCCTGCATCACCCCGATGGTGTGCGGGAACGAATCGAGATAAGTCTCCAGCGACCCGGAATCTCTCTGATCGAACCAGACACCCAGGTCCGAGGGGTTGCCGGCAGGGAGGTCGGTGTACCCGGTGGATTCGGCCAATTCGAGGATTGTCTGTGGCCGCAGCCCGCCGTCGAGATGGTCGTGGAGGAGCACGGTCGGAAGACCCATTGCGACACGCTAGTCCCGCGACAATGCACCTCCGCTACCCGTCCTCAGTGCGACGCAGGCTCACTGGCTGTGGCACGATGCAGCCCGTGAGCGAGCATCTCGGAGGCCGCCTGCTGGTGGCGACACCCCTCCTCGTCGACCCGAATTTCTGGCGGTCGGTGATCCTCTTGCTCCAGCACGACGAGGAGGAGGGCGCGATCGGCGTGGTATTGAACCGACCCACGATGGAGCGGGTCGACACCCATATCCCGGTGTGGGGGCCCGTGGCCGCCGAGCCCGGCATCGTCCATTTCGGTGGCCCGGTCCAGCCCGAGGTCGCCATCGGCCTTGCCACCGGTCAGGCCGGTGAGCCGACCTCTGTGCCCGGACTTTCCATCGTCGACCTCGAGTTGTCTCCCACCCCAGAGCTCGGGGCCGTCCGCATCTACTCCGGATACGCCGGGTGGGGCGCCGGCCAGTTGGAGGCAGAGATCGTCGAGGGCTCCTGGTACGTCGTTCCGGCCGCTCCCGACGACCCGTTCGACCGGCCCGAGGGTCAATGGGCCCGTGTCCTGCGCCGCCAGCACGGCTATCTCGCCCTGGTGTCCACCTTCCCCGACGATGTCGACCTCAATTGAAGCCGGGCCTTCGCGGCCGACGCACCTACGCTGACCTGCTGTGACCACCACGGCCCCAAGGCTCCGCCCGAGTCTGAAACGGAAGGCTCCCGGTCTCCTGGTCGAACGCGACCTTCGCGAGAGAGGCGTCGACGTGATCGTCGGGATGGACGAGGTTGGGCGAGGATCGTGGGCCGGCCCATTGACCGTCGGGGCCGCCGTAGTGCCTCTCAACCGCAGGGTGTACAAGATCCGGGACTCCAAGATGCTCACCGAGGACGAGCGCGAGGCCCTTTTCGACCGGATTGCCGACTGGTGCGAGTCGTGGTCGGTTGGGCATGCGAGCGCCGAGGAGTGTGATGAACTCGGCATGTCCGACGCCCAGAGGCTGGCGGCGAGAAGGGCGTTGGACGGTCTCGCCATCGCGCCCGACCACGTGCTGGTCGATGGCAACTGGGACTTCGTCGGGGGAGCTTCCAAGATCGTCCGTGGCGACCGGACCTCGCTCTCCATCGCGGCCGCATCCATCCTTGCCAAGGTGAGCAGGGACAGGATCATGCGCGGAATGGCCGAACACCATCCCGGATACAACTTCGAAGCCAACAAGGGCTACCCATGCCCCATCCACAAGGCGGCGCTCCAGGCATGGGGGCCATCGGCGATTCATCGACGTTCCTGGGTGTTCATGGACCACCTGATGTGGAGCGGCTTGGAGCGGTATCACCGGCCCGACGACCAGTTGGCGCTTCCTTTCGACAGCTAGGCGAGGATCATCTGCACCGCCCGTAGGCCGATCATCGTCGACAGCTGCGGTACCTTGCCCGCATGCTGCTAACCGACTCGGACCGCGCGATGCTGCACGGGGACCAGGGCGAGGCGGTGCGCACTGCCATGGAGCTCCTCGTCGCGACCGGGGAAGCCGAAGGAGCCGGAGAGCTCCTCGACATCACCGGCGCCCACATCGACGGCTGCCTCTACCACGGGCAGGCTGGGCTCGACTTCGCCATGGACCTGGTCGATGGTGGGGCGGAGGTGAGGGTCCCGACGACGCTCAACGTGTCGTCGCTCGATCTGCTCCATCCCGACCTCTATCGAGGGGAGGGGGACACGGCACGATCAGCCAGGCAGCTGATGGACGCCTACGTGGCAATGGGGTGCACGCCTAGTTGGACCTGCGCCCCGTACCAACTGCCCCACCGTCCCTCGTTCGGAGAGCAAATCGCCTGGGGCGAGTCGAACGCGATCGTATTTGCCAACTCCGTCCTGGGCGCCCGTACCGCCCGCTACGGCGACTTCCTCGACATCTGCTGTGCAGTCACCGGGCGGGCACCGGCGACCGGGTTGCACACGGACCAGGGGAGGATGGCAACGGTCCGGTTCGATCTCCATGTGCCCGATCACCTCCTCGACGACGATCTGCTCTATCCCGCCCTCGGCCATGTGTTGGGCCAACTGGCCGGAACCGAGGTAGGGGTGCTGGTCGGGCTAGACGCCCGGGCCACCGAGGACCGTCTCAAGGCGATCGGGGCGGCAGCCGCATCATCTGGAGCGGTGGCGATGTTTCATGCGGTTGGAGTGACGCCGGAAGCCACAAGTGTCGACGAGGCGACCGGTGGGGAGCGGGTGCGAAGGGTCAGCATCGGAGTGGAGGAGCTGCGAACGGCACGATCGGCACTCGGACGGGGGAGCGGCCCCCTGGGAGCGGTCAGCGTCGGCACCCCCCATTTCTCGGCCGGAGAGATGAAGGACCTGGCCGACCTGGTGGCGGGGCGCAAGAGCAAGGTCCCCTTCTATGTGAACACCGCGCGTCATGTCCTGGGAGAGCCGGGAGTGCGCGGCAGCCTCGAGGTGATCGACGCCTTCGGTGCCACGGTGGTCACCGACACCTGTACCTACATCACCCCGATCATGGAACCGGTCGATGGTGTCGTGATGACCAACTCCGGGAAATGGGCGTTCTACGCCCCGGCCAATCTCGGGGTCGAGGTGGCCTTCGCCGGTCTCCCCGCGTGTGTCGAGTCCGCAGTCACCGGTCAGGTGGTCCCGGGCGAGGAGTGGTGAATTGAGCTATCGGGTCCTTGTTCCCGGCAACGCCAACGGAGAGATCCTTGTCCTGGATGAGCCATTGTCGCTATGGGGAGGGCTCGACCCCGAGACCGGTCTGATCATCGAGCCCAACCATCCCCAGGCAGGTGAGAGCATGGAGGGCCGGATCGTGGTGATGCCGCACGGGCGCGGCTCCAGTTCTTCGTCTTCGGTGCTCGCCGAGGCCATGCGTCTCGGGACAGCCCCCGCAGCATTCGTCCTCGACGAGCCAGACGGGATCCTGGTCATCGGCTCCTTGGTCGCTAGCCGCCTCTACTCTGTCGAATGCCCCATCCTGTGCGGGCCGGCGCCGGAGCAAGGTCGAGGCAGGTGGGTCGTCGAAGGGGGCAGGCTCGTGCCGCCGATCGTCTCTGACTCCGGGTGATCGCCGACCCCGAGGTGAAGTGTGAAGTACAAGGTCGATGCTGCCGATAAGGTCATGAAGTGAACGGCGTCGAAGAACTGAGCGCTTTCTTCAGGCGGATGCCGGTCGCCTTCTACCGCACGTCCGCGAAGGGCAAGTTGATCGCGGCCAATCCCGCCCTGGCCAGCATCCTCGGGTACGGGTCGGTCGAAGACTTGATGGACCGTCTCGCCACGGTTGAGACCGTCTACATGCAGTCCGGCGAGCGAGCCCTCTGGCTGGAGCGGATAGCCAGGGAGGGAGTCGTCCTCGACTTCGACATCCAACTCTCCCGGCCCGACGGCCGGACGATGTGGGTGCGCGACTCTGCACGCGCCGTTCGTGACGAGAACGGCGACATCCAGTACTACGAGGGCTCTCTGATCGATGTCACCGACAAGATCGAGGCGCAGAAGGAGAAGGACGCCTTCATCGCCACGGTCTCCCACGAGCTGAGAAATCCCCTCGCTGCCATGCTCGGACTCGGGCAGGAGCTGGCAGACAACTACGACACGTTCAGTGACGACGATCGCCGCGAGATGGCCCACATGATCGCGAGACAGGCCGATGATGCGTCCTGGCTCATCGAGGACCTGCTCGTGGCCTACCGGGCCGACCTGAGCCAGGTGGCAGTGACACCCGTGGAGTTCGATGTCACCAAGGAGATCGAACGAGTCCTCGAGGTGGTCGATCTTCCGATCCCGATCAAGGTGTTCCAGGGATCCCCGCGCCTCTTCGCCGACCCCCGGCGCACCCGGCAGATCTTGCGCAACCTGGTGACCAACGCCATGCGATATGGGGGGGAGGAAATCCAGGTCACTGTCGCCAAAGCCGGGGACCGCCTCGAGGTGAAGGTCCAGGACTCCGGGGATCGCATCCCCCACGCCGACGTCGAGCGCATCTTCAGGGCCTACGAGCGAGGGAAAGGGCCGACTCACTCGGCGTCGGTGGGTCTCGGCCTCAATGTGGCCAGGCGTCTTGCCCGGCTCATGGACGGGGATCTCACCTACCGCTACGAGGATGGCTGGTCGAGCTTCGTCCTGTCCCTTCCCTCGGCTTGACCGGACCCACTCCTACCATGATCAAATGCGTGTCCTTGTAACCGGTGGAGCCGGCTTCATCGGAAGCCATACGGTGGTCGCCCTCACCGAGGCCGGTCACGAAACCGTGATCGTCGACAACCTCAGCAACTCGAGACGTTCCGTGTTGAAGCGAATCGGCCAGGTAGCGGGTCAGGAGCTTGAATTCGTCGAGGCGGACGTCAGGGACGTGGACACGATGCGCAAGGTGCTGCAGCAAGGTTTCGACGCTTGCGTTCACTTCGCCGCCCTCAAAGCAGTTGGGGAGTCTGTCGAGAAGCCGTTGCTCTATTACGACAATAACGTCGGAGGGACCTTCTCGCTCCTGGAGGCGCTCGCCGATGCAGGTGTGAAGAGATTCGTGTTCAGCTCATCTGCCACCGTCTACGGTGAGCCGACCGAGCTCCCGCTCCGGGAGAGCATGCCGATCGGCAGGGCGACCAACCCCTATGGATGGACCAAGATCATGATGGAGCAGATCCTCGAGGACGTCCACACCTCCGACCCGGAATGGTCGATCAGCCTTCTCCGTTACTTCAACCCGGTCGGAGCCCACCCATCCGGTCTGATCGGTGAGGATCCCTCGGGGATACCCAACAACCTCATGCCCTACGTGGCCAAGGTGGCAGCAGGAGAGCTGCCCAAGCTCAGGATCTATGGGGGGGACTACCCGACACCGGACGGCACCGGCGTCCGCGATTTCATCCACGTGGTCGACGTGGCCGAGGGACATGTCCGTGCCCTGGAGCGGCACGCCGACCAGACCGGGGTCTTCGTATACAACCTCGGTACCGGGAATGGGCACAGCGTCCTCGAGGTGGTGACCGCCTACGAGCAGCAGTCGGGCAAACCGGTTCCCTATGAGATCGTTGAGCGACGGCGCGGGGATGTCGCCGCCAACTACGCGGACGTGGACAAGGCCCGTCAGGAGCTGGGTTGGCAGACAACCAGGAGTCTGGAGGACATGTGTGCCGACTCCTGGCGCTGGCAACAGAGCCCGCGCTGACCCCGATAACCTCGCCCGGGTGACCAACCTGCTGCAAGCGGCCAGAGACTGGGCCGAAGGTGATCCTGATCCCGATACCCGTCAGGCCCTGCTGTCGCTGATCGAGGAGGGCGACCAGGCGGGTATCGAACAGGCGATGGGGGCTCCCCTCACCTTCGGCACGGCCGGGATCCGGGGCGTGGTGGGGCCCGGGTGCGGCCGGATGAATCGGGCCACAGTGATCCGCACCACGCGTGGACTGGCCGATCATCTCATCGAGCAGCACAACGGAGTGCCGGCCAACGCGGTTCTGCTTGGCTACGACGCGCGTCCCGACAGCCGCAGGTTCGCCGAGGACACCGCCGGCGTGTTGGCTGCTGCCGGGATCTCCGTTCGCTACTTTCCCCGGGTCACCCCGACGCCGCTCGTTGCCTTCGCCGCAAAGCACCTGGCCGCTCCCGCAGCGGTGGTGGTCACCGCCAGCCACAACCCGCCCGCCGACAACGGGTACAAGGTATATGCCGGTAATGCCGCACAGATCATCCCGCCGACCGATGGCGAGATAGCCGACGCCATCGGGAAGGTCGGGGCGGCCGCCGAGGTGCCGCGAATCGGTGGAGTGTTTTCGGGAACCTCGAATCTGGTGACCGAAGTGCCCGATGACACGGTCGACGCCTACCGGATCGAGGTGAACGAGGCCCGACCCAACCCACAGGTGTCCAACCTCAAAATCGTCTACACACCGCTTCACGGCGTCGGAGGCGAATTGGTGCTGCGGATGTGCGCCATGGCCCACCATGAAGGGCTGATCCCCGTCCCCGAGCAGGTGGAACCTGACGGGACCTTCCCAACGGTGCGATTCCCAAATCCGGAGGAGCCCGGCGCCCTCGATCTCGCCCTCGCTCTGGCCGAGGCGGAAAACGCCGATCTGGTGCTGGCCAACGACCCCGACGCCGATCGTCTTGCTGTCGCTCTTCCCGATGCCGGGGGTTGGCGTCTCCTCAGTGGAAACGAACTCGGCTCTCTGCTCGGCGACTACGTCCTCAGGTACTGGAGACATGACGAGCCGCCGATCGTGGTCAATTCGATCGTGTCGAGCCCGATGCTGGGCAGGATCGCCGCCAAGCGAGGTGCCGCACACGAGCAGACACTGACCGGATTCAAGTGGATCATCAATGCCGGCCTGGCCATGGAGGCCCGGGGGAGTGGGAGATTCGCCTTCGGATACGAAGAGGCTCTCGGCTATTCGGTGGGTCGCGCCGTCCGGGACAAGGACGGCATCTCGGCTGCGGTCGTGATGGCAGACCTCGCCGCCGAGGAATCCGCGTCGGGGCGAAGCGTCCTCGCCAGGCTCTACCAGCTCTGGGACGAATTCGGTCTGTGGGTCAGCTCGCAACACTCGATCGTCAGGGCCGGCCGGGAGGGCCAGAGCGCCCTCCTCGCTGCGGTCGATCGCGTCGGCACCAACCCTCCGGGAGACGTGTTGGGGATACCGGTCACTTCCGTCACCGACTATCGAGTGGGGGAGGAGCAACGGCCTTCGTGGCTCGGTGCCCAGGATCTGATCGAGCTCACCCTCGGAGAGACGGGAAGAGTCCTCGTCCGGCCGAGCGGCACCGAGCCGAAGCTGAAGATATATGTCGACCTGTCAGGCTCCACGGGCCCGGACCATGCCACGGCCCATCGATTGCTCACCCAGAAGGCCATGGACATGGCTGTCGCAGTGGGGGAGTGGATGGAGGCATGAGCCTCAAGGACTAGGGCGCCGGCCTTGCTGGCGGTAGAGATAGAGCCAACCCAAGCCGTGCACAGCGACCCCGGCAAGGAGCACTGCGGTGACGATGGGATAGCCCGCGATCAGGCCGGCCAGCGCAGCTACGACGGCGAAGCACACCAGCGCCACCCGTGGTCCGTTGAGAGGCCCGAACATGCGACGGAGCTTATCCGTCTGTGGAGCCCTTGGAACCGGATTGGGATCACCCGCGCATAATCTGTGCCTCGATGCGGTCCCTGTCTTTGGTCCTTCTCGTCCTGATCGGGGCATGCACCACCACCGCCATCGAGGGGAACGGTCTCGACCTGAGCAGCACCGTCCCGGGGACCTCGAGCACCACCACTACCACGACCAGCACCACCAGCACCACGCTGGCCACCACCACCACGCTGGCCACCACCACCACGCTGGCCACCACCACGACGCCGGTCACCACAGATCCGATATCGACCATCCGTGAGAGCGTCAAGGCATTGGTGACCGAAACAGGCGTCGTCGTTGCCGTGCTGGAGGAAACTGCGGATGGCTATCTCGTGACCACCCCTTGTGGAAACGAGGCAGTCGTGTCTGGTGGCACCCCGATTGGTGAGGTCAGCGTTGTCATCGACGCCGGGCATGGGGGCGAGGTCGACACGGGAGCGGTCGGGGCCAATGGGCTCATGGAAAAGCACCTCAACCTCTCGGTTGCGCAGGCGGTTGAAGCGAAACTCATCGTTCGAGGGGTGTCGGTGATCCTGACCAGAACCGGCGACTACGCATCTACTCTGACAGCCCGGACCGCGCTCGCCGATCGACTCGACGCCGATCTCCTCTTGTCCATCCATCACAACGCCCCGACTCAGGGAACCTCGAACCGACCCGGTACCGAGGTCTTCATCCAGCACGACTCGACCGACTCGAAACGGCTCGGGGGACTGGTCTGGACCCATGTCGTCCAGGCCCTGTCGCAGTTCGACGTGCACTGGTCCGCCGCCACGGACTCGGGCGTCCTCTCCGTCCTCAGCGCACGCGGAAACGATGCATACGGGATCAACCGGAACCCCCAAACCGTTAGCGCCCTCGTCGAGTTGGGCTATATCTCCAACCCACCAGAGGCGCAGCTCTTCGCCACGGATGCATACGTGGATACCGCCTCCGAGGCAGTCGCCGATGCTGTGCAGGCCTACCTGGGGACCGATGCGCCCGGTGCCGGCTTCGTGCCCGAGCCGAGGGTCTTCAACCCCCAGCCGGGCATTGGGGGGGCGATCTGCGAGGACCCCCCGCTCTAGTAGGCAGTATCCCGAGTACCAAACCCACCATCGGTCAGCCATCTCGCTCCAGCTACTTGACATAACGTGGATTATGGGTCACACCCGAAATCCACGCCCGACAAGGGAACAAACCGCTTCCACCCCACGTTGACCACCATCGCAACCCCATTTCCAGAAAGGCTGAAACATGGCGACGTTGGCCCTCACCAAGGAGAACTTCGACGACACGATCAAAGACAACACCACCGTTCTCATCGATTTCTGGGCCGAGTGGTGTGGCCCGTGTCGGATGTTCGGCCCAACCTACGAGGCCGCCTCCGAGAAGTACCCCGACATCGTCTTTGGCAAGGTCGACACCGAAGATCAGCCCGAGCTGGCCGGCGCCTTCGGCATCCGCTCCATCCCGACTCTGATGGTGTTCAGGGATCAGATCGTGCTCTATGCCCAGCCCGGCGCACTTCCCGGGAACATGCTCGAGGACCTCATCTCACAGGTGAAGGACGTCGACATGGACGAGGTCCGGGCCCAGCTCGCCTCCCAAGAGCATGACCACGACCACGACGGTGAGCACGAGCACGCCCACTGAGCGCCCCCAACTCACCCCTCCGTCGCACCACACGTGATCGACAGCGTCTGCAGGTTCCCGGCCGGGATGGTCTCGATCTTCACGTCGACCTGGCAATTCGCATCAGGCCCTGACGCAGCCGTGTAACGCCCTCTGCTGACCTCTATGGACTGAAGCGGGCGTTCCTCGTAGGTGAATGGTGACGGAACCCGGGTGACGGCCTCGATATCGGTCCCGTCGATGAAATAGGCTCTTGTCGCAGGTCCCGTCTGTCCCGCCGCCCGCCCGCTGCGCTCGAGTTCTCCGTTGACTTCGATCCGGGCGGCGAGCCTGTCTTCCTGCTCGAATCGGGGGTCGCACCATGATCTCTGCAGGGACTCGTCACAGTTCAACGTGATCCCGAGCCCGCTGGCGATGACGACCAGACCCACCACTCCCCCGGCGATGACCGGGCCGTGTTTGACCCGAGGTGCGTTCCACCAAGCCACGAGGGCCGTGACCAAGCCGGCGAGAAGCGCAGCCCATCCGAGCCTGACCCAGGTACGCGAGGAGCTCTGGTCGGCGGTGAGACCGATCACCACCACTCCGCCGAACAAGGCAAAGGCCGTGAGGAGCCAGCGGATGAGTGACGCCCGTTGTTGATCGTCACTCCTCCATGACCAAAGGCCGACCCCGAGCAACGCGAGCGAAACGGCGAGGATGACCCACTCGAGGACGATGGAGCCTCCCGGGGAGCCGACGAGGACCACCGACCACACCAGGAAAGCGAGTGCGGTCACTGAGAGGAGGCCGGCCGGCAGTCGTTTGGAGGTCATCAAGGTTGCCGTTTACAGCGGCTTTCGGTAGACAGATACGTGTTGCGCCGACTGCTCGGTGAACCTGCGCCGGTCGTACCAGCCCAGGCGCTCTTCCAACTCGAGCCCGGCGAGCCTCGCCATGAGGTCCATCTCGGCCGGCCAGGCATACCGGATCGTGACCGGGAGCACCACAGTCGACCCGTCCTCGAAGCGTCGAACGTGGTGGGACCGGACGACCTGGGTGACAGGATCGTGGATCGACAGCTCATAGGCGTGAGCTTGCGTCGACGAAATGCTCTCGACCGCCATCCGGGTCTGAAAATGGTCGAACCGCTTCACGTCGGGCACAAAGGCGTCGAGTACGAACCGTCCACCCGGTTCGAGGGCTCGTGACACGTTCGTGAGACAGTCGATCTGGCGCTCCTGGGTGGTGAGAGCGAAGAGAGTGTTGAACGAGAGGTAGACGAGGGGGAAGGTCCCCTCGACTCCGACGTCGGCGAAGTCGCCCATGATGACTCGAATCTCATCGCCTCCATGCTTTGCCCGGAGCAACGCGATCATGTCGTCGGATATGTCGATACCGGTCACCTCGACGCCCCGCAAGCCGAGCGGCACTGCGATCCGACCCGATCCGATAGCCAGCTCCAATGCCCTTGGAGGTCTCCCGGCGAGGGGTGCGAGGAACTCGGCTTCTGCTTCGCCGTCCACGTAGAGGTCGTCATAGAAGCGAGCCCAGTGGTTGCCGTAGGTTTCCAGGTCGTACTCGTTCATCCGCCCAACTCTCGCACACCGGGCCCGGGTGGCAGGCGAATTACCTACTCTCCCCCACCATGCCGATCGATCCATCGGTGCTGGCGGCGATGAGCTCGCTTGGCATCATCTTCGAGGAGATGGCCTGCGACCCGAAGCTGGCCGACACAGCCCAATTCTGTGAGGCATACGGCGTGCCGATGGAGAAGTCGGCCAACACCATCCTCGTCGCCTCACGACGGCCGGAGGGGGTCATGGTGGCCTGTCTGGTCCTGGCAACGACCAGGCTCGATGTCAACGGGGTGGTGCGCCGAAGGATGGATGTGCGCAAGGCGAGCTTCGCCAATGCCGATCAGACCAGGGAGACGACGGGGATGGAGATCGGCGGGGTGACCATCTTCGGCCTGCCCGACTCCTTGCCGGTCTGGGTCGACTCCCATGTCATCGACTGTGATTGGATCATCATCGGGGCCGGGTCGCGCAGCGCCAAGATCAGACTCGACCCGACTCAACTGGTCGGTCTCGGGGGCTTCGAGGTCGTCGAGGGTCTCGCCCAGCCGGTCTCAGCCTGAGCGCCGGGCAGTCCGCCTGATCAGCATGAAGTAGCCGACCAGCCCGACCACGGTGAACCCGAACCACTGGATGGCATAGGCCAGATGTGATCCCTCGTCGTCGAAGGTGGGGGCGGGTGCGAGGATCGGACGGCCCTCTTCCTGCTCCCCGAGCATCGAAAGGTAGACAGGGGCCAGATCGAAGGGCACCTGCTCTTCGATCCGGTGGATGTCGACCCGATTCATCGTTACCAGCCGCCCCTCGCCGGGATCCTCTGGCCCGACCGCGCTGCGCTCCTGGGTGGGTCGCACCCAGCCTTCGACCGTCACCACGCCTTCGGGAGGGGGTGCATCTGTCACGGGTACCTGGTCGAGGCCGAGCGGGACCCAACCCCGGTTGACCAGAGTCGCGCTGCCGTCCTCCCCCACGAGCGGGGTGATGACGTGAAAGCCGGCGACTCCCTGATGCACCTGGCTGCGGATCAGGACCTCATGCTCCGGATCGAACTCGCCGGTGGCCCGGGCCCGGCGGAATTCGAGGCTGGCCACATCATCGCCGGCCGCGGCCAGCAGCTCGGAGATGTCTGCCTCCTCGGCCTCGAACCTCGCCTGACCCACAGTGTTGGTCAGTCTCCGCTCGTCGAGTCTGCGCAGCTGCCAGAAGCCGAGATTCACGAAGACCACGGCGAGGATCAGCACGACGACGTGTGCCATGATCCAACGCGGTGCGAGCAACCACCGCACCGGCTATGCGGCCAGTGGGATCTCGTCGTCGTCGAGCAGCGCCTGGACTGCTGCCTCGAAAGACGCCTCCTCACGCCGGATCGCTGTCGGGACCGAGATCATCGGCGCAGCTTCATCGGCACTGAGCCGACCGGCATCGATGAGAGCACGGGCGATGTCATCGGTCCAGTACCAGGGCACGGCCAACCTCCAGGAGAAGACGGGGGGACAGGGACCTGGCCACTGTACCCCTCCTGTCAATCCAGGAAATCATCAATGATCTCGGGCTATACCGAGACCGGCTCGAGCACGTCGACACCCTTGATGTGGACCTGCTCGGCAACCACCTCGAGTCTCGAGCGACGCCCCTCCGACGCGTCCCAGAACCGGCGCTGTACCGAGCCACACACCCAGACCCGACGCCCCTTCATCGGCAGCGCGTCGTAGAACTCCTCCGGTGGGTCCCACAGTGTGACCGGGACCACGTCGACCCGTCGTCTCGGCTCCTCGCTGCGAACGGTGACCAGCAATCGGACCAGCCGGGTGCCCGAGTCGAAAGCCCGATACTCGGGATCGACCGCGAGACGCCCACACAGAACGATGAGATTGAGATCCATGGCACTCTCCCCTCTTCGAGAACGGGGAAGTGCAGATGCAGGCGAGCTTGCCAGAGGTGGGTGACAGATTCAGACGAGGGCGGCGCGGAGCTCGTCGACACCTTCGAAGTCGGTCTCGTGCTCGTCGAGGGCCGAGAGAAGTCGACGGGCGGCGTCCTTGTCCCCCGCCTCGAGGGCCACCCGGGCGGCCACATACCAGCGACGCAGCTCTCCAGGTGATGGCGAGGCGACCAGACGACCTGGCTTGATCACCTGCCATGCCTCCCGTGGCTTCCCCTCGTCGAGCAGGAACGAGGCGTAGACCACCCTCGCCTCATGTCCCACGGTCGCCGAGGTGTCGAGGTCCTGGAGAAGCTCCCACGTCTTGGTCACGTCCGATTTGCGGCCCAAGGCCCGCAGGGAGTCCATCTCCATGGGCATGTGGATCAGGTCGCCGGTGAGCCGGCGAAAGGTGCGGAGCTCGCGCAGCGCCTCCTCCCAGTTTCCGGTGTGATAGGCGGAGAGCCCGAGCATCTCGCGGACCGTGGACGACCTCGGGGAGAGAGACTTCGCCTTGCGCAATTCGGGCAAGGCGGCGGCGTACCGTTCGTCGGCAAACTGGTTCAGCGCCTTGGCCAGATGATTGAGGGCGGGCTCGCGGCGGTCCTTGGGTGTCGACCGCTGGATCTCCTCCCGCACCCACTTGGGGAGCTGACCGGAGCTGACCGAGGTGACAGTGCGGTGTTGATGCTGGGCGCGCTGACCGGTGTCCCGGCCCCGCCGGTCCCTGTCCCCTCCCCCCTTGCCTTTTGGCTGGTATCTGTGGGATCGGTCCGTCAACGGTTGTCCCTCTTCTCTGGTCTCTTGAATCGGTTCTTCATCGGTTGCTCCGAATGAGAGAAGGGCCGCCAACGCTAGTCGGCGACCCTTCGACGTTTATGTCCGGCGGTGACCTACTCTCCCAGGGGGTTGCCCCCCAAGTACCATCGGCGCTGGCAGGTTTCACTTCCGTGTTCGGAAAGGGAACGGGTGGTTCCCAGCCGCTGTAGCCACCGGACAAATCTCTGAGTCTCGGGCAACCCGAGGACTCCATAGCGAGCACAAGTGTCGAGGATTCATTCCAAGCCCTCGGCCTATTAGTACCGGTCCGCTGAACACATTGCTGTGCTTACACGTCCGGCCTATCAACCTGGTCTTCTACCAGGGGCCTTAACCGGTTACCCGGTGGGAAGTCTCATCTCGAGGTGGGCTTCGCACTTAGATGCCTTCAGCGCTTATCCCGTCCGTACATAGCCAACGAGCCGTGCACTTGGCAGTACAACTCGCACACCAGAGGTACGTCCACCCCGGTCCTCTCGTACTAG
>Ga0105100_10000324_pt1 | contig 27995 bp, 30 predicted proteins | sample PPLLak12cMay2015_2_FD_87033 | JGI IMG/M metagenome (GOLD analysis project Ga0105100, IMG submission 87033) | Freshwater sediment microbial communities from Prairie Pothole Lake near Jamestown, North Dakota, USA - PPLs Lake P8 Core (1) Depth... | ecosystem: Environmental > Aquatic > Freshwater >... | reverse complement strand
TCCGACTACGCCGTGCGATCTTGGGATGCGCGCTCCGGCGCTCTGACCATGGCGATCCGCGGTGACGTCGATCGCGTCGCCGGACACGACGCGCCGGTCGTCTCGGTGGCCTGGTCCCCCGACGACCGACGCATCGCGACCGTCGACTCCGCGGGAGCGCTCCGGCTAAGGGATCCCCTCGGCGCCCCATGCGGAGCCGTCCTGGAGGCCGGGGGGCCATTCTCGGTCCGATGGTCGCCGGACGGTGGCCGGCTCGCGACCGTGGGCGCCGACGGTCTTCACCTGTGGAACGCCGATCTCACGGCGATCGGCGTCGTGCCGGCCGCCGAGATCGGTGGCCGAGGTTTCGCGGTGGCGTGGTCGCCGGACGGGGCCCGTCTGGCCTTCGCCGGTGAGGACGCCGCGATCCGGATCGTCACGGTGGATGCGGGGACCGGGATCCTGGCCGAGGGGCACACCGGCTGGGTGCAGTCCCTCGCCTGGTCGCCGGACGGCGCGCGGCTCGCGTCCGGTGGACGAGATGGGACCGTTCGGATCTGGAGTCCCGACACGGCCCGCCCGGTCGGGACGCTCGAGGCGGACCGCAAGGGTGTCGTGCTCGCGGTCGCCTGGTCACCGGATGGGGGTCGGCTCGCCTCGGGTGGATGGGACCGCTCGATGCGCGTGTGGGACCCCGCCGACGGTCGCCTGGCGGCCGAGCTCCAGGGGCACACCAACTGGATCACGTCGATCGACTGGTCGGCCGACGGCTCGCTCCTCGCCTCGGGCGACGGTGACGGGGACGTGCGGATCTGGAACGCCCTTGGCGCCGACTCGGGACCGGCGGAGCAGGGTCATGCGGCCGACGTCCGGGACGTGGCGTGGTCGCCCGACGGCTCGCTCCTCGCGTCCGGTGCGGGCGATCACGAGGAGGCGGAGGGTGAGGGCGACAACTCCGCCGCGATCTGGGATCCGGGCACCGGGAGACGCAGCCACACGCTCGAGGGGCACGTCGACGACGTCGTCGCGGTCGCGTGGTCCCCGGACGGACGGGCGCTCGCCACCGGCAGCCTCGATCGCTCCGTGCGGATCTGGGACGTCGGATCGGGCCACGGAGTGATGCAGCTGGTCAACACCGGTGGGTGGCACGCGCGGTGGAGCCCCGACGGCGCCTTCGTCGCGGCCACCGCCGGCGACGAACGCGTGCTCGTGAAGGACGGGCACTGGGGCACGCTCGGCGCGCTCGAGGGCCACGGGAGCCCGGTCAGCGCGCTCGCCTGGGCGCCGGACTCGCGGCACCTCGCTTCTGCGGAGGAGGCCGGACCGGTCCGCATCTGGGACGTCGTCGAACGCGCTCTCGTCCGTGAGCTCGAGGGCCCGACGAAGCCGACGCTGGCGCTCGTGTGGTCGGCAGACGGACATCACCTGGCCGCCGGCGGCGGGCGACGCAGCCAGGACGTCGTCTCGGGCCACGTGTTCGTGCGGCGATCGGATACACCCGCCGTCCCGCTCGCCGCGGCATCCGGCGTGCTGGAGGACCTGAAGGATTGCGTCGTTCGCGTCTGGGACCTGCGGAGCGCGTCGCGCGGTCCGATGGTCGAGCTCCACGGCAGTGACGACCCGATCCTCGCCCTGGCGTGGTACCCGGAGAGCGGGCTCCTCGCGTCGGCGGGGATGGACTCGCAGGTCCGGATCTGGGACCCGTCCACCGGCGCCCCGGTCGCTCGAGCCGCGACGCTCTCGTGGGGCGCGGCCCTGCTGGCCCTGGGCGAGGACCGCCTCCTGGTGGCGGACGACGGCGCCGCGACCGGCGATCGACCGATCCCGTACACGTTCCGCATCGTCCGCGAACGCGCCTGAGACCTCTCGCGCGGGCTCAGGCGCGGAGCCTCGGGAGATCGTCGCCGAACCGCTGGAGCCAACGCTGCTCGGTCTCGGCGAGGGCGTCCTGGAGCTCCAGGAGGCGGAGCGCTACGGCTCGGGCGGGGCCATCGGCGCGGTCGGCGCCCTCTCGCTCGGCGGCGATCGTGGAGCGCCACTCGTGCAGTGCCGTCTCGCGCTGGCCGATTGCCCGCCGGCCCTCGTCGAGCGTGACCAGGTGCACGAACCCGAGCGCGAGCGCCGCGTCCGTCTCGTACGGGCGCGCGTCCGCGACGCGCTCCCGCAGACCGGCGCGGAGCCGGGCACGACCCGACGCCGTGATGCGGTAGACGCGGCGGTCGGGACCGGCGCCCCCCTGCTCGGAACGCCCGCTCGCGAGCCCGTGCTCCTCGAGCCGCCGCAACGCCTGGTAGACGGACGCCTTGCCGACCTCGACCCAGAACCGCATGCTCCGCGTTCGGAACCGCTCGAGCAGGTCGTACCCGTACATCGGCTCCTCGGCGAGCAGCCCGAGGACCACCACCTCGACCTTCGACACGCGCACGATGCCCCCCCTCGAGAGCTAGTGTGACCTGGACTACCAGCTACCGTAGCTCGGTTCGTTCACGCGGGCAATACGTCGCCCGGGGACCAGCTCCCTCGCAATGGAGGGCAGCTCTCCGGGCGTACGCTTGACGCGGGAGGCGCGAGGTCACGAGCGACGTCCGGAACCCGAGTGTCGAGCGCGCGCGGGAGCCGTCCTACCGAGCCCTGCACCACAGCGGCGAGCTGCGGGAGCGCGCGCGCCGAGGGCTGCGGCTCCTCCAGCGCCCGTGCCGGGTCTGCCCGCGACGGTGTCGCGTGGACCGGATGGCGGACGAGCGGTCCGTCTGCCACGTAGGTCGCCGCGCGATCGTCGCCTCGGCGTTCGCGCACCACGGCGAGGAGGACCCTCTCCGAGGCCGGAAGGGGAGCGGGACGATCTTCCTCGCCGGCTGCAACCTACGGTGCGTCTTCTGCCAGAACTTCGACGTCTCGTGGCAGGTCCGGGGCGCGGAGGTCTCGGCGGAGACGCTCGCGCACGTGATGCTCGAGCTCCAGGCTCTGGGCTGTCCCAACGTGAACTGGGTGACGCCCGAGCACGTCGTCCCACAGCTCCTCGAGGCGCTCGCGCTCGCGGCGGAGGACGGCCTGCGCGTGCCGATCGTGTACAACACGAGCTCGTACGACTCGGCGGAGAGCCTCGCGCTGCTCGACGGCATCGTGGACGTCTACATGCCGGACCTGAAGGTGTGGACGGCCGAGCGCGCCCGGCGCTACCTGCGCCGCCCCGACTACCCCGAGGTCGCGCGCCGCTCGATCCTGGAGATGCATCGGCAGGTCGGGCCACTCGAGCTGGACGATCACGGCCTGGCCCTCCGCGGCGTCCTCCTGCGGCACCTGGTGGTGCCGGGGCTCCTCGACGAGACCGAGGCGATCCTCCGGTGGGTCGGCCGAGAGCTCGGTCCCGACACGTACCTGAACCTCATGGGGCAGTACCGGCCGGAGGGGCTCGTTCGCGGGGGCGACTACCCGGAGATCGCCCGGCGGCCTCGATCGGACGAGCTCGAGCGCGCGGTCGAGCTCGCGTGGGAGCTCGGGCTGCGTCGCCTCGACGCGGGGAGCCTCGCGATGCTGCGCCCGTTGCGACGACCCTCGGGCGCCTGACGGCCGCCTGCCGGCGACGGCCGCTATCCTCGGTGCGGAGGCGTCCGGGCGCCTGGTGGGCCCCCTGGTCTTCAAAACCGGTGTGCGGGCGAGAGCTCGCAGGCGGGTTCGATTCCCGTCCGCCTCCGCTGAGGGAACATCGGTCGAACCTCGCGATCAGCGCTGCCCGTCGAACGACGCGAGGCGGAGGCCTTCAGGGTTCGAGATCTCGGGGTGGGCGGTCAGGCAGGAACGACCGCGATCGCGTCCATCTCGACGAGGAGGTCGGGACGGGCGAGACCCTTGACGACGGCGGCTGTGATGACCGGAGGATCGGGTCGGTCGCCCCACACTCGCTGGAAGGCCGCGTAGCCCGAAGCGAAGTCCTGGCCCTCGACGACGAGGACGTTCCACTTCACGACGTGCTCCGGGCCGGCACCGGCGGCCGTCAGGGCCGTGCGCAGGTTGCGCAGGACCTGCTCGGTCTGGGCGGCGATATCGCCGATGCCGACGATGTTCCCCTCGGCATCGACCGCGTCCTGGCCGCCGATGTAGATCGTCCGGACGCTCCCGGAGACCACCGCCACGTTGCTGAACGCCGGGTTCCGGGGGAGGCCATCGGGGTTGAGGAACTCCACGCGACCATCCATCGACGACGAGGCTCCCGTCATCACGAGTCACTCTCCTTCCTGCGGCGGCGTTGCGCCGTCCCCGCGTTCTTCCCCTTCGGTCCAAAGCGCCTCGGCCCCTCCCCGCTCGTCGACCTCGAACTCGCCGTACCTGATGTCGCCGGCGCGGCGGTACCGGTCGATGACCACGCCGGTGGAAGAGGTCGTGCTGTCGATGAGCTCGAGGCCGGCGGGGATCGTCCCTCTCTCGAAGAGCCGCTTGCCGCTGCCGAGCAGGACCGGGAAGGTCCAGAGGCGGTACCCGTCGATCAGGTCGTGCCCGATCAGGGTCTGCAGGAGCCCGCCGCTGCCGTGGACCTGGATCTCGCCGCTCCGCGCGTCCTTGAGCGCGGTCACGGCCGTCGGCACGTCGCCTTCCAGCAGGGACGAGTTGTTCCACTCCACCGTCTTCAGCGTGGTGGAGGCCACGTACTTGGGGACACGATTCAACACCGCGCCGACCGGATCGTCTCCGGGGACGTGCGGCCAATGCGCCGCGAAGATCTCGTAGGTCGTCCGCCCGAGGAGGAGCGCATCGGCCTTCGCGGTCCACTCCGTGATGATCTTCCCCATGGCGTCGTCCCAGTAGCCGACGGACCAGCCTCCGTGAGCGAACCCGCCGCTGGGGTCCTCATCAGGACCACCGGGGGCCTGCATGACGCCGTCGAGCGTCAGGAACGTTCCCACAACGAGCGTAGCCATCGTCCTTCTCCCTTCTCGTTCCTCGTTCGGGCGCGGGACCGTGGCTGTTCTTTCGACGGCGGCACAGGGGCAAGATCATCGGTCGACGAGCGACCCTCCAGCATCTCGCGCTGCCCTGACGGCGCTGAACTCACCGGTCTCGAACAGTCTGGCGAGTGCCGGATTGTCGATCTCGGCCGCGAGCGAGCGGGCGACCGATGCTGCGCCGGGCTCACCGAGGCGGGATCGGTACACGGCTGCCCTCAGGACCAGCTCCCGGATCCCCCGACGCGCAGCGGTCGCCTCGAGCTGGTCGATCCAGCGCGCGGCGGACCCCGTACCATGCTCGACCCCGACCGAGCAGAGGGCGTCGAGCGCGTACGCCTCGATCCAAAGGTACGTATCGGGTAGGCGACGGCACAGTCGAGGAGCCTCCACGAGGAGTTCGAGGGCGCGCGGGACGTCGCCCCGGGCGGCCGCCACGAGTCCGAGCCCCCGCAAGGAGATGCCCTCCCAGCACGGGTCGCCGACCTGGCAGCCGAGGGCGAACGCGTGCTCGAAGCGTGCCTCCGCCGAAGCAACGTCACCGTGAAGCAGGTCGATCTCACCTCGGAACGACTCCGGCCAGGGCACGAACGCGGTCATGCCGCGTGCCTCGACCTCCTCGATGGCCTGGTCCAGGAGGCGGAGCGCGTCTTCCATCTCGCCGCGCAGCAGGTGGTAGCGGCCGAGCAGGGTAAGAGCCTGCCCCAAGGGTTGGCCGCTTCCCAGCTTGCTCGCGCGTTCGACGGCGGAGCGCAGAAGTTGGCCGGCCGAAGGGTAGTCCGCCACATCGTGCCGGCAGGCACCGCGGATCAGCTCCAACCACGCCAGCTCCTCGTCGTTGCCGACAGCGTGTTCGGACGCCTGGGTGACGGACTCCTCCGCCCGCTCGTACTGTGCACGGAGGAACTGGACCCAGCTGATCTCGCGCCATCCCGTCGCCGCGACGCTGCGGCTTCCGGTCTCCTCCGCGAGCGTGGTGCCTTCGTGCAACGCGGCGGCACCTTCCTCGTCCGTGCCGCGAGCGGAGTGCACGAGGGCCCCGCCCAGCGATACCAGCGCTCTGGCGAGGAGCGTGCGTTCGTCAAGGTCCCGAGCGGCCGCCACGGCGCCCCGCATGCGGTGCAGCCCGGCATCGACGGCGCCCGCGGCGAGCGCCGCTTCACCCGCCTCGACCTGCGCCAGCACCTCCGCCCGCCCAGAGACGTGACCCGCGGTGCTCACCTCAGGCGCGACGGCCGCCGTGCGAAGCGCAGGCGTTGGCTCGACGCCCAGCTCGCGCCTGAAGAGCTCCGTGCACACCTCCACGTGACGCGACGCGGCATCTGGGTCGCCGGCCGCCCGCAGGCAGCGAACGACGAGGACGTGGGCGTTCTCGTCGTAGGGATTGAGCCGAACGAGCTCCGAGGCATGACGCGTCGCGGGAACGGCCTCGCCGCGGGCGAGCAGGGCGAGCGCTGCCTGATGAAGGACCGCGCTCGTCATGCCCGCGACATGACGACGCTCGTTCTCGAGCCAGATCTCGAAGCCCGGACTGGTGCGGAAGACCAGCCCGTCCAGCAACTCATGACCGAGTCCGGGAAGCGCGATGGCCTCGATCCAGGAGCTCCTCGCGAGCACTTCAACATCGACGAGGGTCCCCGGCGGCAGGGTCAGATGCAGCGGATCCCCACCGAGCTCGGCATGGTCGCCCAGCTGACGGCGCAACGCCGAGAGGGTCCAGCGAAGCGCTCCCATGGGGTCGTCGACTTCTGGGAAGAGCAGACTCGCCACCCGGTCCCGTGATGGTGGGACCTGGCCGCGAACGAGGTACGCGAGCAGACCCCAGGCCTTGTGGCCACGCTGGGGTTGCAGGTCGATGCCGCCCCGTTCCATCCTGGGCGGTCCCAAGAGGTGGATGCTCAGCCCCACGCCGCACATCCCGCCGTCACACGCGCCGTCACACGCGCCACTGTGACCCTCTCGTCCAAGCAGTTCAACCGGAGGGAGGGTCGGATGCGGAGGCATGCGACACGACGATGACCACCGGAGCCGCGCATCGGCCGGATCGAGCTCGGGGAGTTCTGCCACAGACGTGGAAGCCCTTCGCCGCGTGAGTGTCCTCGGAACACCCGAACGACTTCGTGGCGATGAACACTTGGTCCACTGTCGTCCGTCGAGCAGTCGAGCGCCGCCGCGGGAGGGAACGGTAGCGAGAGGGCGCCGCCGTAACCACACCGCGACGCCCGCGAGGAGGTGTTAGGCATGAACGCCGCGAGCGTGATGACGACCGGACCGACGCGCATCAAGATCGCAGTAGCGGCACTGGCGCTGTCGCTCGCCGTCAGCGTCTCGCCGGCCTCGGCGACCCCGACCGAGCCGTGCTCGCTGGGGGATGCGCGCGAGCAGTTCGAGACCTTCCCGCTGACGTTCGAGGGGATACCGCCGTGCCAGTTCCGGCTGTTCTTCGACGGACAGACTTCACGTTCGCCGAGGACGACTACTTCCTGGGCGGTGCAGTCCGTCGCGAGAGCTACGACGTGTCGCTGGAGGGCAGCCGGGACGCGGCGATCGCGCGACTCGAAGCGGAGACCCACCGGACCTGGATCGCCAAGGTGACCGCCAGCGGGATCGGCGAGCTGGTCGAGCAGCCGCTGACGCGGACGGCTCTGAAGAGCGGGGAGAACGACCAGTTCGGAACTTACGTCTGGGTGCAGTGGGGGTTCATCACCCGGTTGCCGCCGGGTGAGTACCTCAGCGTGACCGAGTTCACCTCCCCGACCCGCGGTCACCGGATCTGGACCGTCCACCTCATCATCACGGAGGAGGTCTCGTGAACATCGTGTCTGCGAGGCGCACGCCACCGGCCGACCGGTGGACCTCTCGGGTCTGAGGAAGTGTCGAGATCGCTCACGGGCGTCAGCCGAGTCCGTGAGCGGCCAGACGAGAAGGGAGGATCTAGGAGTTCAGGGCGCAACCAGCCATCCTCGCTGGGCTCAGCGCGAGCTCGCGCCGGGGCGCAGCGATCGAAGGAGAGAGGAGAACACGATGAAGCGCTTCATCATGGCGGCCTTGCTGGGAGCTGGTGCGCTCTCGGTGTCCGTCCCCGCAGCGGCGCATACGCAAACGGTCACCCCGCCGGGCCAGGACCCGGTCGTGGACGGGCCGATCGCCCGACCGTGGGTGCAGGGCCACTGCCACGCAGCGGCCCCGGCGGTCTCGGCCGAAGCATCAGACGGAGTGGTGATCTTCTCGCCGCAAGAGGCGCTCCCCTGCTCTGACGCGATCACCAACCCCGGCGGTCAGGTCACCGGTCCCTGAGGTCGGGAACCAGCCGGACGGCGCCCCGATGCTGGCTCGAGCCCGACTCGGGCCAGCATCAGGCGCTTCGTGATCTGAGACGTGATCTCGATGGCGAACGGGAGCTGCGCTGCCCCCGTCCGCCCGCGTCAGCGGAGCCAGCAGAGGGCAGGACCCAGGGGCGCTGCCAGACCGCTCAGAGGATGCACGCCCGGAGCGGCGCCCGAGGATGCGCGGATCGGTCACGTTCGGCCTCGCGGTCGTGATCGTGAGCGTCACGCTGATGGCTGGCGCGGCAGGGGCGGTGGGCTTCTCCGGATGGGCTGAGGCCCAGAAGCTCGACGAGAGCTCTTGTTCGGGCGCGCGCCTGGCCCGGTGGGCATGTCCGACATCTACATCGCCACCCGCGACAGACTCGCGGGGATCGGACGGCTGAACGCGGACCGAGCACATCGTCAGTGAAGACGGGCCCACCGGGGCCCGTCCTCACGCTATTCCCTCAGCCGATCGGCTCGCCGCTTGCGCCGCGAACCGAGATGGAGATGGGCCGTGCGGACCCGATACGCTCCGCAGCTTGTCCCGTGGCAGCCGTCGAAGCCTCAGATCAGCCCGAATCACCTCCAGGCGAGGTCCGTGTGCGGAGGGCATGACGCCGTACTCCACCCGGTTGGGGAAGACGGCTCTGAGGGCCTCGGCCTTGTCGCTCAGGTCGTCACGGACCCGAGGCGGGTGAACCCGGCGAATCGGCCGATGGTGAGAACGGTTCCGCCGTCTCCAAGCGTGGCCGCCTTGCGCCGCAGCTGCTCGAGCGCTCTTTCGCTCGGCTGGCCATAGCATTCGATCGAGGTGAGCCTGAGCAGGTGCGCCAGCTTGCGGAACTCCTGGCTGCCGATGTCCATGTGGAGCTCCAGCGATGCCGGATCGGGATGGACGGCGACCACGGTCATCTTCCCCGCGTCCTCGTCGATGTAGAACCCGTACGCGATCAGCTGAGGTTCGCGGGCCTCGATGAGATCCACGAGCCGTCGGACCCCCGCCTTGAGTTCTTCGAGCGAGCCCTCGTGGACTTCGGAATGATCGATGTACAGGATGGGCTCTGAGGCGCTGTCCGTTCCGTGGCCGGCCATGTGACTTCCTCCTCGTGAGGGGGACCGGTATCGACCTCCGCGGGACTATGAGCATCGCACGCATGATGATGAGGCGGGCCCCGCGAGGATCGATGGTGAGCGGTGGAGCGCACGACTGCCAGAAGCAAGCCGATCGGACTTCCTCGCCGTAGCGGCGGCCCACACGCGCGAGGCCTCGGGATGGTCCTGCTGCGCCGCGAACCGAGATGGAGACGGACGTGCGGACCCGATACGCTCCTCAGCTTGGCCCCTGGCAGCTCGACTCCGTGATCGGCGAGGCGTCGTGACGGACGTGACGACCGGACCGCGCTCCCGGATGGCCGCGGCGTTGGCGGCTGGCGGGTGCGTCGCCCCCGAGGCCGAGGCCGACGCGCTCCTCGAGGCCGCGAGCGACGGTGGCGGGTCGATCGAGGACCTCGTCGCCCGACGGCTCGCCGGCGAGCCGCTCGCCTGGATCACCGGGTCGGTGCGCTTCTGCGGCCTTCGGATCCGCGTCGATCCCGGGGTCTTCGTGCCGAGACCCCACACGCAGGCGATGGCGTGGCGAGCGGCCGAGCTCCTGCCGGACGCCGGCGTGGCGGTCGACCTGTGCACGGGCAGCGGCGCGGTGGCCGCGGTGATGGGCTCGGCGCGGCCGAACGCGACCGTGCTGGCCACCGACGTGGATCCGGTGGCCGTCGCATGCGCCCGGCGCAACGGCGTCCGGGCGTTCCTCGGCGACATGGACGAGCCGCTGCCGTCGTCGCTGCGCGGTCACGTCGACGTCGTGACCGCCGTCGTCCCCTATGTGCCGACCGAGGAGCTCCATCTCCTGCCGAGGGACGTCATCGCGAACGAACCCCGTCGCGCGCTCGACGGCGGGCGGGGCGGCACCGCCGTGCTGATGCGAGCCGCGAACGTCGCGGCGCGCTGGCTCGGCCCGGGCGGCGCCGTGGTCCTCGAGCTCGGAGGCGATCAGGCGAGCGTGATGCGGACCACCCTCGCCGGTCTGGGCCTGTCCGAGATCCGGATGATCCGCGACCTCGACGGACAGGACCGGGCGATCGAGGCGCGCCGCCCCGGTCGGTAGCGCCGACGCCCGACGGCCGCGGCTACCGCTCCTCGAGCGGATCGAGGACGGGCTTCACGTCCAGGATCGGGGTCCCGTCGAGCGCTTCCAGCTCGTCCACGAGGATCCGCAGGCCGTCGATCTCGAGGACCTGCACGCGGTGCAGCCCGATCGGGTTCGGCCGGTCGGGCGAGCGGGTGCTGAACACCCCGACCACGGGCCGGTCGGGATCGTCCCGCGGCCGTGTGCTGAGCACGTCGCGGTCCGCCCGGTCGAGCCAGGTGAGCACGACGAGCCGGTCACCGACGCGCAGGTCGCGGATCGCCTCCGCGAAGCGCGGCTCGATCACGAGCCACGCTGGCGGAGCTCCCTCGTCGCCCTGTCTCGGCGCGTCCGCCCGATTGCGCAGCGGCGATGCGACGTGCCCGATCGGGACGACCTCGTAGCGGATCTCGCTCACGGCACGAAGCGTAGGCCCCGATGCCACTACTCGGCCGCGAACGGCTGCGGCCCCGGTCCGGTAGCGACCTTCCACAGGCACCCGTCCGGATCGGCGAAGTAGCCGCCGTACCCGCCCCAGGGCGGCGCCTCGGCCGGCTTCGCGATCGTGCCGCCCGCGCGTTCGGCCTCGGCGAGGATCGCGTCGACGCGCTCGTTGGAGGACACGACGTACGAGAAGGTGACGCCCCCGAAGCCGCTCCCGTCCGCCTCGGCGTCAGCGTCCTGAGCGAGGACGTGCCGCGGCAGGAGGCCGAAGACCGAGGAGCCACCGTTGACGCTGAAGGCCACCCACTCCCCCTGCTCCTGGTGGATCGGCCAGCCAAGGCCGTCGGCGTAGAAGCGCTTGGACCGTTCCACGTCATCCACGCCGAGCGAGATGCCGCTCACGTGCGCGTTCATCGTTCCTCCCTTCGAGTCACGTCGGCCCCATGCCGATCGTCACTACCATGACGGACCCGCTCGGAAGGACGTGACCGGTGGACGAACGTGCGTGGCTGGCGGAGCGCTTCGAGCAGAACCGGACGCAGCTCCGGGCCGTGGCCTATCGGATGCTCGGCTCGGCGAGCGAAGCGGACGACGCGGTCCAGGAGGCGTGGCTCCGCCTCAGCCGCTCGGACGCCCGGGAGGTCGAGAACCTCGGCGGGTGGCTGCGGACGGTGGTCGCGCGGATCTGCCTCGACATGCTGCGCTCGCGCACGTCGCGGCGCGAGGAGCCCTGGGACGCGCACCTGCCCGAGCCGGTCGCGAGCGCCGACTCGGCCGCCGACCCCGAGCACGAGGCGCTCCTGGCCGATTCGGTCGGGCCGGCGCTCCTCGTGGTGCTCGAGACCCTCTCGCCCGCCGAGCGCATCGCGTTCGTCCTGCACGATATGTTCGGCGTGCCGTTCGACGAGATCGCGCCGATCGTGGAGCGCTCGCCCGAGGCGACGCGCAAGCTCGCGAGCCGCGCACGGCGCCGGGTACAGGGTGCGCCCGAGATCGGCGACGTCGACCGGGCGCGGCAGCGGCGGATCGTCGAGGCGTTCCTCGCGGCCTCGCGCGACGGCGACTTCGAGGCGCTCCTCGCGGTGCTCGACCCGGACGTGGTGCTCCGGGCCGACTCGGCCGCCGTCGCGATGGGCGCGACGGCCGAGGTCTGTGGCGCGGCCGCCGTGGCCGAGACCTTCGAGGGACGTGCCCGCGCGGCTCGTCCGGCGCTCGTCGGCGGCGCTCCCGGGCTCGTGTGGATGCAGCGCGGACGCCCGCAGATCGCGTTCCGCTTCGCGTTCGCGGACGAGCGGATCGTCGGGATCGACCTGATCGGCGACCCGGAGCGCCTCGGCGAGGTCGCGCTGCCCGGCCGCTGACGGAGAGCCGAACGGACCCGAGGGGCGGGGGGCGACCGGCCCCTGACGCTCGGCGTGACGGGTGCGCAGAGTGGACGCGGAGAAGCATCCGTGAAGCAGAGCGTGCTCGTCGTCGAGGACGAGACGAAGATCCGTCAGCTCCTCCGCTCTCTGCTCGAGCGCGAGGGGCTCGAGGTCGTCTCGACCTCCTCGGGCGCGGAGGCCATCGCGCTCGCGAGGTCCGCGCATCCCGATCTGGTCCTGCTGGACCTGCGGCTGCCCGACGTGCCGGGCGAGGAGGTCGCCCGCGAGGTCAGGGCGAGCTCGACCGTCCCGATCGTGATGCTCACCGCGAAGGCGGGCGAGGAGCACCGCATCCGAGGGCTCGAGCTCGGCGCGGACGACTACGTGACGAAGCCGTTCAGCCCGCGCGAGCTCGTGCTCCGGGTCCGGGCGGTGCTCCGCCGGGCGGCGACGGGGCCGGTCACCGACGGCCCGGCGTCCTTCGGGGATGGCGAGTTGCTGCTCGACGAGGACCGGCGAGAGGCGACCGTGCGGGGCGAGCCGACCGAGCTCACCCCGACCGAGTGGGCGATCCTCACGGCCCTGTCTCGAGTACCGGGACGGGTGTACTCGCGGTACGAGCTCATCAACCGGGTGCACGGGTACGAGTTCGAGGGCTACGAGCGCACGATGGACTCGCACGTCCGGAACCTTCGGCGGAAGGTCGAGCTCGACCCGCACCACCCACGGATCGTCGAGACGGTCCTCGGCGCGGGCTACCGGCTGGGGTTGAGCCGCGATGCGTAGACCCCGTCTCCGCACGCGTCTCGTGGCGTCGTTCGTGGCGGTCGCGCTCGTCGGCGTCGTCACGCTCGCCGCGCTCGTGATCGCGTTCCTGCCCGGTCAGCTGACGCAGCTCGTCACCGAGCGTCAGGAGCGGGCGGCGAAGCGGGCGGCGGCGGCGCTCGAACGTTCCTACCGAGGCGGATGGACCGAGGACGAGCTGCGCCGCGCCGGCGCGATCGCGGGGGGCTCGGTCACCCCGGTCGGGGACGAGCGGGACGCGTCCCCCTCACCGACCCGCAGCCCCTCGGCGACGCCCTCGGGGCAGGGGCCGCCGGACGGCGACGGCGCCACGGGTGGCCCGGGTGGCGGAGGCGGAGACGGCGGCACGGACGGGGGCAACGGCACGGACGGTGGCGATGGTCAGGGAGGCGGAGGTGGGGGCGGAGGCGACGGCGCGGGTCCGGGCGCGCCGGGTGGCGCGTCACCGAGCCGGACGCCGAAGGGCGAGCCCTCCGCCGGCGCGACGCCGGGCCAGGGGTCGTCCGGCGGAGACGGGCCGATGGCGGCGGGTCCGGAGGATGCCAGCCGCACGGTCGAGGTGCCGATCGTCGTCGACGGCCGAACCGTCGGCACGCTCGAGGTGGTCTTCCCCGCCGACGGCCTCCCCGAGCCCGAGCGCGAGTTCGAGTCGTCGCTGCGGTGGTCGGTCGTCGTCGCCGGCGCGATCGCGATCCTCGTCGCGCTGGCCGTCGCGCTCCTGCTCGCGCGGCGCCTGGACCGGCCGCTCTCGAGGTTGATCGCCGCGGCGCGTCGGCTCGGGACGGGAGACCTGTCGGCGCGCGTCGGCGCCTCGGACGCGCCGGGCGAGGTGGGCGAGCTCTCGGCGACGTTCGACCAGATGGCCGACGCGCTGGCCCGCGAGGACGAGGTCCGCCGAGCGCTCGTCGCCGACGTCACGCACGAGCTCCGGACCCCCGTGACGATCCTGCAGGCGTCGCTCGAGGAGCTCGTGGACGGCACGGTCGAGCCCGAGACCGACCGGCTCAGCTCCCTCCACGACGAGGTGCTGCGGCTCGGCAGGATCCTGCAGGACCTCGAGGCGCTCGCGGCCGCGCAGGCGGCCGGGCTGGAGATGACGACCCATCCGGTCGACCTGGCGGAGGTCGCGGACGAGGCGATCCGCCGGCTGCGCGGCTCGTTCGCCACCGCCGGGATCGAGCCGCATGCGGAGCTCTCCCCCGCCACGGTCCTCGGGGACGAGGACCGCTTGGATCAGATCATCACGAACCTTCTCACGAACGCGCTGAAGTTCACCCCGCCGGGCGGGGAGGTCTCGGTCACGGTCGCCGCGAACGACGGCGACGCCCGTCTGGAGGTCCGCGACACGGGCGCCGGCATCGACGAGGACGAGATCCCCCACGTGTTCGACCGGTTCTGGCGAGGCCGAGCGGGGAGCTCGACGAGCGGGAGCGGCGTGGGGCTGGCGGTGGTCGCGGAGCTCGTGCGGGCTCATCGGGGCCGCGTCGAGGTCTCGAGCGCGCCGGGGAAGGGCGCTACCTTCGAGGTCATCCTGCCCCGAGCCTGAGGCGGTGCGCCGGCTCCGCATCTCGACACGGTCTGCATATCGGCTGCAGCCGCCCTGCACGCCCGCCTGCTCCCATGTCCTCAGGAACGAGGAGGAGGTGCCGAGATGCGGAGATGGAGCAGGTGGCTGGCGGTCGGCGCGTCGGTCGCGCTCATCACGGGTGGCGCGATCGCGATCGCGGCCGCCGGCGAGGGGCCTGGCGGGCCGGCGGAGAACGAGAACGGCCAGATGCTCGGCGACCTGGACCGGGATCGCGACCGGATCCACGTCGACGACGCGACGGTCGGGGTTCCCGTTGGCGACCAGGTCCCCGACCAGGATCGGGACCGGCTGCGGCTGCGCGACGGGAGCTGCCTGGACGAGGCGGCCGAAGGGGTCGGGGACGGCGACCAGACGCAGGCCCGAGATCGCACGCACGCGCACGCGGGCGAGGGCGCCGGGTGCTGCGATCCCCAGCAGAACCAGAACCAGAACCAGGAGCAGAACCAGGCGCAGGAGCAGGAGCAGAACCAGAACCGGAACGGTGACGGCGACTCCGAGTCCGAGCAGGAGCAGGAGCGGAACGGATCGGGACCCCCTGAGGACCCGGGCCACGGAGGCTCGTGACACCCACCCGACGCTTCCGCTTCCTCGAACGCGAGGGGGACTCCCACCCCCTCGCGTTCACGTTCGACGCCGAGCGCCTGACCGGCCCCGAGACGGTGATCCGTACGTTCGGGTGAGCTCCGCGCCCACCCGTGCGAGCTCCTCTCGCGCCTCGCGCGGCTCGACGACCTCCACCGTCGCGCCGAACCCCGCGAGCTCGCCGGCGAGGGCGTGTGCCGACCAGCTCCGGAGCTCGACCTCGACCCGCCCGTCGTGGACCGGCTCCCCGACCGAGACCCGAACGCCGAACGCGGAGCGCAACCACGGCACCGCCTCCGCCCAGACGAGCGCCCTCGCCCGGAAGCCCGCCCGGCGCTCGCCGAGCGTGTCGACGATCTCGTTCCACGTCTCCTCGAGGTCGAAGCCCTCGGGTCGCTCGACCGGGTCCTCGGTGAGCGTGACCGAGCGCACCCGGCTGAGCCGGAACGTCCGCAGCCCCGCGTCGGTGCCGGCGACGAGGTACCAGACCGACGCCTTCGAGACCAGCCCGAGCGGGTGCACGATCCGCTCGCTCTCGGGACGGTCCCGGCCCGCGTAGCGCAGGCGCACCCGGACCCCGTCGACGACGGCCTGCTGAAGGGCGTCCAGGTGCGGCGGCGGCGAGACGCTCGGCCGGTCCCACGTGGTCGGGTCGAGGACCACGGCGGACGCCGCCGCCTCGGCCTCGGCGCGGAACGGCTCGGGAAGAGCCTGCACGAGCTTGCGGAGCGCGGCCTTGACCCTCGGCGTGGCCGAGGCCGAGGGGCCGGCGACGAGGAACAGGGTCCGTGCCTCGGCCGCGGTGAGCCCGCTGAGGTCCGTCCGGGCGCCGCCGACGAGCGACCAGCCACCGTCCCTGCCCGCCCGCGAGTACACGGGAATCCCGGCCATCGCCAGCGCCTCGAGGTCCCGTCGGGCCGTACGCTCCGAGATCTCGAGCTCGGCCGCGAGCTCCGCCGCCGTGACCCGCCCGCGCGCCTGGAGGATCAACAGGGCCGCCACCAACCGGTCCGCTCGCATCGGAAGAGCTTCTCACATGAACTGGCCAGAGGATGGCCAGTTCATCCTGCCATGATGCGTGCTCGTGTTGCCGGGACCGTCGGCGGACGTCTCCCCAGAGGTGAACGACCGTGCACCGCGGTTGAACGCCCCCGGCACGTAGCGAACGAAGGGAGGGGTTCGATGACGAGCTCCGCGATCGAGGCAGAGGGCCTCGTGAAGACGTTCGGCAAGGTCCGGGCGCTCGACGGCATCGACATGGTTGCCCGCGAGGGAACGGTGTTCGGGCTGCTCGGGCCGAACGGGGCCGGCAAGACCACGGCGATCCGCGTGCTCTCGACGCTCCTGCGTCCGGAGAAGGGACGCGCGTCCGTGGGCGGCTACGACGTGATCCACCACCCCGAGCGCGTCCGGCGGCTGATCGGGCTCACCGGGCAGTACGCGGCCGTCGACGAGCTGCTCTCGGGCAAGGAGAACCTGTTCATGATCGGTCGGCTCCTCGGCCTGCGCTCGGCGGACGCGCGGGCGCGCGCGACCGAGCTGCTCGAGGACTTCGACCTCGCCGAAGCCGGGGGCAAGGTCGTGAAGACCTACTCGGGCGGGATGCGGCGGCGCCTGGACCTGGCCGCGAGCCTGGTGGGGCGTCCGCGGTTCCTGTACCTGGACGAGCCGACGACCGGGCTCGACCCGCGGAGCCGGCTCGAGCTGTGGGGGATGATCCGCGGGCTCGTCGCGGGCGGCACCACGGTGCTGCTCACGACGCAGTACCTCGAAGAGGCCGACCGGCTCGCCGACGAGATCGTCGTGATCGACCACGGCCGCGTGATCGCGGCCGGCACGCCTCAGCAGCTGAAGACGCGCGTCGGCGGACAGGTCCTGCAGGCTCGGCCGGCCGACCCGACCGACCTGGCGGCGACCGAGATGGTGCTCGCGGCCTTCGCGAAGGACGGCGAGCTGCCCTACAACGACGGCCAGCAGGTCACCGTCTCGATCGCCGACCGCTCGGCGCTCGGGCAGGCCGTGCGGCGGCTCGACGACGAGGGCATCGCGGTGGACGACCTGTCGCTCCGCCGGCCCAGCCTGGACGAGGTGTTCCTGGCCGTCACCGGGCACGTGGCGCGGGACGAGGAGGAGGAGCTCACCGAGGAGCACGAGCGGGAACGGAGGACCGCATGAGCGCGACGACCACCACCCTGGCACCGATCGGCGGCGCGAACGTCGTGCGGAACACGCTCACGATCGCGCGACGGAACCTGCTGCACATCAAGGCGACGCCCGAGCAGCTGGTCGAGATGTCGATCCAGCCGCTCATGTTCCTCGTGCTGTTCGTCTACGTGTTCGGCGGCGCGATCGAGGGCTCGAGCCGCGAGTACCTGCAGTTCGCCCTGCCGGGCATCCTCGTCCAGTCGGTCGCGTTCCTGCCGTTCACGACCGCCCTCGCGCTGAACATCGACTTCCAGCGCGGCGTCATCGACCGCTTCCGGTCGCTGCCGATCGCCCGGTCCGCGGTGATCGGCGGACGCATCCTGGCCGACGGGGCGCGGATCGTGTGGAGCATCGTGATCATCACGGCGCTGTCGGTCGTGCTCGGCTTCCGCTTCCAGGGCGGCGTCGAGGGCGCGCTCGGCGCGTTCCTGCTCATCACGGCGTTCGGCCTGACGATGTGCTGGCCGATGGCGTTCATCGGGATCACCGCGCGCACGACCGAGTCGGTGAACACGTGGGGGTTCATGATCATCCTGCCGCTCACGTTCGCGAGCTCCGCGTTCGCCGACCCGGCGACGATGCCCGGGTGGCTCCAGGCGTTCGTGAACGCGAACCCCGTGACCGCGATCATCGACGCCGCCCGCGGGCTGATGCTCGGCGGCGAGGTCGCGGGCCCGGTGCTCCGCTCGGTGCTGTGGATGATCGCGATCCAGGCGGTCTTCGCGCCGCTCGCGATCAGCCGCTACCGCCGGAGGGTCTGATCCCAGGGCGGCTCGTCAGGACACGTCGAGCGGCTCGTGCAGAGCCTCGGCGCCGGCCAACCCCCCTCGGCCGGCGCCGCGGTCCTGCATCGGGCGCTCGTACCACCCGACGTCCCGGTACCGCCCGAACTTCCTCCCCTGCTCGGTGAAGGTCCCGACCCTGTCGGGTCCCCGTCAGCCCCGCCGGTACCTGGCCACGGCGAGCGGCGCGAACACCACGACGATCGCCGCCGTCCACAGCAGCGAACGCGTGACGTAGTAGCTCGCCGTGTGGCCGAGGAGCGCCTCGGCGGCCGGCCCCTGCGTGAGCGCTCGGACCGCGTCCACCATGTACGTGAGCGGCTGGTGCTCGGCGAACGCCTGCATCCAGCCGGGCATCGACTCGACCGGCACGTAGGCGCTCGAGATGAACGAGAAGGGGAACACCATGAAGGCCATCCCCTGCGCCGCCTCGGCCGAGCCCGAGACCAGCCCGAGCGCGATGAACACCCACAGGAACGCGAAGCCGAACAGGACGCACAGCCCGAACGCGGCCAGCGCCTCGGGGACCGAGCCGTGGATCCGGAAGCCGACCGCGAACCCCGTGGCCGTCATGAGCGCGAGGCTGTAGGTCAGCACGGCGCCGTCGGCGAGCGCCCGCCCGCTCAGGAACGCGCTGCGCGGGATCGGCAGCGACCGGAGCCGATCCACGAATCCCTCCTGGAGGTCGGTGGCCACCGCCGGCGCGGCGTCCATGACGCCGAACAGCACGCCCGTGGTCACGAACCCGGGGACCAGGAAGTCCACGTACCGGATCCCGGGGATCTGGATCGCGCCCCCGAACACGTAGCGGAAGATCAGTAGGAACAGCACGCCCTGGATCGTGCCGAGGACGACGAGCTGCGGTGTCCGCAGGAACTTCCGCACGACCCTGCCCGCGACGAGGAGCGTGCTCGTCACCAGGCCGGCCGACCGATGGCCGGCGGTCGGGTCCAACGTGGATGCGACGGTCGACATGTCGGTCTCCCCTCCCTCAGGCCGCGTCGTCCCGCGACGCGGCATCCGTCTCGTCCTCGAGCGGCGTCCCGGTCAGCCCCAGGAACACCTCGTCGAGCGTCGGCTGACGCAGCGCGACGTCCTCGACCTCGATGCCGGCGGCCTCGACCGAGCGCAGGGCGGCCATGAGGCGTTCGCCCCCCTGCTCGACCCCGACGCTCACGCGGCGCGTGGCCTCGTCGATCTGCACCTCGCCGTGGTCCATGCGCCGCAAGGCGTCCGCGACGGCGCGCATGTCGTCCCGGCGACGGACGTGGACCTCGATCACGTTGCCGCCGACGCGACGCTTCAGTTCGGTCGGCGTCCCTGCCGCGACCGAGCGCCCGTGGTCGACGATCACGATGTGGCTCGCGAGGTTGTCGGCCTCGTCCAGGTACTGGGTCGTGAGCAGCACGTCGGTGCCGCGGTGCACGAGCTCGCGGATCGCGTCCCACAGCTCGATCCGGCTGCGGGGGTCGAGCCCGGTCGTCGGCTCGTCGAGGAGCAGCAGTCGCGGCTCGCCGACCAGGCTCGCGCCGAGGTCGAGCTTGCGACGCATCCCGCCCGAGTACGTCCGCGCGAGACGGTCGGAGGCCTCGGTGAGACCGAGCTGCTCGAGGACGCGGTCGGCGCGCGCCCGGGCGGCCCGGCGGTCCAGACCGAAGAGCCTCGCCACCATCTGGAGGTTCTCGCGGACGGTCATCGCGGGCTCGACGGCCGCGAACTGGCCGGCGAGCGCGATCGCCCGTCGCACGGCCGCCGGGTCGCGCCGCACGTCGCGGCCGCCGACCAGCAGCGAGCCCCCGTCGAGCCGCAGGAGCGTGGCGACCGCGCGCACGAACGTGGTCTTGCCGGCCCCGTTCGGCCCGAGGACCGCCACGACCTGACCGGGCTCGGCCACGAGGTCCAACCCGTCGAGCGCGACCGTCTTGCCGAATCGCTTACGGAGGCCCTCGGCCTCGATCGTCGGTGTCATCCGACTCCTCCCTCCCTCGAGTCTGGAACAGCGTTCCATCGTTGGAACGGCATTCTGTCACGCACGGTTCCGAATTGTCAAACGCTGTTCTAGAACCCGAGCGATGTTCGACTATGGTACGCTGTTGGAGTCGATGGACACCGGGAAGCCCGCCGAGCCCCAGGGCGACGCCCTCGCCGAGATCCCCGACCTCCCCTGGCGCACCCCCGCGAAGGCCGACCACCCGCGGGTCCCGCTCACCAGGGAGGCGGTCGTCGACGCCGCCCTCCGCGTGCTCGACCGCGAGGGGATGGACGGTCTGTCGATGCGCCGGGTCGCCGAGGAGCTCGGGACCGGCGCCGCGTCGCTCTACTGGCACGTGCGGAACAAAGAGCAGCTCCTCCAGCTGCTCTTCGAGCGCGTGACCGAGGAGCTCCAGCTCCCCGAGCCCGACCCGTCCCGGTGGCAGGAGCAGCTCAAGGAGCTCGCCCGCCAGATGCTCGAGGTGATGCGGCGTCACCGGGACGTGGCGCGGGTCTCGCTCGGCAGGATCCCCGCCGGGCCGACCCTGGCCCGGCTGACCGAGTGGATGTTCGCGCTTCTCCAGCCCGTCGGGATCCCCGACCGCGTGATCGCCTACCTCGGCGACTTCATGGGGCTGTACCTCGGGGCGTACGCGTTCGAGGAGAGCCTCGGCGTCGTCTCCCCGACCGGTGAGGAGATGGCGCCGGAGGAGATCGTGCGGTTGCTCCACGAGTACACCCTCGCGCTGCCGGAGGACCGCTTCCCCAGAACACGAGCGGCGGCCGACGTCCTGTTCTCAGGCGCGCCGGCCGAGCGCTTCGAGTTCGCGCTCGACCTGGTCGTCCGGGGTCTCGAGACCTACGCTCCGAAGCCCTGATCGGCGTTCAGTTGCACCTGCAACAGTGGCTCTTGCAAGTCCCGCGATGCTGTAGGCCATCTGACCCTCAACCGATAGGGGAACCCAGGGCTATCCAGTAGGGCAACACCACGGACGTTTCGGGAGGCGCCGTGGTTCTTTGCGAGCACAAGGCCTCCGGGGAGGCCGGGGCGCAAGCCCCCGCGGACCTCGCGAGCCGGCTCGTCGCGACGGGGTCGTCATCGACCTACCGCGGATCGGCGGGTCGCGTGATCGCTCACCAGCGGCCGCGCGACCCGATGACGACCAGCATCCCTAGAACACCGCCGCAGCCGGCGTCTTCCTCCCAGAAGGGAGGACCGTCATGAGACGGCCCAGGACACGCTTCGCGATCGTCTTCGCGATCGCCATGGTGGTCGGGCTCGCCCTCGTTCCCGTCGCCTCCGCGAAGGGACCACCGGGCGGTGGCGGTGGCGGCGGGGGCGGTGGTGGCGGTGGCCACGAGACGACCGTGCCCAACAACCTGTCGGTGCCGACGATCATGATCGGCGGCGGCTTCACCGGCGTCACGTGCGGGGTGGAGCCGACACCGTCGGTCCTGGTGCCGCCCACGGGTACCCCGCTCAGCGGCTACTCGATCGACCCGGCCGCCTTCTACTACGTGCAGGGCATCCACACGTGGCAGGCTCAGTGCTACACGGCCACGGCGGCGAGCGCGACGGCCGAGTGGGGTGACAACCTGTCTGGCGACGCGAAGCTGCAGGTCGGCAAGCCGATCCGCGTCGAGCTCGGCCTGTTCGACAGCACAGGCGTCTCCATGAACGGCTACACCGTGGTCAAGCTGGAGCCGGACAAGCTCGACCGGGAATCGGCCTACGGGACCCTCGCCACACCTGACGAGGGCGGCCTGACCTACCACGCCACCGAGACCACCTTCACGAAGGTGCGGGTCTTCGACGCGGGCGCCACGTTCAGCATCATGAACGTCGCCACCGGTGCGTATGTGGTCCAGCCGGGATCCAACCCGACGGCCGAGATCAACGCGGGCGGCGCCGTCGTGTACGGCTACAACCTGCGCGTGACGGCCGTGGGCGCGTACGAGATCACGTTCGCCATCCCGTCGGTCACGATCACCGGGGTCGACGCGGGGACCTATGTCTCGGCCGCGGACGTCCCGGACACGGTCACGCTCGTCATCAACGTGATCGCCGGCGGCGGAGGTGGTGGTGGTCGGCACTAGTCGACGCTGAAGGAACCGTCGAGGGACACGTCACGGTCCCCGCCCTCGCGGGGCGGGGACCGTGACACAACAGGCTCCGAGTCGGACCCGCCGCCAGGGGGCGTCGGCGGGCCCCGAGGGAGGGAGGAGCCATGAAGAAGATCGTGTTGCTGAGCATCAGCCTCGTGCTGATCGCATCGGTCGGGTTCGCGGGAACGGCGCTGGGCGCCTCCAACTCGTACGAGGGCCCGGCCACCCTCGCCACGTCGGGCTCGATCCGCGGGGTCGTCCTGTGCGGCGAAACGGGCACCACCCCCGTGCCGAGGGAGTGGGCCACCGTCTGGATCCAGGGGATGTCGTTCTCCGCTCGGACCGACGACCAGGGACGGTTCCGGATCGACTACGTCCCGCGCGGCAGCTACGTCCTCGGCGTGCAGACGGCAGGGATGCCGATCCGCGGCGAGTTCGACGTCACCGTGCGTGCGCTGAAGGTCATCGACGTCGGTGACCTCGTCGTCCACGGTGGGTGCGGAGCATGTGGCGGCGGCGGCGAGGACGGCGGGTGCACGGACGGCACCTGCGGAGGGTAGTCGGGAGACCGCTCCCGGGTCCTCCCGAGGGATGACGACAGGCCAACGGGCGCCCACTACCCTGGCGCCGTGGAGCACGTCGGGATCTGGGAGCGCCTCCGGCGCGTCGATCACCGCATCTGGGACGCGCTGCTCGCGGTGGTGCTGCTCGCTGGGAGCGTCGCGGCGCTCATGCTCGGCCCGCGGGAGGGTACCCGAGCGTCGACCGCGCTCGGCGTCGCCCTGCTCCTCGTGGCGACGGTGCCGCTCGCGTTGCGCCGCCGCGCCCCCCTGGTCGTCGCCACGATCGCCGTGGCGAGCGACGCCCTCCTCACCTCCCTCGGGTACCAGACGACCGGCGGCTTCGCCGTGGCCATCGCCCTGTACACCGCGGCCGCGTACCGCCCGCGCGAGCAGCTGATCCCCGTCCTCGTGCCGCTCGCGGCCGTCGAGGCCGTGGCCTTCTTCATCGACGACGCGAACTGGGTCGAGGTCCTCCTCGGCGTCACGTTCGCGGCCGGCATCCCGATCGCGATCGGCCGCAACGTCTTCAACCGCCGGGCGCGGATCGTCCGCGACCGCGAGCTCGCCGCCCGCGAGGCGGTAACGGCCGAGCGCGCACGCATCGCTCGAGAGCTGCACGACGTCGTCGCCCACCACATGAGCGTGATGGTGGTGCAGGCGGGAGCGGCTCGGGCGGTCGCCGACACGGACCCGACCGCCGCGGCCGAGGCGCTCCGCCAGATCGAGGGCTCGGGACGAGCGGGCCTGACCGAGATGCGACGCCTACTCGAGATCCTCAAGTCGGACGAGCCGGACGGGACGCGAGCGCCGCAGCCGGGGCTCGACCGGCTGGACGACCTGCTGGACGGGATGCGCGCGACCGGACTCCCCGTCGAGGCGGTCGTCGAGGGATCGCCGCGGCCGCTTCCCCAGGCCGTCGACCTGTCCGCCTATCGGATCGTGCAGGAGGCGCTCACGAACACGCTGAAGCACGCCGGCGAGGCGCACGCGCGCGTCCTGCTGCGGTACCGCCCGGACGCGCTCGAGATCGAGGTCGCCGACGACGGCCGGGGCGCGCTCGAGAGCGACGGCGGAGGGCAGGGGCTGATCGGCATGCGCGAGCGCGTCCAGCTGTTCGGCGGCACGCTCGAGTCCGGGCCGAGACCCGGCGGCGGGTTCGTGGTCCGGGCGCGCCTGTCGCTGCTCGAGGAGACCCCCGCGTGAGCGACGCGACCGAGGGGCCCACGCCGATCCGCGTCCTCGTCGCCGACGACCAGGCGCTCATGCGGACCGGGTTCCGCATGATCCTGGACGCGCAGGACGACATCGAGGTCGTCGGCGAGGCGATCGACGGCGCCGACGCGATCCGGCGGTTCGAGCGGCTCCGCCCCGACGTCGTCGTGATGGACGTGCGGATGCCGACGATGGACGGGATCGAGGCCACCCGCCGGCTGAGCGCGGCCGACCCGTCCGCGCGCGTGCTGATCCTCACCACGTTCGACCTGGACGAGTACGTGTACGAGGCGCTCCGCGCCGGCGCGAGCGGCTTCCTCCTGAAGGACCGGCCGCCCGAGGAGCTCGTCGGCGCCGTGCGGGTGATCGCCGCGGGCGAGGCGCTGCTCGCGCCCTCGGTCACGCGCCGGCTGATCGAGGAGTTCGCGCGGCGGCCGGCGGCCGGCGGACCGCCCTCGGGGCTCGACGAGCTGACCGAGCGCGAGCGCGAGGTCCTCGTGCTCATGGCGCAGGGCCTCTCGAACGCCGAGATCGCCCGCTCGCTGTTCGTCGCCGAAACGACGGTGAAGACGCACGTCGGCCGGGTGCTCCAGAAGCTCCGGCTGCGGGACCGGGCGCAAGCCGTCGTCCTCGCGTACGAGTCCGGCCTGGTCCGTCCCGGCGCGTAGGGCACGGCCGGCTCCGAGGTGCGTTGCCAGATGTCGGCGGCCCCCCTAGGGTCGAGGGATGCCGACCGCACCGATCGTGCTGGTGCCCGGGTTCTGGCTGGGCGCGTGGGCGTGGGACGAGGTCGCCGCCGCCCTGCTAGCCGAGGGCAACGACGTCACCGCGCTCACCCTGCCGGGCCTGGAGTCGGCAGACACCGACCGCTCCGCGATCGCCCTCCAGGACCACGTCGACGCGATCTGCGAGGCGGTCCTGGCGGCGGACGCTCCGGTCGTGCTCGCGGTGCACAGCGGCGCCGGGTTCGCCGGCTACGCCGCCAGCGACCGGCTCCCCGAGCGGATCGCAGCCATGGTCTACGTGGACTCCGGCCCGGGGATCGGCGCGAGCGACCCGGATTTCGATGGCGTCGAGATACCGATGCCGTCGCTCGAGGAACTCCGGGTCGAGGAGAACCTCGACGGGCTGACCGACCAGCATCTCGAGACCTTCCAGCGGCGCGCCGTCCCGCAGCCGGGCCTCGTGCTCAGCCAGTCGGCCGAGCTGACGAACGACGCACGCCTCGACGTGGCGACCACCGTGATCTGCACGGGCTTCCCGTCCGAGCAGATCCGAGCCGCGATCGCGGAGGGCTACGCGTGGCTCGCCGGCTTGGCCGAGCTCCGCGACGTCACCTACGTCGACCTGCCCACCAGCCACTGGCCGATGTGGTCGCGGCCCGACGAGCTCGCCGCGATCATCGGCGGGATCGCAGCGGCGCACGCCACGTAGCCGATCCGACGGGTCTCCGGCATCGACGCGGGGCGTCCCCCCGCCGCACGACGCCTCATCCCCCGGGAGGACGCCCAGAACCAGACCGCCGGCCGACGTCGCCGCGCCGCCCTCTCCCTAGCGTGACTGCCAGAGACGGAAGGAGGCGGTGGGGATGCAGACACGGACGATCGGGAAGGCGGAGGATCCTCGGGCGCCGCTCGGCTCGCCGGCCATCGCGGTGCGGGGAGTCACGAAGCGCTTCGACGAGATCACGGCGGTCGAGGACCTCAGCTTCGAGGTCCGCCCGGGCGTCGTGACGGGGTTCCTCGGGCCGAACGGCGCCGGCAAGAGCACGACGCTGCGGATCCTGCTCGGGCTGGTCCGGCCGGACGAGGGGTCGGCGACGGTGCTCGGGATGCCGTACGAGAGCCTGCCCGAGCCGACGCGCACGGTGGGCGCCGTGCTCGAGACGCAGAGCTTCAACCCGCTGCGGAGCGGCCGGAACCACCTCCGGGTGCTCGCGGCCGCGTCGAGGATCCCCTCGGCGCGCGTCGACGAGGTGCTCGAGCAGGTGGGCCTCGGAGCCGCGGAGCGACGCCGGGCGGGGAGGTACTCGCTCGGGATGCGGCAGCGGCTCGGTCTGGCCGGCGCGCTGCTCGGAGACCCGAGGGTGCTGATCCTCGACGAGCCGGCGAACGGGCTGGACCCGCAGGGGATCCGGTGGCTCCGGGACTTCCTGCGCGACTTCGCGGCGCAGGGGAACGCGGTGCTCGTCTCGAGCCACCTGCTCTCCGAGATGGCCCAGCTCGCCGACGAGGTCGTCGTGATCGACCGGGGACGTCTGGTGAAGCAGGCGCCCCTGCACGAGCTCACGAACGGATCGCGGACGCTCGAGGAGGCGTTCTTCGAGCTCACGCAGGCGTTCACGGAGGAGGGAGCACGATGAAGGCCCAGATCGCATCCGAGTTCCGCAAGCTGACGACCACGAGGAGCGCCTTCTGGCTGCTGGCCGGCCTGCTCCTCGTGGTCGGGATCGGCGCCGCCGGCATCATCAACGACGAGGTGGGCAGGAACGCCACCGTCGCGATCGAGCGCCAGCCGTTCCTGCTCCTGCCGCTGATGCTCTCGATGACGTTCACGATGATCCTCGGGATCCGCTCGTTCACCGACGAGTTCCGGCACGGCTCGATCGTCCCGACGCTGCTCGCGAGCCCCGACCGGCGCCGCGTGCTCGGCGCCAAGGTCGTGACGGTCGGCGGGGCCGCGGTCGTGTACGCGGTCCTGGCGTTCGGGGTCGCGCTCGCCGTCGGCGCGGTCGGGCTGGCGGCCAAGGGCGCGCACGTGACGTGGTCGATCGGTCCACTCGCCGCCATGGGCGGGAGCCTCGTCGTGGCGAGCGTGCTGTGGGCCGCGATCGGCGTGGGCGTCGGGGTGGCGGTCCGGCACCAGGTCGCGGCGATCGTCGGCGCGCTCCTGTGGACGCTCGTCGGCGAGAGCGCGATCGACGCGCTGCTGCCCGACGTCGGGGGGTACCTGCCGGGCTCGGCCGGGTCGGCGATCGTCGGCGTCGACGCGGCCAACCTGCTCGCCCCAGGGGTCGCGGTCGCGGTGCTCGCGGGGTGGACGGTGCTCGCGACGGTGGTCGGGGCACAGCTGATGCAGCGTCGCGACATCGCCTGACCGGACGCCGAGCGACGACACCGCCGGGGCCTCATCGGGCGCCCCGGCGGTGTCCGCGCGTGCCGGGCCGGGACGGCGACCGCGGGAGGACGGCGACCTAGACTGCCGCCATGAGCGAGTACCGCGTGGTCGAGCGCGCGCCGACGGTCGAGGAGTATCAGGGGCTGCGCAGCGCGGTCGGCTGGGGCGAGATGACCGACGAGGGCGTCGCCGAGGGCCTGTCGAACGCCCTGTGGTCGGCGGTCCTCGAGCTCGACGGCCGGGCCGTCGGGTGCGCGAGGGTCGTCGGGGACGGCGGCCTGTACTTCTACCTCCAGGACGTCATCGTCCTGCCCGAGCACCAGGGCCGGGGCCAGGGCGCGCGCCTGATGGACGCGCTGATGACGTACCTGGAGCGCTCGGCGCGGCCGGGGGCGTTCGTCGGGCTGATGGCCGCGATCGGCGCCGAGACCTTCTACGAGCGGTACGGCTTCCGGCGGCGCTCCGATGCCCAGCCGGGCATGTTCCGCGTCTGGACCTGAGCGCGCGACCGGGAGCGGGTCGGGCGCGGGAACCCACAGGCCCCCGCGCCCGCTCCCGAGCGCGTCTCCCCTACTGGATCAGCTCCGCCGCGAACACGTATCGCATGTCGTCGTCCTTCGGCAGCGCGGCGCACGCGTACCGCCACTTCGGAAGATCGGTCCAGCAGGCCGTCCGGCGCCGGATGCTGGCGTTTGTCATGACCAGGTCCAACTCGGCGATCTTCCCCTTGCCGAACTTGACGACGATCCCGGCCTGGCCCTTCTCGTTCACGGCCAGCGGCTTGAGCAGGATCTTCCCGCCCTTGAAGAACACGAGCACGGAGGCCTCGGGACCCGTCTTGTACG
>Ga0105100_10000323_pt1 | contig 28107 bp, 26 predicted proteins | sample PPLLak12cMay2015_2_FD_87033 | JGI IMG/M metagenome (GOLD analysis project Ga0105100, IMG submission 87033) | Freshwater sediment microbial communities from Prairie Pothole Lake near Jamestown, North Dakota, USA - PPLs Lake P8 Core (1) Depth... | ecosystem: Environmental > Aquatic > Freshwater >... | reverse complement strand
TTCGAAGGTCATGGGTCGCCGGGCGTCGAGCAGCAGCGCTACCAGGTTGACCAGGCGTTCGATCGGCTGCAGGCGTGCCGCATCATACTCGGGGCGTGCGCGCGACCGGCACCGATCCGTCGCTCGTCCGTCTGCGCCGCGGGACGGTGGTGCGGATCGTCTCGGTGCGCCCCGGCGCGGTGGAGCTGGTCGTCGACGTCGAGGGCGGGCACGCCTCCGCGCTGGCCTACCCGGGCCTGACGGGGCCCGTGGCGGCCGGCGACGCGGTGGTGCTGAACACGACGGCCGTCGACCTGGGCCTCGGGACCGGCGGCGTGCACCTGGTCGTGGCGATCGAGGGGGCCGAGCCGACCGACCTGGCGCACGCGGGACGCGTGATGAAGGCGCGCTACACGCCGCTCCAGGCGGCCGTCGCGACCGTGGAGGAGACCCACCGGGATGCGATCGAGGGCGCCAGGGGGCTCCGCAACGCCCCGGTCGTGTGCGCGCCGCTCCACTCGATGCTCGCGCCGATCGCGGCGGGCGCCAAGGCGAGCGCCGACGCGCGCGTCGCGTACGTCATGACCGACGGCGCCGCGCTCGCGGGCGGGTTCTCCCGCCTGGTGCCCACCCTTCTCGAGGCCGGCCTGCTCGACGGCTGGATCACCGTGGGGCAGGCGTTCGGGGGCGGGCTCGAGGCGGTGACGATCTGGACGGGTCTGCTCGCCGCCCGCGAGATCCTGGACGCCGAGGTCATCATCGTCGCCGACGGCCCGGGGAACCTGGGGACCGACACGACCTGGGGCGTGAGCGCGCTCGGATCCGGCCACGCGCTGATGGCCGCCCGCACGCTGAAGGGTCGGCCGGTCGCCGCCCTCCGCGTGTCGTTCGCCGATCGACGCGAGCGGCATCGAGGCCTCTCGCACCACTCGGTGACGATCCTGCGCGACGTGTGCACCAGCGACGTGAACGTCGCCGTCCCGACCCTCGGGGACGCCGAGCGGGCGGTCGTGTGGGACGCGCTGCGGGCCGCGCGGCTCGAGGAGCACCACCAGCTGGTTGAGGCCGACGGCCATCCGGCCCTGGACGAGCTCCGGCGCCGCTCGGTCGAGGTCCGCTCGATGGGCCGCTCGCCCGAGGACGACCCGGCGTTCTTCCTGGCCGCCGGCGCGGCCGGCGTGCTGGCCGGCCGGATGGCGGCGGGTTCGCGCCGCTACCGCGACCTCGCTCGGTAGGGCGCCGCCGCTGCCGCGGCCGTCGCGTCGAGCACGCAGATCGGGACGGCCGGATCCCGCCGCTCGGCTCCCACCCCCCGGACGTCCGGATCGTTCATCGCGGCGGGGCGACGACGACCTCGAGCAGCGGCTCGCGGATCTGCTCCTGGCGGGCCGCCACGCCGGCCTCAGCCTCCTCGGGCTCGGGGCACCGGGGCTTCTGGTCACGCGGCACGCAGAGCCAGACGCCCTGGAGCATGACCGCCCGGTACTCGGTTCCGGCCACGCGGTACTCGAGCACGAAACCGGCGATCGAGTGCACGCCCGGGGCGTCCGCCTGGACACCGACCGCGAGCTGGTATCCGTCGAGGGCGCTTGACCCTGGCGGGATCCGGAACCCGTCCACGAGCGGCGGCTCGAGCCTGCCCTGCGGCGGGTACCCGGGGCCGAACGCCACCACGTCCTCCTCCGGTCCGAGGACCCCGGCGCCGACGACCTCGATGCCCTCGGTCGCCTCGATCGGGACCACACGCTCGAGGACGGCCTCGCGCTCGGCGGTGTTCCAAGGCAGGACGAAGCCGAAGCTCGCCGGCTCGCCCGCGACCCGCTTGCCACCGGTCACGAGTGGCCCGGACAGGGACGTGTCCTGGAGCGGCCCGCCGTACGGGGTCGTCGAGGGCGCCACGGCGCGAGCCGCCACGACCACGGCGACGACGGCGAGAACGACCAGCACGGGCCGGATGACGCGGCCGATGTCGGCGGGCGTGTCGAGCTCGGGTGGCAGTTCGCGGCGCGGCGCACGGCGGTTCCGCTCGGAGGAGATCGTGCCCTGTCCCACGGCGGGAATCCTGGCGGGGACGATCGGCGGATGCAACCACCGAATGACCTAGGACGGCCCTACATGTGGGCGATGAGCTGCTCGACCCGGTCGTCCTGCGCGCGGAACGGGTCCTTGCAGAGCACGGTGCGCTGCGCCTGATCGTTCAGCTTCAGGTGGACCCAGTCCACGGTATAGTCGCGCCGCTTCTGCTTCGCGTGCCGGATGAAGTCGCCCCGGAGCTTCGCCCGGGTGGTCTGCGGAGGCTCCCGCATCGCGCGTTGGATCGCCTTCTCCGAGACGGCGCGCTCCGCCTTGCCGGCCCGCTCCATCAGCGAGTAGATGCCCCGCGTGCGGTTCACGTCGTGGTAGGCGAGGTCGAGCAGCGCGATCCTCGGCGACGACAGTGGCAGGCCGTGTTTCTCCCGGTACCGGTCGATCATGAGGGACTTGGCGACCCAGTCCACCTTCCGCACCAGACGCTCGGGCTCGCCCGCGGTGAGGGCGTCGAGCGCCTCCCGCCACTCCGCGAGCAGCAGGTGGGCCTGCTCGTCCCCTCCGCGTCGCTCGAGGAACCGGGCGGTGCGCTCGAAGTACTCCTCCTGGATCTCGATCGCCGTCAGCTCGCGTCCGTTCGCGAGCCTCACCTTCCTGGTGCAGGTCACGTCGTGGCTGATCTCGCGGATCGCCCGGATCGGGTTCTCGAGCGTGAGGTCCCGCATCACCGTGTTCGACTCCACCATCCGCAACACCAGATCGGTGATGCCGACCTTCATGAACGTCGTCCACTCGTTCATGTTCGAGTCGCCGACGATCACGTGGAGCCGGCGGTACTTCTCCGCGTCCGCGTGCGGCTCGTCGCGCGTGTTGATGATCGGCCTCGAGCGCGTCGTCGCGCTCGAGACGCCCTCCCAGATGTGCTCGGCGCGCTGGGCGATGCAGAACTGCGCCCCGCGAGGCCCGTGGAGCACCTTGCCCGCGCCGCACCACACCTGGCGGGTCACGAAGTACGGGATCAGGATGTCGGCCATCCGCCCGAACTCGCCCTGCCGCGCCACGAGGTAGTTCTCGTGGCACCCGTACGAGTTGCCCGCCGAGTCGGTGTTGTTCTTGAACAGATACACCTGCCCGCTGATCCCCTCCTCGTGCAGCCGGACCTCGGCCGCGGACAGGAGCGCCTCGAGGATCCGCTCGCCCGCCTTGTCGTGCGCGACGACGTCGAGGATCTGGTCGCACTCGGGCGTCGCGTACTCGGGATGGGAGCCGACGTCCAGGTACAGCCGTGCGCCGTTCTCGAGGAACACGTTCGAGGAACGCCCCCAGTGCACCACACGGCGGAACAGGTACCGGGCGACCTCGTCCGGCGACAGTCGACGCTGCCCGCGGAACGTGCACGTCACGCCGTACTCGTTCTCGAGCCCGAAGATGCGGCGGTCCATGCGTCGAGTGTAGGTCGCCGATCGCGCTGCGACGGGACCTACGGGGTCTGGAGGAACCCCTGGATCAGGTCGTTCGTCAGTCGCCGGAACTTCCGGCGTCGCGGCGTCCCGCGCTCGAGCACGCCGGCCTCGATCGAGCTTGCCTCGATCGAACGCCCCTCGGCGGCCGAGAGCGCCTTCACCGCCTCGCGGACCGAGGTCCCGAGGTCCCAGCCCTCCTGGTAGGCCTCGCGCACGGCCGCGGTGAGCACCTCCGCGTGCCCGCCGATCGCGACCGAGCCGTGCTCGTCGGTGACCGTGCCGTCGAACAGGATGTGGTAGACCTCGTTGCGTCCGCCGTCGTCCGCCACCTCGGCCACGAGGATCTCGACCTCGTAGGGCTTCATCTGCTGGGTGAAGATCGTCGACAGCGCCTGCGAGTACGCGTTCGCCAGGTCCCTCGCCCGCACGTCGTCCCGGTCGTACGAGTAGCCGCGCATGTCGGCGAGGCGAACGCCCGCGATCCGTAGCTCTTCGAACTCGCTGTACTTGCCGACGCCGGCGAACGCGATCCGGTCGTAGATCTCGCTGATCTTGTGGAGCGTGGCGCTCGGGTTCTCGGCGAGGAAGAGGATGCCGTCCGCGTACTCGATCCCGACGACCGACTTGCCGCGGGCGATGCCCTTGTGCGCGAAGTCCGACCGGTCCTTCATGAGCTGCTCGGGCGGCACGTACGGCATGAAGCTCATCGCGTGCGCTCCTGCAGCACGGTCTGCGCGGCCGCCGCGACGTCGTCCGCCGGGACGTCCTCGACGCCGTCGGCGGTGACCACGACGACGTTCGGGAAGATCCCGCGCGCGGGGTCGGGACCGCCCGTGGCCGCGTCGTCCTCGGCGGCGTCGACGAGGGCCTCCACGGCCACGCGCAGGGCCTCCTCGCGCGTCAGCCCCGGACGCCACCGCTTCTTCAGCGAGTTCTTCGCGGGCAACCCGCCCGAGCCCGTCGTCTGGTAGTCATCCTCCTCCCAGCGTCCGCCCGTGGCGTCGTAGTAGAAGATCCTGCCCTCGCGACGTCGCTCGTCGTACCCGCCGAACAGCGGGACCACGACGAGCCCCTGCATCGCCGACGGGAGGTTCCCGCGGATCATCTGGGCCAGGCGGTTGGCCTTGCCCTCGAGCGAGAGACGGTCGCCGGTGATCTTCTCGTAGTGCTCGAGCTCGAGCTGGAAGATCTTGACCACCTCGACCGCCTGTCCCGCGGCGCCGGCGATCGCGATCGCGGACAGCGCGTCGGCGGGGAACACCTTGCGGATCTTCGCGTCCGCGATGAAGTTGCCGGCGGTAGCCCGTCGGTCCCCCGCCATCACGACCCCGCCGTCGAACTTCAGGCCGAGGACCGTCGTCCCGTGCGGCGCGGGGAGGTTCGAGACCATCGACGCCTGCGGCGGGAGGGCCTCGGGGCGCGTTCGCGCCACGAGGTCGAAGAAGCTGGGATTCGCCCCGATCGGACGGTCGCCGAGCGGGAGGTCCAGGGGCTCGTGGCTCACTGTCCGCCCTTCTGGACGTAGCTCTTCACGAACTCCTCGGCGTTCTCCTCGAGGACCGAGTCGATCTCGTCGAGGATCTCGTCCATCTCCTCCTTGAGCTTCTCGCCCTTGGCGGAGACCTTGACCTCGCCCGCGTCCTCGTCGGCGCCGCCGCCGGAACGCCGGGTGGCCTTCTTCTTCTCCTGCTCCTGCGGCACGTCGTCTCCTCCGGTCGGTGTCGAGATTCTACCTGTGGACCCGGACACGACCCCGGCGTCGAGGTCCCGCGTTCAGGAGCGCAGCAGCTCGACCAGCGCGGCGGGGTCGGCCGCCTGCTCGAGGAGCGACTCGACGTGGGTCCGCGTGCCCCGCAGCGGCTCGCGCATCGGCACGCGCTGGAGCGCCGCCTGGCCCGTATCGAAGATGATCGAGTCCCAAGACGCCGCCGCGATCGCGTCGGGATACCGCTCGATGCAGCGCCCCCGGAAGTACGCCCGCGTATCCTCGGGCGGCTCCATGACGGCCCGGTCGATCTGGTCATCGGTCACCAGACGCTCCACCTCGCCCGATGCCTCGAGCCGGTGGTACAGGCCCCTGTCCCGGCGCACGTCGTGGTACTGGAGGTCGACGAGGCGGAGCTTCGGGTCCGACCAGTCGAGGCCGTCGCGGGCCCGGTAGCCCTCGAGCAGCCGGTACTTCGCGACCCAGTCGAGCTCCCGGTGGAGCGACAGCGGCTCGTCCTCGAGCGCCGCGAGCACCGACTCCCAGCGCTCCACGACCTCCTCGTTCTCGGCGCTCGGGTCCTCCTGCTCCACGTACTTCTTGGCGCGCTCCAGGTACTCCCACTGGAGCTGCACGGCCGACAGGCGCCGGCCGTCGGTGAGCGGCACCTGCCGGATGCAGCTCACGTCGCGCGAGATCTCGTGCAGCGCCGCGACGGGGTTCACGAGCGACAGGTCCGGGAGGTAGTCGTCCTCGATCATCTTGAGCACGAGGGCGGTCGTTCCCACCTTCAGGAAGGTCGCGACCTCACACAGGTTGGCGTCGCCGACGATCACGTGGAGCCGGCGGTACTTCTCGGGATCGGCGTGCGGCTCGTCGCGGGTGTTCACGATCGGCCTCTTCAGCGTCGTCTCGAGCCCGACCTCGGCCTCGAAGAAGTCGGCCCGTTGCGTGAGCTGATACCGGTGGCTGCCGCGCTCGTCCCACGGCGCCTCGGCGCCGAGCTTGCCGGCGCCCGTGAACACCTGGCGGCTCACGAAGAACGGCGTGAGGTCGCGCACGATGGCCGCGAAGGGCGTCGCCCGGTCGACGAGGTAGTTCTCGTGCGTCCCGTACGAGTTCCCCTTGCCGTCGCTGTTGTTCTTGTAGACGGCGATGCGGTTCCCCTCGGGCAGCGCCCGCCGGAGCTCCTGGAGCGAGCGCTCGAGGATCCGCTCCCCCGCCTTGTCGTGGACCACCAGGTCGCGTGGCGTCGAGCACTCGGGCGTCGAGTACTCGGGGTGCGCGTGGTCGACGTAGTAGCGCGCGCCGTTCGGAAGGATCACGTTCGCGAGCCCGAGCTCCTCCTCGGGCGGCTCCCGCATCTGGACCGGCTCGAAGCCGCGCGCGTCGCGCATCGGCGACTCCTGCTCATAGTCCCAGCGGATCCGCCGGAGCGACCCCGCGTACGTCGCGATGAGCTGGGACGAGGACAGGACCGGGTTGAACTCGGTCGACCCGACCGCGACGATCCCGTACTCGGTCTCGGTCCCGACGACCTTGGGGATGGCCATCGACGCAGCCTAGAGGTACTGTCCGGCGCTGACCCGCTCGACCTGCCGGCCCTCTCCCTCGGGGCCGTCGCCGAGGAGCGTGCGCACGTAGACGATCCGCTCCCCCTTCTTGCCCGAGATCCGGGCCCAGTCGTCGGGGTTCGTGGTGTTCGGGAGATCCTCGTTCTCCTTGAACTCGTCGCGGATCGCCACGAGCAGATCCTCGTTCTTGATGCCCTTCACGCCGGTGGACAGGAAGCGCTTGATCGCGTCCTTTTTCGCCCGGCGCACGATGTTCTCGATCATCGCGCCCGAGTTGAAGTCCTTGAAGTACAGCGTCTCCTTGTCGCCCGAGGCGTACGTGACCTCGAGGAAGCGGTTCTCGTCCGTCGTCGCGTACATGCGGTCGACGGTCTGCTGGATCATGCGTCCCACGGCCGTCCCCACGTCGCCGGCCCGGTGCACCTCCTCCGGGTGGATCGGCACCGACGCGGTGAGGTACTTCGTCATGATGTCGGCGGCCTGCCCGGCGTCCGGACGCTCGATCTTGATCTTCACGTCGAGCCGACCCGGCCGGAGGATCGCCGGGTCGATCAGGTCCTCGCGGTTCGACGCGCCGATGACGATGACGTTCTTCAGCGTCTCGACGCCGTCGAGCTCGGACAGCAGCTGCGGCACGATCGTGGACTCGACGTCGCTCGAGATCCCGGTGCCGCGCGTGCGGAAGATCGAGTCCATCTCGTCGAAGAACACGATCACCGGCAGCCCCTCCTCGCTCCGCTCCTTCGCGCGCTGGAAGATCTGCCGGATCTGCCGCTCGGTCTCGCCGACGTACTTGTTCAGCAGCTCGGGGCCCTTGATGTTCAGGAAGTAGGAGTGCGCGTCCTGCCGGCCGGTGCGCTCACGGACCTTGTCGGCGAGCGACTTGGCGACGGCCTTCGCGATCAGCGTCTTGCCGCAGCCCGGAGGCCCGTAGAGCAGGACCCCTTTCGGCGCCTCCAGCTGGTGCTCCTGGAAGAGCTCCGAATACAGGAAGGGCAGCTCGACGGCGTCGCGGATCGCCTCGATCTGGCCCTCGAGCCCGCCGATGTCCTCGTACGAGACGTCGGGGATCTCCTCGAGCACGAGCTCCTCGACCTCCTCCTTCGGGAGCTTCTCGAGCGCGACGCCCGAGCGCGTGTCGATCAGCAGCGGGTCCCCCGCCCGGATCACGTCCTCATGCCGAAGGGCGTTCGACAGGGTCGCGACGATCTCCTCGTCGCCGCGGCCGATCACGATGACCCGGTCGTGCCCCAGGCGGTCCTTCACGTGCATGACCTCGCCGCTCCGATCGGGCTCGAGCACCTCGACGACGTTCAGGGCCTCGTTGAGGATGACCTCCGCGCCCTTGACCAGGCGGTCGAGGTCCAGGTCCGGCGAGGCGTTCACGCGCATCTTCCGCCCCGCGGTGAACACGTCCACCGTGTCGTCCTCGTTCGTCCCGAGGTAGACGCCGAAGGACGCAGGCGGCTGGCTGAGCTTCTCGACCTCGTCGCGGAGGGCTTCGATCCGCTCACGCTCGGTCGTGAGCGCGCCGACGAGTTTCTCGTTCTGCGAGAGGGCGCGCGCGAGATCGCTCTTCGTCTCGAGCAGCTTCTCCTCGAGGATCTTCACCTGGCGAGGAGCGTTCGTGAGGCGGCGCCGCAGGAGGGCGATCTCGTCCTCCAGGAACTTCACCTGGAGCTCGAGCTCGTGGGCCTGCTTCTCGTACCGCTCCTGCTGCTCCCGGGGGTCGGTTTCGGGCATGTGCACCTCCTCCCGCGTGGTGCCGCAGTATACGCCCGGCCTGAGGATGTGCCGGGAACCCGCGGGGTCTCCTCCAGGCTATACGTCGCCGTCGGACGGCGCGGACGTCCACGCGGCGTCGGGGAGCCGGCGACCCAGCGTCAGGAACCCGGTGTGGCCGACCATCCGGTGGTCGGGGCGCACGCTTCGGCTCGTGACGTGCCAGGAGCGGCGGAGGATCTCGATCGTCTCCAGGTGCTCGAACCCGCGCTCGGCGAACGCGAGGACGAGCTGCTGGACCTGCACGGTCGTCGGCAGGTACCCGCACACGATCGCCCCGGGCCGCAGCGCCGTCCCGAGCGCCTCGAGGACCCCCCAGGGCTCGGGCAGGTCCAGGACGGCGCGGTCGAAGACCTCGCCCATCTCGGCCACCTCCCGGACGTCCCCCTCCCGGAGCTCGAGCCACTCGGGCAGCTTGCCGAAGAACGCCTCGAGGTTCTCGGCGGCCTTGGCCTGGAACTCGGGCCGCAGCTCGTAGGAGACGACCCGCCCCTGCGGGCCGGTCGCGCGGCAGAGCGCGAGCGTGAGCGAGCCGGAGCCGGTGCCCGCCTCGAGCACCGCGGCCCCCGGGAACACGTCGGCCTCGACGAGGATCGCCCCGACGTCCTTCGGGTACACGACCTGGGCACCGCGGGGCATCTTGAGCACGAAGTCGGCCATCCGGGGCCGGAAGCACCGGAACACCATCCCGCTCGCCGAGTGCACGACCGTGCCCTCGGGCGAGCCCAGGATCAGGTCGTGAGGGAGCGTCCCGCCGTGCGAGTGCCAGGTCTGGCCGGCCTGGAGCTTCACGAGGTAACGGCGGCCCCGCTGATCCACGAGCAAGACGCGCTCGCCGGGCTCGAACGGGCCGCTCACGCGAGCCCCTCGGCGCCCCCGCCGTAGATCTCGGCCGGCAACACCTCTTCGGACACGTTCGCCGCGACCTCCCGGTCGGTCGGCGCGGCTGCCGGGTCGCCCAGCCGCTCGCCGAGCACCTGGGCCCGCGCTCGGCAGAAGGCGCAGAAGCGCCCCGTGGTCGGCTGTCCGCAGCGCTCGCATGGGCGAAGGTCGACCGCGTCCTGCCTCGCGAACAGCGGGGCCCCGCGCTCGAGGAAGCTCAGGAAGAACTGCGCCTTCGTCCCCGGCGAGGTGGCCTCGAGGTGGTTCATCGCCTCCTTGTACCGCAGCTGTGTGTTGCCGGCGACGAGCGGGCACTCCTCGACCACGTAGTCGATGCCCCGCAGGAACGCGTACCCGGCCGTCTCGAGCTCGGACAGGCGGTACAGGGGCTTGACCTTGCGCAGCAGGCCCTCCTCGGACGGCAGGACCGGGAACTGCCGCGCGATGTAGTCCGTCTGCCACCGCAGCGTGTTGCCGAGCAGCGTGGCCGCCTCGTCGTCCAGGTTATGGCCCGTCGCGATCACGTCGTACCCGTGCTCGAGCGCCGCCCGGTTGAACACGTAGCGCTTCGAGAGCCCGCAGACCGAGCACGGCGAGCGCGACCCCTTCCGACCGGCGGTCGGGATGTCGAAGCCGAACTCCTCGGCGAGGTCGACCTCGAGGAGCTCGGCGCCGCGCTCGGCGGCGAACGTGCGCACGAACTCGGCCGAGCGCGCCGAGTACGCGCCGATCCCGAGGCCCACGTACAGCCCCCCGGCGTCGTACCCGAGGTCCAGCAGCACGTCCCAGAGCGCGAGCGAGTCCTTCCCGCCCGAGACCGCCACGAGGATCCGATCGCGCGGACCGAACATGTCGAACGCCTCGATCGCGCGGCGGACCTGCTCGCGGACGTGGTGGACGAAGCAGTCCCGGCAGAAGGCGGCGTTGTGGCGGCGGACCTCGATCACGGCGGGCCCCTTGCAGCGGCGGCAGCGCATCCGGCTCACGTCCCTGCTCCTCCCCCCGAGATCACGGGACGGATCTCGAGCCGGTCCTCCTCGGCCACGCGGTCCTCGCGGGTGAGCAGCTCGCGGTCCCGGATCACCAGGACGGTGTCCGGGTCGATGTCCAGCTCGGCGAGCACCTGGCGAACCTTGCGGCCGCCGGAGACCTCGAGCTCACGGTCGGGGTTGCGCAGCCTGACCCTCACGGTCTCCCAAGGCTAACCCAGTCGCGTCGTGAGGCGGCTGGCGCCGGCGTCGCGAGGACCGCGCCAGGAACCACAGGAACACCCCCATCGGGACGTACCAGAGCCCGGCGGGCTCGCGCCCCCAGGTGGCGATCGCCAGGCCGACCGCGACGAGGCCGAGCGCGACCGCCACGCCGGCGCCCGCCGCGATGCGGGTCGCCCGTGCGTGCGAGCCCGTGAGCCGCCACAGCCCCGCGCGGAGGAGCCGACCGCCGTCGAGCGGCAGGCCGGGCACGAGGTTGAACAGCGCGACGCCGAGGTTCACGAGCGCGAGGGTTCCGAGCACGCCCTCGAGCGCCGGGACCTCCCGGACCCCCATCGTGCCGAGGGCGAACGCGGCGGCCAGCGCGAGCGAGACGGCGGGCCCGATGAGGGCCACGGCGAACTCGCGCGCGGGGGTCGGCACCTCCCCCTCGATCTCGGCGACGCCGCCGAACACGAACAGCGTGATGCCGCGGACCCGGATCCCGAACCGCCGCGCCGTGACGGCGTGGGCGAGCTCGTGGACGGTCAGGCAGCCGAAGAAGACCACGCCCGTGACCAGGCCCATCCCGGCCCGGACGGGGCCCGCCAGATCCGGGTAGATGTCCCCGAAGCCCGTCGCGGTCGCCCACACGACGAGCCCGAGGACCAGGAACCACGTGACGTGCAGCGACAGCTCGACGCCGAGGACGCTGCCGATCCGGATCGATGCCCGACGCACACGACGAGCGTACGCGTCCGGCGAGCGTCGTGGCGTTCGAGCTCAGGACTGCGGGAGCGGGTTGACGCCGAGCGTGACCGTCGTCGTCCGGCGGTCGCCGTCGGTGGCCACGACCACGAGCTCGACCCGGTCGCCGGGCTGACGGGCGCGGATCAGCTCGCCGAGCGTCTCCGAGTCCGGGATCTCCTTGCCATCGAACTCGACGACCACCTCGCCGACCTCGATGCCGGCGGACTCGGCGGGGCCCCTGGGGGCCAGGTCCACGATGTACGCGCCCGCGGTCACCGGGAGCTCGAACTGGAAGGACATGCCCTCCGTGACGTCCTGCGTGACGACGCCCAGGTACGCGACCGGCTCCGAGGGGTTCTCGGCGGCCGAGTCGATCGTCGGCTTCGCTGCGTCGATCGCGATCGCGAAGCCGATGTTCTCGGCGGAGCCTGCGCCCGCCGTGTTGATGCCGACGACCCGGCCGGCCAGGTCGAGCAACGGCCCGCCCGAGTTCCCGGGATTGATGGCGGCGTCGGTCTGGATCACGTTGCTGTACGTGCGGACGAAGTCCGGGCACACGTCGGGGTCGCAGTTGGGGTCGTTCGCGTCGATCGAGCGGTCGAGCGCCGACACGATCCCCGTGGTGACGGTAGGGCCGCCCTCGAGCGCGAGCGCGTACCCGATCGCGACGACCTGCTGCCCGAGCTTGAGATCGGCCGAGTCGCCGAGCGGGATCGTGGGCAGCCCCTGGGCGTCGATCTTGAGCACCGCCAGGTCCGCGGCCTCGTCCCCGCCGATCACGCGCGCGTCGTGGCGCTCGGCGTCGGGCTCCGGCGTGATCACGGTGATGCGCTGCGCGCCCTCGACGACATGGAAGTTCGTGACGACGATCCCGTCGGCGCGCACGATGAAGCCGCTCCCGACGCCCCGGCCACCTCCCTCACCGAACGACGAGGTGTCGATCGTGTCGGTCGTGACGTTCACGACGGCCGGCCGGACGCGCTCGACGAGCTGGACGACCGGGTCCTCGCCGACGTCGGTCTCGGAGCCGACCGTGGCCGGGGTGACCACCGGGTCGTCCCGGACGATCGTGCGTGTGCAGGCCGGGAGCACCACCGCGAGCGCCGCGATCGCGACGAGGAGACGCTTCATCCTGGGTCCTCCATCCGGCCCTCGAGCGGGTGCTCACCGGGCGTTCGACATCACGTGGCCTGGGGTTCTTCCGTTCGCATCAAAGGCTAACCGACGGCCACGCTTCCGACCGCCTCGGGTCGCGGGAGGAGCCCGGCCTGCTCCAGGACACGGTGGATCCCCTGCTCGTTGCGGATCGCCATGAGGTGGACCCCGGCGACCCCCTCGAGGTCGCGTACCTCCTCGACGATCTCGACGGCGATCTGCACCCCGACGTCGGGCTGGCGCTCGGAGGGCAGGCCCTCGATGCGCTCGATCACCGCGTCCGGGACGTCGATCCCGGGAACCTGGTCACGGAGGTAGCGCGCGGCCTTCGCCGTCCGGGGCACGAAGACCCCGACGAGGATCGGGACCGTTCCGAGCAGGCCCAGGTCGCCGGCCCGCGCGAGGAACAGCCGCAGCCGCGGCACGTCGAAACAGATCTGGGTCTGGATGAACTCGGCGCCGGCCTCGATCTTCTTGCCCAGGCGCATCGGGCGGAACTCGAGGGGCGGCGCGAACGGGTTCTCGACGGCCCCGATCAGGAACGTCGGCGGCGTCTCCAGCGGGCGACCTGACAGGTACGTCCCCTCGTCGCGCATGATCCTCGCGATGCGGAGCAGGTGGATCGAGTCGAGGTCGTAGATCGGCTTCGCGTCGGGATGGTCGCCGGCCGAGACATCGTCCCCCGTCATCAGACAGACGTTGCGGACGCCGAGCGCGGCCGCGCCGAGCAGGTCGGCCTGGAGCGCCAGTCGGTTCCGGTCCCGGCAGGCGAACTGCAGGATCGGCTCCAGCCCGGCGTCGATCAACAGGTGCGCGGCCGCGACCCCGGACAGGTGCGGGTGCGCGGCGCTGTTGTCCGTGCAGTTCACGGCGTCGACGCGGCCCCGGAGGCCCTCCGCGACCCGGAGCACCGATGCCGGGTCCGCGCTGTCGGTCGTCGGCAGCTCGGCCGTGACGACGAACTCGCTGGAGCCGAAGAGCTGGTGCAACCTGCTGCGAGCGGCGCTCATCGGGTCTCCTTCGCGTCGTTCGCATCCCAGGCGGGCGGCGCGTAGCCGTCGCGGCGGGTGAGCAGGTTCTCCCAGGACGAGGTCTCCTGCAGCCGCCAGTCGACGGGCTTCTGGACGTGCAGGAGGTGGTCGCGCCAGACCGGGAGCTTCCGCGACCCCTCCCAGGCCTGCACCCACACGCAGGGGCGGTCCGGCAGCACCTCGCAGTTGCCGTTCTGGAGCACGCCGCCGCAGGGGCCGTTCCGCAGGTTCTTCGGGCAGCGCATCGGGCACGACATGCCGGTCGAGTGCAGGATGCACTGCCCGCACATCCGGCAGTCCCAGATCGCGACCTTCGTCTCGCGCTCGACGACGAGCAGCGCCTTGCGGAACCCCCGAACGGGGGGCGCGGTCGCCGGCGGGCGACGGTCGAGCCTCGTCCTCGCCATGTCGCGGGCCTCCCGCCCGCCGGCCGCGCCGACTACCGGAGCGACCCTGCGGGCACCTCCTTGCGCGGGTCGACGAACGGGAGCGCGGCGGTCCGACCCCGAACGGTGCCGTCCGGCGTCTCGACGTCGAGCTCCGTCCCGGGCTCGGCGAGCTCCATCGGGACCCACACGTAGCCGATGTTCCTCTTCAGCCCCGGCGACCACACGGCGTCGGTCACCCTGCCCACCTGTCGGCCGTCGCGGTGCACCGGCCAGAACCACTCGAGCTCGGCCTCGAGCTCCGCCATGTCGAGCTCGATCCCCACGAGCTTGCGGTCGACGCCCTCGCGCCGGATGCGCTCCAGCGCATCCTTGCCGACGTAGTCCTGCGGCTGCTCCTCGACGAGCCGCTCGAGGCCCATCACGTGGAACGGCGTGTCGTCGATCGTCATGTCCGAGCCGTAGTTGAAGATCCCGGCCTCGATCCGGCGGGCCTCGCTCGGAGCGATCGGCCGGATGCCGAACTCCTCGCCCGCGGCCACGATCGCGTCCCAGAGCTCGGTTCCCCCCTCGGAGCCGAGGAGGTTGACCTCGAACCCGGGTACCGCGGTCCACCCCGTCCTCGTGACGACGACCGGGATGTCCCCGACCCGGAACTCCTCGCACCAGTAGTACTTCAGGTCGTAGATCGCCGGACCCACGAGCTTCTCAAGCGTCGTCGCGGACTTCGGACCCTGCACCTGGCACGGGTAGACGTCGGGGAACGTGACCTCGACGTCCAGCCCCGAGGCCGCCGCCACACCCATCGCGTACAGGCCAGCGTCGCTGTCGGCGAGCTGCATCCACCAGCGGTTGTCGCCCACGTGCATCAGCACGGGATCGTTCACGATCCCGCCGTCCGGCGCCGTCACGATCATGTACTTGCCCTGCTTCACCGCGCACCTCGTGAGGTCTCGGCACGTGATCGAGTCGATCAGTCGGTCGGCGTCGGGACCGCTGACCTCGACCGTGCGCTCGACCGCGACGTCCCAGAGCGTCACGTCGTTCGTGAGCGCCCAGTACTCGGTCTCGGGGTCGTCGAAGTACGAGGGCAGGAGCATGTGGTTGTAGATGTCGTACGCGGTGCACCCGGCCCGCAACGTCGCCTCGAAGAACGGCGAGCGTCGGTACCAGGGTCCGAAGTACAGCGTGGTGCTCTTCGCGAGCATGGCCTCGCGTTCGTTGGCCATCCCGTCCCCTTCCGGTCCAGAGCCCGGATCCCCACCTGGGCCTCGAAATTGAATCATCGTTCAACCCTGGGCCCCAGCGCAACCGAGCCGGAACGCTCTACCGGGCCCCCATCCTGAACCGAACTCCAGCGGAGGCCGCCGTGCGACGCCGCGGACCTCTGCCAGCGCCCGGCTACGACACCGGGATCTGCTTGTTCGGGTCGACGAACGGCATCTCCACGACGACGCCGTTCCGCTCCCCCCACTCGGTCCGCACGGTGAGCTTCGTCCCGAGCGCGCTCTCCGCGACCGGTACCCACGCGAACCCGATGTTCTTGTCCAGGCGCGGCGAGTAGATCGCGGAGGTCACCTTGCCGATCCGCTCCTGCCCGTCCACGACGGGCCACTTCGTGTCGTTCAGCGCCGCGAACGGCTCGCCGTCGAACTCGACGCCGACGATCCTCCGGGAGACCCCCTCCTCGCGGATCCTGCGCAGGGCCGGGAGCGAGATGCTCGCCTCGTCCGGCAGGTCCCAGTCGACGAGCCGCTCGAGCCCCATCTCGAGCGGGTTGTTCTCGTACGTCATGTCGGCACCCCAGTTGAAGATCGCGCCCTCGATCCGGCGGATGTCGCTCGGGCCGGTGGGCCGGATGCCGAACTCGGCGCCCGCCTCCATGATCGCCCCGTAGACCTCGTTCCCACGCGACGTGTCGATCGTGTAGACCTCGTAGCCGACCTCCGACGTCCAGCCGGTCCGGGTGACGACGACCGGAACGCCCGCGATCTCGGCGTGGCGCCAGAAGTAGTACCTGAGGTCGAGGATCTCTTCGCCGAGGAGCTTGACCATCAGGGGCTTCGACTTCGGGCCCTGGACCTGGAGCGGGGCGACGTCCGCCTCTTCGATCGTCACGTCGAGGTCCGGGTACGCGTTCTTCAGCCCGCGGGCGAACAGCAGCGCGTCGCTCGACGCGAGCGCGAACCAGAACGTCGTCTCGTCCATCCGCGTCAGCACCGGGTCGTTGACGATGCCCCCGTCCGAGTCGCAGATCAGCACGTACTTCGCCTGGCCGACCGCGCATCTCGACAGGTCTCGCGGCGTGAGGAGCTGCGCGAACGTGAAGCCGTCGGGGCCCGAGATCTCGAGGCAGCGCTCGACCGAGACGTCCCAGAGGGTGACATCGTTCAACAGCGCGTCGAACTCGTTCTCGAACGTGTCGAAGCGGATCGGGAAGTACATGTGGTTGTAGACGGTGAAGCCCTTCGGGTCGTGCCTCTGCGTGGCCTCGTAGTACGGGGTGCGCCGGTTCCGCGCCCCACGCTGCACCAGGCTCATGTCGAACGCCATGCACTCCTCCAGTCGCCGCGCGTCCGGACGGTCGGCCGATGCGGCCGCCGTCGCGCCCCACCCGGGATGCGCCCGTATGGTGCGGTCGGCTCCGGGGCCCGGCAACGCGCGGTCCTGACCAGGGGTCAGGAGGGCCACCGGACCGCGCCGCCGAGCCGAGTCGTCTACACGAGGACGTCCACGACCCCGCCGAGCGGGTCGGACGTGAGGATCTCCTCGAGCGCACCGGTGAGGTCCTCGACCGGGCCCGTCCCGCCCGTCGCTCCGGTGACGCCGGTGGGACCGGTGGGGTCGCCACCGCCACCGCCACCGTTGCCGTTGCCGTTCCCGTTGCCGTTGCCGTTCCCGTTGCCGTTCCCTGGCTCATCCGGGGACGGGCTCGGGGTGGCCGTCTCGGTGGGCGTGGGCGTCGGTGTGGATGTCGGCGTCGGTCCTGACCCCGTCGCGGGGGGCTGGGGGACGGGGTTCGCGTCGAAGATGCCGTCGCCCGGAGATCCCCCCTCGATGGGTCGGAGGTTCCGCTCGACCCCCGCCACGGGAGCCTGGTCGATCGGGCGAGTCGTGGTCGTCGAGGTCGAGGGCATCCGACCGACGAACGCGTCTTCCCCGCGCCAGGTCTCGTCGGAGAACGCGGCCGGCGCGACACCGGCGACGAAGCGTCCGCTCGCGCTCACGTCGAGGTCCGAGATCAGGTCGCGGGCTTCGGTCCCGAACCGCAGGACCTCTCTCTGAGCGCCGCTGGTGGCGAAGGTCCACACGACGGCGTCGGAGGACCCCCGGCCCGCATCGCCGCCGAGATCCCCGCTCGTCGAGCCGCCGATGAGGATCTCCTCCCCGTCGACGGCGACGGCCGTGGCGGTGTCCGCGTCGGGACCGCCGAACTGATGCGTCCAGACCCGGTCGCCGTCGGTGGACAGGAGCGTCACGAACGCGTCCGTGGCGCCGAGCGATCGGGCCCCCGGCATCGCGTCGTCGGTCACCCCCGCGACGGCGACGCCCTGCACGCCGACATCGACCGCGAACGCCGAGTCCACGCCGCCCGTCCCGAGCTGCCTCGTCCAGATCTCGTCCCCGTCAACGTCGAGCTTCCGGACGTACGCGTCCATGTTGCCGACGTGCCCGTCGGCGCTCAGCTCCCCGGCGGTCGGCCCTGCCACGTACACCACACGGTCGCCCGCCCAAACAGCGTTCGCCCCGTCGGCGCCCTCCGTGCCGAACTGCCGGACCCAAGCCACGTCTCCGTCCGCGCCGAGCCGAGCCACGAACGCGTCGGTATCCCCCTGGAGCGTGTGACCGGCGAAGGCCCCGCGCGTGGAGCCCGCCACGAAGATCCCCGAGGTGGTGACGGACACGGAGGAGGCGCTGTCGCTCGCCGTCGTGCCCAGTCGAGCGGTCCAGTCGACGACCCCGTCGGGGGCGACCTTCGCCACGAGGACGTCGTTGCCGCGGACCGACCGCGTCGACCCGAGGACGTACGCTGCGTCATCGGTTGCGGCGACGTCGATCGGCTGCAGGTATCCGCGTGGCTCGATCCCGACCGTCCACTCGACGCGGCCGTCGATCGCGTACCTGCGGACGAAGTGGTTCGCGACGGCGCCGTCGGGGTTCCCCTCCCCTACCACGTAGGCCGCCTCCGAGGTGACGGACACGCCTCGGGCCCAGTCCGGAGAGGACCCTCCGAAGTGGTCGATCCACTCGAGCGTCGGCGGTGCCGCGGTGGTCGGGTTCGCGAAGGACATCAGGAGGACGAACGCCGTAACGGGCACCATCCTCCGCACCAGCGTCCGCGACATCTCGCCTCCCTCCCTGGGCGCCACCGTCCAGCGTACCCATACCCACGGGAACGTGGGACGAACGCGATCCGCTCAGCCGGACGATCGGAGGGCGCCCCCGCCGGCATGTCGCGTGGCTCCGCCGCCCCGCCCCGCCGCGCCCGCGGGCAAGCGGCTAGCCGACGCGCTGCGCGTGGGGCTCGCGGATCGTCGGCGGCGGCGTCGCCACCCCGTCGAGGTAGCCGCGAGCGACCATCGCCATGAACGCGTGCACCTCGTCCTCGCTCCACGCGAACGGCCCCTGCCGGAACCCGCTGGACACGAGGCCTCGCTGCACCGACTCGCAGGCGAGCCAGTCCTCGCGGTTCGTGATGTCCCAGAACTCGGCGGCGTAGCCGGGGTCGAAGTCGGGGCGCTCGCGCGCCTCCGGCGGGAAGAGCCACTGGCACTCGACCTTCGTCTCCCCCGGCCCGAGCGGCTCGAACCGGTGGGTCATGACGTAGTCCGGGTGCAGGCTGATCAGCAGGTTCGGGAACAGGCCGTAGTAGTAGACCTCGCGCGCCTGCTTGTCGCTCAGCCCTCGGATCCGCACGCCCTTGGACTCTCCGGTGAGCGACATCGTTGCCGCGAAGTCCATCAGCTCCATCGAGCCACCGACCCACAGGCCGTCGTGCGCGTAGTTCTCGCCCGAGTCCACCGGCGTGACCACGCACAGCTCGGGGTGGATGCTCGGGCAGTGGTAGCACTCGTGGTAGTTCTCCGTGATCGTCTTCCAGTTCGCGGCGACGACGTACCCGTGACCTGCGCCGACGAACATCCGCTCGAGCTCCCACGGGGCGACGAGCGGTTCGAGGTTCCCGACGTACCCCTCCAGCGGCGCGGCATCACCGCTGGCGTTCGCGAACACCCACCCGTGCCACTCCTCGACCCGCGCCGCCACGAGCGGGAAGTCCGCCTTGTCGAACCCCGGCACGTCGCCGAACCTCGGGGCGCCCCTGAGCCGCCCGTCGAGGCCGTAGACCCACGCATGGTACGGGCACTTGATCGCGCGGAGGTTCCGCGAGCCCCCCGGCTCGAGCAACTCGTGCCCGCGGTGGCGACACGTGTTGTGGAAGGCACGCAGGCCACCGTCCTCGTCTCGGACCAGCAGGATGCCCTCCCGCCCGATCCGCACGGCCCGCTGGTCGCCCGCCTCCTGCAGATCGTCCGCGCGGCCGACGCACAGCCAGCCGCCCTCGAAGAAGTGCTCGGTCTCCCACGCGAAGACGGCGGGAGACGTGTAGGCCTCGGCCGGAAGCGTCCGGCTCTCGGCCAGCGTCCGGCCGAGGACCGGCTCCAGGCTCGCGACGTCGATGGGTGCGGGAACGCGCTGCACCGGACCCCCACCTCCTCCAGCCCGGGCTCGTGCCGGGCGAAAAAGTTGAACGGCCGTTCAGGCCGGGACCGCAGCGTAGCAGCGCGCGGGAACCCTCGCCAGCACGCCGACTGGCCGCCGGTCAGGCCAGGTCGCCCGACGCGTGCACCCGCTCCCCCTCGACGAGGGTGAGCTGCACGGTCGCCTGCGAGATCTCCTCGACGGGGTGGGCGAACAGGTTCCGGTCGACGACGGCGAGGTCCGCGTGCTTGCCGACCTCGATCGAGCCGGTGACGTCGTCGAGGTGGTTCACGTAGGCCGACCCGATCGTGAAGCCGGCGATCGCGGTGGCGAGGTCGATCCGCTCGTCCGGCAGGAACACCTCGCGGTTCTCGACCTTGTAGGGGTAGTCCTCGGGCATCACGCGGTTCACGGCGACGTGGATCTCCTCGAGCGGGTCCGGGCTCGAGACGCTCCAGTCGCTGCCCATCGCGAGGACCGCACCCACGCGGACGAGGCTCCCGAACGGGTACTGCCACCGCCAGCGGGGCTCGCCCAGGAACGGGATCGTCAGGTCGTCCATCTGCGACTCGTGCGCGGCCCACAGCGGCTGCGCGTTCGCGACCGCGCCGAGGTCACGGAACCGCGGAACGTCATCGGGGTGCACGACCTGGATGTGCGCGAGGTGATGACGGCGGTCACCGGGGCCGTTCGCCGCGAGCGCCGCCTCGACCGCGTCGAGCGCCTCCCGCACCGCGCGCTCCGCGAGCGCGTGGAAGTGGACCTGGAAGCCCTCGGCGTCGAGACGCGTCACGACCTCCTTCATGAGCTCGGGCTCGACGAACGAGATCCCGCGGTTCTCGGTCGGTCGGCCGTCCGCGTCGAGGTACGGGTCGAGCACGGCCGCGGTGAAGTTCTCGCACACGCCGTCGACCATGATCTTCACGCTCGTCGGGGCGAACCGCCCCACCGCGCACTGGGCGCGAGCGTCGATCAGCTCGGGGATCTGCTCCAGCCCTCGGTGGCGGTCCCACCAGAGGGCGCCGACCACCCGGGCGGTGAGCCCGCCCCGCCCCGCGACCGCGCCATACGCGTCGAGCGACGGGTACGCGCCGCCGACGATCGCGTCCTGCCAGGCGGTGATGCCGAGCGAGTGCAGGTACGACTGTGCCGCGAGGAGGCCCCGTTCCCACTCGGCCGCGGCCGGCTCCGGCGCGAGATCGCCGACGAGCGACTGCGCCCCCTCGTGCAGCGTTCCGGTCGGCTCGCCGAGCTCGTCCCGCTCGATCCTGCCGTCCCGAGGATCCGGCGTGTCGCGGGTGATCCCGGCGAGCTCCAGCGCCCTCGAGTTCACCCAGGCCCCGTGCCCGTCCCGGTTCGGCAGGAAGACCGGCCGGTCGGGGACGATTTCGTCCAGCAGGTCCTTCGTCGGAGTCCCGCCGGGGAAGACGTCCATCGACCACCCGCCGCCGAGGATCCACCCCACGTCCGGGTGCGCGCGCGCATACTCGCGGATCCGCTCGAGGTAGGCCTCCAGACCCCAGAGCTCGTGGAGGTCGCACTGCAGCATCTCGACCCCAGCGACCGGTGGGTGGACGTGCGCGTCCTGGAACCCGGGCAGCAGCATCCGCCCCCCGAGGTCGATCACCTCGGTCCCCCGGCCGACCAGGTCCCTGACGTCGTCGTCGTTCCCGACGGCGGCGATCCGGCCGTCGCTGACCGCGACGGCCCGCGCCCACCGCCGCACGGCGTCGACCGTGTAGACGGCGCCGTTCACGAACACCAGGTCGGCAGAACCGTTCGCAGCCATCGAACGCGTCCTTTCGTCCTCGGGCGGCCCGAGCATAGCCGCGGTCGCGCGACGCGGGTTCAGGCGAGCGCGACGAGCTCGAGCAGGTCGTCGCTCCAGAAGTCGAGCTCGCCCTCGGGCATCATCAGCACGCGGTCGGGCGCCAGGGCCTCGACGAACCCGATGTCGTGGCTCACGAGGATCATCGTGCCCTTCCACGTCCCGAGCGCCTCGGCGACGGCCGTCCGCGAGGGCGGATCCAGGTTGTTCGTCGGCTCGTCGAGCAGAACCAGGTTCCGGCGCCCGGCCACGAGCTGCGCGAGGGCGAGCTTCGTCTTCTCGCCGCCCGAGAGCGTCCCCGCATCCTGGAACGCCACGTCGCCGTGCAACCCGAACATCCCCAGGAGCGAGCGCAGGTCCTGATCGCTCGCCTCCGCGGACCCCGACCGCACGTGCGCGAAGACCGACACGCCGTCGCGGAGGTTCTCGTGCTCCTGGGCGTAGTAGCCGAGCGCGACCCCGGCGCCCAGACGGAACGACCCCTCGTCGGCCGTCGTGACCCCGGCGAGGATCTTGAGCAGCGACGTCTTCCCCGCGCCGTTCAGGCCCATCACGAGCAGGCGCTCCCCACGCCCGATCGTGAACGAGATGTCCTCGAACACCGGGGGCCCGCCGTAGCCCTTCGTCAGCCCCGTCGCCTCGAGCACCAGGTTCCCCGAGTGCGGCGGGTCCGGGAACCGGTATCGGACGCGCCGCTCCCTGGCCGGCCCCTGGATCGCCTTCGCCTCCAGGTGCGACACGCGCGTGTCGAGTGTCTTCGCCTTGCGCGCACGCTTCGCCGTCGAGCCGCGCATCGCGTCCGCGAGCGTCTCCAGGCGCCTGATCTCGGCCTGCTGCCGCTCGGCGAGGGCCCTCAGACGGGCCTCGTCCCGCTTCCGCGCCTCGCGATACTCCGAGTACGTCCCCCGGTACTGGACGACGCCGTCCCGGTCCAGGTGCAGGATCCGCGTGATCGACGTGTCCAGGAGCCCGAGGTCGTGGCTCACCACCATCAGCGCACCCTTGTACGCGGAGAGGAACTTCATGAGCCACGCCTTCGCGTCGCTGTCGAGGTGGTTCGTCGGCTCGTCGAGCAGCAGGACGTCCGAGCCGGCGAACAGGATCCGGGCGAGCTCCAATCGCCGGCGCTCGCCGCCCGAGAGCGCTGGCACCGGCAGGTCGAGTCGGTCCTGCGCGAGACCGAGCCCGCTCGCGATCCGCCGCACGTCGGCCTCGCCCGAGTAGCCGCCGGCCGCGCGGTACCGCTCCTCGAGCCTCGCGAACCGGGCGATCCGGGTCGCCGTCGGATGCTCCTCGAGCGCGAGCCGCTCCTTCTCGAGCCGGGCGCCCATCCCGACCAACCCGCGCGCCTCCAACACGTGCGCGAGGCCGGAGCGCTCCTCGTCCGAGCGGTGCTGCCGAGGGTCCTGCCGAAGGTAGCCGAGAGCGCCCCGCACCCGCACGCCCCCGGCGAGCGGCGGCGCCTCGCCGGCGATGACGCCGAGCAGGCTCGTCTTCCCCACCCCGTTGCGCCCCACGACGCCGACCTTGTCCCCGCGGCGCAGGGACAGGGTGAGGTCCTCGAGGATCGGCAGGCCGGCGACCTCGACGGACAGACGGCGGACCTCGAGGACGCTCATCGGCGTGGACCTCGTCCGGCGGGACGGGTGATCCTGGTGGTGCGGGTGGACATCGGGACGACCTCCTGGGGACGGGCGTGGACACACAGGCGCCGGGCGGCGCCGGTTCCCGGGAAGGTCGTCCTATCTCACGCCGGGAGTCTAGCAATCGCGCCGTGCGTGAGCGAGACTGAAGGCCGCGCGAGCCTCGGCCGATAATCGGACGGATGGCCAGGTACAAGACACCCACACGACGGACGGTCCAGCGCACCCCACCCCCCCCGCGGGGGAAGAAGGGCCCGGACCGCGCGAGCGCGATCCGCGCCTGGACGCTGCTCGGGGTCGGCGCCGTCGCATTCCTCGTCGTCCTGTGGCTCGGGACGAAGCTCCTTGGCGGCGGCGGGGATGACGACGTCACCTTGACCGGTGGGACGGGCTCGACCGGTCTCGCCGGCGGCGGGCCCGCGGAATTCGCCGAGCCCCCGCCGCCCGGCACCGTGTCCGTCGTCTATCCCGAGGGCGCCGAGGGGACGCGGCTGCTGATGGAGATCGTCGGGGTCGGCCCCACCCCGCGGGTCTGCACGCCCGAGTTCATCCGCGTGGGCAACGTCACCCGCGCGATCTACCACCACCGGTGCGGCGACGACGAGGGCTTCGACCGGCTGTACCTGCTGGTCCGCATGACGAACACCACCGACCTGCGCGTGCCGCTCGCGCTCGACGGGTTCCGGGTCAAGAACACCGACGGCGCCGAGCACGACCCGCTCGCGAACCCGCCGCTGCACACCTCCGCGAACCGCTTCTACCCCGCCGACACCACGCTCGGGCCCGGCGTAGCCATGAGCCGGTGGGTCACGATCGACGGGTCAGGCGGGGTCCGCCCCGAGCGGCTGATCTACGACGACGGCGAGGAGACGCTGATCGTGCGGATCCCGAACGACTGGGTCTAGAGCTCGTCGTACGGCACGCTGAACGTGTCGCAGGCGTCAGGGTTCCCGACCTGGATCCCGGTCCGGAGCCAGGTGGCGCGCTGCTCGGCGGTCCCGTGCGTGAAGCTCTCGGGATCGATGCGGCCAGTCGTCGCCTCCTGGATCCGGTCGTCGCCGATCGCAGAGGCCGCGTTCAGGCCCTCCTTGACGTCCCCCGGCTCGAGGATGCCCTCGGCCTGCGCCGCACGGCCCCACACGCCGGCGAAGCAGTCGGCCTGCAGCTCCAGCCGGACCGAGAGCTCGTTCGCGAGCGACGGGTCCTCGCGCGACTGCCGCTGCACCTCGGCGTTGATCCCGAGGAGCGTCTGCACGTGGTGAGCCACCTCGTGCGCGATCACGTACGCCTCCGCGAAGTCGCCGGTCGCGCCGAACTGCCGCTCGAGCTCCTTGAAGAAGCTCGTGTCCAGGTAGACGAGGTTGTCCGCCGGACAGTAGAAGGGGCCCGTCTGTTGCGACGCAACGCCACAGCCGCTCTGCGTCGTCCCCGTGAACAGCACGACGGCGGTCGGATCGTACGTCTTGCCGGACGCCTCGAACAGGTCGGTCCACGTGACCTGCACGTCGTCCATCACGGCGTCGACGAAGGCGCCCGTCGGATCCTCGGGATCGACCTGCGACTCGTTCGGGTTGGCCCCCACCGTCCCGGCGTCCCCGAACGGGGCGAGCGCGTCGCCGAACATGCTCCCGCCGCCGCCGCAGAGCATGAAGGCGCCGATCACGACGACGAGCAGGATGATCGTGCCGATCGAGAGGCCACCGGCCCCCATCGGGAACCCGCCGCCGCTCGAGCGCGGGAACCCGATCCCGCCGAGGCTCGGGCCGGCTTGCCCCCGTCGATCGATCACACCGCCGGAGCGCCGGCGCAGCTTCTTGAGCCTCACGGCGGCAGCATACCCGTCGGCGCGTCGCCTACACGTTCGGACGGAGCGCGTCGAAGACCGCGAGCACGCGCTCCTCGTACTCGTCGCGATGGACGCGGATCGCCGAGATGTGCGGCGTATCCGGCATCGCCCACAGCGTCACGTCGTCCGTATTCGCGTCGGCGTACACCTGGCCGAGCGTCGCCTCCTTCGGTCCGTTCCCCTCGATCAGCAGGGCCGGGACGTCGATCCGGCGCACCGCCTCGAAGAGCGGGATCGGAGGCTCCTCGGGTGCCAAGAGGTCGACCAGGCCGAACGTGACCCACTCGTTCGCAACGCCGACCGGGTGCGGGTCCGGCTCGGCCCGGACGTCATCCCACGTGCGCGCGGTCGCACCCTCGGCGACCACTGCGCCGATGCGCGGGTCGAGCGCCGCCGCGGTGAGCGCGATCTCGCCGCCCATCGACAGTCCGAGGACGCCGACGGCCCCGGCGACCTCGGGACGCTCGACCACGTACGTGACGGCGGCGCGCACGTCCTCCTCGGCGCCCCAGCCGAAGTCCATGAGGCGGCCACCGCTGTCTCCGTACCCCCGCGGGTCGAGCAGCAGCGTCCCGTACCCGGCCTCGGCGAGCAGCGCCGCGTGGCCGAGGACGTCGTCCCTCGTCGAGCCCGAGCCCGGGAGGACGATCACCGCTGCCCCGTTCTCGGCGGGCACCCACCACGCCGAGAGCTCGGTGCCGTCGGCGCCGGCGATCCGGACGTCCTCGAACGTGAGCCCCACGTCGGCGGGCGTCCTCCCGGAGCCCTCCGGCCGAGCGCGGTTCGTGGCCGTGAGCGCGACGACCGCCGGCAGCAGGAGGAACTGCGCGACGAGGAGCGAGCCGACCACCGCCGTCATCACCCGGATCCAGCGCCGTCGCAGCCCCTGCAGGAGATCCCTCCACCCTGCCACCACGAGCCAGATCCCACCCAGCCCGGCGGCGAGCCCGAGGAAGGCCGCCAGGGACGGGGCGCGCAGGACGCGCTCGGCCACCACGCCGGCGAGGACGGCGACCGTCGCGAAGCCGACCACGAGCATGCCGAGGCCTCGGACCCACGCCGGAGCCCAGCGCGCGACGGCGACCGCGACCGCCGTGACGGCCGCGATGACGAGCAGCGCCACGAGCCGCGCGAGCGGCGACGGGCTCCCCTCCGGGAACGCCACGAGCGCGACGACCGCGTATGCGCCGATCGCGACGAGCGACGCGTACGGCAGGCGGGCGACCATCCCGGTACCGTGCCAGCGTTGCACCGGGTGCCATGGGGCCGTCAGACCCGGGCGGGGACGTCCAGGTGGGTCCCACCCGCGTCCCTCGCGGATGAGGTAGCGTCCTCCATCCATGGCGGAACGGGTGGACGTCGTCGTCGTGGGCGGTGGCCAGGCGGGACTCGCAGTCAGTCACGAGCTCACCGATCTCGGGATCAAGCACGTCGTGTTGGAGCGTGAGAGGGTGGCCTCCTCCTGGCGCCGGCGCTGGGAGAGCTTCTGCCTGGTCACGCCGAACTGGTCGATCAACCTGCCGGGCGGCGCGTACGACGGGGAGGACCGGGACGGGTACCTCCCTCGAGACGAGATCGTGACCTTCGTCGAGCGCTACGCCCAGAGCTTCGACGCGCCGGTGCGCGAGGGCGTCGACGTCACCGCGCTCGAGCCGCGAACGGACGGCGAGTTCGTCCTGCGGACCTCTGACGGAGACCTCCTGGCGCGCTCGGTGGTCGTCGCCACCGGCGCCTATCAGCGCCCACACCGCCCGCCCGCCTCGTCCGCCCTGCCCCCCAACGTCCTCCAGCTCGACGCCGACGACTACCGCGATCCCGGGTCGCTCCCGCCGGGACGCGTGCTCGTCGTCGGGAGCGGCCAGACCGGTTGTCAGATCGCCGAGGAACTCCACGAGGCCGGCCGCGAGGTGGTCCTGTCGTGCGGGCGGGCGCCGTGGGCTCCCCGAAGGCTCGGAGATCGGGACATCGTCTGGTGGGCGGTCGAGACGGGCTTCTTCGACCAGCCGGTCTCCGAGTTGCCGGCGCCGGCGGCTCGGCTGGCCGCGAACGTCCAGAACACCGGTCACGACGGTGGCCACGACCTGAACTACCGGACGCTGCGGGCAGCGGACATCACGCTGGTCGGCCACTTCATCGGTGCGGACGACCACCGGGTGCGGTTCGCGCCCGACCTCGCCGAGTGCGTCGCGTGGGGCGACGATCGCTACCGCGAGCTGATGGCCCTTTGCCACCGATGCGCGCTCGAGCGCGGGCTGCCGATGCCCGACATCCCCGAGCCCGAGCCCTTCGACGGCGCCGCGCCCGAGGAGCTGGACCTGGTCGACGTCGGCGCGGTCCTGTTCGCCGGCGGCTTCCGCTCCGACTACGGCTCGTGGATCCCGATGCCGGATGCCTTCGACGAGCTCGGCTTCCCCGTCCATCGCGAGGGCGCGAGCACGGTCGTGCCTGGGCTCCACTTCGTCGGGGTCCACTTCCTCCGGACCAGGAAGTCGTCGCTCCTGTACGGGGTCGGCGAGGACGCCGCGATCGTCGCCCGACAGGTGTCGGCGCAGCGCCAGCCGTGACGTCGACAGGGTGACGCGCAAGGGGTCCCGGAGAACCCCATCCGAAGCGGGTCTTCTACGTCAGGATCGCGAACGACGGCGAACACCTTCAAGGTCAAGGGCATCGCGTCGCCGAAGGGTGCCACGGTGGAGTACTTCCTCAACGCTACGGCGCTACGGCCCTGAACATCACCGCCGACATGTTCTCGAAGGCCGGATACGAGGCCGACGTCGACGCCGGGACCTGGGAGACGATCAAGGTCGTGATCAAGCTCAAGGACACCGCGGTCCCGGGCACCAAGAAGACCGCGTCCGTGACCGCCTCCTGGGCGGGCGACGGGGTCTTCAAGGATGTCGTGAAGGCGGTGGTCAAGGTCAAGGGCTGACGACGGGCGGGCGGGTTCACCCGAATCCCGCGTCGGCACGTGGGAGAGCGCGAGCCTGACGGCTGCGAGGGCGTCGCCGGGCCTGCTCCCTGACAGATTCGTGTCGGAGGGAGTGTGCAGCTGACGGTGTCCGTTCACGATCGAGCCCTCGTCTTCTGCCGGAGCTTCTCATACGGCGTCTGCCCGCCGAGCCCTCCGTGGGGTCGGTTGAAGTTGTAGAAGTCCTCCCACTCCTG
>Ga0105100_10000322_pt1 | contig 28112 bp, 26 predicted proteins | sample PPLLak12cMay2015_2_FD_87033 | JGI IMG/M metagenome (GOLD analysis project Ga0105100, IMG submission 87033) | Freshwater sediment microbial communities from Prairie Pothole Lake near Jamestown, North Dakota, USA - PPLs Lake P8 Core (1) Depth... | ecosystem: Environmental > Aquatic > Freshwater >... | reverse complement strand
GCCGCCTCACTGCCGTTCAGCGACGGCGTGATCCCGACGGTGCTCGATCCGTCGCTCGCGCCCGAGGGGATCCACGTCATGTCGTTGTTCACGCAGTGGGTGCCGTACACCTGGGCGTCGGAGCAGCCGCAGGACGAGCTCGAGGCGTACGCCGACCGCGTCGTCGACGCGTACGAGCAGGTCGCGCCCGGCTTCAAGGAGTCGGTCATCGCGCGGCAGGTCATCGGGCCGTACGACATGGAGCAGGAGTGGGGGCTGATCGGCGGCAACATCTTCCTCGGGGAGCTCTCGGCGAACCAGCTGTTCCACATGCGCCCGGCGCCCGGCTACGCCGACTACCGCACGCCGATCCGAGGGCTCTACCAGTGCTCGAGCGCGACGCACGGCGGCGGGGGCGTGACCGGCATCCCCGCGTACGCCTGCGTCCGGGAGATCCGCAAGGACCGCAAGCGTCGCGGAGGGAGGGGTTGATGCGGGAGCCCTACTCGTTCACGTTCTACGTCGCGTCGTGGTACCGCAAGTCGCCGTACTGGCAGCGCACCGTCGAGGCCGGCTGCACCTCGTGGGACCTGTACAACCACATGCTGATCCCGACGCTGTACGACGACGACGAGGCCGAGTACCGCCACCTGCTCGAGCACGTCACGCTGTGGGACGTCGCCGTCGAGCGCCAGGTCGAGATCACCGGACCGGATGCCGCGCGCTTCACGCAGCTGCTCACGTGCCGGGATCTCTCGCGGTGCGATGTCATGCAGTGCAAGTACGCGCCGATCATCGCGCCGCACGGCGGCATCGTGAACGACCCGATCCTGCTGCGGCTGGGCGAGAACCACTTCTGGCTCTCGCTCGCCGACTCGGACGCGCTCCTGTACAGCCTCGGCGTCCAGGCGTTCGCAGGCATGGACGTGCGGATCGGGGAGCCCGACGTGAGCCCGCTCCAGGTCCAGGGGCCGAAGAGCAAGGACGTGATCCGCGACCTGTTCGGCGAGGAGGTCGCCGGCCTGCGCTACTACTTCTGCTGGGAGGGGGACCTCGGCGGCATCCCGGTCGTCGTGAGCCGGACCGGCTGGACCGGCGAGGTCGGCTTCGAGATCTACCTCCGCGACGGCTCGCGGGGCCCGGATCTGTGGGACCGCGTGATCGCCGCGGGCGAGCCGCACGGGATCCGTGTGATCGCGCCGAGCGACCAGCGGCGTCTGGAGGCCGGGATCTTCAACTACGGCAACGACATGGGCGTCGAGGACACGCCGTTCCACGTGACGGGGATGGAGCGGCTGGTCGAGCTCGACGCCGACTTCATCGGGAAGCAAGCGCTGCAACGCGTCGCGGACGAGGGGGTGGACCGCAAGCTCGTCGGGGTCCGGATCGGCGGCGAGCCCTTCCGTCTGTGGCTCGAGGACTTCTGGCCGGTGCGCAAGGACGGCGAGGTCGTCGGCAGGCTCACCAGCGCGAGCCACTCCTTCCGCCTGGGCACGAACATCGGCTACGCGTGGGTGCCGATCGGCCTGGCCGAGCCGGGGAACGCGCTCGAGCTCGACTCGCCGGACGGGCCGGTGCCGGCCGTCACCGCGCCGCTGCCGTTCTGGGACCCGAACAAGGAGGTCCCGAAGGGTTAGGGCGAGCGTCGGCTCGTTGCAGCCGGATGGCCCTTGCCGCGGCTCCAGCGGGGGACGAGCTTGCGAACCCGGCGCCGCCGGAGCGCATCGAAGTGCACCGCCGGTGGGGGCGTGGGCGTGGGACCTCGGAAGAACCATGCCTTGCCGAGCTCGGCGAGGGTAAGGTAGGCAACCACGAACAGTGCGACGATCAGCAGGAACGTCCACGGCAGTGCCGTGAACCCGAAGAGCCGCGCGACCGGAGGGATGTACGGGATCAGCACGCCCGCCCCGGCACACGCGAGCGTGGCGATCAGCTGAGCGGTGCTCGGCCGGCTACGCAGGAACGGCACCCGCCGCGTCCGGATCACGAAGATCACGAACGTCTGCGTGGCCAAGGATTCGACGAACCATCCGGTCTGGAACAGCGACTCGCCCGCGTGGAAGACCCGAAGCATGACGGCGAAGGTCGCTACGTCGAACAGGGAGCTGATGGGACCGAAGTAGGTCATGAACCGGCGGATGAACCGCGTGTCCCAGCGGGCGGGGCGAGCGACCATCTCCGGATCGACGAGATCGGTCGGGATCGTGGTCTGGCTGGTGTCGTAGAGCAGGTTGTTCAGCAGGATCTGGCTCGGCAGCATCGGGAGGAACTTCAGGAAGGCTGATGCAGCTGCGGCACTGAACATGTTCCCGAAGTTCGACGAGGTGGCCATCAGGATGTACTTGATCGTGTTCGCGAAGATCCGCCGCCCCTCGACCACGCCATCGGCCAATGTCCCGAGATCCTTGCGTAGCAGTAGGATATCGGCGGCGTCCTTGGCGACGTCGGTCGCGCTGTCGACCGAGATCCCCACGTCGGCATCGTGGAGCGCCACGGCGTCGTTCACCCCATCGCCCATGTAGCCGACGTCGAGGCCGTGCCCGCGGGCGAGTCGGATGATCCTGGACTTCTGCTCGGGGGCCACGCGGGCGAAGATCGTCGTGTCCGGGAGTGTGCGACCGAGCTCTTCGTCGGGCATGCTCTCCATCTGCGCTCCGGTCAGGACGCGTCCGACGCGCACGCCGAGGTCCTCGCACACCCTCCGGGCGACGCGTTCGTTGTCGCCGGTGACCACCTTCACCTCGATCCCGAGATCGGCGAGGCGCTGGAGGGACGCCGCGGCGTCGGCCTTCGGCGGATCTACGAACGCGAGGAAGCCCACCAGGGTGAGGTCGTGCTCATCATCGGATCCGACGCTCGCGAGCGCGGACGCATCGCGGATCGCCACCGCGACGAGCCGAGTCCCGGCGTCGAACTCGCGCCCAACCGTCGCCATGGCCTCGGTGGGGAGGTTGGTGCAGGCCTCGAGCACGGACTCGGGCGCTCCCTTGGTCACGACGATCCGGCCCTCGGGACCGTCGAGGAGCACCGACATCCGCCGGCGGTCGTAGTCGAACGGGGCGTCGCCCAGTCGGGCCCAAGATCCGTCCGATGCCGTCGTGGCCCCAGGTGCTCTCCACAGCGCCTGGTCGAGCGCGTTCCCTCCGGTCGGGACGTCGCCCTCGAGCACGACGTCCGTGCACTCGAGCCCGAGCGAGAACGCGCGATCGTCGAGCGCCCCCTTCGGGTCGAGGGACGCCCGGTACGTGATCTCGCCCTCGGTGAGGGTGCCGGTCTTGTCGGTGAAGAGCACCTGGATGTTCCCGAAGTCCTCGATCGCGACCAGACGCCGCACCAGTACCGACCTCGTCGCCATGCGCTTCGCGCCCGTCGAGAGGCTGATCGTCACGATCGCGGGGAGGAGCGCCGGGGTCATGCCAACGGCGACGGCGAGCGAGAAGAGGACCGCGTCGATCATCGGGCGCCCGATCGCGACGTTCACGATGAAGATCGCGATCACCAGCACGGCGGTGATGCGCACGAGCAGCCTGCTGAAGTCTCGCAACCCACGCTGGAAGGACGTCTCCGGCGCGCGCTCACCGAGAAGTGTGGCGATCCTGCCGAGCTCCGTGTCCGCTCCCGTCCGTACCACCACAGCCTGGGCGGAGCCGGACTTCACGACGGTCCCCATGAACGCGCAGGGGGGAAGGTCCAGGGGAGAGGATGGTCGCCCGATCGAGCCGATCCGCTTGTCGACCGGGAGGGTCTCGCCAGTCAAGACCGCCTCGTCGCACGAGAAGCTGTCGACCTCCAGGAGCCGGACGTCGGCGGGAACGAGGTCGCCGATCGAAAGCTGCACCAGGTCTCCGGGAACGAGGTCGGTCACGTCGAGCGTCCTCGGACGACCCTCCCGGATCACCGTGGCCGTGTGGTGGATCTGATCGTGGAGCTCCTCCACGGACTTCTCGGAGCGGAACTCGTTGACGAACCCGAGGCCGACCGAGATCGCCACCATCACCACGATGATCCCGGCGTCGGTGACCCCGCCGGTGAGCCCCGATACGACCGCAGCTCCAACCAGGAGGGGGAGGAGTGGGTTCTTGAGCTGGTTGAGCAGGACGCGCCACCCGCTCGTCGCGTGGACCCGGAGCACGTTCGGGCCCGTCTCTTGAAGCCGGCGCATCGCCTCGCCGTGGTCCAGACCACGGTCCCCGGTTCCCAGTCGCTCGAGGACCGCGCCTGGGTCGAGGGTCGCCGCCGTGCCGAGATCGAGGTCGCGTTCCGGCGTCTCGACGGCCGAACGTGCCATCTCACGGAGCCTATCCCTCCGGGGGGTGGGAGGGCCGCCGGTCACGTTGCATCATGGGGGCGTGGAGAGCCTGCGCGGACACCTGCTGCTGTCGGCCGCCAGCCTGTGGGACCCGAACTTCCGCAAGACGGTGGTCCTGATCGGTCACCACGACGACGACGGCGCGGTCGGCGTCGTGCTGAACCGCTCGACCGACGTCTCGGTCGCCGAGGCCGTCCCGCCGCTCGCCGAGCTTGTCCCGCCGGACGAGCCGCTGTACATCGGCGGCCCGGTGCAGCCTCAGGCCGCCGTCGTCCTGGCCGACTTCGCGGACCCCTCGTACGCGCAGATCCTGGCGCTCGACTCGATCGGGTTCCTGCCCGAGGAGGTCGACCCGGACCAGGTCGGCGGGATCCGGCGCGCCCGTGTCTTCTCGGGCTACTCGGGCTGGGGTCCCGGCCAGTTGGAGGCGGAGCTCGAGGAGGGGTCCTGGATCGTCGAGCCCGCGCTCCCCGCCGACGTCTTCGTTGACGATCCCGACCACCTGTGGGACCGCGTCTTGCGTCGCAAGGGCCATGACTACGACCTGATGCGCTCGATGCCGGTCGACCCGTCGCAGAACTGACATGGGCGGGTCTGTGCCGTTCGATCGGGCGGTGGAGTTCTACGACGAGACCCGTTCGTACGACCCGGAGCTCGCGCGCGCGACGACCGAGCTCCTGACGGCGGAGCTCCGCGGGCGCGGGACCGTGCTGGAGGTCGGGGTGGGCACGGGTCTCATCGCGCTGCCGCTGCACGACGCCGGCGTCCCCATGGTGGGCTTGGATATCTCGCCACCGATGATGGCCAAGCTCGTCGAGAAGGTCGGCGGACAGGCGCCGTTCCCGCTCCTCGGCGGAGACGCGACGGCGCTACCCCTCCGCGACGGCGCCGTGGACGCCGGACTGATCCGGTGGGTCCTCCACCTGATCGAGGACTGGCGCGGAGTCATCGCCGAGATGGTGCGGGCGATCCGTCCGGGCGGCGTCCTCATCGTCCACCTCGGCGCCTACGGAGGCCCATGGGACGAGATCCACCGACGGTTCGAGGAGATCGTTGGATACGGCGTCGACCCGGTCGGCATCGGGTGGCATCGGGAGGAGGAGCTCGACGCCGAGGTCGCGGGTTACGGCGGCCGCCTCCGGTTGCTGCCGACCCTGACCGAGCGCCGCGCGGAGCCGCTCGCCGACATGATCCGGGGTATCGAGCGCAACTTCTACTCGTGGACGTGGCCGGTCCCCGACCACGCTCGCCTGGCCGCGGCGGCGGAGATCCGGCCATGGGCGCAGGAGCGGTTCGGCCCGCTGGACGAACCTCGGACGTGGGAGACGACGATCGTCTGGCGGGCGTACGACCTGCCGGGCTGAAGGCCCTCCGCGAGGGACCTGACCAGCCGCTATCCTTACGGTTCGGTCCGGCGCAACCGGGCCTACCAGGCGCGAAGGAGGCTTCCGGGATGCCGATCACCGAGGTCGAGAAGATCTGGTTCGACGGCGAGCTCGTGAACTGGCACGACGCCAAGATCCACGTCCTGTCCCATGCGCTCCACTACGGCACCGGCGTGTTCGAGGGGATCCGCGCGTACGAGACGGATCGCGGTCCCGCCGTCTGGCACCTGGAGGAGCACCTGAAGCGGCTGTTCCGCTCGGCGAAGCTCTACCACATGGAGATCCCGTTCTCGCACGAGGCCCTGACCGAGGGCACGAAGGACGTGATCCGCGCGAACGGTCTGGACTCGTGCTACGTCCGTCCGCTCGTGATGCGTGGGTACGGCGAGATGGGCGTGAACCCGCTCAACGCGCCGGTGAACGTGATCATCGCGGTGTGGCCGTGGGGCGCGTACCTGGGCGAGGAGGCGCTCGAGCAGGGGGTGCGCGTGAAGATCTCGAGCTGGCGCCGGAACGCGCAGAACGCGCTCCCGGCGTCGGCGAAGGCCACCGGGCAGTACATCAACGGCGTGCTCGCGAAGGTCGAGAGCCTGAAGGCCGGCTACGACGAGGGGATCTTGCTGAACGAGCACGGGTACATCACCGACGGCTCGGGCGAGAACGTGTTCGTCGTGCGCGACCGGGTGCTCACGACGCCACCGATCCACGCCGGGTGCCTGGACGGCATCACCCGCGCGACCGTGATGACCCTCTCGGAGGACCTGGGCTACCAGGTCCGCGAGGAGAACCTGGTCCGCACGGACCTGTACAACGCGGACGAGGCGTTCTTCACGGGCACGGCGGCCGAGATCACCCCGATCCGCGAGGTCGACGACCGCGTCGTGGGCGAGGGACACCGCGGCCCGATCACCAAGGAGCTCCAGGGCGCGTTCTTCGCCGCCACGAAGGGCGAGAACGAGAAGTACGCGGACTGGCTGACCTACGTGAACGCCTGACCGTGGCCGTCACGTCGGAAGCCTCGGACACACGCTACCGGCTGCCTCGCGGCGCCGTCCCCACGCGGTACGACCTGCTCCTCGAGCCCGACCTGGACGCCGCGATCTTCACCGGCACCGAGGACGTCGCGCTCGACGTGCGCGAGCCGCTCGACGAGCTCGTCCTGAACGCCGCGGACCTGCAGATCGACGCGGCGTGGATCACCTCGGAGGCGGGCGACCGCGTCGAGGTCGTCGACGTCCGCCTTGACGAGGAGGCCGAGCGAGCCTCGCTCGCGCTCGGCCGTCGGGCGGACGCGGGTGCGTGGACCCTCCACGTCGAGTTCCGCGGCACGCTCAACGACCGGATGCACGGGTTCTACCGCTCGACCTACACGGACGACGAGGGCGTGCAGCACGCGATCGCCACCACGCAGTTCGAGTCGACCGACGCTCGGCGCGCGTTCCCGTGCTGGGACGAGCCCGACCTGAAGGCGGTCTTCGGCGTCACCCTCGTGGTGCCCGATGGCCTGCTCGCGATCTCGAACGAGGTCGAGGTCGAGCGCGAGGTCCTCGACGACGAGCGGGTCCGGATCCGGTTCGCCGACACGATGCCGATGTCCACGTACCTCGCCGCGTTCGTCGTCGGGCCGCTCGAGGCGACCGAGCCCGTGGATGTGGACGGGATCCCGCTGCGGATCGTCCACGTGCCCGGCAAGGGGCCCCTCACGGCGTTCGCGCTGGAGTCCGGGGCGTTCGCGCTCCGGTTCTTCACCGAGTACTACGACATCCCGTACCCGGGCGGGAAGCTCGACATGGTCGCGCTGCCCGACTTCGCCCAGGGCGCGATGGAGAACCTCGGCTGCATCACGTACCGCGAGGTCGCGCTGCTCGCCGACGCGGACCGCGCCACCCAGCCCGAGCTCCAGGGCATCGCCGACACCGTTGCGCACGAGATCGCGCACATGTGGTTCGGCGACCTCGTGACGATGCGGTGGTGGAACGGCATCTGGCTCAACGAGGCCTTCGCGACGTTCATGGAGCTCGTCTGCGTCGACGCGTTCCGGCCCGGATGGGACCGCTGGGCGCTCCACGCGCGTTCGCGCTCCGTGGCGTTCGACATCGACGCGCTCGGCTCGACGCGTTCGATCGAGTACCCGGTGCACTCGCCGAACGACGCGAACGGCATGTTCGACACACTCACGTACATCAAGGGCGCGTCGGTGCTCCGGATGCTCGAGCAGTACCTGACCCCCGAGGGCTTCCGCGGCGGCATCCGCCGGTACCTGGGCGAGCACATCCACGGCAACACCGAGACCTCGGACCTGTGGGACGCGCTCGAGGCCGCGACCGGCGAGCCCGTGCGGGCGATCATGGACTCCTGGATCTGGCAGGGAGGGTTCCCGCTCGTCTCCGCGATCGCGCTCGACGGCCGCGTCCACCTGTCCCAGCGGCGCTTCCGCTCCGACGGCAAGGCGGACGACAGGCGGTGGCTCGCGCCGTTGCTCGTGCGTCACGGCGCCCAGCCCGACGCCCCGGTCGAGCCGGTGCTCGTGCAGCCCGAGGGCGCCTCGGTCGTGCACCCCCACGGCGCGCCGGTCGTCGTGAACGCCGGTGGCCACGGGTTCGTCCGGGTCCGGTACGACGAGACGCTGCGCGAGCGCCTGGCGGGCTCGGTCGGCGTGCTCTCGCCCATCGAGCGCTACCAGCTCGTGGACGACGCCTGGGCGGCGACGCTCATCGGGGCGTCGTCGGCGGCCGAGTTCTGCGCCCTGGCCCGCGCCTTCGCGGACGAGACGGACCTGCCCGTGTGGCAGGCGCTGCTGCTCGGGCTCGGCTGGTGCGATCGCGCCCTCGACGGCACGCCGCGCGAGCGCTTCCGCGCGTTCGTGCGCGAGCTCGTCCGCCCCGCGCTCGACCGGCTGGGGTGGGAGCCGCGGCCGGAGGACCCGGACGTGCAGAAGGCGCTGCGGGGCACGCTGTTCGGGGCGCTCGGCGTGCTCGGCGCCGACCCCGACGTGGCGGCGCTGGCCCGCGAGATCGAGGCCGAGTCCCGATCCGGGGACGGCGTCGACGCGTCGCTCGCGACGGCCGCGGTCTCGGTGCTCGCGGCGACCGGCGGGATGGAGGAGTTCACGTCGTTCGTCGCGGCGAAGGATGCCGCGCGGACGCCGCAGGAGCACCTGCGGTACCTGATGTCGCTCGTCGACTTCCGCTCGGCCGAACCGCTGTCTCGGGCGCTCGATCTCTCGCTCACCGACGCGGTCCGACCTCAGGATGTCCCGCAGTACCTCGGCAGGTCCCTGATGAACCGCGACGGAGGCACGCTCGCGTGGTCCTTCCTGCGCGAGCACTGGGACGAGGCGATTGCCCGTCTGGCCCCGTCCACCGTCATCTACGTCGCCTCCGGCGCGAAGGCGCTCACGGCGCCCGCGGTCGTCGAGGACGTGCAGGCGTTCTTCGCAGAGCATGACATCCCGCAGTCGGCGCTCCAGCTGCGGCAGATCCTCGAGGCCCAGCGGGTGAACGCGGCGTTCACGGCGCGGGCGGCCGAGGAGCTCGGCGGCCTGTTCGGCGCGTAGCCGCCGTCAGACGACCGACGCGGGGTCGGTGTTGCCGCCACAGATGAGCGCGACGACGCGCTCATCCGGGCGTGGCACGTAGGCGCCGCACAGGATCGCGGCGAGCGAGGCCGCGCCACCGGGCTCGGCCACGACGCGGCACCCGGCCCACAGGCGACGCTGCGCCTCGGCGATCGCGTCGTCGGGCACCAGCGTCACGTGGTCGACGAACCGCCGCGCGATCGCGTACCCGATCCGCCCCACGCGCATGGCCCCGAGCGCGTCGGCCGCGAGCCCGCCGACCTCAACGTCGACCGGCTCGCCGGCCTCGAGCGCCGCGGACAGCGTCGGGCACGCCTCGGGCTCGACCCCGACGACCCGGACGTCGCCGGCGAACCACGCGGCGACGCCGCCGATCAGCCCGCCGCCCCCGACCGCGACGAGCACGGTCTCGGCCTGCGGGACCTGCTCCGAGAGCTCGGCGCCGATCGTCCCCTGCCCGGCGACGACCGTCTCCTGGTCGTACGGGTGCATGAGGATCGCGCCGGAGTACAGTGCCCGCTCCTCGCACGCCGCGTACGCCTCGGCGTAGTAGCCGGGGATCACGTGGACCTCGGCGCCGAGCGCTCGGATGCGGTCGATCTTCACCGCCGGGGAGGTCTCGGGCACGAAGATCTCGGCGCGGTGGCCCAGCTCGCGGGCCGCATACGCCACCGCGAGCCCGAAGTTGCCGCCGGATGCCGTCAGCACCCCGCTGTCGTCGACCTCCGCCGAGAGCATCCGGTTGAACGCGCCGCGCGGCTTGAACGAGCCGGTGTGCTGGAGCAGCTCCAGCTTCAGCGTCACGAGGCCCGGCGCGCCGAACGCCCCCGGCTCCAGGTGCGCGACGGGCGTCGGCCGGACGCGGCCGGCGATGCGCTCGGCGGCGCTCTCGATGTCGAAGCGCGTGACCGGCGGCGGCTCGAGGCCGGGGGACAGGAGGTCCATCGGCGTGTATCCAACCACGGCGAGGGATGCGGCGCGCTTGACAGCATCTCGGCGGCTCCCTACCGTTCGGCCCCGAACGACCTCAGCCGGGGCGCAGACCCGAGGAGAGCGGCGACGGGCGTGATCATCGACGGGATCGACGTTGCCACCGATCACTGGATCGGCGGCGAGCGGGTGCCGTCCTCGGATGTGTTCGAGGACGTCTCGCCGATCGACGAGCGGACGATCGCCGAGGTCGCGCGCGGCGGCCCCGGGGAGGTCGACGCGGCCGTCCGGGCCGCTCGCGAGGCGTTCGACGTCTGGGGCCGGACGCCGCCGAAGGAGCGCGCCGAGGTCCTGCACCGCATCGCCGACGGCGTCGAGGCGAGCGTCGGGTCCCTGGCGCAGGTCGAGACGCGCGACAACGGCTCGCTGCTCCGGTCGATGCGGCGCTCGGTCATGCCGCGCGTCGCCAGGAACTTCCGGTTCTTCGCCGACCACCTGCTCACGCTCGCCGACGACCGGGACCACGACGGGTACGCGGAGCGCATCTCGTGGGATCCGAGCGGGGTCGCCGCCGTCGTGACGCCGTGGAACGCGCCGCTGATGCTCGCGACGTGGCGGTTCGCGCCGGCGCTCGCGGCGGGCAACACCGTGGTGCTGAAGCCGCCGGAGTGGGCGCCGCTCACGGCCTCGATGTTCGCGGACATCGCGCGCGACGCCGGGCTGCCCGACGGCGCCTTCAACGTCGTGCAGGGGATCGGCGAGGAGGCCGGCGCCGCGCTCGTCGCGCACCCGGGGGTGGATCGGATCGCGTTCACGGGCTCGGTCGCCACGGGCCGGTCGGTGGCCGCGGCCGCGGGAGCGAACCTCACGCCGGTGTCGCTCGAGCTCGGCGGCAAGTCGCCGTTCGTCGCGTTCGCCGACGCGGACCTCGAGGCCGTCGTGGGGCAGGCGGTGAACCAGTACGACAACGCCGGGCAGGTCTGCCTGGCGGGGACGCGCCTGCTCGTCGAGGACGCCGTCCACGACGCGTTCCTCGAGCGGTTCCTCGAGGCCGCCCGCGCACTGCGCCAGGGCGACCCGCGCGAGGAGGACGTCGACCTCGGTCCGCAGATCGCGCGCGAACACGTCGAACGCGTCGACGGGTTCGTACGGCGTGCGAAGGCCGCGGGCGCCCATGCGATCCTGGGCGGCGGGCCGAACGAGGAGCTCGGCGGCCTGTACTACCGGCCGACGCTCTTCGTGGACGTGCCCCCCGGCGCCGAGATCCTGCGCGAGGAGGTCTTCGGCCCGGTCCTCACGCTCCAGCGGTTCTCGGACGAGGACGAGGCCGTCGCCCTCGCGAACGACACGGACTACGGGCTCGCGGCGATCGTGTACACGGGCGACCCGGCGCGCGCCGAGCGCGTCTCGGAGCGGCTCGTCGCCGGGACCGTGTGGGTGAACTGCTTCTTCGTGCGTGACCTCTCGGCGCCGTTCGGCGGCTCGAGGAGCTCGGGGATCGGGCGCGAGGGCGGTACGTGGTCCTTCGACTTCCACGCCGACGTGAAGAACGTGTGCGTCGCCCCCTGGGGCGGGCAGGGAAGGAGCTGAACGCATGGGCGAGATCGTGGGTGCGGCGCTCGTCGCGCACGTGCCGACCATCATGCTGCCGGAGGAGGTCCGGCTCGAGCTGAACGAGGGCCGCGAGATCACCCTCGTCCCGGGCCTCCACCGGATGAAGGCCGAGTGCCTGGACCGGCTGAAGCCGGACACCGTGATCGTCTTCGACACGCACTGGGAATCGACCTTCGAGCACATCGTCACGGCGCACGAGCGGCGCAGCGGCCGATTCACCAGCCACGAACTGCCGCGCGGCATGGCGGGCATCCCGTACGACATGCCCGGCGACCCCGAGCTCGCGAAGCTCATCGCGGCGCAGGCGGACGGTCGCGACGATTGCTGGATCTTGGCCTGCGAGGATCCGTACCTGCCGATCTTCTACGGGACGGTGAACATCTGGACGTTCCTCGGCGACCCGCAGACGCGCTGGATCAGCGTCGCGCTGAACCAGACGTGCGACACCGAGGACTTCCTGCTGCTCGGCCGGCTGATCGGCGACGCGATCGCGCAGAGCGACCGCAGGGTCGTGCTGCTCGCGAGCGGCGGGATGACGCACCGGTTCTTCAACTTCAAGGCCCTCCGAAACCGCGAGGCCCAGCGGGCTCCGGAGAACATCTACGACCGCGCGTACTACGACGCCGACATGAAGGTGCTCGGCATGCTCGAGCGCGGCGATCACGCCGGCGTGATCGACGGCATGCCCGAGTACCGCAAGGCGCATCCGGAGGGCAAGTTCGGGCACTACCTGATGATGGCCTCGGCGCTCGGCGGCCGGGCGTGCACCGCGCAGGGTGAGCGGTTCTCCGAGTACGAGGCGTCGGTCGGGACGGGCCAGGTCCACGTGTGGTTCGAGCGCCCGGGGGGCGGCTGGACGGCCTGAGATCGGAGTGCGACGCCGATCCGGGGGACGATGACCGGCGTCGCTCACGAGGCGTATCGTTCGTGGCCAGCCACGGACGGAGGTGGGGGACGGGAACCGTCGTGAGCGGGGAGGGGAGCATGTCGAGGTCTCGGTGGGTGGCGCTCGTGCTGGTGGCGATGGTGCTGCTGGCGGCTTGTGGCGAGGACGGCGGGGAAGAGGGGACGACGACCGGGCAGACCGGCACGGCGGGGACCGGGGCCGGGACGGCCGGCCTCCCGCTGGATACGTGGCTCGGGAGCGATCTGGGGGCATGTGCCGACGCCCCGACCGGCGAGCCGCTGAGGATCGGCTACGCGGCGGACCTGTCGGAGCTCGGTGGCTTCGCCGACGGTCCCGGCAGCGAGGCCGCGGAGTTCATGGCCGAGCTGATCAACTGTGCGGGCGGCGTGGAGGGCACCCCCGTCGAGATCGTCGTCCAGGACATCCAGGGCGATCCCGAGGTGACCCAGCGCGCCGCGCAGGACCTGCTCGACGCGGGGGTCCACGCGATCATCGGCCCGCCGTTCGCGGACTTCGGCCTGCCGCTGCTCCAGGTGGTCGGCGGGCAGGTGCCGGTGCTCTTCGCGGCCTCCACGGAGCCCACGCTCCCGAGCGCGGACCAGCTCTCGTTCCTCGTGACGTTCGACGACACCACCCAGGCCACGCAGGCGGCCGAGCTCGCCATCCGCGAGGGGTTCGAGACGGCCGTGACGTTCAGCTCGCCGGGGCCCTACTTCGGCTACAACCCGGAGGTGTTCACACAGGTCTTCGAGGAGATGGGCGGCAGGGTCCTCGCGGACTACACGTTCTCGCTCGAGGACACCGACTTCTCGACGCAGGTGAACGACCTGGCGAACCTGCCCGAGACCCCGGACGTCTTGTACACCGCGATGATCACGCCGCAGCTCGGCCCGCTCCTCGGGCAGATCGACGGCGCGGGGATCGACCTGGAGCTGATCGGCGCCGACTCGTTCGACGCGACCGTCGTCTGGGACCTCGGCGACCTCGCGGAGGGCGCCTACTACACGACGCACGCGTTCCCCGAGGAGGGGAGCCCGATGGCGACGTTCCTGGACGCCTTCGAGGCGGCTCGGGGCGAGCCCCTGCAGACTGTGTCGTTCGGAGCGCTCGCAGCGGACGCGGTGGTGCTGGTGGCCGACGCCTTCGTCCGGAGCGGGAAGAGCACGGACCCGGTGGCGATCGGGGACGCGCTCGCGTCCGCCGAGGGGGTGCAGGTGATCACGGGCACCGTCACGTACGCGGGGACGAACGGCGTGCCGATCAAGCCCCTGTACATCCAGCAGGTGGTCGGAGGCGAACCCACGCTGGCCGAGAAGATCGAGCCCTGACCCGATCGGAGCGGCGGTGCTGAGCGTCGATGGACTCACCACGAGCTACGGGTCCATCACCGCCGTCCGGGACGTCTCGATCCACGTCGACGCGGGCGAGATCGTCGGGCTGATCGGCCCGAACGGCGCCGGCAAGAGCACGCTGCTGAACACGACGGTGGGTCTGCTGCGCCCCACGGCGGGCCGTGTCACGGTCGATGACCGGGACGTGACCGGGTCGTCGCCGGACGCGATGCTCCGGTTGGGGGTCGCGCTGGTGCCCGAACGGCGCCGCCTGTTCGCCGACCTCACGGTGGTGGAGAACCTCCTCGTGGCCGGGATCACCGCTCCCGCGGCCGAGCGGCAACGGCGGCTCGAGGAGGTCGTGGAGCTGTTCCCCCTGCTGGGTCGCCGACGGACGTTCCCGGCCGGGTACCTGTCGGGGGGCGAGGCCCAGCAGCTCGCCATCGGACGCGCGCTGATGAGCGGCGCACGGCTGCTCCTGATGGACGAGCCCACCCTGGGCCTGGCTCCCGGCCTCGTCGACCTGGTGTTCGAGCTGATCGAGGATCTCCGGTCGCAGGGCCGCACGCTGCTCGTCGTCGAGCAGAACGCCCGCCGGCTGCTCGAGGCGGCCGACCGCGCGTACCTGATGCGTACGGGCTCCGTCGTGGCCGAGGGCACGGGGCGCGACCTCGCCGACCGCCACGACCTGTTCGAGGTGTACCTGGGGGTCGAGGGGTGACCCAGTTCGTCCAGAACCTGGTCGACGGGCTCGGGCAGGGGAGCATCTACGCCCTCCTCGCGCTCGGCCTGACGCTCATCTTCGGGGTGATGCATCTCGTCAACTTCGCCCACGGCGAGCTCATCACGGTCTCCTCGTACGCCGCCTACGCCCTGGCCTCTCGGGGGACGGGGTGGGGGGTCATCGCGATCGCCGTGATCGTCGCCTCGGTCCTCACCGCCGTCGCGATCGAGTTCCTGGCGTTCCGCTGGGTCCGGGGCGCGAGCGAGTTCACGATGCTCCTCACCTCGTTCGGCGTGCACTTCGTGGTCGCCGCGCTCTTCGTGATGTACGTCTCGCCGAGACCGCGGAACATCCCCAAGCCCGAGTGGATCTTCGACACCGTCCGGATCGGTGGGGTCGCGTTCGAGGTGGTGGACCTCGTCACGATCGCGGTCACGCTCGTCACCCTCGTCGCGACGGGTCGGGTCCTGCGCAGGACGATGTTCGGGATCGCGCTGCGGGCGGCGGCCGAGGACTTCGACGCCGCCCGCATCATGGGGGTCCGTTCGAACCTCGTGATCCGAGGGGCGTTCGCGCTCTCGGGCGTCCTGGCCGGGGTCGCGGGCGTCTTCTGGCTGATGCGCACCGGCACCGCGTCCCCCACGGCCGGTCTCACTCCACTGCTGTTCGGCGTCATCGCGGCCATCGTCGGCGGCTTGGGGAGCCTGGGCGGAGCGATCCTCGGCGGGATGGCGCTCGGCCTGGTCCAGGTCTTCTTCCGGTCCTGGCTCCCGCCGGATCTCGCGGGCCTGACCGAGGGACTGCTCTTCGTGCTCATCGCCCTGCTGTTCATCGTCCGGCCACAGGGGTTCGTCACGGTGCGCAGGGCTGAGCGGGCCTGATGCGCAGGGAGCCCCTCGAGCGTCTGCTCGTCCCCACGGGGGAGGCCGCCGCGCTGTTCGCGATCCTCGTGGTGGGAGGCCTCCTGTACACGATGAGCGGGGGATCGGCGCGGGACACCCTCGTGAGCCAGATGTTCATCAACGCGATCGTGGTCGTCGGGATGCAAGTCTACATCGGCAACACGGGCATCCTCTCGTTCGGCCACATCGGCTTCGCGGCCATCGCCGGCTACGCGGTCGCGATCGCCGCCATCGACCCGCTGTTCAAGCGGCTGTTCATCCCGGAGGCCCCGTTCGGGCTCGCGACCGTGCACCTCGACCCTCTGACCGCGACCGTCGTGGCCGTGCTGCTCGTCGCCCTGGTCGCGTTCCTGATCGGGCTGGGCCTCGTCAGATCGGGGGCTCGGGCCGGCGCCGTCGCGCCGACGATGATCACGCTTGCCCTGCTGTTCCTCGTGTACGAGGCCGCCAGGAACTTCACCGACCTCACCGGCGGCGACCGTTCCGGTCTCTCGTTCGGACCGGGCAACTCGCTGGAGGGGCGTGGATGGATCTACGTGGCCCTCGGCCTATCGATCCTGGCGGCTCGGCTGTTCCGTGAGACGCGGGCGGGGCGACTCGCGCAGGCGGCGCGGGAGGACGATCTCGCGGCCCGAGCCTCGGGCATCGATCCTGCTCCTCCGCAGATGATCGCGCTGCTGCTGTCGGTGGTGCTCGTCGCGATCGGCGCGTCGTTGCGCGTGCAGCTGTTGGGCTCGATGACGCCGAACTTCTTCTTCTTCAGCTACACGTTGCTCACGCTGGCGATGCTCGTGGTCGGGGGTCGCAAGAGCGTGACCGGCGCCCTGCTCGGGGTCGTGGTCATCACCGCGGGGAGCGAGGCGACCCGGTACCTCGCGAGCGACGCCGTGTCCGTACCGGGGTTCGACTGGCTGCTGAAGGAGGGTCTGTCCGACCTCTTCCTCGGCGGGGCGATGCTCGGGTTCATGATCCTGCGTCCGGACGGGCTGCTCGGAGACCGGGAGCTCGGCGATGGGCTCCTCCTCCGCCTGCGGTCCGCCCAGCCGACCCCCGAGCCACCCGAGGCTCCCGTGGCGTCCGGGGCGGCGTCGACGCTCACGGTGCGCGGCCTGTCCGTGCAGTTCGGCGGGTTCCTTGCCGTCCACGACGTATCCCTGCAGGTCAGGACCGGCGAGGTCGTCGGCCTGATCGGTCCGAACGGCGCCGGTAAGACGACGTTGCTGAACGCGATCACGGGTGTCGTCCCGGTGACCGACGGGACCGTGGCGCTGAACGGTGAGGACCTCACGCGCCGGGCGACGCATCGGATCGCCCGGGCGGGAGTGGCGCGGACCTTCCAGAACTTCCGCCTGTTCCCCTCCCTCCCGCTGCGCGAGCACGTCGACGTGCCGGCGATCGTGGCCGAGCGCCATCGCCACGCTCGTGGGCGCGATGCGCGAGCGCTGTTGGTCGCGGGCGACCTCTGGGACGCGCGCGAACGGCGCGCCAGGGAGCTCGACACGGGGACCGCCCGGAGGCTGGAGCTCTCCCGCGCGGCGGCGCTGTCCCCCGACTTCCTCCTGCTCGACGAGCCGACCACCGGGATGAACGAGGCGGAGTCCGCGGCGATGATCGAGCACGTCCGCAGGATCGCCCGGGCCGTCGGCGCGGGCGTCCTGGTCATCGACCACGACCTGCACTTCATCACCAACGTCTGCGACCGGATCTTCGTGCTCGATCAGGGACGGCTCATCGCCGACGGCACGCCGGAGGAGGTGCGGGCCGACCCTCAGGTGCGCGAGGCCTACCTGGGCAGCGCGGCCGACCGATCCCGATGAGGCGCCCGTCAGACGAGATCGAGGAACCGAGCGAAGAGCCAGCGGATCGGGGCCGAGAGGGCGGCGCCGACCGCGGCCGTGGCGATCGTGACGAGCACGACGAGCTTGCCGGCCGTGAACGACAGCCTCGGGGCGTCCTCGGGACGTCCCGCGTCGAGGATCTCGGTGACGGACGCGAGCTCCCCCTTGATCAGGTCGAGCGTGGTCGCGGGCTCGCCGAACGCGAACCCCTCGGCCAGATCGGCGCGCGCCAGATTCCCGTCGGTCCTCGGCATCACGCCTCCCGTGTACCCGACCGTCGCAGACCCGAAACCGGTTCCCTGTGGGTAGCATCCAACGCATGACCGAGACCGCCGACGCCCGGCCGTCGCTGCGGTTGGACATCTCGCGGCAGGAGGCCCTCCGGCACGCGTCCGAGATCATCGCGCAGGCCTGGCGGAGCTTCGACCGCTTCCGCCCGGAGGAGCCGCCGCTCGACGAGGGCATCCGCGCGCTCCTGCAGGCGTCGGTCCCCGAGCGCGGCGTCCCCACCCACGAGGCGCTGAACGACGCCGGCAGCATCCTCGACGGCTCGATCGCGCAGCCGCGCCCTCGCTACTTCGCGTTCATCGGCTCGAGCGGGCTCGAGATCGGCGTGATCGGCGACGCGATCGCCGCCGCGTACGACATCAACCTCGCGGTCGACGCGCGCGCCGCCACCGTGATCGAGCAGCAGGCCGTCCGATGGGCCGGCGAGTTCGTGGGGTATCCGGCCGAGAGCGGCGCCTTCACGAGCGGCGGCACCGTGAGCAACACGACCGCTCTCGCCGCGGCGCGCGAGCGCGCGCTCCCCGGCTCGCGCGTCGCCGGCATCGGCGACCGCCGCGTGGCCGTCTACTGCTCGGTGGACGCGCATCACTCGATCACGCGAGCGGTCGAGATCCTCGGGATCGGGTCGGAGAACCTGCGCGCGGTCTCGATCGACCAGGCTCGGCGCCTGCGTCCGGACGCGCTCGCGAGCGCGATCGACGAGGACCTGGGGCGCGGCGTCACGCCGATCGCGGTCGTCGCGTCGGCCGGCACGACGCTCACCGGCGCGATCGACCCGATCGCCGAGCTCGCCGACGTGTGCGAGGCGCGGGGCGTCTGGCTCCACGTGGACGGAGCGTACGGGCTGCCGGCGGCCGGGGTGCCCTCCATGCGCGGGGCGTTCGCCGGGCTCGAGCGCGCCGACTCGATCTCGGTCGACGCGCACAAGTGGCTGTACCTGCCGAAAGCCTGCGGGATCGTCCTCGTCCGCAGGGGCCAGGCCCTGCTCGACGTGTTCGCGCACCAGGAGGGGTACCTGCCGCATCAGCAGCACGACCTGTACGCGGTCGACATCACGCTCGAGTACTCCCGACCGTTCCGGGCGCTGAAGTTCTGGCTGGCGTTCCGGGCGCACGGCGCTCCGGCGTTCCGCGAGGCGATCGAGCGGAACCTGGCCGAGGCGCGTCTGTTGTTCGAGGAGGTCGGCCGGCACGACGACCTGGAGGCGCTCGGCCCGCCACAGCTTTCCATCGCCCCGTTCCGTCATGTGCCACCCGGCGTGATGGACCTCAATGCGCACAATGCCGCGCTCGCCGAAGCGCTGCAAGCCGACGGGCGTGTCTACCTGGCGTCCGCGCTGATCGACGGCGACGTCTACCTGCGCCCGTGCTTCGTGAACTTCCGCACGACCGAGGAGGATGTGCTGGCGCTCGTGGACATCACGCGCGAGGTCGGAGCCGCGCTCGCGGCGCTCGAGCGGCGCGCCTAGCTCCTAGTCGGGCTCGGGTCCTGTGTCCGGACGCGCGAGCCCGCGGTCGAGCTCGGTGTAGTCGTCGTACCCGATGAGCTCGGACAGGTCCTCGCGGGTGAGCATCCGGTCGAGCCAGCCCGTCTGCACGCCCTCGCGCAGGAGGTCGGCGTAGAAGGTCCGCACCTGCGCCGCGGCGACCCGGGCCGCCGAGACCGGGAAGATCACGATGCGGTAGCCGAGCTCCTCGAGCCGCGCGGCCGACAGGTTCGGGCTCCTGCCGAACTCGGTCATGTTCGCGAGCAGCGGGCCCGGCACCGCGCGCGCGTAGGCCGCGAGCTCGTCCTCGCTCCGCAGGGCCTCGGGGAAGATCACGTCCGCGCCGGCCTCGCGGTAGGCGAGCCCGCGCCGCACCGCCTCGTCGAACCCGAGCGTCGCGCGGGCATCGGTTCGCGCGACGACGACGAGCTGCTGCCGCGAGGTCGCGGCCGCGCGGACCTTCTCGGCGAAGATGTCCGCGTCGACGACCTGCGTGCCCTCGAGGTGGCCGCAGCGCTTCGGGTCGACCTGGTCCTCGAGCTGGATGCCGGCGCACCGGGCGCCCTCGAGCTCGCGCACGGTCCGCATGACGTTCAGCGCGCTGCCGAACCCGGTGTCGGCGTCGACGATGAGCGGAACGCGGGTCACGCGAACGATCTGGCGGGCCGCGCGCGCCAGCTCGTCGAGCGTCACGAGACCGACGTCGGGCATCCCCATCGACGCCGAGAACGCCGCTCCCGACAGGTAGAGCGCCTCGGCTCCCGCCGCCTTCGCGAGGAGCGCGGTGAGCCCGTTGAAGACACCCGGGACGACGAGCGCGCGGTCCCGCTCGAGCAGCGTGCGCAGGCGCTTCGCCGGGTGTTCGCCGGGGTCCGGTGTGAGCCAGGTCATCCCCGCAGTCCCTCCAGCAGCCGCTCGAGCCCGTCGTCCTCGCCGAGTCGCCACACGGCCTCCTCGACGGCCGCCGAGCGCCCGGCGCTCCAGCGCTCGGCGACGTTCGCGCGGTACTTCGCGACGAGCTCGTCGTCGGTCATCGGGTATCGCGCGTGTCCGCGAGGGTACGCGACCTCGCGGACGAGCGCGACGCCCTCGGTCGTCGTGACCGTGACGCGGTTCGGGGCCCCCGCCGGGTACCCGGCGGTGAGCGCCTCGTCCACCTCGACCGTCGTCCGCTCGAGCAACGCGAGCGTGTCGGGTCGCCGGACGCGCTGCAGGTCGAACGTGCGGCTCGTGACGTCGCCGTCCTGGAGCGTGGCGCACACGATGTAGGGGAGCGAGTGGTCGGCCGTCTCGCGCGTACGCGGATCCCACTTCTCGAGGTCCCCGGCGATGATCTCGAAGCCGGCCCGGAACGTGTCGACGCGCACCGACGCGATCCCGGACAGGTCGCCGCCGAGATCCTCGCGGACGGCGAGCGCGGCGTCGACGGCGCTCTGCGCGTGGTACTCGACCGGCCAGCGTTTCACGTGCGTGTCGAGGATCCGCCGGGGGTCCTCGAGGGTCTCGAGCCGTGCCAACGTCGACGCCTCGAGCTCCCGCCCGCCGAGCACCTGCGTGACGAACCCCATCGGGCCCTCGAACGGGCGGCCGGGGCCGGCCATCCCCGCCTCCGCGAGCAGGGTCGCGGTCACGGCGAGGCGGGCCGCGTGCGCCGCCGCCGCGCCCTTCCACGTCGACAGCTCGCCGGCGCGGGTCTCGCGCATCGCCGCGTGGGGGACGACCGCGAGCGCGATCGCGTGCTCGACGGTCTCGACCGGCAGCCCGAGGAGGCGGCCGGCGCCGCACGCGGTGGCGATCCCGATGACGTTCACGTGATCCCAGCCACGGGTCCGCAGGCTCGCGGCGTCGCAGAGCGTCACGCCGACCTCGTACGCGACGGCGATCGCCTCGAGCAGCGCCCCGGGGCCGATGCCGCGGTCCTCGGCGAGCGCGACGAGCGCCGCGAGAACGTCCGAGGGATGGAGCGGCTCGAGGGACAGGTACGTGTCGTTGAAGTCCAGGCACCGAACGGCCACGCCGTTCGCGAACCCGGCGGCCTCGGCGCTCGAGCGCAGGTTGGTCCCCCACACGGTGACGCCGCCGGCCGAGCGCTCGGCGTAGCGGCGCGCGACGCCGGCGGCGCCCTCGTCGAGGCCCGCGACGCCCACGCCCACGCTGTCGAGGAGCCGGCGCCGGACCTCGTGGGCGACGTCGGGGGCGAGACCGTGCTCGGCCGCGCCGCACGCTTACCGGGCCAGGGCGGAGCTGATCCGATCGGCCAAGGCCATCCCTCCGTGATCGGGCGAGCCTACCGCCCGGGCGCCGTCGCGCTCGGCCACTAGACTTCCCGCCCGAGCGGCAGGGAAGGAGCGAGATGGCGGAGCCCCTCGTGGGCGTCGTGATGGGATCGGCGTCCGATCGCGACACGATGCAGCACTGCGTGGACCAGCTGGGCGCGTTCGGCGTGCCGTGCGAGGTGCGGGTGCTCTCGGCGCACCGGACGCCGGACGAGCTCGCCGCGTGGGTGGCGTCGGCCCAGCAGCGCGGCGTCGAGGTGTTCGTCGCCGCGGCGGGCATGGCGGCGGCGCTCCCCGGGGTCGTGGCCGCGCAGACGTCACGGCCGGTCCTCGGCGTGCCGATGGAGTCGAAGCTCCTCGGCGGCCTGGACTCCTTGCTGTCGATGGTGCAGATGCCGGGCGGGATCCCGGTCGGCACGCTCACGATCGGGAAGGCCGGCGCGGTGAACGCAGCGATCCTCGCGACGCAGATCCTCGCCCTGTCGCGCCCCGAGCTCGGTGAGGTCCTGGCCGAGCACCGGGCCGCGCAGGCCGCGAAGGTCCTCGCCGACGCCGAGATCCCCGAGGGCTGAGCGATGGCCTACCTCGAGTGCCCCTGGTGCCGGACGCCCCAACAGGTCGCCGACGAGGCGAACGGGTACACGTGCTTCGGCTGCAACGGCGACGTGATGATCTACCGGTGCCCCGAGTGCGCCTTCGTCCAGACCGTGAACAAGCGCTGGGAGAAGTTCATCTGCGGCAAGTGCCAACAGGTGTTCGACCTGCCCAGGCGGTGGTCGTACTCGCGCGAGGCGACGGCGCGGTTCGTGGAGGGCTCGGGGATCAGCTGGCCCCGGCTCTGACGGCTACCGCGAGCGACGCGGGCGCTGCGACCAGACGGCGACGGCGCCGGCCAGCACCGCGGCGGTGGCCGCGACCCCGAACCGCTGGAAGCCCGCGAGGCGCTCGAGCTCCACGACCCGCCGGGTCCGGTCGTCCAAGATCGCCTGCATCGCCGCCGGGGTGAGCCCCGCCTCCTGGGCGTGCTCGACGAAGGCCTGCTCCCAGAAGAACGAGCCGATCGTCGACGCCCCGATCGCCGCCCACCCCGCGAGCCCCACGATCACGGCGAGGGCCGGGTGCGCGAACGCCGGTATGTGGTTGGCGCGGTCCGTGCCGTACCAGAACCACAGCAGGCCGAGGACCGACATGACCACCGCGATCACGATCGCGATCGTGCCGCCGTACGAGTCCGAGGCGCGGAGCGTGAGCTCGGCGACCAGACGGGTCTTCCGCTGCCCGACGACCGACAGCCGTCCCTCCACCCACGGCAGGGAGAGCGCGGAGACCGTGACGACGGCCGTCGCGATCGCGAGCACCGCCGCCGCCATCACCCAGCCGTCGAGGCGCCGGGCGCTCGTGGTGGCCACCGTCGCCGCCTGGGACGTCGCCGCCGGCGGGCGTCGGCCGTCGCCGTCGGGCGGGGTCGCCCACAGGTCCGGCGCGGGACGGCCCGCGCCGGTGTCGGGCTCGGCCGCCGCCGGGGCCGGGTCGGCGACCTCGGCGGTGGCGACCGCCGGCGCCCGGCTCGAGGGGCTCACGGACGCGAGGCCCCGCCGCGGACCGGCGAGGGCCGTGGCCGGCTTTGCCTCGGGCTCCAGGGCCGTGCCGCAGTGAACGCACCGGATCACGGACGGCCTGATCTCCCCGCCGCAATGCGGACAGGTCTTCATGCCCGAGTTGTCGTCCTCGGGACGGCGCGTCTTGAGCAGGGCGCCCGGCCCGGAGCCTCACACGGAGGTCTGGCCGAGCATCCCGCGCATCCGCCCGGCCATGCTCTCGAGCAGCTTGAGCGCGATGTCGGGTTCCGCGCGGAGCATCTGGCGGAACGGCGCCCGCTCGATGCGGATCGTGGTGAGCGGGGTCTCGGCAACGACCGAGGCCGTCCGCGGCCCGCCGTCCAGCAGCGCCATCTCCCCGAAGAAATCGCCGGGTCCGAGCTCCCAGGTGCCCTTCGCCGAGGCGATCTTCCCCCGAACCACCTTCGCCGTCCCCTCGACGATGACGTAGAAGGCCGCGCCGGGGCTGCCGGTGCGCACGATCATCCGTCCGGGCGAGTAGCGCACCTCCTCGGCGAGCGCGGCGATCGAGCGCAGGTGCGTCTGCGACAGGCCCCCGAACAGGGGGACCTTCGCGAGCAGCCGGAGGCCGGGTTTCTTCGTCGCGGGCTTCGGGGCGGCGGACTTCGATGAGGTAGGCATGGCCCCATTGTCGCAGCCCACGCCCCCTTCCCGCCTGCGCCTCGACGGCGGAGGCCGGTGCCGATGCCTGGACTCCCGGCCCGGTGTCCGTGGGCGCATCGGCCCCCTTCGGGCGATGGGCCCCTCGGTAGCGTCGGTCCCTGGGGACGACGGCGGCCGGCGAGCCCGCGCTGGCCGCCTCGTCTCCGGAAGGAGGGGGTGCGTGGCTACGCGGGTTGTCGTGAGCTGTTCCTCGTGCACGAAGGAGCTCCCGCTCCTGCCGGCGTTCTCGGCGGGCGGGGAGTTCCGCTTGTGGCACGGGAGCGTATGCACCTCGTGCGCTCGGGTCTACTGCTCCGAGTGCCTGCCCACCGCCGGCTCCCCGCCGTGCCCCTCGTGCGGCCGGCCGACGGAGCCGGCGCAGCTGGACGCGCTGCGTCGGGCCGGCGTCATCGACTGATCAGGCGCCCTCGCCCACTGCGCGCCGGATCTCCGGCGCGGGTGGGACCACCTCGATGCGCTCGAGGATCTCCACGCTGAGGGCGATCTCGGTCTCGCCCACGCGCACGACCAGCGCGGGGCGGCGCTGAACGACCTCGATGCGGCTCCCCGGCACCAGGCCGAACGCCCCGAGCCGCGAGATGCGGGGGCCCGACATCTCGCGCAGGGCGACGATCTGGACCTCGCGCCCCGGGAGCACGTGCGAGAGCGGGATGGTCTCGCGGGGGACGGGCTGAGCCGGCGGGCCGGCCGGCCGGGCCTCCCCCTCGGAGCGACGGGTGTGGACGACGCGCGAGAGCCAACCGCCCAGGCGCGTCTTCGTCGCGTCGACCACCTGGAAGCCGCAGTTCGGGCAGCAGATCAGGTTGCAGTGAGCCCCGAGCGGGCACGCCGAGTGGCACGCGAGCGACGCCGCGTCGAAGCGGTGACCGCAGAGCCCGCACCGCATCTCGCGCCTACCCGAGCGGGACATCGAGGCCTCCGAGCGCGAGGTTCAGGGCGCCGCCGACCAGCAGGACGATCGCGAGCACCGTCCCGAGCATCGCGAGCGCGACCTTCACCCCGTGCTCGCGAACGATCATGAGCAGGCTCGCGATGCACGGGATGAACAGCGTGATGACCACGAGCGACACGAGCGTCTGCTGCGCCGTGAGCGCTCCGGCCGTCGCGAGCGCGAACAGCCCGGCCGCGCCGTAGTCGCGCCGCAGGAAGCCGATCAGCAGGACGCCGGTCGCGGCGGCCGGCAGGCCGAGCCACGAGACGACGATCGGCGAGAGCAGGTCCTCGAGCCGCGCGAGCAGACCGATCTCGTCGAGGACGAACAGGACCGCCGTCCCGAGCACGAACACGGGGATGACCTCGCGCAGGTACCACTCGACGCGGGCCGCGGTCTTCGTCAGGACGGCCAGGGCGGAGGGGCGGCGCATCGGCGGGAGCTCGAGGATGAAGTCCGAGCCCTCGCCGGGCAGGAGGCGGCCGGCGAGCCACCCCACCGCGAGCAGGGAGCCGACGACGACCCCGAGCCAGATCGAGATCCCGACCACGCCGGTGGCCGAGATCATGCCGAGCATCACGCCGAGCTGCGCCGAGCACGGGATCGCGAGCGCCAGCAGGAGCGTGGCCTGCAGGCGCTCGCGCCGGGTGTCGAGCATGCGCGTGCTGACGGTCGCCATCGTCACGCACCCCAGCCCGAGCACGAGGGGGAGCACCGCCTTGCCGTTCAGGCCCATCCGCCGGAACGTGCGGTCCAGCATGACGCCGAGCCGCGGGAGGTAGCCGCTGTCCTCGAGCACGCCGAACGCCAGGAAGAACGTCGCGACGATCGGGAACACGATCGCGAGCCCGTACGTGAGCGCCATCGTGATCAGGCCGTACTCGCCGACGAGGAAGCGCTCGAGGATCGGCCACGGGACCAGGTCCTGCACCGTCCGGGTCGCCCACGGGGCGATCGCCTCGCCGAACAGGTGGGTCTCCAGGAGGTCGACGAGGACGCCGGCGCCGAGGACCCCCACGAGCAGGTACAGGAGCCCGAGGACGCCGAGCAGGATCGGCCACCCCCACACGCGGTGGGCGGCGAGCATGCCCACCGTGGCGGCGGCGGAGCGACCGCTCGAGCGCCGATGGCGGACGACCTCCGCGAGGACCTCGTCGGCGGCCCCGAGGCGCCGTCGGGTGAGCGCGTACGCCACCGGCTCGGCGAGGTCGGTCTCCAACGCGGCGCGGGCGCGCGCGACGGCGCTCGCGCTCCACGGGTCGAGCTCCAGGCGGTCGACGAGCGAGTCGTCGCCGGCCAGGAGCCCGAGCGCGAGCGCGCGTCGCGGCACGGTGGGGGCGGGGATGCGTCGGGCGACCTCCGCGATCGCCCCCTCGATCTCGTCGTCGAAACGTGGGGCGTGCCGGACCGGGGCGGCGTCGGCGATCGCCTTCCGCAGCCGCTCGATCCCGGTGCGGCGCACGGCGACGGTCTCGACCACCGGGACGCCCAGGATCTGCGAGAGGCGCCTCGCGTTGACGTGGATCCCGCGCGCCTCGGCCTCGTCGGTCATGTTCAGGCACACGACGACCGGCAGACGGGCCTCGGCGAGCTCGAAGGTGAGGAGGAGCCCCCGTCGCAGGTTCTTGGCGTCGACGACCTGCACGACGACCGACGGGTCCAGGTCCAGCACGGCGTCACGGGTCACACGCTCGTCATCCGAGAGCGGCATGGTGCTGCGGATCCCGGGGGTGTCCACGAGCGTGCGCGCGCCCTCGGGGAGCCGTATGGCTCCGCTCGCGATCTCGACGGTCGTCCCCGGGTAGTTCGAAACGTCCACGCGCCGCCCGGTCAGCGCCGCGAAGACCGCCGACTTGCCGACGTTCGAGTTCCCGACGAGGAGTACGGGCGCCTCGCCGAGACCCGCGGCGATCGCAGTTGCAGCATGGCGATGGGTCATCGCGCTCGGTCGCCATGCTGCTGGTCCGGTGCGCCACGGCCACCGGTCGTCCGGCCCGGGCGACCTGGGTCGTTCGGCCTCGCGTCGGGCCTTCGCGGCGATCGGCCAGCGCTACGACGTTGCGGGGGATAGCATCACGGCGACAGGGTGGGGAGAGGGGGAGTGAACGATGAGCCGTCCGGTGAGCAGGCTCGTCGCCTTGGCGACGATCGCCTCGCTCGCGGTCCTCGTCCCGATGCCGAGCGCGGTCGCCGGCGTCCACGAGGGGAGGTTCCGCGGGCAGACCCAACAGGCGCGGAAGGTCAGCTTGCGGGTGAACCGGCAGGAGGAGGTCACCTCACTCCGGATCGTGATCGAGGTCCCTGGGCCGACCGGCTGCGTGGTCGGGTGGGACGCGGAGGACGTCGACGAGGCGATCCGCAGGGACGGGACCTTCGTCCTGCGCGGCGAGCAGAACCGGGACTCGCTGATCGTGCGTGGCGAGTTCGTCAGCCGGCGCAAGGCCGAGGGCACCGCGAAGACGGTGATGGTCGGCGCCTGCGAGGGCACGAAGAAGGTCTCCTGGGTCGCCAAGAGGGTGTAGCCGGAGGTGTAGCGTCCGGGGATGCGGAAGGCCGCGATCATCGCGTTCGTCCTGACGTTCGCGTCGTCCGGCGTTCCCGCGGGCGCGACCGAGCCCTTCGAGGGCTCCGTCTCGCGCCTGGACGGGGCGACCCGTGCGCTCATGCTCGGGAGCTCGTGGCAGGCCGGCTGCCCGGTGCCGCTCGACCGTCTGCGTCTGGTCCGGGTCACGTACGTCGGGCTCGACGCCGAGGCCAGGCACGGCCGGCTCGTCGTGCATCGCCGCTGGGCCGACGATCTGCTCGAGGTGTTCCGCCGGCTGTACGAGCGCGCGTTCCCGATCCGCCGCGTTCGGCTCGTCGACCGGTACGGCGCGGACGACCGGATGTCGATGCGCCACGACAACACCTCGACGTTCAACTGCCGGACCGTGGCCGGCACGAACATCTGGTCGCAGCACGCCTACGGCCGCGCGATCGACATCAACCCGGTCGAGAACCCGTACGTCGACGGCTCGCACGTCTCTCCCCGCCGAGGCCGCGCCTATGTCGACCGCTCGGACGTGCGGCCGGGGATGATCGTGAAGCGTGACGTCGTGTGGCGTGCGTTCCGCCGGATCGGCTGGGAGTGGGGCGGCGCCTGGCGCTCCGCCCAGGACTACCAGCACTTCTCCTCGAACGGCCGGTAGCCGCTCTCGGGCGCGGACGTGGAAGCGGCGCCCGGCTTCCGCCGGGCGCCGCCGCTCCTGTCCCGCGTGCGGGCTCAGACGCCGATCTGCGCCGTCACCGGTGCCAGCTGGAGCCGACGGGAGAGGCCGGGGTTCACGAGCGCCCCGAACGCCACGCCGATGCCG
>Ga0105100_10000321_pt1 | contig 28135 bp, 22 predicted proteins | sample PPLLak12cMay2015_2_FD_87033 | JGI IMG/M metagenome (GOLD analysis project Ga0105100, IMG submission 87033) | Freshwater sediment microbial communities from Prairie Pothole Lake near Jamestown, North Dakota, USA - PPLs Lake P8 Core (1) Depth... | ecosystem: Environmental > Aquatic > Freshwater >... | reverse complement strand
GCGTGATGACGCTGGTGGCCAAGGGCGGGGCGGTCGGTGAGCTGATCGGAATCGACCACGAGGTGCCCGTGGCGCCGTTCATGCCGGTGATGATGTTCGCGATCCTCTTCGGCCTCTCGATGGACTACGAGGTCTTCCTGATCTCGCGGATCCGCGAGGAGTACCTCAAGGACGGCGACACGCGACGGGCCGTCGCCGACGGGCTGGCAAGGACCGCGCGCGTGATCACCGCCGCGGCGGCGATCATGGTCGTCGTCTTCCTCGCCTTCCTGGCCGCGCCGGACGTCTTCCTGAAGCTGTTCGGGATCGGGCTCGCCGCGGCGATCTTCCTCGACGCCACCGTCGTGCGGATGGTGCTCGTTCCCGCCGTGATGCAGCTGCTCGGAAGCCGCAACTGGTGGATCCCGAACTGGCTCGAGCGCATCCTGCCGCGCGTGCACATCGAGGGCGAGGGCGCGCTCCCGGCGCCGGTCCCCTCGGAGCCGATCCGCACGACCGGGTTCTCCCTCGACGGCAAGGGGAAGCGCCGGCCCGGCGTCCGACGCTGACCCGGCCGGCCGCCGGCCAGGGGGACGCGTGCCGCGTCAGCCCTCGGCGGGTCCGAGCGCGCGGCCGAGCCCCTGGTCCAGGACGTCGAGCGCGTGTGCGGCGGCGGCGACCGGGTCCACCGAGCCATCGCTCTCCGCCCACGCCCGCATCGCGGCGCGGAGCGCGCCGAACGCCGCCCCCGCGACGATCCGCGACCGGACGTCGCGGTCCGGGTCGGGTCCGAGACGCTCGGCGACGGCCTCGGCGACGATCTCCTCGTACCGCGCCTGGTACTCGAGGCTGCGCGCGACGAGCGGCGGCTCGCTCGTGACCAGCCGCACGCGGTCGAGCCCCCTCGCGCCGCCCGCAGTCTGCTGGCGGACGAGCGCGAGGATCGCCCGACGCACCGCCTGCTGGACCGGCTCGTCGGGCTCGCGCGGCCGCAGGGAGTCGCGGAGCAGATGGACCCGCTCATCGTGGTCGGCGAAGACCGCGTCCTCCTTCGAGGCGAAGTAGCGGAAGAACGTCCGCGGCGAGACGTCGGCGGCGGCCGCGATCTCCTCGATCGTCGTCGGGTCGTATCCCCGCTCCGCGAACAGCAGGAGCGCGGCATCCGCGAGCGCCTCCCTGGTACGGAGCTTCTTCCGCTCCCGCAGCCCGACCCGGTCCGTCACGGCCCCAGGGTAGCAGGTGATGTCGCTCACCGCCAGATGACAGCGATTGACAGATGACCTGAGGTGCCAGTATTCTCCATCGACCGAGGGCTCGGGGCCCCCAGGGCGAGAGGAGGTCGAGATGTCGTTGTCGCTGCTCCTGTACCGGCTCGGACGGTGGGCCGTGCGCCGCCGACGTCTCGTCCTCGGCGTGTGGGTGGTGGGGGCGCTCGCGCTGTTCGCGTCGGGTCGGCTGCTCGGCTCGGGGTTCACGGACGACTGGCGCGTGCCCGACACCGAGGCCCAGCGCGCGCACGACCTGCTCGTGGAGCGGTTCCCGGCGGCCTCGGGGACCGACGCGACGGTCGTGTTCCACGCGCCCGATGGCGACCTGCGCGAGCCCGCCGCCGGCGCGGCGGTCTCGGCGGCGCTCGACACGGTGGCCGCCCTGCCGCACGTCGTGGGGGTCGAGCGCCCGGGCGACGAGGGGAGCCGTGCCGGCGTCTCGCGGGACGGCGGGACCGCGTTCGCGACGGTCCACTACGACCTCGACGCGGCGACGCTCGGCGAGCCGGCGATCGAGCAGCTGGACGGGGCGATCGACGCGGCGCGGAGCGCGGGGCTGCAGGTCGAGCTCGGCGGCCCGCTCGTCGAGACCGGACAGGAGCGGGAGCCGGGCGGCTCCGAGGCGATCGGCCTGAGCGTCGCGGTCGTCGTCCTGCTGTTCGCCTTCGGCTCCGTCATCGCGATGGGGCTCCCGATCGTCACGGCGGTGCTCGGGCTGCTCGGCGGCATGTCGGCCGTGATGCTCGTCGCGCTCGCGATCGACGTCCCCACGGTCGCGCCCACGCTCGCCGCGATGATCGGCATCGGCGTGGGGATCGACTACGCGCTGTTCATCGTGACGCGGCACCGGCAGCACCTGGCGCACGGTCACGCGGTCAAGGACGCGGCCGGCCGCGCGATGGCCACCGCGGGGCAGGCCGTGCTGTTCGCCGGCGCGACGGTCATCATCGCGATCCTCGGGCTGTGGATCGCCCGCATCCCGTTCGTCGGGCTGCTCGGCACGGCCGCGGCGATCGTCGTCGCCGTGGCGGTCCTGGCCGCGATCACGCTCCTGCCGGCGCTCCTCGGCTTCGCCGGACGCTCGATCGACCGGTTCCGCCTCCCGGGGATGCGTCCTCGGGGCGAGGAGGCGCACGCCGGTGGGTGGGCGCGCTGGGGACGGCACGTTGGCGAACGGCCGTGGCGGCATCTCGTCCTCAGCTCGGTGATCCTCGTGCTCCTCGCGGCGCCGACGTTCTCGATGCGGCTCGGCCAGGTCGACGCGGGCACGGCGTCGACCGAGACCACCCAGCGTCGGGCGTACGACCTCATGACCGAGGCCTTCGGTCCGGGCTCGAACGGGCCGCTGCTGCTCACGGTCGAGCTCGACGGACCCGACGACGCCGCGGCGCTCGAGCGCATCTCGGCGGCCGTCGCCACCGACCCCGACGTCGCGGGCGTCCGGCCGCCGGTCGTGTCGCCGAACGGTCGGACGGCGGTGATCACCGCCGTGCCGCGCTCGGCGCCGCAGGACGAGGCGACCTCGGACCTCGTGCACCGGCTGCGGGAGCGCGAGCTCCCGGCCGCGGTCGAGGGCACCGGCGCGCGGGTCTACGTCGGCGGCCAGACCGCGACGTTCATCGACCTCGCCGACAAGGTGGCGGGCGCGCTCCCGCTGTTCATCGGGGCCGTCATCCTCCTGTCGGTCGTGCTCCTCATGCTCGTGTTCCGCTCGATCGTGGTGCCGCTGAAGGCGGCGCTGATGAACGTGCTCTCGATCGGCGCGGCGTACGGCGTCGTCGTCGCGATCTTCCAGTGGGGCTGGGGCAAGGGGCTCGTCGGGCTCGAGGAGACGGTGCCGATCGTGTCCTTCGTGCCGATGATGATGTTCGCGATCCTGTTCGGCCTGTCGATGGACTACGAGGTGTTCCTGCTCTCGCGGATCCGCGAGGAGTACCTGCGAGACCGGGACGACCTCCAGAGCGTCGTCCACGGGCTCGCGCACACGGCGCGGGTCATCACCTCGGCGGCGCTGATCATGATCGCGGTGTTCCTGTCGTTCCTGCTGAACGACGACCCGACCGTGAAGATGGTCGGGGTGGGGCTCGCGACCGCCGTCGCGGTCGATGCGACGATCGTGCGGATCATGCTCGTTCCCTCGACGATGGTGCTGCTCGGAAGGGCGAACTGGTGGCTGCCCGGGTGGCTCGACCGGACCCTGCCATCCCTGGACGTCGAGGGCGAGGCCGGACTGCCGGCGCCCGAGCTCGAGCCGGCGGAGCCGGTCCGCGTGCCCGAGACGGTCCCGGCCTGAGGCGCTAGCGGAGCTCGATCAGGCGGAGGGCCGTCGAGACGGCGTCGGCGGGCGTGTCCGAGCGCACGACGGCCTCGACCGGCTCTCCGGCCTTCGAGAGCTCCCAGGTGCCGAGACCGACGACCGGCTTGCCCATCTTCAGGGCGAGGGCGATCTCGGACAGCGTCCCGAACTCGCCGGCGACGGCGATCACGGCGTCGGCGGTGCGCACGACGATCGCGTTGCGCGCCTCGCCCATGCCGGTCGCGACGACGGTGGTCAGGTACGGGTTGCCGCCGGCGCGTGTCTCGGTCGGCAGGACGCCGACCGAGCGCCCACCCGCCTTCGCGCAACCGCTCGCCGCGGCCTCCATCAGCCCGCCGAGACCGCCGCACACCAGGACCGCGCCCGCCTCGGCGATCAGCCGCCCGACCTCCTCGCCGAGCGCGTGCTCCGCGGGCGTGGCCGCCGAGGGCCCGACGACCGCGATGTAGACGTCCCTGCTCATCCCCATGTCACCCCGAGCATGGCAGAAAGCAGGGCGACCGCTCCCGCCTTGTCGAGCGGCTCGTTGCCGTTGCCGCACTTCGGCGACTGCACGCAGGAGGGGCAGCCGCGCGTGCAGGGGCACTCGCGAACGGTCTCGAGCGTGGCGCGGAGCCACCGGTCCGCGTCGGTGAAGCCGCGCTCGGCGATGCCGGCGCCTCCCGCGTAGCCGTCGTACACGAAGATCGCGGCCGAGCCCGTGTCCGGGTGGTACGGCGTCGAGACGCCGCCGACGTCCCAGCGGTCGCACGTCGCGACGAGCGGCAGCAGGCCGATCGCCGCGTGCTCGGCGGCGTGCGCCGCGCCGGGCAGGTCGGCCGGCGTGATGGCCGCGCGGTCGACGATCGCCTGGGGGATCGCCCACCACACGCCCCGCGTCTCCAGGCGCTGGGGCGGCAGCGCGAGCGGGACGACGTCGAGGATCTCGCCGGTCGCGACGAGCTTGCGCGCGAACCCCACCACCTGGTTCGAGACGTGCACCGCGCCGTAGGACATCGGGACGCCGCCGGCGGTGACGCTCTCCTCGAGCACCTCCTGCAGGTCGATCTCGGTCGTGTCCCGCGACTGCGTGTAGAAGTCGGGATCGACCGCCGAGACGACCGCGACGCCGGCCGCGAGATCGAGCTCGACCACCTCGAACTGCTCGCCCTGGTGGAGGTAGATCGCCCCGGGGTGGACCTGCTGATACGCGCGTGACTCGTCCACCGTGCCGAGCAGCTCGCCCGAATCCTCGATCACGATCGCGAACGTGCGACCGCCGGTGCTCCGGACGTCCACCTGCCGGTGCGGGGACCCGCGACCGACGTGGTGGACGAGGTCGCGTCGGCGCCTCAGCTCCCCCGTTCCGAGCAGATGCGCGAGCGTCGCGTCCGATCCCGGCCAGAACCGCGCGAGCTCTTCGTCGGACAGAGGCTGTTCCCTTGCGGCGCAGGCGAGATGAGGGCCGAGCACGAACGGGTTCGACGGGTCGACGACCGCGGCCTCGGCCGGCTTGTCGAACAGGTCGGCGGGGTGCGTGACGAGGTACTGGTCGAGCGGGTCGTCCTGGGCGACGAGGACCGCGAGCGAGGCGGCCTCGCGACGCCCGGCCCGCCCGGCCTGCTGCCACATCGACGCGCGCGTGCCGGGGTAGCCGACGAGCACCGCGGCGTCGAGCGAGCCGATGTCGATCCCGAGCTCGAGCGCGCTCGTCGACGCGACGGCGAGCAGCTCGTCCTCGGCGAGCCGCCGCTCGAGCTCCCGGCGGTCCTCTGCCAGGTAGCCGGCCCGATAGGACTTCACACGGTCGCGGAGGCCGCCGGGGAGCTCCCGTCGCGTGAACTCGGCCAGGAGCTCCGCCGCGCGGCGCGAGCGTGTGAAACCGATCGACTTCACGCCGTCCTCCGCGAGCCGCGCCATGATGTTCGACGCGTCGGTCAGCGCGCCTCGCCGCGCGCCGGACGCCTCGTCGATCACCGGGGGGTTCCAGAGCGCGAACACCTTCTCGCCCGCGGGCGACGCGTCGGCCGTGACGGCCTCGAACGGCACGCCGATGAGGCGCTCGGCCAGCTCGGTCGGGTTGCCGACCGTCGCGCTCGCCAGCACGAAGCGCGGGTCGCCGCCGTAGCGGGCGACGAGCCGCCGGAGCCGCCGGAGGATGTGCGCGACGTGCGAGCCGAAGACGCCTCGGCAGACGTGTGCCTCGTCCACGACCACGAGGGACAGCCGGAGGAAGAAGTCGGCCCAGCGGGCGTGGTCCGGCAGGATCGACGCGTGGAGCATGTCGGGGTTGCTCATCACGAGGTTCGCGTTCCGGCGGATCAGCGGCCGGTCGGGGCGGGGCGTGTCGCCGTCGTACACCGCCGCCTTCAGCTGCGGTAGCTTCAGCGCGCGGACGGCGCGGAGCTGATCGCGCGCGAGCGCCTTCGTCGGGAACAGGAACAGCGCCGTCGACTTCGCGCGCTCGATCGCCTTGGCCGCGAAGGCCAGGTCGTACACGAGCGTCTTGCCGCTCGCGGTACCGGTGGCGACCATCACGTCGCGGCCCGACCGGATCAGGTCCAGCGCCTCGCGCTGGTGCGGGTAGAGGCCGGTGATCCCGAGCAGCGCCAGCCGGTCGGCGACGACCGAGGGGAGGTCCGCCGGGAACGGCTCGATCGAGGGAGGCCGGGCCGGGAGCTCGCGCACGTGGACGAGCGATCCCTCGGGGGCGACGGACTCGAGGAACGCGCGGGGGTCCACGCGGGCGATGCTACGGCGGCGCGAGGACTATCGGCCGGGGATCTCGCGCTCGCGCACCGCGCGGTCGGCGGCGTTCAGCTCCGCGTACGGCGTCCGCAGCCCGTCGCGCAGCAGCGGTCGGATCCGGTGACGCTCGCGCGCGAAGATCAGGATCCCGAGGGCGAGGTACGCGCCGGCGACGGCGATCCGCTCGATCCCGGCCGCGGACTCGGGCACGATCGCGCCGATGATGAACTGGGCCCAGAACAGCCCGAACAGGAGGAGCGCCTCGCGCACCGAGATCGAGAGCGTCACGAGCACCGCGAGCGCGAAGAACGACTGTGCGGCCGTGAGGAGCAGCTCCTCGCGCTGGTGCGCGTCGATCGGCAGCCCGGAGAGCCCGCCCGAGGCGAGCGCGAACACGATCGGCAGCGTCCCGACGAGCAGCGTCCACTGGTTCACCTTCGAGGACACGAGCGTGCCGAGCCCGGCGTTCGTGTTCAGCCGCCAGGCGTAGAGACCCGCGACGAGCAGCTCGGGCGCCTCGGAGGCGAGCGGCGCGAGCCACTGCACGAGGAGGAACTCGCTGATCCCGAACTCCCGCCCGGTCTGGACGAGCGCCTCCGCGAACGGCTCGGCGCACGCGAGGATGACGGCGGCCGCGAACACGAACATCAGCACGACGGTGAACCGTCGGCGGTGCGTCGTGAACGTGCCGATCAGCCGGGCGGGGCCGACCAGGTGGGGCTCCTCGGCCGGCGCGCGGCTGATCCGCCACGTGTATGCGGCGAAGATGCTGATCAGGATCGCCGCGTCGAAGAGCGTGATCGTGCCCTTCAGCGGAAGCGTGAGCGAGTAGAGGGTCGCGATGGCGAGGAACGAGACCTCGACCGAGTGCGAGCGCTCGAGCCGCACGTCGTCGATCCTGCCGCCGGGGGCCCCCTTCGAGCGCCAGTACGCGATGAACACGACGAGCGACCAGCCGATGCCGATCAGCAGCCGGTTCGCGCCGGTCATGTTCGCGAGGGCGAGCGAGCACGCGTCCTCCCCCGCGGCGCCCGGCGGGTGACACGACGCGCCGTAGAGCTCGACGGCGTTCCCGCCCTTCCACGCGAACACCATGTCCACCGCGTACTCGGGCAGCACCGCGATGAACGCGAGCACCGCGATCGCGAGCCCGGCCGAGATGTCGAGCTGCGCGACCTCGGCCGCCCACGACAGGAGGAACGCAGAGCCCACGATCGCGATGCCGAACAGCACGGCCTCGGCGGCGTGGGGAAGGTCCGGATGGAGGAATCGCAGCAGCAGCCCGGGCACCGTGACCCCGAGCGCGATGCCGACGCCGAGCCCCTGTCGTCCCGGATGGACGTTGCGGAGGTCCTCGAACTGCGTCGTCACGGCCGGACCCTAGCAGAGCCCCCCGCCGCGGCGGAGGGTCACTCGCCCGACGGCAGGAGCTGGGCGTTCGGGCTCGGCGGGATGTTCTTCTTGCCGAGGATCCCGTCGCCCTCCAGGTCCTTCGCGATCGCCTGGAGCGTCGTCTGGTTCAGGTTCACGATCGAGGTCCCGCCGGCCGTCCCGGTGGAGCCCGGCAGGACGATGTTCACGACCTTCTTGGGGTTCAGCGTCGACGCCGTGAAGGCGAGGCTCACGATCTGCTCGAGCGGGACCTCGGTGCGCAGGTTGCGCAGCCCGGCCGCGACCCAGTCCAGGAGCCGGCTCGGGTCCTTCGCGAACTCCTTGCGGAACTGCGCGAGCGCCGCCACGAGCAGTCGTCCCTGGTTCTCGGACCGGCCGAAGTCCCCCTGCGGGAGCGCGTGCCGGGCCCGCGCGAACGCGAGGGCGTCCCGCCCCGAAAGCGTCTGGCGGCCGGCGTCGATCTTCGCGTGCGCGTAGGTGTCGTAGACCTCGAACGGCACCTCCATCGTGAGCCCGCCGACGTCGTTGATCATCGCCTGGAAGCCCTCGAACCACGTCAGCGCCCAGTAGTCGATCGTCACTCCCATGAGGCTCTCGACGGTGCGGACGACGAGCTGGGGCCCGCCGGCGGTCATCGCCGCGTTGATCTTGTTCGTGCCGTGGTCGGGGATCGTGACCCACGAGTCGCGGGGGAAGCCGACGATCGTGGCCTTCTCCTTCTCGGGGTTGATCGAGACCAGGTGGATCGAGTCGGCGCGTTGACCGGTGATCTGCTCTCCCGGCCGAGCGTCGCTGCCGAGCACGAGGATGTGGACCGGCGTGGACCCGTCGAGCGCCGGCACGTACCCGACGTGCGCCTGCTCGAGCTGGAAGAACGGGACGGCGCGAGCGGGCGAGACGCTCGGCGAGGTGCCGAGCGCCGTGCCGAGGACCCAGGTCACGAGAAGGGTCGCGAGGAGCGCGACGCGGTGCCGGGGAGCGGGCCGAGGACGAGTTCCGGTCAAATCGCCGGTCAGGCTACAGGCGGGCGTGGCCGGCAACAACCGTCGTCGGGGGTCTTACGGCCCGTCGGTTGCCGGGCAGTCCCGCTCCTCGAGGATGAGCGGCGGGTTCGGGCGCTGCTCGAAGTCGAACGTCGAGAGCAGGTCGTTGGCGTTCGCGTCCCGCTCCGTCAGCGCGGGGAGGTCGAACACCGTCTCGATGAACCTGAGCACCGAGGAGAAGTCTGCCGTCTCGGACCAGATCGCGCCGGGCCGGCTCCACGGCGAGATCACGATCGCCGGAACGCGCGGGCCGTACCCGTAGATGTCCACGTGCGGCGGCGGGACGTGGTCGTAGTAGCCGCCGAAGTCGTCCCAGGTGAGGACGACCGCCGTGTGCTTCCACTCGGGGCTCTGCATGATGGTGTTCAGCTGCTGCACGGTCCTGTTCTCGCCCGCGCACATCGCCCCGCAGCCGGGGTGGTCCGAGAGATCGGCCGGCGGCACCAGCCAGGACACCGAGGGCAGGCCGCCGGCCTCGACGTCCGGCACGAACCCCTCCCACGAGACGACCTTCTCCCACATCGGGCCGTAGCGGACGTGTGGGATCCCCCGGATGACCATGAAGTACGGGGACGGGCCCGTGTAGTACTTCCACGAGATCCCGCGGCGCTCGAGCAGGTCGGGCAGGATCCGGATGTCGTGGCAGGGCCAGCGCTCGACCCAGGTCGCGCGCACGGCCTTCACGTCGGGGACCTCCTCGAGCCGGTAGATCTCGGCCTCCTCCTCCTGGGTGAGGCGGGGGAAGGACCAGGCGCGCTCGAGAGGGTCGTCGCAGTACTCGCCGACCGGCTCCTCGCCGCCCTGGCCCTCGAGCGGGCGCTCGTTGTCGACGAAACGGTCGGACTGCGAGGCGATGATCCAGTAGTGCTCGACGGCCGTCGGGCCGTACGAGCTGCTGAAGAACCGGTCGGCGAGGGTGAAGGCCCGCGCGTACGCCCAGTAGCTCGGGATCTGGTCCTCGTGGAACTGGACGTAGCCTTCGAGGTGCTTGCCGGAGTCCAGCCGGTCGAAGCAGTTCATCCGTCCGCCGTTGATTGCGACGATCCCCGCCTGGAACGAGTGGCCCGCGCCCGGCGAGTCGTCGCGCGCCCGCTCGAGCGGGATGATCGTCCCGTCGCACGTCATGCCCTCGGTGGCGCCGTCCGCGCCGGGGAACCGGCCGAAGAGGTGGTCGAACGTCCGGTTCTCCTTCACCAGGAAGACGATGTGTCGGATCTTCCTGCGCGCGAGGGCGACGAGCTCGGGATCGGAGTCCGGCGGCGGGGTCGGCGTCGAAGCCACGAGGACCGACGCCGGGGACGCCGAGGGGCTCGGCTCGTCGTGGGGGACCGACGGGACGCTCGATGCTGCCTGGCACGCGACGGCGAGCGCGACGATCACGCCACCGACGACCCGCGCGCGCCACGTCCGCATCGCCCGCCCCCTCGGCACGCATGATGGCACGGCGAGGCAACCGGGAGGAGCAGGCGGGGCGGATCCTCGGTCGCTAGGACGCGGACGCCGAGGGGGAGCCCGAGCCCGAGGTCGCCGGCGACGGCGGCTGGGCCTCGCGGTCGGCCCGCGTGACGTCGAAGGCCGAGACCAGCCAGGTGCCCGGGTCGTCGAAGAAGTACGTCCCCTCGCTGACGACCTGGGTGTACCCGCCGTCGGCGCGGGTCCCGAGCGCGGTGAACCGGACCTCCACGACCACCTGGTTGACCGCGCCCTCCCCGTCGAACAGGACCTTGTAGGAGAGGGTGCCCCTGTCGGGCGCGACCTCGTCGTAGACGTCGCCGGCGTTGGCGCCGAGCGTGAGCGTCTCGATGCTCCCCTCGGCCGTCGGCCGGGCGCCGTCGCCGAACCGCTCGAGGACCTCGGCGTAGTCGCCGTCGCGCCAGTTCGCCGGGTCCAGGAAGGCGTTCGTGTACAGCTCGTCGACGACCGGTGTCAGCTCGCGCTCGATCGCGGCCGCCTCGTCGGCGAGCGCGGCCTCGTCGGCCCCCTCGCTCGTCGCGACCGGACGCACCCTGAGGATCTCGAAGTCGAAGGGCGGCGCCTCGGTGGGGCCGTCGTCGCCGACGAACGGGATCCCACCGTCGTCGCCGCGCAGGACGAGGAACAGCACCACGGCCGCGACCACCAGGACGAGCGGGATGACGAGGAGCGCGGGGGAGGCCTTCTTGCGGCGTCCGGCCTTGCGCGTCGAGCGGTCGGCCTGGACCGTGGGGGGTCGTGTGTCGGTCAAAGCGCCGAGAGGGTAACGGCCGGCGAGGGCGTCTACAACCGGGCCGGTCAGCCGTTCCGGGTAGGATGACGCTCCAACGTAGGTGTGCCGGGAAGCCTGGTCGGCGACGAGGGAGCGATGGCGAACGACGCCCCCGGGCCCCCGGGCTCCGCGCCCGGTGTCCGGCAGCCGTGGTCCAGATCCGAGCGACGCGTGCCTCGCGTCGTCCTGCAGCCGCTGCAGTCGTTCCTCGCGACCGAGGCGGCCGGTGGCGTCCTGCTGCTCATCGCGGCCGCCGTCGCGCTCGTGTGGGCGAACTCGCCCTGGGAGGCGTCGTACGACCGTCTGTGGGACACGGAGCTCACGATCGGGCTCGGCAGGTGGCACCTGACCCACGACCTCGCCCACTGGGTGAGCGACGGCCTCATGACGCTGTTCTTCCTGGTCGTCGGCCTCGAGATCAAGCGCGAGGTCCTCACCGGCGAGCTCCGGGACCCGCGAGCGGCCGCCGTCCCGGTGGTGGCCGCGATCGGCGGGATGGTCGTCCCGGCGTTGCTGTTCCTCGTGATCGCCGCAGGCGGCGAGGGCACGAAGGGGTGGGGGATCCCGATGGCCACGGACATCGCGTTCGCGGTAGGGATCCTCACGCTCGTGGCGCGCTCGGCTCCCGCGAGCATCAAGCCCTTCCTGCTCACGCTCGCGATCGTGGACGACATCGGCGCGATCCTGGTCATCGCGATCTTCTACTCGGGCGGCGTGAGCGCCGAGCCGCTCCTGATCGCCGTCGGCGCGTTCGTTGCGATCGTGCTCCTGCAGCGGATCCACATCCGCGCCGCCGCCATCTACGTGGTCCTCGGCGTGATCGCGTGGGTCGCGACCTCCGAGTCCGGCGTGCATCCGACGATCGCGGGGGTCGCGCTCGGGCTCCTCACGCCCGCCGTGCCGTTCCAGCGCTCGAAGACCGTCAGCCAGGAGGCCCACCGCGTCGCGGACGAGACCGTCGACGACCCGAGCCCCCCCGACGTCGACGCCGCGTACTGGCTGTACCTGGCGGGGCTCTCGCGAGAGGCCGTCTCGCCGCTCGCGCGCGTGGAGTCGATCCTGCACCCGTGGGTGAGCTTCGTCATCGTGCCGCTGTTCGCGCTCGCGAACGCCGGGGTGGACCTGTCCGCCGGAGCGCTCGCGGACGCCGCGACGTCCTCGCTCGCGCTCGGCATCCTGGCGGGGCTCGTCGTCGGCAAGCCGCTCGGGATCGCGCTCGCGACGGCGCTCGCCGTGCGGTCCGGGCTCGGCCCGCTGCCGGCCGGCGCCCGGTGGCGGGACGTGGTGGGCGTCGGCGCCGTTGCCGGGATCGGGTTCACGATCTCGCTGCTGATCACGGACCTGGCGTTCGCGGGTTCGCCGCTCCTCGAGGACGCCAAAGCGGGGATCCTCGCGGCATCGGTGCTGGCGGGAGCGATCGGCGCGGCGATCCTGGCGGGACGGGGGATCGCCGGCGCCGGGGGTCCGGCGGAGTAGGCTCGCGAGCGGACGCATGCGGACGGAGGTGGTCCCGATGAGGGCCCGGAACATCGCGAGCCGGCACTACACGATCGCCGCGGATGCACCGGCCTTCGAGGCCGCGGAAACCCTGTCGAGGATCGACGTCCGTGCGTTGCTCGTGATCGGCGCGGACGGGCGTCTCGCGGGGGTGCTGTCGGACAGCCGGCTCCTCGCCACGCTCCTGCCGGACTATGTCGAGGAGGACGCGGCGCTCGCGCGGGTGCTCGAGGAGGACGCCGTGGACCTCCTCCACCGACGGCTCGAGGGCCGGACCGTGGCGGACCTGCTCGACGCCCACGAAGGCCCCCATCCCCAGGTGCCCGGCGACGCGCGACTGCTCGACGTCGCCGCCATGATGGTCCGAACCGGCCTCTCGCTGGTGGGCGTCCACGACGAGGGCCGGCTGATCGGCGGCATCTCGATCGACAACCTGCTGACCTATCTCCTCCGCGCTCGATGAGCGACGTCCTCGCGGTCCTGATCTTCGTCGGGGCCTACACCCTCATCGCGACCGAGTGGGTCCACCGCGTCGTCGTGGCCCTGGCGGGGGCCGGCCTGATGCTGCTGTTCCGCATCGTGGACGCCTCGGACGCCTTCAGCTCCGAGGAGTTCGGCATCGACTGGAACGTGATCTTCCTCCTGTTCGGGATGATGGTCATCGTCGGCGTCCTCCGCTACACGGGGCTCTTCGAGTACCTCGCGATCTGGTCCGCGAAGAAGGCGAGCGGTCGTCCCTACCGCGTGCTCGCCTTGCTGATCGTCATCACGGGGGTGGCCTCCGCCCTGCTCGACAACGTCACGACCGTGCTGCTCGTGGCGCCGGTGACCGTGCTCCTCTGCGAGAGGTTGGGCGTCCCGCCCGTGCCGTTCCTGATCGCCGAGGCGCTGGCCTCGAACATCGGCGGCACGGCCACGCTGATCGGCGACCCGCCGAACATCATCATCGCGAGCGAGTCCGGCCTGTCCTACACCGATTTCCTGGTGAACCTCGGGCCGCTCGTGCTGATCCTGCTCGTCGTCTACATCGCGATGGCGAGGTGGCAGTTCCGCGGCGCGCTCGAGTACCACCCCGACCGTGTGCGCGAGATCATGAGCCTGGACGAGCGAGAGGCGCTCGTCCGTGGACCGCTGCTCCCTCGCTCGCTCGCGGTGCTGGCCGTCGTGACGGTGGGGTTCCTCCTTCAGGAGGTGACCAGGTACGAACCGTCGGTGGTCGCGCTCCTGGGCGCCGGAGTGCTCCTGCTCGTCGCCCGCGAGGACCCGACGGTGTATCTGCGGGAGGTCGAGTGGCACACGCTCGTGTTCTTCATGGGCCTGTTCATCATGGTCGGCGCCCTCGTGAAGGTCGGCGTGATCGAGGCCCTCGCCGAGCGCGCGATCGACCTGGTCCACGGCAACCTCTGGCTCGCCGTGGTGCTCCTGGTCGTCCTGTCCGGCGTGTTATCGGGGATCGTGGACAACATCCCCTACGTGGCGACGATGGCGCCGCTGGTCGCGCAGCTCGCGGACTCGTTCCCCGGCGAGGCCGTGGTGCTGTGGTGGGCGCTCGCGATCGGCGCCGACCTCGGGGGCAACGCCACCTCGATCGGCGCGAGCGCGAACGTCGTCGTGCTCGGGTTGGCCGAGCGCTCCGGCCACAGGATCCGGTTCGTCGAGTGGCTCCGCTACGGTGTGCCGGTCACGGCGGTCACGCTCGCCGTGTCGCTCGCCTACCTCTGGGTCCGCTACTTCGCGTTCGACTGACCGACGGGCCGTCTTCGCGCAGGTCACGGCCGATGCGTTCTTCCTATACTGCCCCGGGCCCCGGCTCCGACGGGGCCTCGTGACGACGAGATCGCTTCCCCGAACGCCCGACCGAGGAGGTTCCACGTGTTCGGCATCCTGGCCCAGGAAGGCGGCCCGATCGACGCCGTCTTCGGCAGCTTCGAGGACAACGCGCTGTGGGTGATCCTCGGGATCAGCCTGCTCGCGCTGGTGTTCGCGTACTACCTCGTCCGCGAGGTGCTCTCCGCGTCCGAAGGCACACCCAAGATGCAGGAGATCGCCGCCGCGATCCAGGTGGGGGCGAAGGCGTACCTCAGCCGGCAGTTCCGGACGGTCGGGATCTTCCTCGGCCTGCTGACCGTCGTGTTGTTCTTCGCGCTCCCCGTGTCCGACCAGGCCGTCCACGGCGACATGTTCATCCGGGTGGGGCGCTCGCTCGCGTTCATCCTCGGCGCCGGGTTCTCGGCGATCACGGGGTACACGGGGATGTGGCTCGCGGTCCGCGCGAACGTCCGGACCGCGAACGCCGCGCGCGAGTCCGGCCTCCGCCGAGCGCTGAAGATCGCGTTCCGCGCCGGCGGCGTCGCCGGCATGTTCACCGTCGGCCTCGGGTTGTTCGGCGCGACGGTGATCCTGCTCGTCTACAAGTCGGACGCGACGAGCGTCCTGGTCGGGTTCGGGTTCGGCGGCGCGCTCCTCGCGATGTTCATGCGGGTGGGCGGCGGCATCTTCACGAAGGCGGCGGACGTGGGCGCCGACCTCGTCGGTAAGGTCGAGCAGGGGATCCCAGAGGACGACCCTCGCAACGCCGCGACGATCGCCGACAACGTCGGCGACAACGTCGGCGACTGCGCCGGGATGGCGGCGGACCTGTTCGAGTCCTACGAGGTGACGCTCGTCGCCTCGCTGATCCTCGGGGCCGCCGCGTACGCGGACTCCGACGTCGGCGCGATCGCGGGCGTGATGTTCCCGCTGTTCGTCCGCGCGGTCGGCGTCATCACGTCGATCATCGGGATCCTCGCGGTCACGCCGCGCAGCGAGGACGAGCACGGGATGAAGGCGATCAACCGCGGGTTCTTCCTCTCGGCCGCGATCTCGGCCGCCGTCGTGTTCGTGATCGCCGGGGTCTACATGGAGGACTACCGCCCGGGCGTCGCGGTCCTGTTCGGCCTGATCCTCGCGAGCGTGATCCAGGTCCTCACCCAGTACTTCACCGACACGAAGTACAAGCCGGTGCAGGAGATCGCCGAGGCCACGCAGACGGGCCCGGCGACGACGATCCTGTCCGGCTTCGCGGTCGGACTCGAGTCCACGGTATGGGCGATCCTCGTGATCGCCGCCGCGGTATCCGGCGCGTTCCTGCTCGGCGACACGACGGCCGAGGCCCTGTACTTCATCTCGCTCACCGGGATGGGGATGCTCACGACCGTGGGCGTCATCGTCTCGATGGACACGTACGGCCCGGTCTCGGACAACGCGCAGGGCATCGCCGAGATGTCCGGCGAGTTCGAGGGACGGCCCGCGCAGGTGCTCCGTGGGTTGGACGCGGTCGGCAACTCGACGAAGGCGATCACGAAGGGGATGGCGATCGCGACGGCGGTCATCGCCGCCACGTCGCTGTTCGGCTCGTTCGAGGAGGCGCTCAAGGAGGCGGGCTACGACTTCCTCGGGATCCGCGTGGACCAGCCCGAAGTGCTCGTCGGCCTGCTGATCGGCGGCTCGGTGGCGTTCCTGTTCTCGTCGCTCGCGATCCGCGCGGTCGGGCGGGCGGCGGCGCAGGTCGTCGTCGAGGTCCGGAGCCAGTTCCGGAACCACCCCGGGATCATGACGTACGAGGAGAAGCCGGACTACGCGCGCGTCGTCGACATCTGCACGAAGACCTCGCTGCGCGAGCTCATGACCCCCGGCCTGCTCGCGGTGCTGTCGCCGATCATCGTCGGGTTCATTTTCGGCGCCGAGGCGCTCGGGGCGTTCCTGGCGGGGGCGATCCTGACCGGCCAGCTGCTCGCCGTGATGCTCTCGAACTCGGGGGGCGCCTGGGACAACGCGAAGAAGTTCATCGAGGAGGGGCACTACGGCGGCAAGGGCTCGGACCAGCACAAGGCCGCGGTCATCGGCGACACCGTGGGCGACCCGTTCAAGGACACCGCCGGCCCCGCGCTCAACCCGCTCATCAAGGTGATGAACCTGGTCGCGCTCCTCCTCGCGCCGCTCGTCGTCGACTGGAGCGACGACGACCTCGTGCGGATCGTCGTGGGGGTCGTCGCGGCGCTCGTCGTGGCGGGCGCCGTCTGGGTCTCGAAGTCGCGCAAGCGCGAGTCGATGGTCCAGGAGCTCGAGTCCGAGGTGACGGCCTCGACCTGAGGCCGGTCCGGCAGGCTCGCGCATGGGGCTCCTCGACGGTATGCGTCGCTTCCTCCACCGGATGGCGGAGAGCGACGAGCGGCGCCTGCAGGACGAGATCCACGCCTGGGCCTCGCGGATCCCCGGCACCTCGCCGATCGCGGAGGCGCCGACGAGGACCCCCGTGAAGATCGCGGGCGTCGTCCGGCGCATCACCGTGCACCCGGAGCACGGGCTCGAGGCACTCGAGGCGCTGCTCGCCGACGGGACGGGCGAGATGTCGGTGGTGTGGATGGGGCGCCGGTCGATCCCCGGGTTGACCCTCGGCACACGCGTGGTCGTCGAGGGCGTCGTGGGGGAGCAGCGGCAGGGGCGCCGGATGGTGAACCCGAGCTTCGAGTTCAGCGCCTGAGACCTAGAACCAACGGACGGGTCAAGTTCCGGCCGGTCCGGAGCCGATACGAGGTGCATGAAGCTGCTGCGTACGTTCATGATGGCGCTGGCGGCGCTGATCGTCGCCGGCACCGTGGCGTCGGCCGCCACGTCGTTCGACGAGGTCCCCGACCCGGAGCCCACCGTCTCGCCGAGCCCGACCGCCGAGCCCACCGTCTCGCCCTCCCCCGAGGCCGAGCCCGCGGTCGAGACGGTCGAGACGGAGGAGGAGGGGCAGGAGGCCGATGGCGCCGAGGGCGAGGCCCCGGACTTCTCGGAGTGCGAGGGGCTCACCGGGCTCGAGAACGCGATCTGCCGGCACGAGGCGCTCCTCGAGCGGAAGCCCGACCACCACGGGCTCCAGAACGCGCTCGACCACCTCTACGCGAACCAGCAGAGGAAGGCCGAGAGGTGGGCCGACAAGCACGGCGAGGGATCGACCGAGGGCGACACGTCGTCGTGCCCCGGCAAGAGCTGTGAGCCGCACGGCAACGGCAACGGTCACTCCTCGCACTGAGATCTGCTGACCCCGCGGCGCGCCGGGCGTTCGCTCAGATCGCCCCGGCGCTGCCGCGCTCGGGCGACGGGGTGCCGCCGGGCATGCCCTCGCCGACGATCGCGAGACGGAGCTGCGGCTCGGCGTCGGCGGAGGACAGCGCGAGGACCTCGTCGCCCACCGTGATCACGGTCTCGGGCTGGGGGATCACGACATGCCCCTCGCGCAGGAGCGCGACGATCGCGGCGTCGGTCGGCAGGCGGAGCTCGTAGAGCGGGCGGCCGGCGTTCGGCGAGCCGTCGGGGATCGTGACCTCGACGAGCGCGATCCGGCCGCCCTCCAGGCGGAGCAGACGCACGAGGTCGCCGACGGTGACGGCCTCCTCGACGAGCGCCGTCATCAGATGCGGGATCGAGACGGCCTGGTCCACGCCCCACTGTTCGCTGAACATCCACTCGTTCTTCGGGTGGTTCACCCGGGCGAGGACGCGCGGGACGCCGAACTCCTGCTTCGAGAGCAGCGAGATGACCAGGTTGTCCTCGTCGTCGCCCGTTGCCGCCACCACGACGTCGGCGGTCCGCAGATCGGCCTTCTCGAGCACCCACGGCTCGCACGCGTCGCCCAGGATGAACTCGGCGTTCGGCGCCCACGCCGCCGCGATCTCGAGGTGCCTCGGCTCCTGCTCCACGAGCACCACGTCGTGGCCCCGGGCCGTGAGATCTCCGGCGAGGTGCCGCCCGACCGCGCCCGCGCCGGCGATCACGATCCGCATCAGTGGTCCCCCAGCGGGGTCATGAGCTCGTCGAGCAGGTCGAGCGCGTCCTTGTGAACGACCATGTGCACGGTGTCGCCGTCCTGGAAGGTGCTGGACGGCATGGGGATGAACCCCGATCCGCCGCGGTCGACGCCGGCCACGCGGACCTTGCCCTCGGACTCGAGCTCGGAGACCGGCTTGCCGACCAAGTGGTCCGGGACGGCCAGCCGCATCCGGAACAGGTCGCCGGCCGCGAGGCTCTCGCGGATCTCCTCGCGCGGGTGGGTGAGCATGAGGATGATCTGCTTGACGCCCCAGCGCGTCGTCGAGACCGTCGGGATGTTCAGACGCTCGTAGATGTCCGCGCGATACGGGTCGTAGATCCTGGCGATGACCATCGGGACCCGGTAGTGCTCTCGGGCGACGCGGGCCGAGACGATGTTCGAGTTGTCGCCGTTGGACACCGCGAGGAACGCGTCGGCCTCCTCGATGCCGGCGTCCTCGAGGACGTTGCGATCGAACCCGAGGCCGACGAAGGTCTTGGCCGTGAAGCCAGGCGGCAGTCGGTCGAACGCGCTCGCGTTCTTGTCGATCACGGACACGTCGTGGCCTGCTTTCGCGAGCTCCTGCGTCAGCAGGATGCCGACGCGGCCGCAGCCCATGATGACGACCTTCATCGGTGGGTCAGCCTACTTCCTGCCCGACCGGCACGTCAGCGTCCCGTCGCGTCGGGCGAGGCTTCTCGAAGAAGTAGGGGACGACCGCGACGTCGACGTGCTCGTACGGGTTGAGCGCGGTCAGGATCCGCCGGCTCGTCCGGTCGTGGAGCAGCCGTCCGCGGAGCTGGGCGTGGTCCCGCCGGGCCATCACGACGGTGACCTCGCGGCGGCGACCCACCAGCTCCGCGACGTACCGTTCGAGCGCCCGCGCGACGTCGCGGTCCCAGCACTCGATCACGTCGAGCTGGACGGGGACGCGCAGGTCCATCCAGCGCCGGATCAGCGTCTCCTGGTTCGTCTGGTCGACGGCGGCGTGCACCGCCCACACGTCGTCGGCGCCGAGCGACAGGGCATACCGGATCGCTCGGAACGTCGCGCGATCCGCCTTATCGACGAGCACGACGACCTCGTGCGCGAACCGCGGGGTCAGGCGGAGGCGGGTCTTGCCGTCGCGGACGTCGGTGATCGGGTGGCCGGGTCCGGGGTGGTCGCGGACGAAGGTGATCCGCGCGTGGACGTACGGGAGCAGGGCCTTCGCGAGGCGCCCGCTCTCCCGCCATCGGCGCAGACGCTCCCGCGAGCCCATCTCGGCGGGGCTGGGGACGATCACGTTCACCTCGGAGCCGAGCGGCAAGGCGGCGATGTACCCCGCCATGGCGCTCGCTGGGTCGCCGTTGCCGCGGACGACGTGCAGCGGCACGCCGTCGACGAGGTCCGCCCACGCGCGCTCGAGCCCGATCGAGCGCTCCCGGTCGTGCGCGAGGTGCACGGCTCGGACCTCGGCGTTCCTGATGGTCTTCGCGTACTGCAGCGCGTGGGTCGTCTTGCGGTCCAGGGCGTCGACGAGCACGACGGAGATCGGCGGTCCCGGCCGGGCCGCGTCGAAGGCCTCCAGCCCTTCGTCCAGCTCCCGGTGCTCGCGCTCGTAGCGACGGTTCATCCGGATGAGGATCAGGACCGTCAGCGGGACGAACACCATCACGGCCCACGCCCCGTGCGTGAATTTCGTGAGCGCGACGACGACGGTGACGACACCAGTGGTGAGCGCGCCCGCGGCGTTGATCAGCAGACCGTGACGCCAGCCTGGCTCGCGGAGGCGGAGGTGGCGCCTGGCCATCCCCGCCTGCGACAGCGTGAAGGACGTGAACACGCCGATCGCGTAGAGCGGGATCAGCCGGTGGACGTCGGCGCGGAACACGACCACGAGCAACGTCGCCGCGATGGCGAGCCCCACGATCCCGTTCGAGAAGACGAGCCGATGGCCGCGCTTCGTGAGCTGTCGGGGCATGAAGTCGTCGCCGGCATGGAAGTTCGCGAGCCGGGGGAAGTCGGCGAACGACGTGTTCGCGGCCAGGATGAGGATGAGCGTGGTCGCGATCTGCAGACCCAGGAACAGTAGGTACCCGGCGGTGCCGCTCCCGAAGACCGCACGGCCGACCTGCGAGATCACGGTCATCTCCTCGGTGGGCGCGACCTGGAGTCGGAACGCGAGGAACGACAACCCGAGGAACATCACGCCGAGCAGGCTGCCCATCCACATGAGGGTCGTGCGCGCGTTCCGCCACTCGGGCGGTCGGAAGGCGGGAACGCCGTTCGAGATGGCCTCCACCCCCGTGACCGCGGCTCCCCCAGACGCGAACGCATGGAGGACGAGGAACAGTCCGATCGCTCCCGTGGTCTCCGCAACGTCCGTAGGCAGCGGGATCGGGTGCAGCGTCCCCGCGGCCGCCCGGACCAGCCCGGAGCCGAGGAGGACGAACATCATGACGATGAAGAAGTACGTGGGCACCGCGAACATGCGCCCGGACTCCCGGACCCCACGGAGGTTCCCCCACGCGATGAACCAGATGCACAGCACCGAGAGCCCGACACGGTGTGGGAACAGGGACGGAGCCGCGGACGTGATCGCCGCCACGCCCGCCGCGATCGAGACGCTGACGGTCAGGACGTAGTCGGTCAGCAGCGCCACCCCGGCGACCTGGGCCGGGAGCAGTCCGAAGTTGTCCTTCGTCACGATGTAAGCGCCCCCGGCGCTCGGGTAGGCCTTGATGGTCTGGCGGTAGGAGAACAGGAGGATCGCGAGGACCGCGAGGATCCCGAACGTCACCGGCATGACGAGGGAGAACGCGAGCGCGCCGACCACGGGAACACCCACCTTGAGGATCTCCTCGGTCGCGTACGCGACGGACGACAGGTTGTCGGACGCGAAGACGGCGAGTGCGGTCGGCTTTCCGAGCCGTTCATGCGCGAGGTTCGCGGTCGGGAGCGCCGGCCCGAGGATCAGACGTTTCAGGCCGTACCCGATCCCCCTCGGACGCGTGTGGTCCGTCGCCCGCTCGGCGACCTCCGGATGCTCCAACGTCGTGGCCATGACCGAACCTCCACGACGAGTGTCGGTTGGCCGGCGTAAGCGTGGTGTGAAGGCCTGGCCGACGTGCGTGAAGATCCCGTAAACGGGCTAGCGTTGGGGCATGGCCCGGGACATCCTGCATCCCGTGCGCTCAGCCGGGCCGGTCCGGGCGGTCGCGTCCGCCGTCGTCCTGCCGGCGGCGGCGACCCTGGTGGGACGGGCGTTCCTGCCGAGCGGCGAGACCGCGGCGTCGCTGTACATCCTCGCGGTCGTCGGAGCCGCGGCGCTCGGGGGGCTCTGGAGCGGGCTCGGCGCCGCGGTGCTCTCGTTCCTCGGGCTCAACTACTTCTTCACGGCGCCGCGCGACACCTTCCGGGTGGACAAGGAGGAGGATCTCGTCGCGCTCGTGGTGTTCCTCATCGTCGCGGCGCTCGTGGCGACGCTGCTCGCCCGGGCGCTCGAGGCCCGGGCGCGTGCCGCCCGACGTGAGCGCGAGGCCCGCGTGCTCCAGTTCTTCGCGACGAAGCTGCTCGCACCGGAACCGCTCGAGCGGCGGCTCCAGGACCTGGCGGCGGCGCTGGTCGAGACCCTCGACCTCGTGCGGTGCCGGATCGACGCGCGCGTCGAGCCGCCGTTGTCCCTGGAGGCCTCGGCGCCCGGCGCGGAAGGGGAGGCGACCGCGGTCCCGATCCTCGCGGGCACGGACCAGCTCGGGACGTTGTCGGTCCTGCGCAGGGAGGAGGTCGGCCCGCTCGCTCCGACGGACGAGGGCCTCCTGCGCTCGTGCGCCGGGCAGATCGCGGTCGCGCTCGAGCGCGCCCGGCTCGACGCCGCGGTCGAGCACGCGAGGCTGACCTCCGAGACCAGCCAGATCCGAGCCGCGCTGTTCTCCTCGGTCACCCACGATCTGCGCACGCCGCTCGCGTCGATCAAGGCGAGCGTCACGAGCCTGCTCGACGAGGGTGTGCACGATCGAGCGCAGGAACGGGAGCTCCTCCAGACCGTCCTCGAGGAGACCGACCGGTTGAACCGGCTCGTCGGCAACATCGTGGACCTCGCCCGCGTGCGCTCGGGGGCCCTGGTGCCCGCGAAGGAGCTCGGCTCGGTCGAGGAAGTGCTCGAGTCGGTCATGCACCGGCTGGGGGCGCGGCTCTCGCGCGTCTCGGTCCGTACGCTGATGCGCCCGAACCTGCCGGACGTGATGATGGATCCGGTGCAGATCGACCAGGTGCTCACGAACCTGCTCGAGAACGCCGTGGCGTTCTCGCCCCCGGCGGGACAGGTGCAGGTCGTCGCCGCGCCCTGGAGGGACGGGGTCCGGATCACCGTGAGCGACCAGGGCCCCGGCGTGCCGGCCGAGGAGCGAGAGCGGGTCTTCGAGGCCTTCTACCGCGGCGCGTCGTCCTCGGGCCGCAGCGGGAGCGGGCTCGGGCTCGCGATCGCGCGGGCGATCGTGCTCGCCCACGGCGGGCGGATCCGGATCGAGGGCTCGCCATCGGGCGGCGCCGCCGTCGTCGTGGAGCTGCCGGCCGACGCGGTCCCGATCGCGCAGGAGCCGGTGCCGTGACGCGGGTCCTGATCGTCGACGACGAGCCGCAGATACGCCGGGCGCTGCGGACCAGCCTCCAGGCGCACGGCTACGCGGTCGAGACCGCGGGCACCGGCGCCGAGGGCCTCGAGCGGGCCGTGGACGCCGCCCCGGACCTGGTCTTCGTCGACCTCGGGCTGCCCGACCTGGACGGGACCGAGGTCATCACCCGCCTCCGGACGTTCTCCGAGGTCCCGGTCATCGTGCTCTCGGTCCGCGACCAGCAGGCGGACAAGGTGGCGGCGCTCGACGCCGGGGCCGACGACTACGTGACGAAGCCGTTCGCGATGGAGGAGCTCCTCGCTCGCCTGCGGGCGACCCTCCGTCGGTCCCATCCCGAGGAGCCCGCGCCGCCGGTGCAGCGCTATGGGGACCTCGAGGTGGACCTGCGCAAGCGGCTCGTGACGCTCGGCGGCGGGCCGGTGCATCTGACGCCCACCGAGTACGGCCTCCTCGAGGCGCTCGTGAAGAACCCGGGGAAGCTGCTCACCCACCAGTGGCTGCTCCGCAAGGTCTGGGGACAGGGGTACGGGCAGGAGAGTCATTACCTCCGCGTCTACGTCCGTGCGCTCCGTAAGAAGCTCGGGGACGCGGCGGCGGCGCCCGCGCTCATCCTCACCGAGCCCGGGGTGGGATACCGGTGGATCGGCACCGCCACGGGTTAGCGGGTCCCCGCCCGAACCGTCGCGTGCTTGCCGGGCGTGGCCACTAGAATCGCCCTTCGGATGACCACGCAGACGGAGCCGCGCAGCAGCTCGGGGGACGTGTTCAAGCGGCTGCTCGTCGGCCGGGCGATGTCGAGCCATCGCCTCGAGCACACCCTGCTGCCGAAGGCCCTCGCGCTCCCGGTGTTCGCCTCGGACGCGCTGTCGTCCGTCGCGTACGCGACCGGCGAGATCTTCATCGTCCTGCTGTCGGTCAGCCTCGCGACCAAGCAGTACGTGATGCCGATCTCGATCGCGATCGCGGCGCTCATGGCGGTCGTCGTCACGTCGTACCGTCAGACGGTGCGCGCCTACCCGCGGGGCGGCGGGGCCTACCTGGTAACGAAGGACAACCTCGGGACGTTCCCCGGGTTGGTCGCCGCCGCCGCCCTGCTCGTCGACTACATGATGACCGTGACGGTCTCCATCGTCGCCGGAACCTTCGCGATCGGCTCCGCGTTCCCGTGGGCGAACGACCACCGCGTGATCCTGTCGATCGCGTTCGTGTGGTTCGTGACCGTCGCGAACCTGCGTGGTGCCCGCGAGTCGGGGTTCCTGTTCGCCGTTCCGACCTACGGGTTCGTCCTGTCGATGCTCACCATGATCGGCCTCGGGCTGATCAAGTGCACGGGGGGATGTCCCGCGACCGAGGCGGTCGAGCCGATCCACGGCATCGCGACGACGGCGGGCCCGGTCAGCCTGTTCGTGATCCTCCGGGCGTTCTCGTCCGGCGCAACGGCCCTCACGGGAGTGGAGGCGATCGCGGACGGCGTCCCGGCGTTCCGGCGACCCCAGGCGCGCAACGCCGCCGAGACGCTCGCGATCATGGGGGCGATCGGCATCACGATGTTCCTCGGCATCTCGTGGCTCGCCACCCACATCCCCGGCACGACGGCGAGCGAGGTGCGCTCGGTTCCCGCGCAGATCGGTCACGCGGTGTTCGACGGTGGGATCGGCTTCTACATCGTGCAGTTCTTCAGCGCCGCGATCCTGATCCTCGCGGCGAACACGGCGTTCCAGGACTTTCCCCGCCTGTCGTCGATCCTGGCCCGTGACCGGTTCATGCCCAGGCAGTTCCTGAACCGGGGCGACCGGCTGGTCTTCTCGAACGGGATCGTGGTGCTCGCGACGGTGTCCTCGCTCATGATCTACGCGTTCGACGCGAGCCTCACCCGTCTGATCCAGATGTACGTCATCGGCGTGTTCACGTCCTTCACGCTGTCGCAGTCCGGCATGGTCCGGCACTGGTTGAAGGAGCGTCGCAAGGGCCCCGAGGCGGAGAAGGGGTGGCAGCGCTCGATCGTCATCAACGTCGTCGGGGCGATGACGACCGGTCTCGTGCTGGTGGTCGTCACCTACACGAAGTTCCACGACGGCGGCTGGCTCTCGATGCTGTTCATGGCGATCCTGGTCCCGGTGTTCCTGTCGATCCATCGGCACTACTCGGCGATCATCGATGAGCTCCGTCGGGGGAGGGTCACCGTCGGCGGGACGGGGCTGAACCACGTCGTGCTGCTCGTGACCGGCCTCGACGACGCGGCGGCCGAGGCGGTGGGGTACGTGCGCTCGATCCGCCCCGCCGACCTCCGGGCGGTCTATCCGACGACGACCGGCACGGTGCCGGTCGAGCTCCAGGAGCGGTGGCGGAAGCTCGCGGTCGGGGCTCCCGATCTCGAGCCGCTGCCGATCCGCGGCGGTGACCTCCTGCACGCGGTGCGCCGGTTCATCAAGGGCATCGCGGGAAGGCACCGCGACTTCGTCACGGTCGTCGTGCCGGAGGTCGTGCAGGACGCCAGCCTGGTCTCGTACCTGCTCGGGCATCGGGCGCTCGTGCGCCTCAAGGCCGGGCTCCTGCGCGAGCCGAACGTCGTCGTCGCCGACGTGCCGTTCGGGGCCGGGACGAAGGTGGCGGTCGCGGCGGACGGCCGACCGCTCATCCCAACGAGGACCGTGGCCCTGGTGTTCGTCTCGGCCATCCACGACGCCACGGTCCGGGCCGTGAACTACGCGATGTCGCTCGAGGCGAGCGAGACGCGCGCTGTGTACTTCGACATGGATCCCGAGCAGGATCACCAGATCGAGCGCGAGTGGGCCGAGAAAGGGCTGCAGATCCCGCTCGACATCGTCGAGGCTGCCTTCCGCGACCTGACCGGTCCCATGCTCGAGGAGGTCCGTCGCTACACGGACCGGCCCGACACGCTCGTGATGGTCATCATCCCCGAGGTCGTCGTCTCGAAATGGCGACACATGCTGCTCCACAACCAGAACGCGCTGTTCGTGAAGCGACTCATGCTGTTCGAGCCGCAGGTGGTCCTGGCCTCGGTCCCCTACTCCCTGGACGTGCGGACGTGATGGATCGCCGGACCGCGCTCGAGCTGTGCAGGAGCAAGACGTTGAAGGACACGACCGTCCGCCACCTGGTCTCGGTCGAGGGCGTGATGCGCGCGCTCGCCCGGCGGTTCGGGGAGGACGAGGAGCTGTGGGGCCTCACCGGCCTGTTCCACGATCTGGACCAGGATGTGACCGGCGAGGACGGGGTCGGCCACGCCGAGGTCGCCGCCGGGTGGCTGCGCGAGGCGGGCGTCGACGAGCGGGTCGTCAACGGGGTCCTCGCGCACGCCTACCCCGAGTACCGGACCGACCTGATGTCGAGGGCCGTCGTCCACGCCGACGCGGTCGCGGGCCTGCTCGTGGCCGCCGCGCTCGTGCGGCCCGAGCGCGCCACGGGCATGAAGGTGTCGAGCGTGAAGAAGAAGCTCAAGGAGCGGTCCTTCGCACCCGGGGTGAACCGCGACGAGGTCACGGGGGCCGAGGACGGCATCGGCCTGCCGCTGGACGAGTTCCTGGCGATCGGGATCGAGGGGCTCCAGGAGGTCGCCCCGGAGATCGGCCTCACGGCCCAGGCGTGACGAGCTCGACCGGCAGCAGCTCCACGGCGTAGGTGTCGAGCATCTCGTTCTCGACGCGCCGGACCTCGAGCGCGGTCCCGGCCGCGCTCGGCTGATCGACGTGGCGCTCGCACACGGGCACGAGGTCGCCGCCGCGGTCGAGCACCCGCTCGGGGACGCCGGGGAGCTCGCCCCGCCACAGGCACCACGCGCACACCAGGCGCAGGCGGGCGGGGTACGCGAACTCTGCCCGCCAGCCCTTCGTGTGCTCGATCACCCGGCCCCACATCGCGATCGTCCCCACGACGCCGGCCGACCGGTTCGCGCGCCGGAGCCGGCGAGGGTCCTTCATCGAGTGGATCCCGCAGGTGCAGCCGGGCTCCGGGCTCCGGTGGAACTTCGCGAGCTCGGGGTTGTGGATCATGTACTCACGTTCGTGCGCACCCGAGCACGTGGCGTGGATCGCCACCCCCGGAGGCCAATCCGATCGCGGCGTCGTGGGAGCGATGCGCAGCACGCCCGACGGCGTCCGGTGGAGCCGCCACGCGCGCCACCCCTCGATGGGCTCGGTCGAGTGCTCCTTCGGGTAGGAGCCGAAGAACGCGCGGATCGCCATACAGCCAGCGTACGCCGGGATCCCGCCGACGATGCCCTCGGCCCGGAGGATGCTCGCCCGGCGACGGCCGGCCGGCCTCGGGCTAGCATCGGGCCCGTGCCCTACCGATTCCGCACGATCATCGAGCCGTTCCGGATCCACTCGGTCGAGCCGCTCCGCTTCCTCACGGAGGACGAGCGCAGGCAGAAGATCCGCGAGGCCGGCTACAACCTGTTCCGCCTGCACGCCGACGACGTGCTGATCGACCTGCTGACGGACTCCGGGACCGGGGCGATGAGCCGCGACCAGTGGGCCGCGATCCAGCACGGCGACGAGTCGTACGCGGGCTCGCCCTCCTGGTACACGTTCCTGGAGGCCGTGCAGGAGCTCTTCCCGTTCCCGCACGTGATGCCCACCCACCAGGGCCGCGCGGCCGAGAAGATCCTGTTCGGTGCGATCGGTGGGCCCGGCAAGGTCGTGCCGAACAACACGCACTTCGACACGACCCGCGCGAACGTCGAGTTCACGGGCGCGGAGGCCGTGGACCTGGTGATCCCCGAGGGCCGCGAGCCCCAGACCCTCCATCCGTTCAAGGGCAACATGGATCTCGTCGCGCTCGAGCGCCTGCTCGCCGGGCGCGCCGCGGACGTCCCCGTCGTGTTCGTGACGATCACGAACAACTCGGGCGGCGGCCAGCCGGTCTCCCTCGAGAACCTGCGCGGGGTCCGCGCGCTCTGCGACCGCTTCGGCGTGCCCCTGTTCCTGGACGCGTGCCGGTTCGCCGAGAACGCCTGGTTCATCAAGCTCCGCGAGCCGGGTCAGGCCGACCGGGCGATCCCCGACATCGTGCGCGAGATCGCGGGTCTCGCCGACGGCATGACGATGAGCGCGAAGAAGGACCCGCTCGGGAACATCGGCGGCTGGCTCGCGATGCGCGCCGACGTCCTCGCCGAGCGATGCAGGAGCCTCCTGATCCTCACCGAGGGATTCGTCACCTACGGCGGGCTCCCCGGGCGCGACCTGGCGGCGGT